>Ga0105238_10000983_pt1 | contig 29136 bp, 24 predicted proteins | sample KBSC34metaG_FD_81526 | JGI IMG/M metagenome (GOLD analysis project Ga0105238, IMG submission 81526) | Corn rhizosphere microbial communities from Kellogg Biological Station, Michigan, USA - KBS C3-4 metaG | ecosystem: Host-associated > Plants > Roots > Rhizosphere > Soil | place: Michigan, USA...
GGGGCGGCCCCGGCAGCGGCGGGACGAACGGGACCGGAAGTGGAGGCGACACCTCCGGGACGGGGAGCGGCGGCGCGGCTGGCCCTGGCTCGGGGGGCGTGTCCGGCGCCGGGACGGGGGGAGGTGCGGCGGGCGGTCCGGCCAGCGGCGGCAACTCCGGCGCGTCCGGTGGGACGACCGGCGGCGGCGACGACGGAGGCACGACCGATGCCGCCTGCCAGATGGCCCGCTATACCTTCCAGCCCACCATCCCGACGGTGTACGTGATGGTGGACCGATCGGGCAGCATGTTCGACTGCTTGTCGACCACCGACCGGGTCGAGAACTCGTGCATGACCCAGACGGACACGTCGTGGGTCAAGCTGCGCGACGCCGCGTTGTCGGTCGTCGGCGCCCTGCAGGGCCAGGTCCGCTTCGGCTTCGCGTCCTTCACCGGCACCGATCCAGCGCACGGCGGGAAGTGCCCGCAGATCGACCAGGTCGCGCCCGCGCTGAACAACCTCATGCCGATCTCGGACGTCTACACGAAGCTGCCCTTCCAGCCGGATACGAACGAGACCGGCAAGAAGTTCGAGACGCCGGCTCGTCAGGCCCTGGACATGATCGGCGCCAAGCTGCTCGCCGACACCACCCCCGGTGGCAAGTTCATCCTCTTCGTGACGGATGGCCAGCCAGATTATTGCGACGACTCGAATACGCTGTGCGCCCCGGACTCGGTGATCGGGGGCCTGCAGGGCCTGAAGAAGATGGGCGTCACCACCATCGTCTTCGGTCTGCAATCGAAGGGCTTCAACCTCCCCGCCGGCACCTTGCAAGCGTTCGCCAACGCGGGGGCGGGCGAGCCGGCCGTGATGCCCCTGTCCGCCGGAGCGGACATGAACTCGATCTGGGATCAGTGCAATGGCCTGGCTCCCTGGAAGGCGGACCTCACCACGACGGGCAAGGACCAGACCCGCGGAACGACCGTCGGTGACTACTCCCCGACGGCCGGCCCCACCAAGCCGTTCACCCCCAACGCCGCCGATCAGGCCATGCTGGTCACCCAGCTGACCGCCGCACTGTCCAGCGTGAAGAGCTGCACGTTCGACCTGGGCGACATCGACGGTCAGTCCATCAAGGTGGACCCCATGCAGCTCGGGGCGGCCCACGTCTGCCTGGACAAGACGTGCCCCAGCGCCAAGGAGGTCCCCCAGGACGCGACCAACGGCTGGTCGCTGTCCTCGGGCACCCAGATCATCCTGAACGGCACCGCGTGCACCAACTGGCGCATGCCGAACAACAACGACATCGCCTTCGACTTCCCGTGCAAGTCGATCATCTTCGAGTGAGGGCGTCCGGCGGGCGGCGCTAGGAGCGTCGGGGACGCAGGCGCGCCGCCAAGCGCCGCAGCCCGTCTCGTTCTTCGGGCGCCAGACCCAGCACCAGCAGAGCGGCGGCGTACGTGGCCACCCCGGCCCCGATCACCGCCATCACGCGGGCCGGGCCGCTGCCGACCAGACGGTGGACGGCGGTCTCGATCACCAGCGCGGCCAGGGCCGCCGCGACGGGCTTCAACTGGGCTGGCGTGAACGGGTGGACGCGCTCGAGAATCCAGGCCTCGATCGTCATGGCCACTTGAAATGACGCCACGCTGACCAGGACCGCGATCGCGGCCCCTGTGGTTCCGAAACGGGGAACGAGGATCACGCCCAGCCCGATGTTCAGGAGCGCCGCGCAAAGGTTGTTGACCATGAGGAGGCGCGATCGCCCTCCCATGGACACCACGTATGGCGTGAGGCCCAGACAACCGACGATGAGGTGATGAATGGCCAGGATCACCACGGGAACCGTTCCCGTGGCGAAGCTGGCGCCGTAAAGACCGAGTATCTCGGCGCGAAGGACGATGATGGTCACGGCGATCGGGGCGCAGGCGGTGATCACCCAGCGGGTCACCAGCGCCAGGTTGTAGCGGACGCGCGCGCGATCCTTCATGTGCAGCGCCTCCGCCACCACGGGCGCAATGATGTGGTCGAAGAGGTATCGCGGATTGGCGATCACGCGAGTGATGAACTCGGCCGCGCTGTAGATGGCCAGCGCGTCGAGCCCGGCGAAGCTGGCGACGAGGAACGTGTCGGCGCGATTGAGCACGGCGCCCAGCACGTCGGACGCGCCGAGGGGCATGGCGAACCTCACGAAGCCCGGGTGGCGGCCGGCGCCGAGGGCCCGCCGCAGAGAGGCGGCGCCGAACACCCGCGCGCAGGCGATGACCGCGCACCCCGCGACCACGAGGCTGCTGGTGACGTGACCGACGACCAGACTGCGCAGCGTGCCCCCGCCGAGCCGCGCGGCCAGCACGACCGCCACCAGAAGCAGCATCGGCTCGGCGAGCCCGCGCACGTAGAGGCTCATGCGCGCCACCTTCGCGCCCATGGTCGCCGCGATGAGCACGAGCGTCGTGGCCCCGAGCAAGACCGCGGGCGCCATGAGCGGCAACGTCGTGGCCAGGGCCGGCTCGTGCCAGGCGCGAGCCACCCACGGCGCGAACAGCGCCAGCGCCAGCGCCAGGAAGCTCGAGACCGCGACCGTCACCCGAATCCCGGTGCCGAGCGCCCGCTGTTCGAGCTCCGTGTCGCCCTCGGCGCGGTGGGCGGGGATGAAGCGATGCATGCCGTGCATCGAACCGACCAGGCCCGCCCGAGTCAGCACCTCGAGGATCGCCAGGCTCGCCTGGTAAGCGCCGAACACGGCGGGGCCGAAGAGGCGCGCGATCAGGATGTGCGTGACGGGCATGAGGCCCTGACCGAGGGCCGAAAGCAGCTGCAGCACCCCGCTTCGGGCGACGTGGCTCGCGTCGCTGGCGCGATCGGTTGGCACCCGAGGGGACGCTGTCGACTTCATGATTCGGCGGGAGACTAGCAAACGCGACGCGGGCGCTCGTCCTCGCGGCCCGCCGCGAAACCACGCACGCCCAGCGGCGCCGGAGCCGCGCAGCCGGGCCGAGCCTCCCTACCGCCGAATTGCCTGGATGACCGCCGTGGGCGTGGTCAGATCTTCCTCGGTGAGATCCCGGAAGCGCGGCGCGAGCTGTTCGCGCGGGATCACCGGCTTGGCTTTCGTCGTCTGACCGCCGACGAGGGCGAAGCCATTTTCGCGCAGGAGGCGCAGGTGCGTGGAATAGGGCTCCCGATTCAAGAGGTACGAGCGCCGTCCCCGAATCACCTTCCAGACCCGATCCGAGTACTTCCAGTGTCCGTTCCAGAACCGCGCCGTGCTGTGGGCACGAAAATCGACGTCGTGTGACGTGAACCCGTCCGGCTTGAGCCAGAGGCGCATCGCGCGGTAAGTCGCCGGCAGATCGTCCAGGTGCTCCAGCACGGCCTGAGACACCAGCAGGTCGACGGACTCCCGTTCGATGGCACCCTCGTCGAACCAGCGGGTGCGATAGTCGATCATCGAATCGGCGGCGCCCTGGTTCCGGATCGATTCCCGGATCCGCGCCAGCCGATCGGGCGCGAGCGTGGCATCTAGCGTCGCGTCGTCGAGAAGGTGGTGGGGGAAGTCGTAGCTCGGCAGGAGGGGATGCACCTGCGGGAGCTCGTCCGGGCCCGGTATGGCCGCTCGCGTTTGGAACAGCCTGACGAGCTCGTCCAGGACGGCGAGATTTCGTTTGACCTGCGCGTGCGGAACGACGTCGAAGGCGTGATAGCGCTCCGCTCCCGACAGGAGGCCGGCGAGGCCAATGCCCAGAGAGTTGCCCGGCCCGAGCTCCGCCACCACCCGGGGGGGCACCTTGAGCCCGTTGGCCGCGGCGCACACGAGGTGGCGGAGCCACACCGAATAGCAATAGCGGGGGCAGCTGGTGGAGCCGGCGCCTCGGCCACAGACCTCGGCCACGCCGGGAATCATGGTCGCGATGCCGTAGAGAAACTGGCCGATCTTGAGATTCGGTCTAAGGGCCAAGAGGTCCTCCGGGGGTCGGCGTCGACCGCTGGGAGAGAGTACACCAAGCGACCCGCGTCATGATCGCGAACCGTCGACCGAGGCTGGGGGGCCTTGCCTTTCGGGCGACCTCCATCAAGGGGGCTGTCGTCCGCACATCATGGACGGCAGAAGATCATGAATCGACTCGGTGCCGGTTCGTCGGCGAAGCAACGGGGCCAGTCGAGGAAGGCCAGCGGACCCTTCGCGTCGACCTGCCGTCCGAGCTTGTCGGCATACTCCGCCCATCCGCTGTCAGCCGTGTCGATCAGGACCTTTCGGATGCCCTGCTTCTCCAGATAGCCAAGCAGACTCGGCGCGGCGACGCCGAACGAGAACGGCCAGCGGGCGTCGAGGTCGGGGCGCGGAAGGTCCCAGGTCGAGTATCGGCTCATGTAAGGCAAGGCGAAGCGCTCCCCGGGCGCCAGGGCGTGCGACAGCCATTCGGACGTCTCCCGCCAGCGCGGCTCCACGGCGTAGAGCGTGCGCGGGTCGGTGCGCAGCGCGACGGAGGCGCCGAGGGCCAGCCGGAGCGAGAGCAGCGCGGCCAGGGCCGCGAACATGGCGAGCACGGCGACCTCCGCCCGTCGCTGGGGCGAGGTGAAGCGGGCTCGAAGGCGCGGCAAGGCGCCCTCGCAGAGCTCGAGGGCGGCGTAGGGAACGAGCAGCAAGACGTAGGGAAGGACGTATCGAACCTGGGGCCCCGGAGCGCCGCTGGTCCCCAGGGTCAGGGCCAGCGCGTAGGCGCCCACCGTCGAAAGCACGGCCACCACCTCGACTTGCCGCCCGGCGCGCCAGCGGCGCCGCAGACCGAGCCCGGCCAGGACGAGAATGCCGAGCCCGGTCACCACCCGCGCGACGGGGTTCCAGAACCCGACGCCCGCCGTGTAGATGAACAGGCCGACCACCTGCCCCACCCCTTTGCCGACCTTCAGCACGAGGTCGAGGATGGAGTGGTGCCTCAGGTACCAGCCGAGGCCGAGCTGCCTGTGCTCGGGGCTGAGGCGCATGACCCAGACTTCCGACCAGCGGTCGAGCCAGACCTCGCCGGCGTTGATGTTGTGGAAGGGGGCGTGCCAGACGACCCAGTTTCGCCACAACAGAAAGAACGCGACCGCGGCGAACGCCACCAGCGCCGCGTAAAGGCCGAGCCGACGGGGAAGCGCCCGCCGGTGGCGGTACAGCGACGTCGCGAACAGCGGTAGCCACAGCAGGTGGCCGCTCCCTTTCGTCAGGAACGCGAGCCCGATCAGCGCCCCCGCGCCCGACCAGGCGATCGCGCCGCGATCCTGGCAAGCGACCATGGCGTATACGGCCGCGAAGGTCAGGCCGGCGAACAGGACGTCGTGCATGAGCCGCGCGGCGTAGTCCGCCATCACAGGCATCAGGCCGACCAGGACCGCGGCCGCAAGAGCGGCCGGCGCCGACATCACCCGGCGCGTGATGGCCCAGACCAGCGCGATGAGGCCGAGGCCAATGGCCAGCGAGAAGAGCTTCGCGCGCGCGAAGGCGGCGGGGGTCTCGTCGAGGACCGGCGAGAGCAGGAGCTGGTACAGCGGGGGACGATTGTCCTCGAGGCAGCGTCCTTGGAGATAGCAGCGGACCGTGCCGACGACGCCCCCGTTGCGCGCCACCTGCCGGCCGAGCGCCAGGTAATCGATCTCGTCGTAGTTCGGATAGAGCCGCGTCGCCGACACCTTCAGCGCCTCGGCCGAGAAAATCAGGGTGACCAGCGCCAGGATCAGCCCTGCCCTCCGGCTGACGCCCCCGGGCGTCACCTGCGCAATACCCGGCCCGCTCGTCGGTGACGGGGCTGCCGGCCTGAGAGCATCGCCCGACGATGCCGAATCGAGCGTGTGTTTGCAAGCCGGGCTACCTTCGACGGTCGGCGCGGGGGCGCGAGCAGACCCGAGTCGGTCCGCGACCGGACCCCCGCGGCGGGGATCGAACGTGTGATAGCTTGCCCTCATGAACGGTGCGTTGCGTCCGGCGAGCCTGGAGAGGCCGGCTGAACCGTCCGTGGCGGTCCTCGTTCCTTGCTACAACGAAGGCAAGACGATCGGCGCGGTCGTGCGTGGCTTCCTGACCGCACTCCCGCGCGCCACGGTGTACGTCTACGACAACAACTCCACCGACGATACGGTGTCGCGGGCAAGAGAAGCCGGCGCCATCGTGCGGCGCGAGCCCTTGCAGGGCAAAGGTAACGTCGTTCGCCGGATGTTCTCGGAGGTGGAGGCCGACGTTTACGTCATGGTGGACGGTGACGACACCTACGACTCGACGGCGGCCCCCGCGCTGATCTCGTCGCTGCTGCGGGCCGGCCACGACATGGTCGTGGGCCGCCGGGTCACCAGCGACGAAGCGGCCTACCGCTTCGGCCATCAATTCGGCAACCGGCTGTTCACCCGTGGCGTCCAGTGGCTGTTCGGGGCGGGGTTCACGGACATCCTGTCCGGGTACCGCGTGATGTCTCGCCGATTCGTGAAGTCCTTCCCGTCGCTGGCGGGCGGGTTCGAGATCGAAGCCGCCCTGACCGTTCATGCGCTGACCCTCCTCATCCCGGTCGGCGAGGTGGCGACGAACTACAAGAACCGCCCCGAAGGCTCGGCCAGCAAGCTCCGGACGATCACCGACGGACGGAAGATCCTGGCCAGCGTCCTCACCCTGTTTCGTCGGGAAAGGCCGCTGGCGTTCTTCTCCGTGATCGCCGCCGTCCTGCTGCTGACGGCGGCCGCCTTGATGGTGCCCATCATAGGCACGTATCTGCAAACGGGCCTCGTGCCGCGATTCCCGACCGTCATCGTCGCGACCGGGCTCACCGTCCTGTCCAGCATGGCCTTCGCGTGCGGCCTGATCCTCGACACGGTGACTCAGGGACGCCGGGAGGCCCGTCGGATCGCGTATCTGGCGATCCCGGCCTTCTCGGCCTGGCTCGGCTCGGATGATCGATCCGCTGATCGGGGCGCTTTCGTGGTGCCGGGTAGCCGGGATCAGGGGGACGAAAGAAGAGAGGCGTAGAGGCTCGCAAAATCTCGTCCCACCCGGGCATTCGTGAACCGGGCCTCGACGTGCGTCCGACCGGCACGGCCGAGGGCCGCCCGCTCTGCCGGGGACGTCGCCAGGACGACCTCCAAGGCGCGCTCCAGCTCCGCTCGATCGTTGGCCTTCACCTGCCAGCCATGTCGTCCCGGAATGACCACCTCGTCCGTGTTCTACGTGTCGCTGATGAGGACGGGAATACCGGCTGCCAGGCCTTCGAGCGCGGCGATGGGCGAGGCTTCCGTCCGCGAGGGCATGAGGACGACATCGGTGGCGGCGAAGAGTCCCGGCATGTCCTTCACGGCGCCGAGCCGTCTCACTTGCTCGCCGAGCTCATGGCGCGCGATGAGATGGTCGACCTTTCGGGAGAGCGATCGCGAGCTGATCGCGCCCGCCAGCAAGAGGCAGAACGAGGCAGGGAGCTTGTTCTGCTTCTTGAGGGTCCCGAGCGCCTCCAGCACCAGGTCCTGGTTCTTCTGCTCGGCAATGCGGGCCGGCATCAAGGCGACGAAGGCGTCGTCGGCGAGCGCGTGAGCTCGGCGCCCCGCCTGGCGGGCGTCCGCAGTCACGACCGCGAACCGATCGACGTCCACGCCGTTCGCGATGACCGTGACCTTGGAGGCAGGGACATCGAGGTCTTCCACCAGCAGGCGCTCGATGCTTCGCGAGTGAGCCACCACCCGATCGGTCCAGGGATGGAGGCGGCGCTCCCAGAACCTATGGACCGGGTCCATGTCGTCGAGATGGACGGACGTCAGCACGGCAGGCGGTCGATGAAACCGGGACGCGAAACGCCCCCAGAGATTTCCGTCGTTCATGTAGCAGTGAAGGATGTCCGGGTGGAACGCCTTCACCGCGGCCACGAGGCGCCTGAAGGCGACGGGGTTCCAGAACACGGGGCTGCCGAGCTGGTAAGCCGGCTCTCCCGGCGGCAAGTCGGCCCCGAAGTGATTCTTCCCGTTGAGCGCGCAGATGGCCACCTCGTACCGGTCGCGATCGAGGAACCGGATGAGCTCGAGGAGATGCCGCTGGGCACCTCCCTGGGCGAGGCTCGAGATCAGGTAGAGAATGCGGCGCTTCAAGCGAAATTGGGCGCCGACGCTAGCACGCGGCGCGAACCGGCGCACCGACGGAGAGATCACCGTCCCGCGAGGATCGGGGCGCCGACGAGCCGGCGCTCAGGGCAGACCGGGAAAGGCGGAGACGCGCTGGATGCGGACGTCCGGGAAGGTCGAGACGAACTGCACCTTCGTGTCGGCGCCCGCCTCCACGATCTGCCAGAGGCCGCACCGGTCGGGGTAGGCCGCGACCGCCTTCATCTTGAGATCGGGGAACGCGGCGACCTCCTGGACGGTCACGTCGCCGTGGGCGGCGACGATCTGGATCTTCCCGTAGAGCTTCTTGCCGCGGAACGAACAGGTGCCCTTCTCGAGCACCCCGCGCCCCCGCCCGCGCGCCGACACCACCGCTCCCGGCGCGCTCGACGCGGCCGCCACGATGGCCACCGCCAGCACCCACCTGGCTCCCCGCGATCTCATGCCGGTCTCGTCGGCGCGTCTCGTCGAAACTTGAACCGTCGGGGGCTCGGGCCCTGAACAGGCGCGCGGGCGCGGCCTGCTATAGTCCGTCCGCATGTCCGAACGCATAGTCGAGACCCGATCGCGCCACCTGCGGGTCATCAGAGATCCCAGCGGGCCGACCGGTCCGGCGGCGCCGGCCGAGGCCGAGCCGATGCAGCGCAAGCCGAGCTGGATCCGCGCCAAGATGCCGGGCGGCGAGGCCTTCTTCGACCTGCGCAAGCGCGTCGGCGAGCTGGGGCTGCACACGGTCTGCGAGAGCGCGTCTTGCCCCAACATCGGCGAGTGCTGGAACCGCAAGTCGCTCACCATCATGATCCTCGGCGGCGTCTGCACGCGCTCGTGCAAGTTCTGCGACGTCCCCACCGGCCGTCCCCTGCCCCCGGATCCGGACGAGCCGCAGCGGGTCGCGACCATCCTCGCGGAGCTGGGGTTGCGGCACACTGTCATCACCTGCGTCGACCGCGACGACCTGAAGGACGGCGGGGCCGCGCACTGGGCCGCGACCATCCGCGCGGTGAAGGCGGCGGCGCCCGAGCTGGTGCTCGAGGTGCTGACCGGCGACTTCAAGGGCGATACGGGCGCCGTCGACGTGGTGCTGGCCGCCGGTCCCGACGTGCTGGCGCACAACCTCGAGACGGTGCCGCGCCTGTCACGCGAGGTCCGCGTCCAGGCCAGCTACGCGCGGTCGTACGCGATCCTGCGCCACGCGAAGGCGCGCGGGGCCATCACCAAGACCGGCCTGATGCTGGGCCTCGGCGAGGAGCTGGGCGAGGTGCGCCAGGTCCTACGCGAGCTGCGCGAAATCGGCGTGGACATCCTGACCCTCGGCCAGTACCTGCGTCCGTCGCGCGGGCACCTGCCCGTCGCGCGCTTCGTGACCCCGGACGAGTTCGCGGACCTCAAGGGCGAGGCGCTGGCGCTCGGATTCCCGCACGTCGAGTCCGCGCCGATGGTGCGGTCGAGCTACCACGCCGATGGCCAGCGCGACATCGTCCGCGCGCTGGCGGCGGCCGGCGCCAGCGGCCAGGGCGGCGCGATGTCGCACGCCGAGACCGCATGATCCCCTACTTCGCGGCCCAGCCGCTGCTCGAGCTGGATCTGCCCCTCCTCGGAAAGGTCGCGATCCACTGGTTCGGGATCCTGGTTGCCATGGGCGTCATCCTGGGCGACCGCATCGTCGTGCGCGAGGGCGAGAAGCGGGGCCTGGACGCCCGGGACATCCGCTACCTGAACGTGCGCATGGTGATCGGCGGCTTCATCATGGCCCACCTGGTCTCCGTCATCTTCTACTTCCCGGAGCGCATCAAGGAGAACCCTCTCGTCCTCATCAATATCTGGTCGGGCCTGTCGTCGTTCGGCGGCTTCACGGGCGCGGCGCTGACCTACCTGTATCTGACGAAGAAAGAGAAGATCCCCCGCCTGCCCTACGCCGACGTCGTGGCGTTGGGCCTGGCCGTCGGTTGGATCTTCGGGCGCATGGGGTGCACCACCGCGCACGACCATCCCGGGCGACACACCACGTTCTTCCTGGCCGTGCGCTACCCGGAAGGCGCGCGCCACGATCTCGGCTTCTACGAGCTGCTGTTCACGCTGGTGATGACCGGGATCCTGTTCCGGTACGCGCGCCGTCCTCGCCCGGCCGGCCGGATCATCGGGCTCTTTGCCACGATGTACGCGCCGGTGCGGTTCGGCCTGGACTTCCTGCGCGCCACGGATGTGGCCCGTCCCGACGAGCGCTACGCGGGCCTGACCCCCGCCCAGTGGGCCTGCATGGCCGCGCTCGGCGTCGGGATCTGGCTGCTCCGCCGCCCGAGCCCAATGCTGGAGCTCACGGGCCCGCGGGCCCGCGAAGACGAGCCCCCACCAGGTCCCGATCAACCTTCGGCCCCGACGCCCAGCGGCTCCGCCACAAGCCCGGTCTGAGCGCGATGCGGGGAGCCGTCAGCTCGCCTCGGTCTCGGCCGCCGTGATCAGATCCTCGTAGCGGCGTTCCTCGGCCGCCAGATCGGTCTCGCCCAGGAACGAGGTGTAGCTCATGAACGCGGTCAGGTACGAAAGATCGCGGGTCCACTCCGGGACGTAACGAGGCTCGACCAGCAGGCCGGCGTCGCGCAGCCGCCCGCACAACGGAACGTCGCTGGAGTCGATCTTGCCGGCGAACAGCAGGCGCACGTAGTCGCTGTGGCCCTTCATGAGGGCGACCCGCAGGAAGCTCGTCACGCGCACCAGGCCGTCCAGGTAACAGACGTCCTTCGTGAAGGGCGCGCCCCCCTCGAGGACGGCGCCCCGGCACACGCGCCGCGCCAGCTCGTAGGCGTCGCCGTCTCGGTAGCCGCGATCGCGAAACGTGCGGAACAGGTCGATGAAGCCGGCGCCGTCCTCGGCCAGCTTGATGGCCAGCGTCCGATCGGCCAGTCGGCGCAGCCGTTCGACGCTGGTCGAGCGGGTGAGGAACTCGGTCAGGACGGCCAGCCCCTCCTGGGTGCCGGTGGTGCGCGGCGAGGGATAGCCCACGAACGACAGGACGGGCTGGGCCCGCCCGTTGACCGCGGTGGCGACATGCACGCCGCCCTCGTGGTTCTCGAGCAGCAGCAGGTCCCGCCGCGAGAACCGCGCCCCCTTCTTGACCTGCACGACGTCCACCCGCGCGGCCGCCTTGCTGGCCATGCCCTCCACGATCTCGACGCGAACGTTCCGATCGGGGAACGTCAGCGTGAATCGCCGCTGCAGCTCGGGCGCGGCCTCCTCGGCCGACCAGACCTCGTCGTCGATCGCGCTCGTCAGGCGCACGTGGCCGGCCACGCTGTCCACGATGCGCGCGAAGTGTTGCGCCAGATCGAGGTTGGTGGTCTTCCGGTCCGACGACAGGCTCCCGGGCCGCCCGTAGATCTCGCAAGCGTGAAAGTAAAAGTCCTTGGTCCCCACCGCCAGCAGCATGCGCGCCGCGGTGGCGAAGGACTCGCACGTGTCGCGTAGGAACCGCTCGATGCCGTTGTCCCCGCCCACCAGCAGCTTCAGTTCCCGGAACCGCTCGAGCGAGCGCTCGATCTCGGGCACCGGCACCTGGTACGTGGGCTGCGGCGGCACCTCGCCGCCCGACGCAAAGAACGCCCGTTCGACGGACTCGTCCCAGGCGAGGACGCGGAGGACCCGGATGGGCCGCTGCGCTTCGAGGATCTGGACCGAGACCTCGCGGAGCAGTTGCTCGACCCGGGCCGACAGGCTCACCTCGGCCAATCCCCCGGCGAGGCCATCAGGTCCCGACCCCCACGCGAATGCCGGGCGGTACCGAGTAGGTGATCCAGGCGTTGCCGCCCACGACGGCGCCGCGGCCGATCACCGTCTCACCGCCCAGGATTGTGGCGTTGGCGTAGATGATCACGTCGTCCTCGATGGTGGGGTGGCGCTTCTTCGGGTTCGGCTTGTCGGTGCGGCCGCGATCGCGCACCGAGAGCGCACCGAGCGTGACCCCCTGGTAGATGCGGACGCGGCTGCCGATCAAGGTCGTCTCGCCGACGACGATGCCGGTCCCGTGATCGATGAAGAACGACTCGCCGATGGTGGCGCCCGGGTGGATGTCGATCCCGGTGCGCGAGTGGGCGTGCTCGGTGAGCATGCGCGGCACCACCTCGGCGCCGGCACGCAGCAACTTGTTGGCGACCCGGTAGATGGCGATGGCGTACAGGCCCGGATAGCAGGCGACGATCTCGTCGACCCCGCTCGCCGCCGGATCCGACTCGTAGGCGGCCAGCACGTCACGGCCCAGCGCCGCTCGCAGGTCGGGCAGCAGCTCGAGCAAACCGGCTGTTATGGCCCGGGCCCGCTCGCGGCAGCCATCGATCACCGCCTGCACCGCCGGCCCCTCGCTGGCAGGGGCGCAGTTTCGGTGCAGGCCCAGGAAGATGGCGGGCTCGAGCCGGGCCGCCACGTCGGCGATGGCCGCTGCCAGGTGCTGCCGGACGTGGGCGCCATCAGCGGCCTGGCGGCGGGACTCCGGGAACAGCACCTCCACCAGCGTCTCGCCGATCACGCGGATGTCGTGGCGTGACGGCAGAGGCCCTTCGGAAGCGCGCGCCAGACCGAGGCCTTCGGCGGCGGAGAGGATGCGATCCGCGAGCGCCAGATGATCGGCCACCTCCGTCGCCGCCGGCGCAGACGTCATCGACGCCGGCGGGTCCGGCGTGGGACCGAGGGGAGACGGCGCGCTGGCGTGGGGCGATCGAGACGGCATGCCACCAAAGTTACCCGAAACGGGCCGGCCCTGCCCCCGCCGGCGCCCCGACAGAGTCCCCCACCGCCGTCCCCAGCTTGCGCATCACCTCGTCGAAGCGGGCCTCCGGCACCGTGACCCGCGTGGGCATGCCCCCTCCGAGGTCGAACATCTTCACGAAGTCGAAGCCTGACTCGAAGTCGGCCGCGATCGTGAGCGCGCCCGAGCTCCGGATCACCGACACCGGCGCCCGCTCTTGTCCCAGAAGCAAGAGCTCGGTCTTGTCGAAGCCGCGCGCCCCCCCGATATCGACGTAGGCCACGCCCTCGCGGATCTCGTAACGGCGGGCCAGGCGGCGCGCCTCGTCGAGCAGGGGATCGATCTCGGCCGCCGCGGCGTCGATCTCGCCCCACAGCACCGCCTGCTTGCGCCGGTCGGCCCCGGCCACCAGGAACTGGATCACGCGGGCCTTCAGGGTCTCGTCCCGGAACCGGGCGCGCAGCGCGCGGTCGATCCGCTCGGCGATGGGGCCGGGTGTCCCACGGCGCGTGTCCACGGCCCGCGCGTCGGCGTCGGCGCCCTCGTAGGGCTCGAGCCCCTGGCGCACCCACTTGGCGCCCGAATACAGGCCGTCGAGGTCCAGGTGGAGCGCGATGGTGTCGATGGGACCGGCCGCTTCCACGATCGCCGCCGTCACCATCTCGGGGCAGGCGCCGTGCTGAGCCTTGGTCGAGAGCACGAAGCGCGGATCGCTTGCGTAGTCCACGTGCCGTTCGTGATCGTGGTGGTCGACCCAGGCCGCCAGCCGCGAGCCGAGCCCATTGATGAAGGGGAGCGTCACCTTCTCGAATGACGAGCCGCCCCCTTCGCTGGCGAAGGCGACGTCGAGGACCACCACACGTCCCGCCACGCTCGCCGCCGGAGGCAACGCCCGCGGCGTCACGTAACGGAACTGAGGCATCCCGCTCGTCGCGCTCATCGCCGAAGAATATCCCACGCCCGCAGCCCGCGCCGCCTTTAGCCGCACGATCAGGAAGGGCCTCGGGTTTCGGGCTTCGGAAAATCACACGAAGATCTCCGTCGCAGAACGGTTCTGCCTGAGGCCCGAGGCCCGAGGCCCATGACGGACGTTCGTCGGCTCCGGGCGGCGGCGCGCGGGTCGCCTTCTTTCAGCGGGAACAGTAGCGAATGTTGCCCAGGGCGACGCAGCTGGGGCAGTCGGCCGTCGAAGCGCAAAGCTTGACGCAACTGCCGTCCAGGCACGCCAGCCCGGCGGCGCAATCGTCATATCCGCGACAGCTCTCGTTCTCGTGCCGGTTCCGGCCCGGACAATCGCAGATCGTGTGTCCGGCCGAGGTCACGAAGCAACCCAGGGCGGGATCGGGACAGCCCTTCCCCGTGAGTGGATCGCACGTCTGCTCGGCCAGATCGCACGCGAGCTGTCCGAGCGCCATGTCGTTGGAGGAGTTGACGGTCGTCGTGCACGCCACCCCGCCGGTGCCTCCGCACATGCTGGCGTCGCGGCAAAACCGGTAACACCGCCCCAGGTTCGAGCCGCAGGCCTCGCGCAAGCACGCGTAGCCCGCCAGACAATCGTCCGCCGACGGCGTACACACCTGGCCGGCACCCTTCCCCCCGCCCGGAGAGACGCAGACCGGGCCCGTGCTGGCCAAGCTGCAACGCTGGCCGCAGGGGCAGCCCGTCTGACACACGGGATCGCAGGTGCCGGTCATCACGCCCGCGGCCGGCGTACAGAGGGGGACGACGGGGTTGGCGCAGCCTCCGTCCGGCACGATCGTGTCCGTGGCTGGGTGGTCCCCCACCGACGCGTCCCCGCGCAAAACGCACACGCCCGCCGAGCACGCGAACCCTTCGGGGCAGGCGTTGTCGGGGGGCGCGCAGTGCAAGCTCCCCGACTCGATTTTAGGGTCATAGCAACTGGCGAGCGCGGCGACCGCCGTCACCAGCAACCAGACCCGCTTGGCTCGCTTCGCAGGCATGTCTGCTCGAGAAGGCATGATGCGCACGTCACGTCAGAATGAAAGCACCGCCGATGCGCCGAGCGTGCGGGCCCCGAGCAAGGGAGCCACGGTCGGGAGTCGAGACGCGGTCGCGGGCGGAGGCTCGTCCCCCGACGACGGCCGCGACAGCAGGAACAGCACGCCCCCCGCGACGGTGGCGGCGGCGCCCACGATGACGGAGACCACGGCCACGTTGTCGAGGCGCTTCCCGGTGCGCTCGGTGTCCGGGTCGAACGTGCCCTTCAGGTTCGACGCGTAGGTCAAGTTGTCGCCTTTGTTGGCCGCCAGCTTCCCCGTGATCGCGGCCGTCAACAACCCGACCCCCCCCACCCCCAGCAGCACCAGGCTCGCGACGCGGCGGCCGTGGTGACGGTCCTCGTCGACGGTCACGAGCTGGGGCGGTGGAAACGTGGCCGGCGCCGGCGTGGTCGACGTGGAAGCAGCACCACCTGCCGGGCCGCCGGCGGCGTTGGTTCCCGCCGAGCTCCCCGCCGATCCTGGGGGCGGGGCGCCCGGCGGCGGTGGCGCGGCCGGCGGCGGCGCGGCCCCCGGCGGTGCCGTTTTGCCCTCCCCGATGAGCTTCTCGAGCTCGGCGATCTTCTGCTCCGTTGCGGGCCGGTTCGAGGCCGTCGGTGAGCGCTCGAGGTACCGCCGGTAGTAATAGATGGCCTCTTGCGGCTGTCCGTTCAGCCGGTAGGCCTGCGCCACGTTGAACAGCATGGCGGGATCGCCGCTGATCTCGTAGGTCTTCTGGTACTCCTCGATGGCCTCCTGGAACTTCTGCACGTCGTACGCACGCGAGGCCTTCTCGTAATGCTGGCGGACCTCTTGCTTCTGGGCGGGGGTCAGCTCGCCGGCCTGCGCCGGGTTGATGGCGGCCGGCACCGCCACCGACGCGAGGACCACGACGAGGGCCGTGGCGAAGGCGCGGCCGCTACGGGACGACAGATTGGGGAACCGCTGTGACCACATGATTCGATCCTCATGCCTCATGATGGGGGAAGACACGCCGTCTCAGCTTGTGGCGCCGTCGGGAGATACAGTAACGTACGCGCCTCCCCCGCGGGCAAGAAGAAATTAGCGGCGGGACGAGAAAAGGAAAGCGTGAATACCCTTCCGCGTTCTCCCCGCGCCGGGTAACTTCTCTCACGCTTTTGTCTCGCGTTTTTGGCCGCCGCGCTCCGACCCCGTACCCTGCACGCTGTCGAGGAGGTCCTAATGCCATCCCGCCGATACACGCTCCCGCTGGCTCTCACGCTCCTCTCGGCGGCCGCGCCCGCCTGGCTCGGCGCGTCCGGGTGCAACACCGAAAAGACGAGCACGCGGGCCTGCCCGCCCGACTGCGATCAGCCGAAGATGCCGCCCGGCGTGCCCGCCTTCCAGGTCGTGAAGGACGAGGCGAAGGGGCCCTCCGACGGTCAGGACGTCACCATCCGTGTCGTGCTCAAGCAGAAGACGAAGCGCGAGGGCATCTATCCGTCGCTGCAGTTCTTGTATCGCTACGCCATGACCCGGAACACCTTCGAGCCTCGCAACTTCAACGGCGAGTTCTACGCCTCCGACTCGGCCGCGGCGCAGGGCACCTCACCGGTGGCCAAGATCTGGAAGGCGCAGTCCGACAAGGGACCGAAGTGTGAGAACGCCATCGCCATGGAGCTGCCCGAGCAGGTCGAGAAGGCGTTCGCTTACAGCATGAACCGCGGCGAGGTCGAGGACCTCGAGGACACCTGCCACCTGAACGAGAAGAAGAAGATCGCGCGCGTCGACGACAACTTCAAGCACAAGCCCACCTACAAGCTGGACGAGGCGAGCAAGGCGGTCGAGGTCTCGTTCCCGTACCTCGAGAGCGGCAAGGACGAGTACATGTCGTCGCTGGGCTTCAACGCGGCGATGACCTACTGGGCAGAGTTTCTGACCACGATGTTCAGCAAGGCGCCGGATCTGCAACAGATCACCTACATCGGCGTCCTGAACGACGAGCCCGCCTTGAAGATCACCGTCACGCGCCAGGAGTTCGACTCGAAGCTCTCGACATTGCAGGAGACGATCGCCAGCTACGCGGCGATCATCTTCGCGAAGCTCGGTTTGCACAAGACCGACGACAAGGGCGCCAAGGCCGAGCAGGAGTCCCACAACGCGCAGGTCTACAAGCAGGCGCTCGCGTTCCTGCCCAAGGACCGCGTCATGATCTCGCCCAAGCTGACGATGCCGAAGACGTTCGTGGCCGGCAAAGGCGGGAAGAAAAAACATTAGTCCCGTCCCCTACCCGTCCTCGTCCTCCACACGCTCGTTCGGTGACGAGTACGAGGACGGGTGAAGCTACCGGAAATGCGGGAACGGGATCACGCCGACGCCGAGGAGCGTGAAGAAGATCCCGACCGAAACGAACACGATCATTTTCAGCGTCGCTCGGCTCCCGAGCATCTGCGCCGGAGTCTCGTTCTCGCGGCGCGGGCGAATGAACCATTGAGCCGCGCCTGACAGGACCAGGATCAATCCACCGATCACGAAGAACTTCGGCATGAAGCTGAGGGCCTCGGGGCTCATGTCGGTCCTCCTTCCTGCGCGAGCGCGTCGAGCCACGCGCCCAGCCGGCGCGTGATCGGCCCAGGACGCCCGTCGCCGATGACCACGTCGTCGACGCGGGTCACCGGCAGGACGAAGCGCGTGGCGCTGGTGATGAAGACCTCGTCGGCCGCGCGCAGGTCGGCGGGCGAGACGGGGGCCTCTCGGCAAGGGACTCCATGCTCCCGGGCGAGCCGCAGCACGAAGGCGCGCGTGATGCCGTCCAGGATGCCGGCATCGAGGCCCGGAGTGCGCAGCTCGCCGCCCGACACCAGGAACACGTTGCTGCTCGCGCCTTCGGCCACGGTGCCGTCGGCCCCACAAAGGATGGCCTCGTAGGCGCCGCGCCGGCGCGCCTCGCCGAGCGCCAGCACGCTGTTCAGATAGTTCCCCGACTTGATGGCGGGATCGATGGCGCGCGGGCTGTTGCGGACCACCGAGACGATCGAGACGCTGACGCCGTTCGCGTACATCTCGGGCGCGGGTGGCTGCAGCGGCATGACGAAGACGACCAGCTGTGTGTCGTCCGCGGACCCCGGATCGAGATCCATGGAACCGGCCCCGCGCGTGAGCACGATACGCAGGCGCGACTCGCGGTTCCCCGCGGCCCGGACCGTCTCGGCTATCGCGGCCTCGATCTGGGCCCGCGGCGGCACCCGCAGCCCGATCAGCTCAGCCGACCGCTCGAGGCGCGCCAGGTGCTCGGGCAAGGCGAAGAGCCGGCCGTGCGTCGTCCCCACCGTCTCGTAGACGCTGTCGCCATAGAGAAACCCCCGGTCGAAGACCGAGACCTTCGCCTCTTCCGGGAGGCATACCCGCCCCCCCACGTACACGCGCGTCGGCATCGAGCGCGAGAACCTAGCAGACCGCGGCGAAGACCGGGACCAAGACGGGGAGGGAGACCGCTGGACCGCGCACCACGTCGTGGCTGGAGGTCCCGGGGAATCTGCCCCGCGACCGACGCCCACCTACGCCGTCCAGGCGACCCCTCCACCTACCCGAGGAACAATCGCATCGAAGCTTACCTAAAGGTCTTCCGCAGTACCCCAACGTCGGGTATTCTCCGAGACTTCGGAGCCCCCGTGATCATCCTCCGCGTCCGGTGTCGCAACCTACGAGAGTTCGAGTCGCATTTCCTCCCCGACCTACCGAACGGAGGGGTGTTCTGTCCGACCACCAGCGAGCTGACTCCCGGCACCGCGGTCGTGGTCGAGTTTGCCTGCGACCCGCTCCCCAACAAGGTGCTGATCCGCGGCAACGTCCAGAACTGGCGCCCCGCCCTGCCCCGGATGCGCGTGCGGGCCGGCGCGACCGTCGAGTTCGACGCCGATGAAGCGCCCAAGCGCGACTTCGTCCTGCAGACCATGCGCGGATCTCGGGCGCCCACCCGGCGGCGCAAGCACACGCGCATCCCGATCGGCGTCCCGGTCAAGGTGCGGGAGGCCAACCAGCTCGACGCCACCGAGGCCGAGCTGCGCGAGATCAGCGTGAGCGGGGGCCTCCTGACCGGCCCCATCCAGCCCGCGGTGGGAACCGACGTCGTGATGGAGATTGCGCCGCCGGGGACCGAGGCGCCGTTCGACCTCTCCGGGCGGGTGGTCTATCATGCTGGCCCGAACCAGACGGGTGTCCGGTTCTTGTATCGAGAAGGCGGCGGGTCGCGGCGGCTGCGGGAGTTGGTCCGACGCTTCAAGACGCTTTGACGCTCTGACGAATCAGTTCCCTCTGACCTGATCTCTGTCCGATGTAACCAAGGAGTCCCCATGCGATACGGATTTGTGTATGCGGTGATCACGGGCCTCGCGTTGGCTCTGGCGCACGAGGGAACGGCCCTGGCCAGCCACTATGCGGTGGGCGATGTGCCGTCCCTGATCAGCGCTGCGGACGCGGACAAATTGAAGAAAGGTGGCGTGTCGACGACGGAGGACATGCTGACCAAGGCCGCCAAGCCCAAGGATCGGAAGGCGTTGGCCAAGGCGTCCGGGCTCTCGGCGGCGGCCGTCCTGAATATCGCCAACCGGTGCGATTTGCTGCGCGTGAAGGGCATCGGCCCCGAGATGGTGCTCCTGCTCGAGGCGACCGGCGTGAAGACCACCGCGGAGCTCGCCAAGAAGGAGCCCGCCGCGCTGACGACGGCCGCCGACGCCGCCAACAAGGCCAAGAAGATAACGGAGAAGCCGCCCACCGAGCCGCAGTTCAAGGACTGGATAGACCAGGCCAAGGCTCTGCCCCCGGTGATCGAAGGGAAGTAGGTCGCTCATGAGGCAGGCAGCGGATTCATTGGCGGCCGGCCGGGGAGGGAGCAGCCCTGACCGTACCGGAGCGGTCATTGCAGGACGATTCCGGCTGGAGGCGCTGATCGCCCGCGAGGGCGGAACCGAGGTCTATCAGGCCATCGACGGCACGACGGGCGCGCCGCACGCCGTGCGCATCGTGCCCCTCGCCGCCATCGTCGGTCCGCCCGAGCGTCTTCTCACCGACGTGGGCAAGACGCAGGCGCTCCGCCACAAGAACTTGATCGAGGTCGAGGCCATCGGCATCGACGGAGACTTCGCCTACATCGCCGCCGAGCTCGTCGACGGACAGACGCTCCGCGAGTTCATCGATTCGAAGAAGACTCAGGGCGAGGGCACCTCCTTGAAGGGAGCGTGCAACCTCGTCGCCCACGTGGCGAACGCGCTCGACTACGCGAGCCGGGCGGTCCGGCACGGCGCCTTGAACCCCGCGATCATCTGGGTCAACCGGGCCGGCCGCGTGAAGGTGTCGGGGCTGGGCGTCGCGCCGCACGTTCCCGGCTTTGCGCGACACGGCGCCCCTCAGGGCGCGCCCGACACGGTGTACATGGCCCCCGAGATCGTCGCTGGGGCCCCGCCCAAGGCGACCTCGGACGTGTACTCGCTCGGGGTGATCTTTTACGAGCTCCTGACCGGGCACCCGCCGCCGAATCCGTACCAGCCCCCGAGCCGGATCGTCCCCGACGTGCCCGCCAGCGTCGATCAGGCCGTGGCGCGCGCGCTTTCGCGCGTCCCCGAAGAGCGATGGGCCTCGCCGACGGAGCTCAAGGACGCGCTCCAGCAGGCGGGAGGAGGGCCGTTGCCGGGGGCGACGCAGACCATGGGTTCCGGCGGCAACGCTGGCAACCAGAGGTCGCCGGCTGCTCCGCCCTCGATGTCCGGGCCCGGACCCGGCCTTGGAGCGGCCCAGGCTCACGGTGGGCCGCCGCAGAACATCGGGCTCGGGGGGCTCGGAGCTGGCAGGGGCGCCCCGCCTCCGGGAGCTCCCGGGGCGCTTGGCCCGTCCGGTGCGCCGCCTCCAGGATTCGCTGCTGCCCCACCGCCACCGGCGGGTGTTCCATCACCGGGACGCGCCACCCGCGACGGCTCTTCGGGCCTCGTCAATCTTGCGTCCCTGGCACCGGCCGCGCCGCCTAGCCCCGAGGACCTGGTCGAGAAGTGGCTGATCCACAAAGACGGCCTGGACTTCGGGCCGTTCTCGATGGTTCAGGTGCGCGCGCAGATCGAACGCGGCGAGATCCAGGCCGATCACCTGATCATCGACAACGACTCCGGCTCGAAGGGCCGCGTGCGCGACGTGCCCGGGCTGGGCGCGATGGCCAAGAACGCCCATCGGCGGCTCGAGCAGGCCAGACGGGCGCACGCGGAACAGAAATCGGCCAAGTCCGAGAAGACGAAGTCGATGTTCGCGGGCATCGTCATCGCGGTGGTGGTGCTGGTCCTGGCCGGAGGCGCCGCCATCTTCTTGCTGTCGCGGCGAGACACCTCCGGGGGGCACCTCGCCTCGCGTGAGGAGGAGGCCGAGATCGAGCAGTTCCTGAAGGGCGTGAAGATCGGCGGCATGAAGGCCTCCGTCCATCGCGCCCCTGCCGGCGGGCGGCGCGCGGGCGGCAGTCTGAGCGGTGGGCCGGCCGACGACCTCGACAACAACGCCAACTTCGGCGATGTCGGCAAGGGCCTCGCCCAGGGCGATCAAACCCTCGACGACGATCAGATCCAGACGGTGATGATGGCGAACTATCGCAAGCTCATCCCCTGCATCGTGCACGCGGGCGTCGGCAACATCGCGCTCGACTTCGCGGTTCGAGGAAACGGCAAGGTCAGCGCCGTGAAGGTGAACGGGCAGACCAAGGGCGCCCTGCCCGCCTGCATGCTCCAGCGCATGCAGGCCTTCAACTTCCCGAAGTTCAACGGCACCAAGACCATCGCCAGCTGGTCGATGTCGATGGGCCGGTGACGGGGCCGGGGTGCGCCGGCTTGGCCGGCGCGCCTAGGACACCGCGCGTCCGAAGCCGGCCGGACGATCTTTGGGCGTGGCGGGGCTGGAGAGCTTGAAGCCGAGGATGTCCTCGTACGCGAAGACGAAGCGCTCGTCCTTGGCGGTGCCGATGGCGATGAACCCGTCGTGCAGGTCCAGCTTGGTCACGCGCGCGACCGTCATCAGCTCGCCCTTCGTCTCGATGAAGCAGGTGGTCTCGCGGTCCTCGCGGATCGTGAGGGTGTGGCCCGACGGCCGGGTCCCTTCGGCTTCCCAGATCTGAACGATCATCTCGCGCGTCATGGCCGAAATATACACGTGCCTTCGGCCCTCGCGAGGGGTGTCGCGACCGGGCTGGATTCGACTCGCTCCGGCATCCCCTCGCCGATTTCAGAAAACTCGTATTGTTCGTCTAAATTTGTTCCCACATGGAATCTCGGGAAGGACGTGGCGTGGCTGAGGAGCCGGAGAGCGACACACGTGTCGCGATGTCGTCGGGTGGCGAGGAGAAATTCGAGGTGGCTCCGGCCGCGGGGCCGCTTCCAGCGCAAGGTGAAGGGGGCGGCACGGGCCCTGCACAGGGGCTGACGGTGCCGCCACCTTCGACGACGCCGTCTGATCCGCCCACGTCCTCGGCCCCACCCTCCCCCCCGCTCGGATCGGCGGGGTGGGCGCGATTCGTCCGCGATCGCTGGTTGTCGATCGACCTGCGGACTCTGGGCCTCTTCCGGATCGCGTTCGGGCTGTGCCTCATCGCCAACCTCCTCGATCACTGGGCCGGGGGGAACCTGGCCCGGTTCTTCAGCAACGAAGGGGTGCTGACCAATCACTACGCGCTCTACGCGCCCATCCAGCAGAGGGTGTGGTCGCTCCTGTTCGCGTTCTCGCGGCCGGGCGAGGTGGCGGTGGCGTTCTCGCTGATCCTGGCGGTCTACGTGCTGTACACGATCGGGTGGCGCACGAGGCTGATGCAGATCCTGACGCTCGTCTGCTTCATCTCGCTTCTCAATCGCAACCTCCTCCTGCAGGACGGCGGCTCGTTCACATGCAGCGTGCTCGCGGTGTGGACGACGTTTCTGCCCCTCGGCGCGCGGTTCTCGGTGGACGCCTGGCGCGCGGTGCGCCTGGCCGCCGTCCAAAAGACGAGCGGCGGCGAGGACGGAGGCGGCAGCACGGGCCGTGCGACGTCAGGCGGCGCCCCGGCCATGCACGTCTCCTTCGTGTGCCTGGCGCTGCTGCTGCAACTGGCCGCGATCTACGGCTTGAACGCCGCCAACAAGACCGGACCGACCTGGACGGGCGGCACCGCGGTCCACTACATCTTTTGGCTGAACAGCCGCAACACGTGGCTGGCCGGGTTGATGCGCGCCCACGAGCCCGCCTGGCTGAGCCCGCTGCTCACGCGGGGCACGCTGGTATTCGAATGGTCGGCGCCGTTCCTGGCCCTCTCACCCGTGTTCCAGACCCCGCTGCGGCGGGTCCTGATCGCCAGCATGTGGTGCTTTCACCTCGGCATCGCTTCGCTCATGTCGCTCGGGCCGTTCGCCTACGCCATGATGGCGTTCTCTCTGCTGCTGCTCGGCCCGAACGACTGGCGGGTGCTGGAGCCGCGGGGCCGCCGCGCCCTTTCCTGGCTGGCCCGCCGGATGGCGCCCGCCGTCGGGATCGCGCGACGCCTGGGGCCGCTCGTGGAGGTTGGCCTCCTGCCGGTCGCGGGGCTCGTGGCCCGGCTACCGGCCGATGTGGGCGCCAGCCTTCGACGTTCCGCCCTCGTCCTTCGAGAGGGCGCCGCCGTGTCGCTGGCCGTCCTCATGCTGGTCGAGCTCACGCTGGCCAACGGTGCCATACCGCCGGCCCTGCAGCTCAAGGGGCGGCCGCAGTGGATGGGCGAGATCCTGTATTACCTGCGCATCTACCAGACCTGGAGCATGTTCGCGCCGGAGGTCCCGCGCGAGGACGGGGTCATCGTGGTCGACGCCGTCCTCAGCGACGGTAGCCACCTCGATCCCTTCACGGGGCGTCCACCCGACTTCCAACGGCCGCTCGGTGGACCCTGCCGCTACGACCACGATTGGTCCGAATACACCTATTACTTCCCGTGGGACCGGCATCGCGCGTATCGGATCGGGTTGCGCGACCACATCGTCGAGGTGGCCGCCACGTGGCCGCCCGAGCACCCGCGGCTGCGATCGTTCGAGGTGTTCTGGGTCAGCGCCGACCTGCCCCCGCCCGGCGAGAGAGACGCGCGCAACCTGCGTCGCGAGTCTCTGATCGCCTGGGACGGCCGCTGAGTCGACCGGCTCCGGCCCGTCGTGGTCCTCGTCGACGGTCATAGTGAAGGGCATGGCCGCGTCCAAGTCCGCGTCGTCACCCGCCACGCCTCAACTGGGTCGATGCGAGCCCGAGCGCCGGTCGACGAGGACCGGGGTCGGGGTCCGGCCCGGCACATCGGCGTCGCCGACCCGGACCTGGTTGCGACCGTTCGCCTTCGCCACGTAGAGGGCCGCGTCGGCCCGCTCGATGACACGTTCCATGTCCTGCCCGCTCACGAAGGTGGTCAGGCCTATGGACACCGTGACGGAGATGGCGCCTCTTCCGGCCGCGATCGGCTGCCCGGCCACCGCGGTCAGCAGGCGCTCGGAGACGACGCGCGCTTCCTCCAGGTTGGTCTCGGGGAAGATGACCACGAACTCCTCGCCTCCATAACGTCCGAGGATGTCGCTGGCGCGGATCGACTTTGCGAACCGGCGCGCGATCTCGCACAGGACCTCGTCGCCCACCTGGTGGCCGTAGGTGTCGTTGATTTGCTTGAAGTGATCGACGTCGAGCATGGCCATCGTCAGGGGCCGCCCGTTGCGCTCGGACCGCGCCAGCTCCTTGCGCGCGATCTCCTCGAGGTGCCGCCGGTTGTACACGTCCGTCAGCGAATCGCGCGTGGCCAGCTCGCGCAGGCGATCCTGGGCCCGCCGTTGATCCGTGATGTCGACCAGAGCGCCGAGCAAGGCGTCCTCACCGGCGAAGCGCAGGCGCTGCGCCGAGACCCGGGCCCAGAAGACACGGCCGCTTTGCGAGCGCAGCTCCGTCTCCATGTCGTCGACGCGCCCGCGCCGCCGCAGATGCTCGAGGAAGCGGGCCTTGTCTCGGACAGAGACCCAGTAATCCGGAACGCTCTGGCCCTCGATGGTCTCGATCGTCATCTCGAGGAGCGCGGCGGCCCGCCGGTTCACGAGCAGCACCCGCTGGTCGGCGGCGCTCGTCAGGACCATCGCGACGGGCGAAAAATCGATGAGGGCGCGCAGGCTGGATTCGCTCTCGCTCAAGGCCCGCGTCCGCTCCTCGACCTTCCGCTCGAGCGCGTCGCGCTCCTCGCGGAGGGCCTGCTGGGCGTCGTTCCAGGACGCGGCTTCCATGACCAGCGCGACGAAGTCGGCGAAAGTCCCCGCCAGCAGCTCCTCCGAGGGGCGCCAGCGCCGAGGCGACCCGATGTGCTCGTGGCAGACGACGCCGACCATCTTCCCGCGTAGCATGACGGGGGCATCGAGCATGGCCGTGATGCCCAGCGGATCGAGGTATGCCGCGCGGAATTCGCTGGTGCGCTTGTCGGTTCGCGCGTCGTGCGCGCGAATGGCCCGCTCGAGCTGGAGCGCCGCGAAGTATCGGGGCGCGTCCGCGGCCTGGATGCGCAGGCCCGCGCTGTGGCGGCCGGGCGAGCGCTCGTAGAGGTCGGTGCACTCGAGCGCCGAACCCCCATCGACCAGGCGCCAGACGCTCGTGCGCTCCACGTCGATCAGGCGGGCGGCCGTCTCGGTGATCTGCCGGACCGCGCGGCGGATGTCGCCCTTGCCGAGGGCCGGCGACCGCATCAGGTCCGCCAGCGCCATGCGACGCGCGTCGAGCGACCCATCCTGCTTGCGACGGCGTGGACCCTCGTCGGGCAATCTCCTGGTGACGGTCGGATTTGGCACGCCGGTCGCTCCTGTGTCTTCGCCTCTCATCCCGTAACCTCCCCCACATGAATGATCTGGTGCGAGGACCTCGGACGCAAGTAGCGTTTTATTCCTGGGGACCCCGTCCGCGAGGAAATCGGCCGGCGATTTCCGGACTCCGGCCTCGATTCAGGAGGGTCACAGCCGAAAACGTCCAGGTCCAGGGGGCGGCACGTCGACCAAGACGATCAGGGCCACGTCTGCGGGGGCTGCTCTCCCGAGGCCCGAGGCCCAGGCCCGGCCGACGATCGTCTCCAGCGGCCCTGCTAGACTCCCTCGCGTGAACCCGGCTGCCTCAGCGAAGGTCCTGGAACAGGCCCTCGGGCGCGAGCGCTGCGAGCTCACGGTGGCGGACGCCGCCGCCCGGAGCGGGCTGCCCCTGCGTGAAGCGGGCGAAGGGCTGACCGTGCTGGCCTCGTCCTACTCCGGGCACCTCGCCGCCACGTCCAAAGGGGAGCTCATCTACCAGTTCCCGCAGGGGCTGGTGCGGGCGGAGGGCGCGGCGGGACCGCTGGCCCGGTTGGCTCGCGGCGCCGTGCGCCTGGCGCTGGGGGTGGGCCGATTGGTCGTCCGCGCGTGGGTCTCGGTGGTGCTGGTGGGATATGCGCTGGTGTTCGCCGGGGTGCTGATCGCCGTCGCCTTGAGGAGCGACGATGACGGCCCCGGCGAGATCGTCCTCGTGGTGTTGCGGGTGATCGGTGAGACGCTCTTCTGGACGTTCCACCCGTTCTCGCCGCTCCGTCTGGACCGCGAACCTTCCTGGCTGCGCCGGCGCGGCCGCCCGAGCGTGCCCTTCTACGAGCGGGTGAACCGGGCCGTGTTCGGCGTTCCGATGCCGCCGCCCGACCCCCGTGGTGACGACCGCAAGGCGCTCGCCGAGATTCGCCGCCAGAAGGGGCGCGTCGTCCCCGGCGATCTGATGCGCGTGACCGGCGCGGAGCGGGACCAGGCCGAGCGCCAGCTTCTCCGCCTGGTGGTCGATCAGGCGGGCGAGATCGCGGTGACCGACGAGGCGGCCATCGTCTATCGATTCCCGGGCCTGCGCGCCACGGCCGGCGCTCCTGGTCAGGCCGGACCGACCGCGCCCCCGGCGGTCTGGACCGAGCGGGCGGTCGTGCCGCCACTGACGGGGAACGGCGCGGGCTCCAATCTGCTGTTCGGTGCGGTGAATGGCTTCAACTTGGTGGCGAGCGGCTTTGCGTTGCACGCCGGGCTGACGTTCGAGCGCGTCGGCGAGCTCGTCGCCTCGATGGGCGCCCCCGACGGTCCGCCGCCCCCCTCTGGAGACGTGCCGCTGGTCCTCGGGGCGATCCCGTTCGCGTTCTCGCTGGCCTTGTTCGCGCTACCCGTCGTCCGGGCGGTTCGGCGGCGTTTTCAGGCGCGGCGCGTGGCGCGCGAGAACGGGCGGCGCGGGCTTTTGCGGCTGCTCTTCGGCAGGGACGACAGGCCGGGCGGCGCCACTGCGACGACCGCTGCGCCTCTGGTCGAACGCCACACGCCGGAAGAGGTCGCGGCCGCGTGGACCGCGGCGGCCGGGCGAGCTCCCGACGAGCGCGAGTTGACGGAGGCCGTGCGGAGCCTGGGCGGCGAGATCGAGCTGGGGTCCGACGGAAAGCTGGTCTACGAGTTCGACGTGGTCGCGCGCGAGCGCGCCGCGATCCAGAGCGAACGGGCCCGCGCTTCGAGCGAGGAGGCCTCGCCCGGCACCGTCGTGTTCTCGTCGGCGGAAGGGGCTTGACGGTCGACGGGCCCGCGGCGCGGCCCCGCCCGGAGCGTCTGCGTCGGTTGCCGGACGTCGTCGCCGTCCGGCCAAGGCTGTTGCTGGTCGGCATCAACCCAGGGCTGCGATCCAGCCGCGAGGGGCACCACTTCGCCGGCAACGGCAATCCGTTCTGGCGCCTGCTCCACGCGTCCGGGTTGACACCATCGCTGCTGGCGTACGCGGAAGACCAGCGCCTGGCGGAGCACGGGATCGCGCTCACGAACCTGTGCCCGCGCCCGACCCGGACCGCCGCCGAGCTGAGCAGGGCCGAGCTCGTTCGGGGACGCGCCACCCTGGCGCGCAAGATCGCGCGGTGGCAGCCCCAGGTCGTGGCGTTCGTCGGCGTGAGTCTCTATCGTGCCTACTTCGGAGTGTCCGGCGGCCCCGGCCCGGGCCCGAAGGCCGAGGTGATCGCGGGGGCCCGCGTGTTCGTCGTTCCCAACCCGAGCGGGCTGAACGCCAGCTTCCCGGGCTTCGCCCACAAGCTGCCGTGGTTCCGCGCGCTGCGCGCCTTCGTCGACGCCGCCGGGCCGGGCGCCAGTCTCCTTCGCGCCGGCGCCCGGCGCTCGAGGAGGCGCACGCCCGCTCGAGGCGCGCGCTCCCGTGGCCGTCAGCCTCCGAAGATGGCGGCCGCCAGCATCGTGAGCACGCTGGCGTAGCTGCTGTCGCAGACGCTCTGGGTGAACCCGTGGCTGGAGCCGAAGCTCTGCACCGCCTGAGTGACCCGAACGGCCGGATCCCCGTACTCCGAGGTCCCGCCCCCGGTCATGATGGTGCACGAATGCTGGATCACCGGATCGATCTCGTTCATGGCGGCGCTGTTCATCTGCGGGATCACCACGTAAGGCGTGGGGGGCGCTGCGATGGCGGCGATGAAGACGTCGCGGGGATCCGCCTTCAAGGTCTTCAGGAAGGTGACGAACGACTGCACGGTGACCAGGTGGCCCATGGTGGGGTCGGGATTGCCGTAGACGTCCAGCACCAGCGGATCGGTTCGTCCCTGATCCTCGGCGGACTCGCAACCCGTCAGCGTGACGCCCGCGGGGGCGTTCGGATTCACCGAATGAGGCGGCGGCACTTTGGGGCCACCCGCGCCCGCGGGATCGTCGCACAGGTGCCCGAACTCGTTGCACCGATAGGACTGCAAGGCGCCGAGGCCGGTCGGGTCCGTCACGGAGTTGACTGCCGTCGACAGCAAGAGCGAGGTGGCGGGAACCGAGCAGTCGTCTTCGTTCGTGAGCAGCACGACGGCGAGGCGCGCGTCGGGTCGCACGAACCCGCCGTTGTCGGGATCGCCGCCGTCAGTCACGTCGCGCGGGGTCGCGCCCCGCTGGAGAGCCACCTGAACGGCTCCAAACACGCTCTCGAAGCCGCAGCCTTTGTCCCCGATGAGGGCCATGCATGCGAAGACACTGCCGAGGTCGCCGGTGAAGTTCGGGCCGGTGGTGACGCCGTCCCCCGTCGCCAGGAACGTCTCACCCGCGGTCAACGCGGGACATGCTCCGGAATGAGGGCCACCGGGCCCCTGCAGGAGCGAGCCTTGATAGTCACCCTGCGACTCGGCGTCGTAGGAGTGGGAGTGGCATTGATTCACGTTGCCATAGGCGCCGCCGCCCATGGAGGACGACACCACGTCGACGCGCAGGTCGACCGGGAGGCCCGTGATGGGATCTTGCGCGAAGTGGCCCAGCACGGAGGGCAGCTCTTGCGCCAGCTTCGCCTGCATCGGGACCATCGACGCCGA
>Ga0105238_10000988_pt1 | contig 29056 bp, 30 predicted proteins | sample KBSC34metaG_FD_81526 | JGI IMG/M metagenome (GOLD analysis project Ga0105238, IMG submission 81526) | Corn rhizosphere microbial communities from Kellogg Biological Station, Michigan, USA - KBS C3-4 metaG | ecosystem: Host-associated > Plants > Roots > Rhizosphere > Soil | place: Michigan, USA...
GGATTGCCACCAGACTATGAGATCCCAGCGTGAAGCGAACACTGAGGCCGGGCGCCATCGTCGCAGTCCAATCCTGAGTATAGACTGACGGAGACACTAATAAAACATCGTATAAATTGCAAAAAGTACAGATTATTTATTAAATAAACTTACATAGTTAATCTGGGATATGCGTTTTGTATTTTAGAGACAATTTGCCGGGCATTGACATCTTTTTGGAACAAAAGTAGTGTCTGTGTGTTTATGGGTTAAGAGGTGGCGATCCAAAAATAAAAGCCCGCTGACCTAATAGTTTCTGCCGGCGATGGCTCTCGCTCCGCGGGCCATCCGGTCCAACAGAAAGCTTGGCGGTGATGTCCTCCCCTGAAATTCCCGATGACGACCGCCTGGCGCTGGCGATCGTTGAGTCATCGGACGCTCCACTTCTGCTGCTCGACGGCCAGCTTAATATCGTTTCGGCGAGCACGTCGTTTTGCCATGCCTTCCAGATCGATCCGGCCGAGGCTCAAGGGCGCGAAATCTTCGCCCTGGGAGAAGGGGAGTGGGACGCGCCCCGCCTCCGTTCGCTGCTCACCGCGACGCTCTCCGGTCTTGCGAAGGTAGAAAGCTATGAAATCGACCTCACGCGGGCTGAAAAAGAGCCGCTGCGCCTGGTTCTGAAGGCAGAAAGACTGGTTTACGGCAGCGGCGCTGAGCCAAGGCTGCTCCTGGCGATCCTCGATGTGACGCAGGCGCGGATGGCCGAAAAGCTCAAGGATGCGCTTTTGCTGGAGAAGGATATCCTGCTCCGGGATAAGGCGATCCTGCTGCAGGAGCTGCAGCATCGCGTCGCCAACAGCCTGCAGATCATCGCCAGCGTCCTGATGATGAGCGCCCGCAAGGTGCAGTCCGAGGAAACGCGCGGCTACCTGAAGGATGCGCATAACCGCGTGATGTCCATCGCCGCTCTTCAGCAGCAACTCGCCGCCTCCAGCGCCGACAGGATCGCGCTGCGCAACTACTTCACCCAGCTCTGCCAAAGCCTGGGCGCATCGATGATCCACGACCCGAAGCAGATCAGGCTGGATGTCGATATCGACGACAGCGTCGTGGGGGCCGACGCGTCGATCAGTCTCGGGCTGATCGTCACCGAGCTGGTGATCAACGCCCTGAAGCACGCCTTCCCGGGAGACCGACCCGGCCGGATCGTAGTCGACTATCATTCTCGCCCCGATGGCTGGGGTCTCTCGGTCAGCGACGACGGCGTCGGGGTCGGCGGTGGGGGAAAAATTGCATCGTCCGGGCTTGGCACCAGTCTCGTCGAGGCGCTGGCAAAACAGTTGCAGGCCCACATCATGATCGGTTCCGCGAACCCCGGAACCGCGGTTTCGGTTACCCACACTCACGCCGCCGCTCCAGCGGAATAGGAAAACCCTCCCTCTACTCGAACTGCCCGGGATAGTGCGCACCATGACCGACACGATGGCAACCGCAATGCTGCTCTATGTTGAAGACGAATTGATTACCCAGGAGAATGTCGCGACGGTCCTGCGTGAGGCAGGCTTCACCGTCACGGTGGCCTCGCGGGGGGCCGAGGCGCTGAACCTGCTTGAAAAGGCGGAAGAGCCGTTTCGCGGGCTGATTACCGATGTGGATCTGGGGCGGGGTCCCGACGGGTGGGATATCGCACGGCGCGGGCGAGAGCTGCTCGACGCCATGGCGGTGGTCTATATCAGCGGCGCAAGCCAGCAGGACTGGACGTCCAAGGGCGTGCCCGCGAGCGTCATGATCGCCAAGCCCTGCGCGCCTGTGTAGATCGGTTGCCGTATCCGAGCTCTTGAACGCAGCCGCCTTACCTTAACGCATGCTGTGACGCGAAAGCGTCGGGCCTATAGCGGAACCTCGCCACAGCCTTCCGCGTGCCGGTCCCATTCGAGCGCCAAAGCGAGCATCTTAGCCTTTATGTTCGGGCTTTGCGCGAAATCCGCCAATGTCCTGAAGGAAGCTGCCTTGGCGCGGCATTCGGGCGCCGTATTGAACATGTCAGCCTGTCTACGCCGACTCATTTGTGAATAGCCGACTCGTATTCGGCGGCCAGATTGTCCCATTGCGCCACGAGAAGGCGCATCTTGGCCTTGACCGCAGGGGGACAGTCGGGGGGCTCCCTTAGCGATGCCGCCTTGGCGCGACAGGTATGTGCATTCTCGACCGCTGCCATCTGATTCCAATTCTTCATGATTAGGGAAGACCGGATTCACTTTACGGTTCCTGGATATTTATCTTGGGGTTAACAAATCCCGTTCACAAACGATGGTAACGGCAGCAAAGGCCGGGATCGTGTCCCCGGCGGAACGGGCCCGTAACTACTACTTCTGGCTCTTTGCCCAAAGCGCCGCCTGCGTCCGGTTATCCACGTTGATCTTCGTCAGCAGCGCCCTGACATGCACCTTCACCGTCGCCTCCGCCACGTCCAGCTTTGAGGCGATGGCGCGGTTCGACAGGCCGGCTTCGAGATATTCCAGGATCTGGCGCTGGCGGTGGGTCAGCGTGTCCTTGGAGACCGGGGCGGGGGGCGGGAGACCTTGCGCCGCGGGCAGGGGGGCGTGCCGCCACAGGTTGGCGGGGGCGGTGAACAGGTTTTCGCCCAGCGTGACCAGCTCCAGCGAGAGGCCGAGCGCGGCGGCGGAGATGTTCTTGGGCAGGAGGCCGCTGGCGCCGGCCTGCGCCGCCCGATCGGCCTCGGCGGCGTCCATGCGGTCGGCCAGGATCACGACCTTGGTCCGGGGGAATTCGGCTGCGATCCGTTTCAGCGCATCGAGCCCGCCGGCCGCCTCGGGCCGGTCCCAGACGATGAGGTCGGCGCCTCTTTTCAGGGTCCTCAGCGTCGCCAGCGCCTCGGTCAGCGAGGCGGCCTCGGCCACCACGCTGAGCTTGCGGTCCGCCAGCACGTGTTTCAGCCCCTCGCGGAACAGGCCGCTCTCACCGGCAAGTATCAGGCGCGCCTCAGCCATCCGCCGCCCCTACCGCGCCCGGCGGCGGGCGATATGAGGCGATATTCCCACCGTGAAGCCGCTGCGGGCCAAGGAAAACGACAGGATCGCAAGAGCCCGTGGAGCCTTCGATACTAATGCGGTAGCGGAACGCGAATACTGTTATTTGGTGCCCACACCCTATCATTTGCCTTCAGGCGCACGGCACTTTCAGCGGGCTCCATCCCGTCTGGCGGCGGGCGGCCCTCGACTGTGGTCCGGGTTGCCACCATAAGGCCCGGTTCGACCCCGGCGCAATAGAAAAAGGCCCCGGACACGGAGCCTCTTCCGTGTCCGGGGCGAGGTATCGGCCTGGTCGTGAGCCGATCCGTCATGAAGCTCAGTTGTCCGGCTTGAGATCCGACCTCAGCACCCGGTCGCCGACGATGGTGATCCTGGTATGGTCGGCGGTGAGGATCGTCGTGGTGTGCGCGCCGCCGCCGGTGATCGTCGCATGGGCGAAGCCGACCCTCAGCTGCTTCTCGGTGACATGGGCGATCGAGATCGTGTCGCTCTGGCTCGAGAAGGCGGTGATCGTGTGGTGGCTGCGGACCGCGGCGTCCAGCTTGAACAGGTCGGTGCCGCCCACCGTGTCCGCCAGTGCGCCGCTCATCGTGGCGGAATGCTGGCCCGCCGTGAAGACGTTGTGCTCGCCCGGCACATGGGCGAAAGCCGCCTTGTGGCCATGGATGGTGCTCGAGCCCGAGCCGAGGACCGCGTGCCCCTTGCCCTTGTCGTGATCGTCCCCGCCGCCGATGACCGTGGCGGAATGGCCGTTGCCGTTGCCGCCGCCCTTGCCGGGGGAGCTGTAGGTGACGGTGTCGTTGCTGCCGCCGACGAAGATCACCTTGTCGCCCGAACCGATCAGGCTGATGCTCTCGTTGCTGCCGTTGATATAGATCGTCTCGTTGTTGCCGGTGATGGTGGCGACGACGTTGCTGCCGGTGATGCTGACGGTGCTGCCGGTGGCGAGCGAAATCTTGTCCTTGGTGCCGTCGCCCGACAGATCGATCGTCGTCTTATAGGCGGCCGTGACCGTGTTGCTGCCGGCGATCACGTTCACCGTGTCGTTGCCGCCGGTGCCCAGCAGGTCCAGCGCGCCGTTGCTCAGATTCACCTGGTTGCTGCCGCCCTCGAGATAGGCGCTGATATTGCCCTGGGCGGAGACCGTATCGCTGCCCGCGCCGCCGATGATGGTCGAGGCGGCGGCGGTGCTGGAGATCGAATCGCCGGCATTGTTGGCGAAGAACAGGGTGGTGGCGCTGTTGCCGAGCAGCGTGTCCTGGCCCAGCCCGGTGTCGAACAGCGCCTGGACGTTGCTGCCCGCGACGATCGTCGTCGATGCCAGCGCGCCGTCCAGAACCAGATTGAAGAAGCCCTTGGTGCCGTCGACGCCCGAGGCGATTTCATTGGGCGTGATGTTCGGCGAGTTTTCGTTGAACAGGTTCTTGATCGCGCTGGTCAGCGCGGCCTTGGCGTCTTTCTCGACGGCAAGATTGGTGAAGTTGCCGTTGCCGCCCGGGAGAGTCACCGTCACCAAAGCCATAGTCGCCTCCGTCGGTTAAGCCGAAAGGATTAATCCTATAGACGTACTCCTATCGCATCGCACAAAAGGGCGTCAACGGGAAAATTTCGGTGTGATGGGGCAATTCGGTGGCCAATTAAAAGGATTGGCATAGACAGAAAACGGGATATTCTTAATTAAAATTATATTATAATCGAAGTATTATCCTCCTGTGTGACAAACGCGTGATCGGTCACAGTATTATGTGTTTGTGGTCTACGCAGGATCACAAAAATGATTGTCGTAAATTGCGAAAATAAGTAACAATTCATCAAATCAATAATGTGAATCCAATCAAAAGGGCGCGCCGGTCGGGGAAGGCGGCGTCATGCCCAGGCGCGGCGTCTGCCGCGAAACGCTCGGAAGGGATTGCGGATGAGCTCAGTCGTCATTGTCGATGACCAAGGCGTAAACCGGAAAGTGCTGACCAGCCTGGCCTCGACCTTGGAGCCTGACGTCCAGGTGACGGCCTTCGGCGATCCCTGGCAGGCGCTGTCCTATATCCGCGAACACACGCCCGACCTGCTGATCACCGACTATCAGATGCCGGCGATGAACGGCGCCGAGCTGATCCGGCGCTTCCGCCGCGTGCCCGATTGCCGCGACGTGCCGGCGATGGTGGTGACCGCCTATGAGGACATGGCCTATCGCGCCACCGCGCTGGACGCGGGGGCGAACGACTTCATCCTGTCGCCGCTGGACCATCAGGAATTCCGCCTGCAGTCGCGCAAGCTGCTGGCGCTGCGCCATGCGGAGATGCCGGCGCCCGCGGCCGGTGAGGACGGGACCGTGGAGGCGCTGGATCAGTTCGACATGTTCAACAGCCTGGTGGAAAACCTGTCCGCCAATCTGATGCACAAGATCCACGGGCTGAAGCGGATCGGCGCCGAGCTGCAGACCCTGCTGGAGGCGAGCGGAACGCCGGCGGTGTTCGTCGACGAGGCCATGCGCGTCCGCCATTTCACCCCCCATGCGGCGCGCGTCTATGCGCTGAACACGGCCCATATCGGGCGTTCGCTGGCGGAGGTCGATTGCCATCTGATCTATGGCGACCTGGCCCGCGACTTCCGCGAGGTGGCGCGCACGGGGGAGGGCGTGGAACGCTATCTCGTCAGCCGCGCCGAGGGGGCGCATTTCCTGCTGAGGATCATCCCGACCCGCCACAGCGGCGCTGACTTCATCGGCGCCCTCATCACCTTCACCGACGTCAGCGCCTGGTCGGACACGCGGACGCCGGATACGGCGCTGCACTAGGCGCCGGTCGATCGAACGCCGGTCAGGTGACGGCGCGCAGCTTCCGCCGCTTGAACAGCTCGTCCCATTGCAGGATCAGGTCGGGCACGATCAAGGCGGCGAAGACCAGGAACCAGCGATAGGTCACGAAGTCCTCCTCGCTCTTCCAATGCCATGACACGATGTGCGGCGCGCGGGCCATGATGAAGACGAAGGTGAAGCCGTAGGACCGGGCGACCCATTGGCGGTGGCGCGGGATGTTGCGCTTCACCGCGAAGACGAAGGCCAGCACGGCGCAGATCAGCCAGCCGCCGCCCTGCGCCCAGCCCTCGATGGCCGACTGGCGATTGTCGTCCCAATTGTCGCCGATATAGATCGCCATCGGGGCGGCGATGCAGATCGCGCCGATATAGACCCGGCCCAGCACGCGGTGCAGCTTGGTGCGAGTGCGCCGCAGCCGTTCCGAGAATTGCAGCGGCCCGATCAGCAGCGCGGCAAAGCCGGCCAGTCCATGTACCAGCAACCACCATTGGAACGGCGCGATATGCGGCCATTCCTCGTCCTTGCTGTCGATCAGGAACCGCTCGTCCGTCCAGATCACGCCCAGCACCAGCAGCGTCCAGACGGCGAGCACCGCCCATTTGGCGTAGTTGCGCGGGGTGGCCGGGGCGGCGGCCGGCGCGGGTTGGACCATGGTCATGAGGCGGACTCCGTGGAGGGCGATCTCCCCGGGTATGGGCTGTATATTATACTTGCAACTGGACCTTTTTGATCAGCCGCCCCTAACGAAGGCCGTGAATTTCTCCGCGTAATCCGGGTGCCAGCGCGACAAAGGCGGGCGGTTCTCGATTAGGTCGCCGGCGGCCCAGGCGATGCGGCGCTCGTCCAGGCTGCGGGGCACATCGTTGTCGGGGCAGAGGATATAGAAGTCGCCCCGCTCCAGGCTTTCGATCATGAAACCGACCGTCTGCTCCGGCGTCCAGGCGCCGGCCGGTTTTTCGGTCGCGCCGCGCGACGTCAGGCCGGTGAAGACATAGCCGGGAACCAGCAGATGGGCGCTGATCCTGCAGCCCGCGGTGTTGCGCAGCTCATGCTGCAGCGCCTCGGTGAAGGCCTTCACGCCCGCCTTCGACACGTTATAGGCCGGGTCGCCCGGCGGCGTGGTGATGCCCTGCTTGGAGCCGGTATTGACGATCAGCCCGGGCCGCCCGCGCTTGACCATGCCGGGGCCGAAGATCTGCGTCCCGTTCACGATCCCCATCAGATTGACGCCCAGCACCTTGGCCCAGGTCTCGGCCGGCCCGAAGCAGGCGCTGCCATAGGCGGTGCCGGCATTGTTCATCAGCACATCCGTTCCGCCGAAGTGTGTAGCCACACGGGCTTCCAATTCTTCCAGCGCCTCCAGATCGCTGACATCGGTCTCGCACGTCATCACCTTGCCGCCGATCTCCTGGGCAGCCTTCGCCAGGCGATCCGCGCCCAGATCGGCGATGCAGACCGAAAATCCTTGGCCCGCAAAATGCTTTGCCGCCGCCAGCCCGATGCCGGACGCCCCGCCGGTGATCACGGCCACGGAATCGGGAAGAAGCTCGGAGGGTTTCATGGGGGTGCCTTTGCTGAGAATAGAGCGGAAGACCGAAATCTCAGCATAGCCCGAACTGGCGGATCCGCCCTAGTTTCGCGAGGGGAACACGCCGAGCACCGCGATGCATTGCAGCAGCTGTGGGGACCCGGGGCTCAGCGAGAAGACGGCCTTCCCGATCGGCAGGGCGAAGGTCGATTTGCCGTCGCCGCCATAGGTATTGCCCAGCAGCGAAAAAAGCGCCGTGTTCTGGTTTATCGGCAAGAGCCGGCCGTCGAGCGGAAGCCAGCCGCTGGGGCAGAAATTGAAGGCGAAGGTATCGATTTCGCCGATAAAGGGCTGCGATCCGGCGAAGGCGGGCGCGGCGGCCGAAAGCATCAGGCCGGCGATCGCTGCGGAGAGGATGGTCTTCATCGTGCGGCCCTCACGGCGACGTGTACACGCCGCTCACCGGGAGGGAGCAGCCGGGGAAATTGATGGTGAACTGGGCATGGACGCTCTTCGTCGCCGCGTCGAAGCTCTGCTTGTAACCGGTGAACGGCGCGACCTGGATCGTCGACGGATAGGTGGGGACATAGTTGAAATGAACCGTCCCGCCGCTGGTGGAGGTGAAGATCAGCATCATATGGCCGGTCAGCTCATAGCCGGCGGCGACCATTTCAGGAACCGACAGGTAGGCGCGGTTCGCGGCGGCGTTCCTCAGGAAATCGCCGCCGCCGCGCAGGATGTAGCATTGGTTGGAGGCCACCTTCTGGTCGACCTCGCCGGACAGCAGGGTATCTGGCGGATAGGGCAGCGCCGCCGCCAGGCCGGGGCCGCCGATGGCGATGGCCGCCAATATTGCGAAAATACGCTCACGCATGCCGCTCACTCCCCATCCGTTTCGGGCAGATGAAGGGTGTACGGCGGCGCGCGGCCCAGCGGATCAGCCAGGCCGGCAGGTGCGGCTTGTGACCTTTTTGTGCCCGGGGGCGGTTCCCCCTCCCGTTTTCACGGAAGGGGGATTTTCACCTTACTCGACCACCAGCTGCCCATAGGACCACGGGTGCAGCTTGTCGCTGTACACGTAAGTCCCCGGCTTTAGGGTCACGGTGCCGGTGGCTCCGGGCGCGATCTTGCCGGCCGTCCAGCTGCCGTCGGTGGCTGCCGGCTCGTGCGGCTCCTTGCCGTTATTGACGAAGGTGATCGTACCGGCCTTCACCTTGGCGCGGATCGGCTGGAACACGTTCTCATCGTAATAGGTCCGGGTCTTGTCCAGGCCCATGTCGTTCAAGGTCGCGCTGATGCCGATCTTCTCGGCCCGCTCCTGGCGGCCCTTGAAGGTCGTCTCGGTCGCCGGCGCCGGCGGGGCGGGGAAGGCGGCGACGGTGCCGCCAAGCTTGAACGCCCACAGGTTGGACGACGACATCAGGGCGACATACTGCTCCCCGTCCACCTCATAGAAGGCGGTCGGCCCGGCCGCGTCGGCGCCGGTCTGGAAGTCCCACAATTTCTCGCCGGTCTTGGAGTTGTAGGCCTGCAGGTTGCCGTCCGGCTCGCCATGGAACATCAGGCCGCCGGCCGTGGTGCCGGCGCCGCTGCCGTTCTCGATCCGGTAGGGGGTCTTGTTCTGCCAGAGGATCTTCTCGGTCTTGGTGTCGATCGCGGTGATCAGGCCGTAGGACTTCATGCCCGGGGCGGTGCCCGGCGGCACGAACACGTCGGGGTCCTTATCGCGGGTGATCCAGAACGGCATCATATGCGCCGTCGCATAAAGGATACCGGTCTTCGGATCGTACGACATCGGCGCCGAACGGGTCTTGTTTAAGAGGATCATGCTGTTGGGCATGTCATAGTCGATCGGGTCGAAATAGCAGATCGGCTTGAAGCCCTCGGGGATCAGCTCCTTCGGCGTGCAGGCCGGGCCGATCGGCTCCGCGCCCACCGGGAAGGGCTGGGTGGGGGAGGTCTTCAGCCGCGGGTTCTGCGGCACCGCCCGCTCCTCGATCGGGAAGACCGGCTTGCCGGTGGCGCGGTCCAGCTCGAACAGGTTGCCGTCCGTGCGCATCACGGCGACGGCCGGAACGATCTTGCCGTCCTTCTGCGCGTCGAACAGCACCAGGGGCGTGCCGAGATCCGCTTCCCAGATGTCGTGATGTACGGCCTGGAAGTACCACTTCATCTTGCCGGTATTGATATCCAGCGCGACGGTTGAATCGGTGAACAGATTGTCGCCGCCGCGGGTCTCGCCCGCCCATTGCGGGATCGGGTTGCCGGTCGTGGTGTAGACCAGGTTCAGCTTCGGATCGGCCACCAGGTTGGTCCACATGCCGCCGCCGCCGTGCTTCCACACGTCGTTATCCTGCTGCCAGCTCTCATGCCCCGGCCCGCCTGGGCCGTTCACGGAGTCGAAATGCCAGGCCTCCTTGCCGGTCTTGGCGTCCAGCGCGGTCAGGCGGCCGATGATCAGGAAATCGCCATTGGCCATGCCGGTGATGACCTTGCCGTTCACATAGATCGGCGCGCCGGAGACGTACTGGCCGGTCAAGGTCAGCGCGGTGGCGTTGGCGCCGCCCGGGCCGGCGTCGCGCGGCGGCAGCTTGGGGCCGACCGGCGTGGTCCACAGGATCTTTCCGGTCTTGGCGTCCATCGCGAAGATCGCGGCGTCCGCCGTCCCGGCGAAGACCATGCCGTCGCCATAGGACACGCCCTTGAACAGCATGGAGGCGGGCACGTCCGGCTTGGTCTTCCAGATCTCCTCGCCGGTCTTGGGGTTCAGCGCATAGACGAACGGGCCGGCGGTCACGAACATCATGCCGTCCGCCACCACCGGGGTGATGCGCGAATAGGCGCCTTCGAACTTCTTCACCCACGCGCCGCCCAGCGTCTTCACGTTGGTGGTGTTGATCTTGTCGAGAGTGGAATAGCGGCTGTTGCCGTAATCGCCGCCGACCGAGGGCCAGTCCTTGGTGGCCGGCTTTGTCAGGTCGTTCTTGGCGAAGGCTGTCGTCGACAATGCAATGACAGCTACGGCGGACAAGAGCGTGCGCGTCGTGAACATGATGGTCCTCCCCAGGATTCTGTTCTCGTTCAGAAAAAAGGCCATCCCCGAGGGGATGGCCGGTACTCTAACTTACTTCGTCGCCTCTTGCAGATAGGCGATGATATTGGCCCGGACGGTCGGGTTGGAGATGCCCAGGAAGGCCATCTTGGTGTCGGCCACGTCCTTGCGCGGATTGGTGATCCACTCGTCGATCTTGGCCGCGTCCCAGGTGATGCCCGAGTTCTTCAGCCCGTCGGAATAGCCGGCGAAGCCTGCCTTGGTTCCGGCCTTGCGGCCGAAGATGCCGTGCAGGTTGGGGCCCAGCTTGTCCGGCCCGCCGTCCTCGACCGTATGGCAGGCGCTGCACGGGGCGAACTGCTTCTTGCCCATCTCGGCGTCGCCGCCGTCGGCGCGGGCGAGGGGCGCCGTGACCAGGGGCAGGGCAAGGAGGGCTGAGGCGAGAAGAGCGACGCGCATGGATGGTTTCCCCAAGATGAATGTGGCGAGCGGATGGATCGGCCGGATTCGTGGCCGAAATGATTGACGTATCTGGCCCTTGATGTCCCCAGCCGGACCGCCGGTCAAGACCGTTTTGTGAGCGTTCGACTTGCAGACTAAGGGGCGAAACCCTATGATGCAACAAAATGTCGCGTCGAGGAGTCGTCGCGTCTCGCTATCTGGATGCAATGGCCGAAACGACCGTCCTCGACGACCCACAGGTTCCACCGCTGCTCGTCCCGCCGCAGCCCCGCCTCGGCGGGCGCACCGAGCTGCAGCAGCGGCAGAAGCAGACCAGCCGGGAAAAGCTGCTCGCCGCGGCGCGCCAGGCCTTCGCAGAGGGCTCCTATGCCGGCGCGGCGATCGACGACATCGTCAAGCGCGCCGGGGTCAATCGCAGCACCTTCTACCGCCATTTCGACAGCAAGTTCGCCGCCGCCAAGGCGTTGTTCGAGCAGTTCTGGCCGCGCCTCTTCGCCCAGTACGGCAGCCTGGCGCCGGCCGGCGACCTGCCGACGGACGAGGAGATCGACCGCTGGATCGACGGTTTCCTCACCCTCTATCACCCCAACCGGCCGCTGCTCGAGATCAGCGTCCAGGTCGGTATCCTCGAACCCGAGGGCAGCCAGTGGGAACGGGCGATCCGGCAGGAGAATATCCGCCTGCTGGGCCACAATATCCCGGCGTTCCGCGCGGCTCAGGCGGCGGATGCATCGCCCGATGCGCGCATTCGCGCATGGCTGCTCCTGATGCAGACCGAGATCTGCCTGTTCGACATCGCCTTCAACCCGGATGCCGACCGCCCCGCCACCGTGCGCGTGCTGGGTGAGCAGTTCCGCGCCTTCATCGGGCGGTAATTCGGCCATTCCGGCGACATCTTTTCATGCGACACCATGGGCGGCTCGATTTTACCGGCGCTTTGCGTTACCACCCCGCCAGCTTGGACGGGAATTAGAGAAGAAGGGTTTCAGGGTATGGTGATCAAAAACACGGCGGCCGCGTTGTTCGCCACGGTACTGGCGGGCGGTTTCGCCGCGAATGCAGCCCTGGCCGCCGATGCGACCCCGGCCGGGAAGGCCGCCGGCGACGGCATCTTCACCACCGACCAGTCCAAGCGCGGCGAGGCGGTCTACAATGCCAACTGCGCCATGTGCCACCAGCCCGACCTGGGCGGCAAGGAGCCCGTGCCCGAGCTGGCCGGCGACAAGTTCATGTCCCACTGGCTGAACCACCCGGTGGCTGAGCTGTTCACCCGCGTCTCGACCACCATGCCGCAGGGCAAGCCGGGCAGCCTCACCCACGACCAGTATATCGACGTCATCGCCTTCCTCATCGACGCCAACGGCTTCAAGTCCGGCACGACCGAGCTCAAGGCCGACAGCGACGCTCTGAAGACGATCATGATCTCGGGGAATCACTGACCTTTCTCTCAGCCGTCATTCCCGCGAAGGCGGGAATCCAGGCTAGAGCCGCGTCTGCGGCGATGCGACTCTCGTCGGCGCTGCTGGAAACATCTCCTGGATTCCCGCCTTCGCGGGAATGACGAATAAAAACAATCGGATAGATAACAAGGGGTTGTCGGAATGGCCCCTCTTGAAACCCAAATTCTCCTACCTATCTCTACGCATGACGGCGCCCATCCGGGGCTGTCATTCACAGGACCCGACCGATTCCGGTGGGTCCATTTGGTATCGCTTTCAGGAGGATATCCATGCGTACTTACGATCTGTCACCCTTATTCCGTTCTTCGATCGGCTTCGACCGCCTGTCCCGCCTCATCGAGGCGTCCGCGGCCTCCGAGCCTGTCGGCTATCCGCCCTACAACATCGAAAAGCTCAGCGAGAATTCGTACCGCGTCACCCTCGCGGTCGCCGGTTTCGGTGAGGGCGACATCGACATCACCGTCGAGAACAACGCGCTGACCGTGAAGGGCAAGGCCCAGCCCGACGCCGAGGGCGCGCAGTTCCTGCATCGCGGCATCGCCGGGCGCGCTTTCGAGCGTCGCTTCCAGCTTGCCGACCATGTCGAGGTCGAGACGGCCCGCCTCGTGAACGGCCTGCTCCATGTCGAGCTCGTCCGCCGCATTCCCGAGGCGCTGAAGCCCCGCAAGGTGGAGATCGTCGCGGCCAACAGCCAGCCGACGATCGAGCAGAAGCAAGCCGCCTAAAAGCGGCCGGCTTCCAGGCTAAACGAACGGCGCCTCCGAGAGGGGGCGCCGTTTTGATTCATTCCGAGCGGGTGTCACTGGGTTAATTGGAATATGATGCCGTCCTTCCTTGCACCTCCAGCAATTGTCGTTCCGTAAAGCGCGCCGTCCGACCCGAGGAGCAGGCTCGCCATCGGTTTTTCGCCGTTCAGGCCGCTGAAGCGTTGAAGGATCGACTCTTTCCAGCTTGTTCCGGTCGTATCGGTTGGAACCAGCTTGAATACGGTTCCGCAGCCGACGGCCTCCGGGCAGGAAAAGTTTGTCCCGCCAAATAGGGTCGTGCCGAAAAGTGCGCCTGTATTGTGGATTGTCAGCCCTGCTTCCGGATAACGCCCATCGGCATTGGCGGCGAAATAGTAGATATCTTGGTACGTTCCATCAGGATGAGCAGGTGTTGCCGCCGTAACCCGGAACACGCTTCCCCACTCTTCGCTGTCTCCTCTGGTGGTCGTGACTTGAGCGGTGCCGTAAAGTCCGCCCTTTCCATCAGAAATCAAACCCGAATAGGGGTATACCATGCTCTCGGCCGGGGTGATCAGCGTCTCGGTCCAGTCTGTTTGCCCTGAAGCCGGAGGCGTGAGCTCGAAGATTGTGCCGCAACCGCCCGAGACCGGCGTGGGATCGCAGAGTGAGTTGCTGCCACCGTACAAAGTCGTGCCGAAAACTTTGCCATTCGGCGCAACATAAAGCGGTCCGACGGGCTCGATACCGTCAGGTGTGCCCTTGAACACGTGGAGTGTCGTCTTGGTCCATGTGGTCTGGCCTGTCGCGGGGCGGTCCAGCTTGAAAACTGTTCCGCAACATACCCGGCCGGCACCGCCGAGAAGGGTCGATCCGTAAAGCGCACCGAAGCGGTCCATGACCAACTGGGAGAAATTTGGCGTAATAGGATTGGTGCTTCCACCACCGCCGTCTTTCCCGCCTTTGAATTGGTAGAGCACGCTGAAGGTCCAAGCGGTATGCTTGGCATTCGGTTTGAGGGCGAACACAGTCCCACAGCAGGTTGCGGATGTCCCGCCGGCTGAGGCCGTTCCGTACAGCGTGCCCCCGTGCGCGAGCAACAGATTCCCCAGAACGGCACCGTCTTGCTTTGGCCGAAGCGTGTAGATTGTCGTGCGGGTCCAGCCGGTGCTGCCCGCCGTCGGCGGTGTCAGTTGATAGATGGCATTGCCGGTCGTGCCGTAGAGCGCGGATTTGGGATCGCCAACCAAATTGGATCGGGGCCCGGAGCCGTCCGTGCCGCCGAGAAAAGCGTGAAGGACCGACTCGTGCGTTGCCGCCTTGGCGTTCGCGGCCATCCCGAAGATGGCGGTCAAGATTACGAGAAATCGGCAAAGCCCATACATTGCGGTCCCCTGCGATCATTATAGTTGTTAGCCCAATTCCCACAGGTTTATCCAAATTACGTAGTTTTGCGAAGGGAAAGAATTCCGCTCCCCGTGTTCTCGAGAGGTACGCCGCTTTGTCGTGTGGCCCGCACTTCGCAGCACCGGAAACCCGGCCGTCTCTCGTGTGTTTCATACGCGGCCCGTATCCGAAGCGCGGCTGCGAATAGATCGCCCAACAACGCACCAGGGATCGAGATGTACCGGGTTATCCTCGGCGCCGCCTGCGCCGCCCTTCTGACGCAACTGCCGGCGACGGCGCGCGCCAATCCCACCAAGTTCCAGCACATCGTCATCATCGTCCAGGAAAACCGGACGCCCGATAATCTCTTCCACGGGCTCCAGAAATTCCTGCCCCAGGCCGATATCGCCGATTCCGGGGTCAACTCGAAGGGCGTCACGATACCGCTGAAGCCGATTTCGCTCATGACCCACTTCGATCTCGGGCATCTGCATCCCGATTTCGTGCGGATGTATGACGGCGGCAAGATGGACGGCGCGGACCTGGTGTCGTGCGGCGAGAACCAGGGCAAATGCCCCGCCAATCCCGCGTTCCATTATGTCGAGCCGTCGGACGTCGTCCCCTACCGGGAAATCGCGATCCATTACGGCTTCGCCAACCGCATGTTCCAGACCAACCAGGGGCCGAGCTATCCCGCGCATCAGTTCATCTTTTCCGGAACCTCGCAGATCAACGCGCGCAGCGGCGTATTCGTGGCGGAAAACCCGGACGGCACCAAGGTCGGCTGCGCGGCGCCGCCGGACGAAACGGTGATCGCGATCCGCCCCGGCGGCGCGGAAGATGAGCGGGTCTACCCCTGCTTTGAGCACAGCACGATCGCCGACCTGCTGGGGACCCCGCCGCACGATCCGACCCACCCGATCGGATGGCGGTACTATTCCGACAATACTGATGATATCTGGACCGCGCCCAACTCCATCCGGCATCTGTGCCAGCCCGCGGGCGATCCGCCCGAATGCAGCGCCCCGGAATGGAGCAACGGCGACATCGTCGCCTGGCCCGCCCAGATCCTTGTCGATATCGACCATAAGGCGCTGCGCCAGGTCAGCTGGGTGATCCCGACGGGCCAGGACTCCGATCACGCCAACATCAACCAGGGCACCGGCCCGTCATGGGTCGCCTCGATCGTCAATGCGATCGGCAAAAGCGCCTATTGGGACAACACGGTGGTGCTGATCACCTGGGACGATTGGGGCGGCTGGTACGATCATGTCGCGCCGCCCAAGCAGAACATCTTCGGCTATTACGAAATGGGCTTCCGCGTGCCGCTGCTGGTCGTCTCACCCTACACGCCGGCGGGCTATGTCTCGCAGAAACAGCATGATTTCGGCAGCATCTTGCGCTTTATCGAGACGGTCTTCGATCTGGGCCGGATTCCGCCGGGCAATTTCGCCGATGCGCGCGCCGACGATCTGATGGATTTCTTCGACTTCGCCACGCCGCCGCGCAGCTTCAGCGCGGTCCCGTCGAAGGTGCCGGCCAGCCATTTCCTGGATCGCAGCCGGCCGATGCTGCCGCCTGACGACGATTGAGGCTAAGGCGTCAGCCTGTAGATCGCGCCGACATTGTTCTTGTCGCCGCCGGCCGTGGCAGCGCCGTAGAGATTGCCGTCGGCCCCCAATATCGGGGCGGCCGCGGGGGATGCTCCGTCGAAGCATCCCCGCTCGCTGCAGAAATCGTGCACGGCCGTGAAGCTGCCCGCCGTCGTGATCGCGAACAGGACGCCGTGATAGTAGCTTCCGCCCGCATTCGTCGTGCCGTACAGGCGTCCGTCCGCGCCCTGGATCAGCCCATCCATGGGGGCGCTGCCGTCGCGGCAATAGTCCCGCGTGCAGAAGGAATGCAGCGTTTTGACGGCGCCGGCGGGCGTCATCTGGAAGACCGTGCCTTCCGTGTGCGCCCCGCCCAGAAGCGTTGTGCCGTAGAAATTCCCGTCCTTCGCCTGGACCAATGCGGCGTTCGGCTGCTTGCCGTCGGGGCAGTCCTTGGCCGGGCAGAAGGAATAAAGGGTTGTGAAGGTGCCGGTGGGCGTGATCCTGAAGACGGTGCCGGCCTGATGCCTGCCGCCCGCCTTGGTCGTGCCGTAGAAATTGCCGTCCTTGCCCAGCAGCAGCGCCCCGGGCATCAGCCCGTCGGCGCAGTTCGCGGCGGCGCAGAAATCGTGAAGTTTGCGGAACGTGCCGGCGGCCGTGATTTCGAACACGGTGCCTTCGTCATGCGCGCCGCCGCCGTCGGTCGTGCCGAACATGTCGCCCACGAAATCGAAGGTGACGCCGTTGGGATCATAGCCGTCCAGGCAGCCTTTCTGGCTGCATAGCCGGTAGACCGTCGTATAGTCGCCGGCCGGCGTGACCTTGAAGATCGTGCCGCCGTTGGAGTTGCTTCCGTCGCCTTGCGCGACGCCGTAGATGTTCCCGTCCGTGCCGCGTGCCAGATATTGGCCGGGCAGGCCGCCGTCGGCGCAGTAGGTGTGCGTGCAGAAATTGTGCAGCACCTTGAAGGCGCCCGCTGCCGTCAGGCGGAAGACCGTGCCCGAATAGGTCGGCCCGCCGGTGCCGCCGGATTCGGTCGTGCCGTAGAAATCCGAGCCGATCTGCAGCAGCCGCGACCAGGGGGAACTGCCCCCTTCGCATTGCGCCGGGCTGGTCGGGGCCTTCTCGTTGGTCTGGCAGAAGGAATGCAGGACGTCAAAACTCGCGGCCTGGGCGCTGCCGTGAAAGAGCAGCAAGGCCGACTGCGCCAGCGCCATACAAGCGGCCAGTCCCGAAATACGTACCATGATATCGCTCGACACCAGTAAACCCGAAACCCGAACGGCCTTGCCGAGGTTTCGGTTCCGGCCGTCGCTTTGTCGGTGATTGTCACGGTGGGCCGCGCCAATCCCTGCCGGTGCGCCACTGTTTTCTTTGTGCTGCCTCCTCCGCTGCTTATTGTACGACGGCAAACGAATGGGGGAGGGCGCTTTCATGGCGGACGAAACAGGCGCGCGGGACAATGGGCGGTCCAAGACCGGCTTCGCGATCTTCCGCGGCGCGGAGGCGCCGCTGCTTCAGGATACCGGCGCCATGCCGGTTCCGCCGATCGCCGCCGAATCCATGCCTGAGTTCGAGCGCGCCATGGAATCCGGGCTGCGCCATGGCGACGACGTGCGGCTTGTCTTCGCCCGGCCGGGCTTCAGCATCACCCGCGTCTGGTTCAAGAAGGACTATCCGCTGCCGTTGCACAGCCACAGCGCAGACTGCGTCTATTACATCACTGCCGGAAGCTTGCGCATCGGCGACAAGACGCTGGGAAAGGGCGACGGCTTCTTCCTGCCCAAGGACATGCCCTACACCTACCGCGCCGGGCCCGACGGGGTCGAACTGCTGGAATTCCGCAACGCCGACCAGTTCGATTTCCAGTTCCGCGGTGACACGCCCGCCGCCTGGAAGAAAGCTGCCGACATCTGCGCGGCCAACCAGGAAGACTGGAAAGTGGCGCCGCCGCCCAGCGCCTGACCCTTTCATTTTTCTGGTTCGGCCTGCGCATAGGCACGCCGTCGGTCCTGGGTGCTTTCGCGGCACATTGTGTGAAACAACGATTGGCGGAACAGATGGTTATAGAATAGCCTGAATTTTAATGAATGGCGTCCTGACCCCCCGCTCCTCATGAATCTGTTCTGGCAGATCACCGCCGTAGAGGCCCTGCTCAATGTCGCGATCTTCGCAGTCGCGGTCATAGCCTATGGCATCGTGCGGGAGCAGGCGGCCGCGCGGAATTGGTCCGACAAGGTCGAGCAGGCGGTCATCGGCGGGCTGTTCGGAGGCGCTACCGCGCTCGCCACGCTGGTGCCGCTTCACGTCGACGGCGGCGCCGCGATCGGTTCCCAGTCCGTCCTGATCGCGCTGACCGGGCCGATCTCGGGCGGCCTCTCGACACTTGTTGCACTGGCCATCGCCGAACTTGGGGCGCTGGAGGCGCCGCGCCTGACGGAAACCGGCGCCACGATGCTGAATGTCGGATCGTTCTTCGCGGCGGCGGCGGCGGCCCTGCTCTTCCAGCTTGTCAGGGGGAGCCGGTTCGGCGGCCTGCTGCGCAACCGGACGGCACAACTGGTGGTTCTGGCACTCCTTTCCTCCGCCGGCGCGCTCGACGTGCTTGCCGTGGCGGCTGGCGCCGGCACGGCGCTCCAGTCCGCGCTCGCCGCCACCGGCGTCAATATGGCGGCGACATTGGTGCTGGGCACCCTGCTGCTGCATGAGCGGCGCCGGCATGAGGCCGAGGCCGGCCTGCGCGTGACCGCCGAACGGCTGACCGAGACGAACGAAAGACTGATCGCCCAGGCGGAGGAACTGATCGTCGCCCGCGACGAGGCAGAGCAGTCGAGCCGGGCCAAATCGAACTTCCTGGCCAATATGAGCCATGAGTTGAGGACACCCCTGAATGCCGTGATCGGATTTTCGCAGCTGTTGGGCGAAGATGCCGCCGTGCCGGATGCAAAGCGCATCGAATATGCCAACGATATCGAGAATGGCGGACAGCATCTTCTCGGGCTGATAACCGACATTCTCGATTTCTCGAAGGCCGAGGCGGGCGGCCTGGAGATCGACGACGAGGATCTGGTGCTGAACGAGGAGCTCGCCTTCGGCCTGCGCCTGATGCAGCCCCAGGCGGAGCGGGCGAATGTGCGGCTCGCCTCCATCGGTCCCGTCGCGGCGATCCAGTTGCGCGCGGACCGCCGGCGGGTGCGGCAGATCATCCTCAACCTGCTTTCGAACGCGATCAAGTTCACCGGCCCGGGCGGGAAGATCACGGTTGGCCTTGTGGCGTGCGGCGACGGGTCCGCCGAGCTGATCGTGCATGACGACGGGATCGGCATATCGACCAGGAACCGCGAGCGCGTATTCGAGCCTTTCTTCCAGGTCGACGACGAGATGAGCCGCAGGCGGGAGGGAACCGGCCTCGGCCTGCCGCTCACCAAGCGCCTGATCGAGCTGCATGGCGGCATGCTGAAATTGGATACCGTGTTCGGCGTCGGAACCACGGTGCATGTCATTTTTCCAGCCGCCCGGGTGACCAGGGACGCCGCGCCGCGGCCAGACGGTCCGGAATGAGCGGCCGGCACCCCGGTAGCCGGGTGGTGTTGCCGCTTGCACTGGCAGCTGCCCTGGCGGCCGGCGGCGCACGGGCGGCCGATCCGCCGTCGGCGGAGGATATCGACGCGATCAGCCATACGCTCGGTTTCATCGACGGCATGCCGCATGCGGGGACGATCCGGGTCGGTGTCGTCTATGACGGCTCGGCCGAGGGCGGGCGCTCGGCTGCGGCCGGTGTGGTCGATGCGGTCGCCGCCGCCGGCGGGCCGGGCACCACGCGGCTGGGCGCGGTCGGGATCGCCGCCTCCGATATCGGCAAGCAGACCAATGTCGATGTCCTGCTTCTGATGCCGGGCCTGAAGGCTTTCGTCCGGGACATCACCGACGCCGCGGCCAGCCGTCACCTGCCGACCGTGTCGACCGACCCGCAATGCATCGACCAGCAGCTTTGCGTTCTGTGGGTCCAGGCCCAGCCGCGCGTGTCGGTTACCCTGAATACCAAGCTGGCCGAAGCGCTTTCGGTCCGCATCTCCCCGATTTTCGCCATGATGGTGAAGCGCAAATGAAACATCTTCGCATCGCGCTGGTCGCCACGCTCATCGCCGCCCCGGCCGCCGCCCAGACCCTGCAATACGGCGCGCTGGAACAGCTGTTCGGAGAGCCGGTGACGGCGTCGGCCACCGGCGAGCCGCTCCGCGCATCGGAAGCGCCGGTCGATATGGAGATCGTGACGCAAGAGGATATCCGCCGCAGCGGCGCCGTCGACATCCCCGGCGCGCTGCGCTTCGTCACCGGCATCGACGAGCGCGTCTATGGTGCCAACCACAGCGAGATCGGTGTCCGCGGCTACAACCAGCCCTTCAATCCGCGCCTGCTCGTGCTGCTGAACGGGCGTCAGGTCTATCTTGACGACTATGGCGAGGTGGACTGGAAGAGCATCCCGGTGCAGCTCAGCGAAATCCGGCAGATCGAGGTGGTGAAGGGGCCGAACTCAGCCCTTTACGGCTTCAACGCCGCCTATGGCGTCATCAATATCATCACCTACGACCCGTTGGAGGATCATCTCGGCGTGGCGAACCTGACGCTGGGGATGCCGAACGAGATCGACGGCTCGCTGGTCAAGATCCTGCGCCTGGGCGACGATGCCGGCCTGCGCATTTCGCTGGGCGGCCAGAATGTCCGCGCGCTCGCCGGCACCAACTCCTATATGCAGGGTCTCCCCGTCGTTGGCGACCGCAACGGCACCGCCGCCGTCAGCGGCAAGGTTCGGCTCTCGCCCAGGACCGAGCTGTCGCTGGAGGTCAGCGCCACCGACAGCCGCGGCGCCTATAACGAAGGCTACAGCTATTCCAACGTCTTCATCCGCACGAACTCGGTGCGCGTGGGCCTGAGTTCGGAATCCGATCTCGGGCTGATGACGCTGGACGCCTACCGCAATGAGGAGCGCTATTCCGATCTGCCCAATTACGGCGCGGAGCATGGCCGGGTCTATGTCCTGCAGGGCAGCGAAGACCTGATCCTCGACCCGGATAACAGCCTGCGCGTGCACGGCGAGTATCGCAGCGATCAGCTGACCCAGCCCGGCGGGGGGATCAGCTATGACATCTATGCCGGCAGCCTGATGTGGAACTGGCGGATCACCGACCGGCTGTCCTTCGTCAATAGCGGGCGCGTCGACTATCTGACGATGCATTTCGACGGCAAGACCGCCCCCCGTTCCGGTCTCACCAATGCCGACTATGCCAACCGCACGATCACCGGCTTCAGCTTCAATTCAGGGCTGGTCTATCGCGCGACCGACCGGGATTCCATCCGCCTGTTCGCCGGGCGCGGGCTCCAGATACCGAGCCTTTACGATCTGGCCATCCAGGATCTGTTTCCGAACTATCCCTACGGCCCCTATGCCGTGGTCGGCAACCCGCATCTTGAGCCGACGGCGGTGCTGAATGTCGGCCTGGACTGGGACCGGGACCTGCCGGAGATCGCTTCAAAACTGTCTGTCGGCGTGTTCGCCCAACGCAGCGACGATCTGTATATCGAGCCGTCCAGCGCCCCGGGAATCCCGATCCCGACGCCGCCCTATTATTATTACTACCAGGCGACCCAGACCGGCTACGGCCTGGCCGCGGGGACGGAAATCACGCTCAAGGGCGGGCTGAAATCGGGGCTGCGCTGGCGCGCGAGCTACAGCTTCACGACCACGCCGGACCATAGCGGCATCGATTACGGCAAATATTATTCCTATGTCGATTTCGGCTACAGCACGCCGCGCCATGTCGTGACCTTGGGCATCGGCGACAGCTGGGGCCCCTGGGACGCCGACCTGCAGGCGCGGTGGCAATCCGAATACCGCGATTTCGTCGCGCCCGACCAGGAGCATCTGTTCCGCTACGATATCGGCGCCTATGCCACGGTCGACGCCCGCGTTGCCTATCGCCTGGACGACACCTCCTCCATCGCCCTCAGCGCCCAGCAGCTCAACGCCGCCTCGCAACGCGAGACCGGCGGGCCGAATGTGCAGCGCCGCGTCCTGCTGTCGCTGACCGCCGGATTTTAGGACAGGGCGCGTTTCTCCGGCGCTTCGCGCGATGGCGCGAAAGCGGCGAACTCCGTGTTCGCCGTATCGATCTCGGCGCGCCGGCGGGGCAGGGCGTGCGGGTGCTCCTGCTGCAGCCAGGCGATCATCTGTTCTCTGACCGCGCAGCGCAGGTCGAAGACGCGTCCGGCCGTTCCGGCGCTCATCAGCATGCGCACCTCCATCGTGTCGTTCCTGAAATCCGTCACCTGCATGTTGACGACCTTCCCGTCCCACAGCGGCGAGGCCTTCACGATCTCCTCCAGCTTGGCCCGCATCGCCGCGACCGGCGCGGTATAGTCGGCATAGAACATCACGGTGCCGATCAGGGCGGAGTCCTCGCGGGTCCAGTTCTGGAACACATGCTCGATGAAATAGGACAGCGGCACCACCATCCGCCGCCAGTCCCACAGGCGCACGACGACATAGGTGGCGGTGATCTCCTCGATATTGCCCCACTCGCCCTCGACGATCACCGCGTCGTCGATCCGGATCGGCTGGGTGATGGCCAGCTGGATGCCGGCGACCAGGTTCTTCAGCAGCGGCTGCAGCGCGAGGCCGACGACGATACCCGCCGCGCCGGCCGAGGCCAGCAGCGAGACGCCGTATTGCCGCACCTGGTCGAAGGTCATCAGCATCGCCGCCACGGTGACGACGACGATCAGGATCGTCGCCACCCGCTGCAGGATGCGCATCTGGGTGGTGTGCTTGCGCGCCAGCAGATTGTCCTCGACGTCCAGCTGGTAATGCCGCAGGTACAATGTCGCCCAGATGCCCAGCGCGATCCCAGACAGCCAGCCCATCAGCGCGATGAAGGCGACCAGCAGCAGATGCTGCATGAGATCGGCCTGCCCCGGCGACATCGGCGCCACCCCGGCCGCCGCAGACATGCCGAAGACGAGGATCGCAAACCGGGCCGGCCGCTGTCCGCGCTGGACCAGCGAACGCCAGAACAGCGCCCGCTCGGCCACCAGCCGGTCCAGCACCCGGAAGGCCACCTGGTGCACCACCAGGGCGGCGAAGATCGCCGCGCCGAAGACGATCAGGCTGACCAGCCAATCGGGCAGCCAGCCCAGCCGATCGATGACGGCGCGGGCATGCATATCGAATTTGTCCAGCAAGGTCGGGCCTTCTCTGTCGTTATTCGTGCAAGAACAAGCATATGGCCATGAGGTTTCGTTTTCGCGGCGGCCGATTGCGGTTGATCTCGCCCGGCATCGGCGCGAAGAAGACCGGTCTGCGAGACAATAGGAGGTCGCTTTCGTGCAAACTCTCGGCACACTTCAGGTCCTGGCTTTCCTGATTGCCGCCACCGTGCTGGAGGTCAGCGGCGACGCCATCGTCCGCATCGCGCTGCATAACCACGCGGGCCTGACCGGCATGCGCGTCTCCATGTTCGTCCTGGGGGCGGCGCTGCTGTTCGGCTACGGCACTTTCCTGAACCTGGCGCCGCTCGAGTTCCGCGATGTCGTGGGCCTCTATATCGCCACGCTGTTCATCGTCTGGCAGCTCATCAACTTTGCTTTCTTCCGCACCCTGCCCAACCTGCCGGTGCTGGCCGGCGGCAGCCTGATCGTGGTGGGCGGGGCGATCGTGTCGTTCTGGCGGCCCTGAGGGCCGCCGGTCAGGCGACCCAGCGGCGCACGGCCTTTACAGTGTCCGCCGGGTCGCTGTTGAAGCAGATCGCCGCATCCGGAGCGTAACCGCGCGCCAGGTTCACGACCGTCTCGAACAGCAGCGGATGCTCTGCCAACCCGGCGGCGATCAGGATGCAGTCGAACCGCCACGCCATCAGCGTTCGCCTGACCGTCTCCGTCCCGTCCGTCCCCGGTGCAATGGAGAGGCTGACGGCGTCGAACCCTGCCGCGTGCAGAGTCTCGATCTGCGCATCGATATGATCGCGGATCGCCGCGAACCCGGCGAATATCGGATCGAGGCCGACGGCCAGGACGGTTTTCCGCGCCATGCCGGCATTATGGGGTGCCGCCGCAACCCGGGCGGCGCCCCATCCCTCAGGACTGGACAACAAAGCTGACCCTCCCGATCGACGTGCCACAGCGCTCGGCGGCGGTCGACATTGCCGGGCGGCCCGCCGCCACCTTGCCGAAGGGCATGTCGCAACGGTTTCCCATCGTGGCGCATCTGAGCGCCGCGAGGCCGCCGAGGAGAGCAAGGATGCTCAGCAGGCTCAAGAAACTCGTGACATAGAATGCGTAGCTGTAAACGAACCCAATAACCCGGCTCACGACAATATCTCCCTCAATTTCGAACGGCTGCCCCGGGGTGGTCCCGTTCAGGCGGCAGCCAGGCTCACCGCTTGGTGATGACGATCTCCAGATACTCGCTGGGGATGACGGCCGAGCCGTCCTTGGCCCGGTTGGCGCGGTTGATCAGCGCCATCAGGTCGCCCCTCAGTGCCGCCTGTCCACCAACGTCCAGCGTCTCGAACGCCTTCAGCATCGGGCCGTAATAGGTCTCGAACACGTCCAGGAAATGCTTCGGCGACAGGTAGCGGAAGTTGAAGTGCCGCTGCTCGATCCTGATGTCGGCGGCGGCCGGGCCGAACATCGCCTTGATCCGCGCATGCGTGCCCCACTGCATCGGCGACTTGGCGCCCGGCGCCGGCGGCAGATGCTTGCCCAGCACCTTGAACACCTCGCCGATGAACCCGTCCGGCGTCCAGTTGGCCAGCCCGATCGTGCCGCCGGGGTGCAGCACCCGCAGCATCTCGGCGGCGGCCTTGTCATGGTCGGGCGCGAACATGACGCCGAAGGTGGAGATCACCGCGTCGAAGCTCTGCTCGGCGAAGGGCAGGGCCTCGGCGTCCGCCTCCTGGAAGGCGATGTTCAGCCCCTCGGCCATCGCCCGCGCCTTGCCCCGCGCCAGCAGGCTGGCCACGTAATCCGTGGACGTCACGATACCCCAGCGCCGGGCGGCGGCCAGGCTGGCCGCGCCGTTGCCGGCCGCAACATCCAGCACCGTGCTGCCGGCCGGCAGGTCCATCGCCTCGCATAGCTGCTCTGCCACGATCTGGAGCGTCGTGCCGACGACGGCATAGTCGCCGGACGACCAGGCCGCCTGCTGCTTGGCCTTCAGCGCGGTGAAGTCGACCGGGTTTTCGCGGGTCAGGGTTGTGGTATCCATGGTTCTCTCCTCAGGGCGGTACGTTATAAATTTACCTGAAGGCTACCGGTGGCGCGGGCGGAAGACTTTGCCGCGTCGTTGACCTGACCTTGAGAAGGGCTTGATTATTTCTTGAGAGCCGCCCCGAACGTGCGATTTTTCTTCCTCGACCACATGCTCGACCCCGACCGCAGGGAGCTCAGCCGCTGCGACTCGCTGATCGCGGTGGAGCCCCAGGTCTTCGATCTGCTGGTCCATCTGGTGCGCAACCGCGACCGCGTGGTGAGCAAGGATGAGCTGATCGGATCGGTCTGGCACGGCCGGATCGTGTCGGACTCGACCTTCAGCAGCCGCGTCAACGCCGCCCGCCGCGCGATCGGGGACAATGGCGACGAGCAGCGGCTGATCCGCACCATCGCCCGCCGTGGCCTCCGCTTCGTCGCCGAGGTCGAGGAGGAATTGCGCGACGAGCCGGCCGAGGTTTTGGAGGAAATCCACCCGCGCCCGGCCCTGCCGTCCAACGATCGCCCGGCCATCGCCGTGCTGCCCTTCGCCAACCTGTCAGGCGACGCTGAGCAGGATTATTTCTCGGACGGCATCAGCGACGACATCATCACCGCGCTCAGCAAGCTGCGCTGGTTCTTCGTCATCGCCCGCAACTCGTCCTTCACCTACAAGGGCAAATCCGTCCATATGAGCCGGATCGCCGAGGAGCTGGGCGTCGATTACGTGGTCGAGGGCAGCGTGCAGCGTGGCGGCGACCGCGTGCGCATCAATGTGCAGCTCAACGACGTCGCGACCGGCAGCCATATCTGGGCCGAACGCTATGACCGAGACCTGGCCGACATGTTCGCGGTGCAGGACGAGATCACCGAGGCCATCGTCGCCGCGATCGAGCCGCAGCTTCTGGCGGCGGAGAATTTCCGCGCCCAGCGCAAGGCGCCCGACAGCATGGACGCCTGGGACCTGGTGATGCGTGCGCTGTCCTATTACTGGCGGGTCTCGCACCGGGACAATCTGGTCGCCCAGGCGCTGCTGGAAAAGGCGATCTCCATCGACCCGGGCAGCGCCCAGGCGCTGGGCGTGCTCGCCGCCAGCCATACGTTCAGCGCCCATATGGGCTGGGCCGAGATGAAGACCGCGCTGCCCGTCGCCCGCGATGCGGCGCTGAAGGCGATCCGCGCCGACAGCGAGGACCCGTGGGCCCATCATGCGCTGGCCTGCGTTTATCTCTTCACCCGCCATTTCGACGATGCCCTGGCCGAGTTCGAGACGGCGCTGGCGCTGAACCCCAATTTCGCCTTCGCCCAGGCCTATCACGGCCTCGCCCTTTCCTATTGCGGCCGGTGGGAGGAGGCGGCCGAGGCCGCCAGCCGGGCGCTCCGCCTCAGCCCGCGCGACCCGTTCTCCGCCCTCTATTCCGGCGTTGCGGCTTACGCCCAGTTCGTCGGCTGCAATTACGAAGAGGCGATGCGCCTGGCGCGCGAGGCCGTGCGCCAGCGCTTCGACTTCGTCGGCGCCCATCGCGTTCTGGTGGCCGCCGCCGGCATGGCCGGCCAAACCGAAGCTGCCGCCGCTGCCACCGCCGAACTCCGCCGCGCCCAACCCAACATTTCGCTGGCCTGGATCGCCAGCGAAATGCCCATGAAACTCACCACCGACCGGGACCACTACCTGGAGGGGTTCAGGCGCGCGGGGTTGGAGTAGGCCGAACATCGGCCTCTCTGGAACGAACGGCCGGCGGCGCACATTCCAGATCGTGCCGTCCCAGGCGCCGGTTGAACCGGCCGGCCGCCGGGATATATTGTGAAGTAGATTAAAATTGTCTGAATCGCCGCTCCCCGGCGATATGCAAGGAAAATTCCGATGAACGCGATTACGGACGTGGTCTCCTACATCGGATTTCTGCTGGTCATTATCGGGCTGCATGAGGCCGGGCATTTCCTCGCGGCACGGCGCTTCGGCCTGATCGCTGATGTCTTTGCTCTCGGCTTCGGCAAGGTTCTGTTCGCCCGCAAGGACCGGTCCGGCACATCCTGGCAAATCCGCGCCTTGCCGTTCGGCGGCTTCATAAAGCTGAACGAGGCGCGTCTCGCCGCCCTGCCGCCCGCGCAACGCATCGCCATCTATGCGGCCGGTCCGGCGGCCAACATGGTGCTGGGCCTGTTGCTGGTCACCGTCGTCGGCATCCGGTTGGGCACGCCGCCGCTGAGGGCGTTCGAGCTCTCCTGCCAGTTCGTGCCGCAGATCGTCACGACGCTGCTCGGCGCGGTCAGTCATGTTTTTTCCGGTGACATTTCCAGCCTCGCTGGTCCCGTCGGCTCCGCCATCGCGTCGGGCGATGCGGTTCGCCTTCACGGCATCATCGTGTTCATGGCCCTGTTTTCATGGTCGGTCGGCATTCTGAACCTGCTCCCCGTTCCGCTGCTCGACGGCGGCCAGATCATGTTCGCCGGCTGGGAGATGATCGTCGGCAAGCCGAGCGACAGCACGCTGAAATACGCCTCCTGGGCCGGGCGGTCCTTCATCGCCTTCCTGATCCTCGCCGGCTCCGCCGCCGATTTCGTCCGGCTGGTGGGGTAGCAAGGGGCCTAATCCCGTCATGCCCGCCTGCGCGGGAATGACGAAAGCGGCCGTTGTCCTCTCCCCCGATCTCTGCTTACGTCGCCCCCGTGAGCCAAGAGACCTATGACATCATTATCGTCGGCGCCGGGACGGCCGGGTGCCTGCTGGCCAACCGGCTGAGCCGAGATCCCGCCCGGCGGGTGCTGCTCATAGAGGCGGGCAAGCGGGACACCTATCCCTGGATCCATATCCCCGTCGGCTATCTCTATTGCATCGGCAATCCCCGCACCGACTGGCTGTTCCAGACCGAGCCCGAGCCGGGCCTGGGTGGGCGGGCGATCCGCTATCCCAGGGGCAAGGGGCTGGGCGGCTGCTCCTCGATCAACGGCATGATCTACATGCGCGGCCAGGCCCGCGACTATGACGGCTGGGCGAAGCTGACGGGGGAGGATGCGTGGGCCTGGGCCAATATCCTGCCGGCCTTCAAGGCGCATGAGGATCATTACCGCCTGGACGGCGGCGCCGACCCGGCGGCGGGCAACCAGCGCTTCTCGGATTTCCATGGGTCGGGCGGCGAGTGGCGGATCGAGAAGCAGCGCCTGCGCTGGGACATACTGGATGCGTTCGCCGAGGCGGCCGCCCAGGCCGGCTTCCCCCGCATCGACGATTTCAACGCCGGCGACAATGAGGGCGTGTCCTATTTCGAGGTGAACCAGCGCGCCGGCTGGCGCTGGAACGCCGCCCGCGCCTTCTTGAGTGCAGCCCGCCGCCGCCCCAACCTGACGGTCTGGACCGAGGCGCAGGCCGAGCGCCTCACCTTCGCCGGCACCGATTCCGGCCGCCCGCGCTGCACCGGCCTGATCGTCCGGCGAGGCCGCGAACAGGTGACGGTGGCGGCGCGCCACGAGGTGATCCTCTCGGCCGGCGCCGTCGGCTCGCCCCATCTCCTGCTGCTCTCCGGCATCGGGCCGGCCGCGCATCTGAAGGAACACGGCATTGAGCCGCTGCACGACCTGCCCGGCGTCGGCCGGAACCTGCAGGACCATCTGCAGATCCGCACCGTCTTCAAGATCGAGGGCACGCGCACCCTGAACGCCATCGCCGGCACCTTGCGCGGCAAGGCGGCGATCGGCCTGGAATATGCGCTGAAACGCTCCGGCCCGATGAGCATGGCCCCCAGCCAGCTCGGCGCCTTCAC
>Ga0105238_10000998_pt1 | contig 28889 bp, 22 predicted proteins | sample KBSC34metaG_FD_81526 | JGI IMG/M metagenome (GOLD analysis project Ga0105238, IMG submission 81526) | Corn rhizosphere microbial communities from Kellogg Biological Station, Michigan, USA - KBS C3-4 metaG | ecosystem: Host-associated > Plants > Roots > Rhizosphere > Soil | place: Michigan, USA...
CTTGCCGATGTTCGGGCAGCGGCGCAGCGTCCCGCCCGGCTGCAGCGGGCCGGTCTCGACGGTGACGGTCCGGCCCAGCGCCCGACCGATGGCCGTCACCAGGTCACGGATCGAGATCTCGCGATCGGTGCCCACGTGATAGATGTTGCGGTGCTCGCCCTGCTCCATGAGGCGCAGCACACCGTCGACCAGATCGTCGACGAAGACGAACGCGCGCGTCTCCTCGCCCGTGCCCTGGATCGGCAGCGTGACGGGCCCGGACGGCGTGGCCTGGGCGCGCTCGTGCAGGCGGCGCACCAGCTGCGGGATGACGTGCTCCTCGCCCATGTCGGGGCCGTAGCAGTTGTGCGGCCGGAAGATGACCACCCGCGACAGGTGCTTGCGCCCGTAATTCATGGCGAGCAGCTCGCAGATGATCTTGCCGCCGCCGTACGAGTAGCGCGGGTTCGTCACGTCGGGCACCGAAAGCGGCGCCGTCTCGTCGGTCGGGACCTGCGGCGGCGTCTGGTACACCTCCGAGCTGGACGCCAGGATCAGGTCCTTCACGCCGTGGGCGATGCATCCGTCCAGGACGTTCATCATGCCCTTGACGGCCACCTCGAGCACCAGCTCGGGGCGGCTGTAGAAGAACTCGGTGCCGTTCACGTAGGCAAGGTGAGCGACGCTGTCCACGCCCTTGATGGCGCGCGCGACCGCCGCCGGATCGCGGATGTCGCCCGGAACCAGCTCGAGGCGCGAACGCTCGTCACCCGTCACATCGCTGAGGCGGGACGAGGCCCCGCGCGAATCGTCGTCGAGCGAGCGCACGCGCGCGCCGGCCCGCAAGAGCCCCCGCACCAGCGCGCTGCCGATGAAGCCGGTGCCGCCCGTCACCAGGATGTGTGAACCCGCGATTTTCATGAGGAGGTCGCCTTTACCACGACCGTGCTCGGCCCGCGATGCAAGTAGGTGGTCGCGAAACCGTACTTGAACCATTCGAAATACGCCGGCAGCCAGCGGAGGACCTTGAACCGGCTCTGGCCGGCCTTGCGCTCGTACCACTCGACCGGGACCTCCGCGATGCGCCAGCCCAGCCGGTGGCACTTCAGCAGGATCTCGATGCTGTAGGTGAAGCCCTCGGTCGACTCGATGGGGATGGTCTGCAGGGCCCGCTGCGAGAACAGGCGGAAGCCATTGGAGGGGTCGTGGGTCGGAATGCGCGCCAGATAGTGCAGCGCGAACGCGGAGCCGCGCACGATGGACGCCTTGAGCCAGGGACATCCGACCATCCGACCGCCCGGGATGAAGCGGCTGGCGCAGACGACGTCGTACCCCTCCTTGAACTTGGCGACCATGGCGTCGAGGCGAGGCGCGTTGTAGTCGTCGTCGGCCGGAAAGACCAGGACGGCCGGCGCCGTGCTCTCAGAGAACCCCGTGATCACGGCTCCGAACGCGCCGCGGCCGCGGTTCTTGACGCGGACGATGTTCATGCCCGACTGCTCGAACGGCACCAGGGCGGGCAGGGTATCGTCGTCGTCCCGGTCGTAGCAGATGAGGACGCGGAACGGCGTGTGCACGTGCGCCCGCAGAGACGTCAGGACCGGTCCAATACTCTCGCCCTCGTTGTAAACGGGAATGACGATGTCTAGCTCTGGGGTGGCCATGGGGAGCGCTGATCCGCGGCGCGGATCGCATCTATCAGCTCTTGCACACGCAATCCATCCTCCAGGCCCGGGCTCACGGCCGTTGCTCCGGCGGCCGCCGCCTCCACGAAGCGGCGCACGACGCGACCTGTGGCGACGATCCGGCCGTCCGAGCCGGGCGGGAACGGATCGAGCTCGACGGGCGCGAGGGCCCCACCCCGGCGTCCCAGCATCAGCGTGAACCCCGAGGCATAATCGCTGTCCCGGTTTTCGAGCACCAGAGCCCCGCCATCACCATAGATCTCCAGCCGATGGCCGCTACCGAAGGGTGCGTCGGCAGCGATGGAAAGCGAGATGGGAAGGCCGGAGCCTGCTTCCAGCAGCGCCTCGACACGGGCATCGGCCGTTCCTTCAGACGCCCGCAGAAGATGCGCGGCGCGGACCCGGGACGGCCCGAACAGCCACAAGATCGAATCGAGCGCGTGCGAGCCGAACAGGTTCAGGGCGCCGCCCCCCTGGGCAGCATCTCGCTTCCAACCGAGCTTGTTCTCACGGTGGGCGAACTTCTCGATGAGCAACGACATGTACACGTGCCGCAGCGAACCGACGGCGCCGTCCGCCAGGAGCGCGCGAGTACGCTGCCAGCCCGAGAGCTCGCGGAACTCGAAGTCCAGACCACCGACGACGCTCGCGGCGCGCGCAGCCTCGACCACGGCGCGCGCATCGGCCGCGTTCATGGCCAGCGGCTTCTCCGCGAAGACGTGTTTTCCGGCCGCGATGGCGGCCAAAAGGATGGGAGCCTGGACCGGCGGCGGTACGCTGACCGACACGATGTCGAGCGCGGGATCGCGGACCAGCTCGCGCCAATCACCGGTTGAACGCGGGATCTGCAACCGATCGGCGAAGGTACGTGCGCGGTCGGCGGTCGACGCGCAGATGGCGTCGACCGAGACGCCGGGCACGGCCCGGAAGGCCGGCACCTGAACGGCCTGTCCGAACCCGCCCCCGACGACGCCGACTCGGAGCGCCCGGTTCACTTGCGCTTGCGTTCCATGTTCCAGACGTCGAGGTAGGGCTTACCCTTGAAATCCAGATCGCGGTACGCGTGGTGCGGGACGCCGACGATGAGCAGGTCGCTCTTGGCCATGACCTCCTCGAGAGGCAACAGGTCGGCGTCGTCTTTCACGAGCGGATCCGTGGTGAGGACCTGACGCGCCTGGAAGCGAAGGAGCTTCTTCAGCTTGTACGAGAGCGACGAGCGAATGTCGTCGCTTTCAGACTTGAAGGCCATACCCAGGATGCCAACCGTCATCTCGGTCAGTTGATGCTTCTGGCCCAGCTCGGCGAGCAGATACCCGGGCAGGCCCTCGTTGATCTGGATCGCCGAGTAGCCGAGCCCGAACTGGCTGTTCGAGAACGCCGCCAGCTGCAGCGTGTCCTTGTAGAGGCAGGGGCCAGCGGCGAAACCTGGCCCGGGCAGATCCCGCGCCCGTGGATAGTCGTGCTTCAGCCCCTCGAGCAGCCGGTCGTAGTCGAGCCCGGCCGAAGAGACCATCATGTAGAACTGGTTCGTCGCCGCGAACTGGATGTACCGGTAGGCGTTACAGATCAGCTTGGCGAACTCGGCTTCCTTCGTGACCATGCGAACGATCGAAGGCGCGATCTTCGAAAACAGCGCGACCGCCGCGTCCTCGGCTTCCTTGGTCGTACCGCTGACGATCTGGGGCAGGGTCTGCAGCTCTTTGATCGAGTGACCCTGCACGACGCGCTCGGGACAGAAGGCCACCTGGATCTGGCGGTTCTTGCTGCGCAGATAGCGATCCACGCGCTCGGTCACGCCCGGAAAAACGGTCGACCGCAAGATGATCGTCTGCCCGTCATGCAGGTGCGGCAGCAGCACGTCCACGCAGTCCAGCACCACCCGCAGCATGGGGTTGTGGAACTCGTCGATGGGCGTCCCGATGGTCAGGATGACGTTCGGGATGCCGGCCAGGTCCGCCGGGTCCGCCGAAAAACCGAGCCGCCCCGTGGGCAGCACCTCTTGCAGCAGCTCTGGGCCGCCGTGCTCTAGGAAGGGCAGCCGGCCCGAGGCCAGCGTCTCGAGCGTGTTCCGGTTGATGTCGTAGATCAGGGTCCGGAAGCCGTGCTTGGCCAGGACCAGAGCCAGAGGGGCACCGACGTGGCCGGCGCCACCGACGACGCACACGTCGTAGGAAGCACTCGAAGCATTCTTGCTGAGTTGGGCCATCTTTTCTCCGGCGGCACCATACCAACAAACGGGGCATTTTCCTCGACAAAGCGGCTGGCGAACCGCCCCCTTACCAACAGGGTTCCGAGGCGGAGAAGCACCTCACGCGGGGACTGGCGCAGCGCGCGGCGGTCCGGCTCCCTGGGCGCCACAGCGGGCGCGAGACGGTGGCACCAGCTCTGGCCATCGGACCGCGCCTCCCGATGCCGGGCAGACCACCGATCCAGCGTGCCTCGTCTTCGGGAGCAACGGTGTTCGGCAGCTCGAATCAAGTGCGGGTTCGGTCCTCTGCTCCTGGCGCCCCGGACGCTCGGACCAGTGAATCATCGGACCAGACGGCGGACGCGCTGGCGGGTGTCGAGATCCGAGAAGCTCTGCGAGAGGAGATGCGGTCCTTCAAGAGAAGGAAGGGGCGCTCTATGAGCCAGTACGAGACTTCGGCCGCAGCAACCGCGTGCACCTCGTTGAATGGGAACGAGCTGGACCAGGCCCTGTTGAGCCCCTTGGCGGCCAGGAACAGCTGCTGCCAAATGTAGAGACTGTAGGAAATCCTCCAGACAGAGAGACCAGAAGTGTTTGAGAAACCATTCCGACGGCCAGAGGTAATAGTTCCAGATGTAGAAGCCGGCCATCGCCAGCTCGCGCCACTGGACATCAATGGCTCCCAGATGGATGAGGACACCAAGAACAACGAGATAGGCGTACGCTGCCGGGAAGATTCGGAGGACACGACGAAGATAGAAGCTGGCAAGGTCAATCGTCGCTCTCGGGCGCGCTCACGCAGGAGGAGCATCGTTATCAGGTACCGGCTCAGTGTGAGAAAGAGCAAAACCCCCACGTGATCGCTCGCGGCCACCGGGGCAATTTCGGGGGGACGATCGGGAATGCTCGTCAAGCCATGGCCGAGCACGACCAAGAAGATGGCAACAGCTCGCAAGCCATCAAGGGACGGTATGCGCGCCGCCTCGTTGACTATCCTTGCTCCTTGAGGACTCGTTCCGGTCATAGGAAAAGGCACCTGCGATCGAGATCGCTTGCGCCGCCTTCCGACGAGAAGGCAGGAAGATTTAACCGCCCGACGCTGGCGCGAGGTTTCCAGAGAAGCCGCGGGAGGCTTCTGATCCTTTCTTTACAAGAAGGTCGTTGCCCGCACCCGGGGGCGGGGAGGCGGGAACCTCGGCGGGTTTCAGGGGATGAGGTCCTCTACTCGCCCCCAGTGATCCGAGGGGAGACCGGGATGCCCGCGGCGGCTATCCCGAGCGCGCCCGCTCCCCCGCGGCGACAGCCGCAGTCCCGAGCGCGATCTTTGAAACGACCCGATGGTCAGCCTCTATCTATGAGATGCCGGTTGCTCTGGTCGCTGGCCGGGCGTGAGACGGGGGCTCGAATGTGAACCGAGGCAAGCTACATCCGAGGAACAGGCCTTTGCCGTTCGAGAAATGAGGCGCCGCCTCGGCGACGACGAGCACAAACGACGGGCAGCCCACGACCTTGATTCGACGGCAGCCTCCTGATAGGGTCGCGCCACGAGAAGATGGCGGCGACGGATCTGTGGAGGACCAGTGAGTTGCCTTCGGGAACACGCACGAACGGCATTCTCTCACGCAAATATGTCAGGGCACTGCCGCCGGGGCTCCTCGCGGGATTGGCCGCAGGTCTCATCGAGGTGCCTCACGTCCTGACCACGGGGACCACTGCACACGCGGACTGGCGGTCGGTTCTTCTCACGTTCGCAGCGACAACCGTGGTGTCCTGCCTCCTCGGCAGTATCTTGGGGCTGCTCTTCGAAGCCTTCTTTCATCTCCTCCTTGGCGTGGAGACCCCGGGGCCTGTCAGCGAATTCTCTTTCCACGCTCGCCGGCGACGGCGCGAGGCCCTTGCCCACGGACTCGTCGGGATCGTCACGGTCATCGGTCTGACTTGCACGACGATGGCGCTCACGCCGCAGGTTTCCAGGATCTTCGCCAACAGATTTGCGTCCGCTTTCCTTCTCGCCGTTCCGGGCGGCGTTCTATGGCTCCTCGTGCACATCAGGTTGACCGGTCTCGTGCTTCGCTTGGTTTCAAGGGCCGGCAGTCTGAGACGCTCGATCTTCGTTGGGTCGGTTATCGTCGTCGTGGTGTCCTATGGCGTGGCACTCCGCTTTTTCGGCGGCATGGCCGAGCTTCCGCGGGCGGTCCTCTCTCTCGAATTCGGGCTGTTCGTCTTCGGGGCGGTCTGGCTTTTTCCACGAAGGTGGACCAGCCGAGTCGGCGTCGTGGCCGGGGGGGCCGTGATCGTCCTCGGGGCAGTCTTCGCGCTTCACGGCCTCTCGTATCCGGTCAAGACGCTCCTCTTTCGCAGTCGAGGCTACGCGGAAAATCTGGCCCTTCGTTTCACTCTCCCGCGCGCCGTCGTCGGGCCGGGCCGCCTCCGCCAGGCGCTCGCGTTTGCCACCAATCAGGAGAGCGGCAACCGTCCCGCCGAGTTGCCAAGCGCGTTCTCCGTCGATGTACCGCCTACCACCGCTGAGAGGCTGCCTGATATCGTTCTCATCACGATCGACGCCTTGCGTGCCGACAAGCTCGGGTGTTACGGCTCGCGCGCAGGGCTCACGCCGCGTCTCGATGAATTCGCCGCGGGCGCCTCGATCTTTCGAAGCGCGTTTGCGAACGCACCGCTGACGACGCCGTCGATGGACCAGGTCATGTCGGGGCGACTGCTTCACACCTTGCCGACGCGGTTCGTGCCTTCCGACCCCTCGGCTGTCGTGAATCCTTCATCTGGTAGCGTCGCCTCCGAGCTGCACGCTGCCGGGTACCGAACCGTCGGCCTGCTGGGATGGCCACTCATGACCCGGTCCCCTTTCGTGGGCCAGGGCTTCTCCACCCTGGAAGGAGCGCGTGACGGGGAGCGTCGCCTTCCACAGCACGCGATCCTGAGTCGCATTCTCGAGGATCTGGCGCGGGAGACCGCTCAACCACTCTTCGTCTGGGGCCATGTCATGGAAGTCCACGACTGGCAGGCGGAGGGCATCCACTCCTCCGACGATCAGACCGGCGTTTACGATAGGCGGGTAGCCTCCATGGACAGAGAGCTCGGCCGCTTCTTCGTCGAGCTCGCCCAGACCGAACGAGGGCGCAACGCGGTCGTCATCATCACGGCAGATCACGGAGAAGCTCTGGGAGAGCAGGGCTTGTTCTTTCATGGGTTCATGAGTCCGGTGACGCTGCGTGTTCCCTTGTTGGTTCGTTTCCCGGGCGCGGCGGTACGTAGCGTGGACACGACGGTGAGCCTGCTCGATCTCGCTCCCACGATCTTGGCGGCCGCGGGCATTACTAAGCCCGGTCTCGTTGGCGCGAATTTGATGACCATACCTACCTCGCCATCCACCAACGCCTGGCCAGGAAGAGTCGCTTTCCACGAGCAGGCGATTCGAACGAATCGCGTCCACGCATACACCGTGGGTGTAACAGCCCCGCCCTGGCAGCTCTCCTATCTTCCTCGTTACGACCTTCTCACTCTCGTCAACCTCGAGCGAGACCCGGCGGGAGAAGACAACCTGGCCGGGCGAAACCTTCCCCAAGAAAACACCCTCATCGACCTCCTCGTCGAGATGCTCGAGAAGACGGTCCCTAGCCCGCTCGCTCATGCGGCCGACTGAGGGCCTCCTTCACGGACAGACGCCTCAGGTGGGAGCGAGGCCGAGAAGCCGCAGGTAGTCGGCGCTGATGGAGCGCGCGTCGAACACACGCTTGGCCCGCTCGTACGAAGCTTGCGACAAGCGCGCCCGCAAGGGTTGATCTGCAAGCAACTCCAGCATGGCGGCAGCAAAGGCGCCGGCATCTCGCGGATGGGCGAGCCGGGCGAACGACTCGTCGCCCACCACCTCCCTCATGACCGGCAGGTCGGTGACCACGCAGGGGAGGCCGTAGCACACGGCTTCGGCCAGAGCGCTGCCCATCCCCTCTGATTCGGTCGTGCCGTAGACGAAAAGATCGAGCGAGCGCAGAAAGGCCGGTACGTTCCCGATTGATCCGAGAAAGGTGACGCTGTTGGTGATGCCAAGGTCCCTCGCCAAGTTCTCGAGCGAGCGGCGCTCCGATCCGTCGCCGGCCAGATGAAGCTCGGCGCGAGGCCAGGTCTCCTTGACGAGGGCGAAGGCGCGAAGAACCGTGGCGTGGTCCTTTATGGGATCGAGCCGCGCCACCATGCCCAGACGAACTGGCATGGACGGATCGAGCGGACGGGCGAGATACTCGTTCCTGGCCGGAAGCGGAATGGGGTTGAGGCAGACGTGGAAGGCCAGCCGGCGGTAGTAGGGGGCCTTCTCGAAGCTTCGCTTGACGTGCTCGGAGCACGGCACGAGCGTGGTCACCGGGGGGCGAGGCAGGAGCTCGCAGCCGCGCAGCATGAGGTCGCGCCGGGGGTCGCTCTGGAAAGGATTGCCACCATAAAGAACCACCGAACATCGGGCTAGGTTTGAGAGAGCGAGCACCAGAGGGGCGCGGATCCCGGACCACACCAGAACGCCCGCGTAGTCCTTGGCCTGGAAGACCCGGCGGAGGCTCAACAGAAACTTGGGATACCCTGCCTTCAAGATGTCGAGGTGACTCACCGAGGCGCCCAGCCCGGTCCACACCTCCGACATGGGACCCGGCTCATCATAGACGACGACGTCATGCGAGAATCCCGGCGAGTTCGCGATCACGGTGGCACAGCTCGTCTCGCAACCTCCCCGGATCGCGTAGCCCGAGAGATGGAGCAAGCGGGGCCGCGTGACGGCCCCCCCCTTCGCTGGTTGGCGTTCGATCTCCTGCAAGGCGCCGAGTTGACTATCCCGCAACTCCAAGAGTGTCAATCAGGTGGCGCGTACGAAACCTCGGACAGCGAGTCGTGTTCCGGTCGGGCGTGTAGTGAAAGGCTCTGGTCTGGGGCTCACGGCGCGTAGCGTGCGCCCCACAACGCAAGAAAAGGCTCGCTCGCGCCGCGATGATCAGGAAGCCGTTAGCGGAGGCTCGCACGCTGGAAGTCGCTACAACCGCCGCCCTCGTTTCAAGACGCGAGCAGCCGCAAATTTGAACGCGAAAGCTCCAGGCAACTTCTCCTCTCCAAACAAACGGCTGAGAAGAAGTGAGGGCTTAGTGGGCTCATACTCGAAGACATTGCACGTGTCGCACGGAGCAGCCTTCGGCCCAAACCCTTTTAGCGAATCACGCCAACCCGCAAGAGCGACATAGGCTTCCAGGAGCCCGGTACCGTTTTCTCCGATCTTGGCGACTACGGCATCCTTGTGTTTGGTCGCGTCGCTGCGAATTTGACAGCAGACGGCGACTGACCCATCCCAATCGATCACCAAGTTCTTGAAAGGCGCAAAACATGGAGAGACCCGCGTGGTACGGCGGGCAATCTGGATGAGCCCCCCACGATCCGACATGTCTACCATTTTCAGGGATGCCAGGTTTCTTACCGTGACTCCCATCTCGAGCCCCGGCACGTCGACGCCAACGATGAGCTCTGGCGAGGGGGGGGTTGAGTTCGGAAGGGCCTTCTTGTCGATGCGTTTGAGGAAACGAGCAACGTGCGCCTCAGCCGACGTCATGTCGTATACGTCGTCATCGGGCAGATAGATGTCGACCCAGAGGCGGTTGAGCCCAGCCTTTATGAGACGATCGAGGTAAGCGGCGTCCAGGTAGTCGCCATTCGAGTCGATTCCGATGCGGCTTCGAGGGGCCGCACGGCGCACCTCGGCAATCCGGTCAACGAGTCGATCCTCTGAAGTGGGCTCGGAATATCGACACCAAAAAAAACTGCCAGAGTAGTCGATCGCTCGTAGATCATCGACGATCCGTCTCCAGCTTGCCTCGGGCATCGAGTGCTTCTCGCTTCGTCTATCGATGAAGCTGTTCGGGCAGAAGGTGCACGTCCTGTTGCAGTATGAAGTGGTCTCGATTTCGATGAGAGTCACGTGCCGTCGGAAGAGCGCGAGGGCTTTCCACCGCGGCAGATTGGGATCGAAATGGGCCGGTTCCGCTCGCAACGAATTCTTCAGAACAGCCGCCGTGGATCTGAGACGGGTTTTATGGCCGCTATTCATGATTCGCCATGCTCGTCACCGGGACTCCCCTCACTACCGATCACAACCGACGCGGCACGATACCGCACATCCGGTGGAGTCACAACCTGCCAGACAAGCCTGAAGGCGCCACATTTAGGCTCCTCGCCAGCGCTTCACGTGGCGTGTCACCAGCGCATGGAAGTGATGAGGTTCTCGACCGACCTCGTGGTCGAAAGCGACGCCTCGCTGCATAGTTAACGCCTAGAATGATCCGCCGGATCCCCAGTTGGTGCTATCGATGTAAGGTTCCGGAGCGAGCGACGAGCTTCGCTTGATGAAGAGCAGATCGAGCTGCCAGAGCACCCCGTCGCGTCGGCGGCCCTGATCACAGAGGTCGAACAGTCGAAAGCCCTGGCTATCCATGAAGCCCACTACCTCGGCGAAGGTCGGGCAGCCCTGATTGACGGGCATCAGCGAAGTCTCCATCAAGACAAACTCCGCTGCCGCGAGAGCCTTGGGGGCTCCCTTCAAGACCTCGAGCTCGTAGCCCTGGACGTCCAGCTTCAGAAAATCGACTCGCTGCGGACGCGACCTGAGCAAGCTGTCCAAGGCGACCGTCGTTCGCTGGGACGTCGATCGCGCAGCCGGACTGTTCTCGGCGAGGACGGAGCTACCGGTTTCCATCTCATGAAAAGAGACAGAGAGCCCGTCGGCCGGGCCAAGGAGAGCGATCTGGGTCGTCACTTGGCCGCCATACTGTGCGGCGAAAGTCGACAGGGTCGTTGCCTTCGACGGCTGCGCCTCAACCATCAGCACCTCCGCCTCCGGGAAGTAGGTCTTGCAGAGCGCCGTCCAGTGTCCCTCGTAGGCTCCCACGTCGACCGCGAAGCGCGGGTGAAAGCCGAGCCGGGCCAGATTTCGCAGCGACAAGGCCATGTTCGGATAGACCAGGTCCATGCCGAAGAAGCGACCAGCCTGGCCCACGCGTTTTCGAAGGGGACGAGGTAGCTTGTCTCGCACCTGCGTGGCCAGCGTTTTCAACGCATCCTTGGAGCGGGCGAGCGGAAAGTTCATGGCAACCTCACCGAGCCATCATAGATCACCGGAGCATCTGTTCTCTTCATCGCGGCGCTCAGGCGCCGAACCGTTTCCTCCCAGAGGGCCTCGCGACGGCGTTGCCACGCGGCCTGACGCAAATTCTCGATCTGGCGAGGGTCACGCAAGGTGAGGAGGGCGGCGCTGATTTGCTCGTCAGTCGCTTCGGGGGCCACCGTGATCGACGCCTCCTGGAACATGAAATCGGGCATCCCCCCGGCGGTGGTGGCTAAAGCGGCGAGGCCCAGCGCGTGATACTCGCGCAGCACCGAGCCACCCGCCTCGTACCGAGCGAGAATGCAACCGACGTCGGCGTCGGCCACCTCGCGGAGAAACCTCGCGGCATCGGTGTCCTTCTTGATGCGACCCAGCCACGTGACGCCTGGCGAGGCGGCGAGCTCTGGCGGTAGCTCTTCCGGCGTGCAGCCGATGACCTTGAGCGTCGCCTGGAGACCCCGAGCGCGGGCCAGGGCCAGCGATCGCAGCAGGCGGTCCAGACCTTTCCTTTTCCAATCGGTCGTGACCATCACGAGACGGACCGTCCGCGCGCCGCTAGAGGCCTGAGGCGCGCGGGCCGTTTGTTCCCAGCGGGCATAGAAAGCTGGATCAAGGTTGGCGCCCGGCACCACGACGTGAATGCGTTCACGCGGCACGCCGTAGTCCCGGTGCACGCTGTCGGCTGCGAAATTGCTCATCGTGATGATGCCCCGAGCCTGGTGATAGCCGTGGCGCTCGCGCGCGCGGGCGTCGGCGGCGATCTGGCGGCCCACCGTCGGTCGAACCTCGTAGTAGTCGAAGAGCTGGTCGAAGGTCAGATCGATGTAGAACCACTTCTCCACGGCGGCGTCGTTCGCGATGGAGGCCGGATAGAGCGGAAAGCAACTGATGACGGCGGCGCCGCGCACGCGCGATCGCACCGGGCGCCAAAGGGCCTCCAGAAATCCGGACGAAAACTGATAGCCGCCGCGGCGATCACCGCGCGCCAGGCGCCCCAAATTCCAGAGAGCCCGCCGACTTCGCGACCGCCACCCTCGGGGATCGAGAGGCAGACCGTCGGTTATGAAGCCGGCCGCTTTGCCCGCTTCCGTCAGATGGTAGGGAATCCCGCTCCAGGTGAGCGGATCTCTGGCGTCGCCCACGGCAGCCAAGAAGAGTTGTCGGCCAGACACGGGGATCAGGGTGCTCCAGAAGAAGGCTCGTCGCGTTGTCGGGCGGCCGGGGAGGAGGACGCCGACCCAGCCGCGATCGCGTCCAGGATGCCGTTGACGTTCGCAGAGAACCCGAGGGACGCTCCGGCCACGTGTTCGGGCAGACGCCCCTCCCTCCAGAGCGTCACACTGGCGAGGAAGCTCGTGAGCACCACGTCGAGGGCTCTGCCCTCATCGATCGCTACGGGCGTCCCGCCGTCCGTGAGCTTGCCTGCTGGAGGCCGCGTGTCGTCGTAGATGATCTCCCGATCGTCGGCCAGCGCCACCGCGAACTTCCGCGCTCTTGTTGCCCCGCCATTGCCGACGCGCAGGTGCACGGGAACGCCGCCGAGCTCGAATCGAGCGTCGAAGAGCTCGATCCCGGGCGTCGAGGAGCCGATGCGCTCAGCGCGGTGCAGAACGAAGGCCGCCTCCTCGCCGAGCACATCGAGGCACATCGACACGTCGTGCGGTCCGTAGTCGTAGAGCGAAGACCAGCTGCGGAGCGGTCCCTGATTGAACCCCTCCGCGCGGATATCCCTGATCTCGCTCGTCCGGCCGCTGACGCGCCTCTTGAGCTCGACGAAGGCGGGGGCCCAGAGATGCACGTAGTCCACGACGACGGGCGCTTTCTGCTGGCTCGCCGCAAACCGCGCGCGCAGGTCCTCGACGGCTGGCCGTGAGAGACCGAGCGGCTTCTCAACCAACAGCGGCACGCCCGCCGCGATGCACGCGCTGGTCACTTCGAGCTGGTGCGCGGGAGTCGTCGCCGCGATCACGCCGTCGAGGTGGGCGCGGGCCGCCAGCTCGACGAGCGATCTCCAATCGTCGCAGGCGCTGGCACCCGGAATGCCCTCGAGCCTGGTTCGTGTAGCGCGGGCGTAGGCGGCAATCGAGCAGTCGGTGCGCCGCCCGATCGTATCGATGTACCTTCGACCCCAGGCGCCGACGCCAACGAGGCCCAGGCGCTTCATGCGTAGGCGGTCTTGGCCCACCGGAAGAAGCGCACCAATCCGTCGTCCAGGGACACCTTCGGCTCGTACTCGACCTGCAGCTGGGCCTTGGTGATGTCCGGACAGCGACGCTGAGGCTCGTCAGCCGGATAGGTGTCCGGGTGCTCGATGAGGTGGTAGCGGACCTTCAGCTCGGGCATGCAGCGCTCGATCGCCTTCACCAGCTCCAGCATCGAGATCTCGGGGCGGGGGTTGCCGATGTTGTACGGCTCGCCGGGTTGGCCACCCACCAGGACCTTGAGAAAGCCGACGATGGCATCCGTCACGTAACAGAACGTGCGCGTCTGGTTGCCGGTCCCATACACGCTGACCGGTTCACCCGACAGAATCTTGGCCGCGAAGTTCGGCAGCACCCGATAGTCGAGCTTCTGCATCCCGGGCCCGTAGACATTGAAGGGCCGCACGATCATCCCCTTCACACCGGACTGAGTGTGATAGATGCGGACGAGGGTCTCCCCTAGGCGCTTGGACTCGTCGTAGCAGGCACGAGCCCCCAGACACGACACGTTGCCGTGGTAGCTCTCCTGGGTGGGAACGTGGTTGGCGTCCGGATCCCCGTAGATTTCGCTCGAGGAGAAGAAGAGCAGTCGCGCAGAGCTCGCCTTGGCAAGCTCGAGCACGTTCTTGAGGCCGGTGGTGGCCACCTCCAGGGTTTCGAGCGGCCACTTCCGATAGTAGTAAGGGCTGGCGATACCGGCCAGGTGCATCACGAAGTCAACTGGCCGTTCAGGGTAGAAGGGTTTGACGATGTCGTGATTCACGAACGCGAAGCTACGATCCTGGGGCAGCTCTGCGCCGAGTTGGCCGGCAGTGACCAGATTGTCAATCGCGATGATTTCGCACGGCTTGGCGACGCCGAGGGCGTTCAGTTTCAGGAACACATCCGTGAAGTACCGGCCCAAGAATCCGCGCGCGCCCGTGATGAGGATGCGCTTGCCCCCGAATTCGTGGGCCAGCGGAACCAGGCGTTCGCAGATCTCGTCGATGTCGCTATCCAGCAGGAATCCCATTAGACCTCGCGTAGCTCGGGAAGTGGCACGATGAAGTGACCGCCTTGCTGACTGTACGCCGCGTGCTTGGCGATGATGGCGTCGGCAAAGTTCCAGGCAAAAATGACACACCAGTCGGGCCGGCGCTCGTAGAGCGCGGTCGAGGGGACCACCGGAATGTGCGTTCCGGGGGTGAAGAGGCCTTGCTTCCAGGCCGAATCGTCGACGATGAACTCGATGGTTCGGCCGTCGATGCCGAAGGCGTACATCAGGCCGGTGAGCTTGGCCGGCGCACCGAAACCAGCGATGCGTTTGCCTTCGGCGCGCAACGCGACGATCCGGTCACGCAGCAACTTACCGCGCGCCTCGATGCGTCTTTGAAACTCCACGTAGGTGCTGGCGTTGAACACCCCGATCTCTCGTTCGTGGGCCAGCAGCGTCTGCAGCCGGTCGCTGTCGGGGTGCGCGGCCCCGCGAAGGCTCACATAGCAACGTACCGAGCCGCCGTGGGTGTCGATGCGCTCGGCATCGAAGAGACGCAGGCCGAGCGTGTCGAAGAAACGCTCCAGGGGAGCCACCGCGTGATAGGCGAGGTGCTCGTGATAGATGGTGTCGAAGAGCAGCTTCTCCACCACGTCCACCACGTACGACACCTCGAACACGAAGACGCCTTGGTCGCCGAGCAGGGCACGAACCCCTTCGGCGAATCCACGCAGGTTCTCGGTGTGGGCAAAGACGTTGTTGGCGCAGATGAGCGCGGCAGGTCCATGTTCCGCGCGCAGACGCTTGGCCAAGTCTTCCGTGAAAAAGGCCTCTATCGAGGGCACCCCCGCCGCCTGCGCCGCCTTCACGATGTCGGAGGCAGGATCGATCCCCAGCACCCGGGGAACGCCCTGGGCTTGATACTGCTTGAGCAAGGTCCCGTCGTTCGATCCGACCTCCACGACCAAGGAGTCGGCGCCGAGGCCGAACCGGGCGATGGTGTCGGCGGCGTACTTGCGGAAGTGTTCGACGAAGACCGGAGACGTGCCGGAGACGTAGACATAGCGACGAAAGAGGCGCTCCGGATTGACGATCTCTGCCAGCTGCAGGTGACCGCAGGTCTCGCACAGCAAGAGGGTCAGCGGGATCAGGTCCTGCGGCTTGCCCACCTCTGCCTGAGTGACGAACTCATTGGCCGGCGGCGTGGGCGCCAGACGCAGCACTTCACGCAGGAGCGGCCCCTTGGCTGCGCACAGGGCGCACTCCGTGCGACCTCTGAAAAGCGCGCTCATTTCGAGGTCGGAAAAGAGACTCGAAAACCGCCGGGGGCGGCGGCGTCCCGCTCGGCTTGCACCAACTCGACCCGCACGACGTCCGACTCGTGGTGATCGTGGTCGCGGATGTTCTTCGCGAAGGTGAGAAAGGCCGTGTCCTCCGGAAAAAACATGGCGTGCTCGACGAGGGGGGGGGTGAAGAACATCGTGCCCTGCCCGAACACCTGGTGGCGCGGCTTGTCGGTCGATCCGATCGGTCGCCAGTAGTACCAAACCGACCCCTTCACCACGTACGAATAGTGCCAGTCCGTCTTGTGATAGTGGTTCGCGCGAATCGCGCCGGGCACCGAGGTGATGATCGCTGCGCTGGTGAAGCGCTCGAGCACGAGATTCTGAATTACGCCGTTGGCGTTCACGAAAGGTTGGTCGAGCGGCACCGCCACCTGCTCGGGATAGGTTCCTCTGTCTACCAGCCCCGAGAACTCGCGGTTCGAAAGCATGTACGGAAGCTCCTTACTGAGGCGGGGGAACATATAACCTCCCCCGCATGCACGCAACCCGCAGAAAGGGTCGCGCCCTCCGGATCGTGAGTCCAACGGAGGGTCACCGGTCAGGGCGACAAACGCCAAGAACGGTCCTTCCCTGTCCGGGACCATCACGCTAGCATCCGCCGACCGCCGATGACGATCGCGGCTTCCCCGCTCCGCCATGCCTCGCTCCGCTCCAACGCTGGCCCTCCTCCATCACCAATTCGGTCCCTACCACTTGGCTCGAGCGCGCGCGTTGCGCCGCATCTACCCCGGCACGGTGCACCTCGTCCAGCTCGCGCACTCCGAGGCCATCCGGGCCTGGCGGGCAGACCCGGGTGACCTCGCCATCGAGACGGCTTTTTCCGGACAGCTCGAGACCGCGCCATCCAGCTTGGTCAGTGACGGTCTCCGGCAGATCCTCGAGCGGTTGCGGCCTTCTTCGATCGCGGTCGCGGGCTATGCACACCCAGCGATGCGCACGGCCGCTCGATGGGCGCGGCGCACCGGGACGAAAGCCATCCTCATCTCGGACTCGCAAGCACGTGACGTACCTCGCCGACGATGGAAGGAGCGACTGAAGCGGGCTTTCGTGTCCCGGCACTTCGATGCGGCCTTCGTATCGGGCGCATCGGCGGCCGCCTATGTCGAGTCGCTGGGGATCGCCGGGCACCGGATCTGGCGCGGTTACGACGTGGTCGACAACGCGCACTTTGCGGAGCGCGCCGCGCAGGCGCGCGCGAAGGCCGCAACAGAACGCGGGGCCCTGGGATTGCCGGCTCGCTACTTCCTGTTCGTCGGGCGATTCGCGGCGGAGAAGAATCTCGCCTTCCTGATCGAGGCCTTCGCACGCGCCTGCCGCGACCCCGCCTTCGAAGGTTGGTCGCTGGTCCTCGTCGGTAGCGGTCCCCTGCAAGCGGATCTGGCCGCGCGTGCCGCGCCGCTTGGCGCGCGGGTGTGTTGGGTCCCTTTCCAGCAGATCGATCAGCTCCCGACTTATTACGGACTGGCCGAGGGATTGGTGCTCCCCAGTCTGGTCGAGCCGTGGGGTCTGGTGGTCAACGAGGCCATGGCGGCCGGGCTGCCGGTCGTGGTCTCGCATCGGTGCGGCTGCGCGTCCGACCTCGTATTCCCCGGCGTGAACGGCGCCATCATCGACGAGAAGGACGCGGGTGGGCTGGCGGCGGCGCTCATCGCCTTATCGAAAGACGAGGCGCTCCGGCGGCGGTACGGCGAGCGCTCGGCACGTCTGGTGGAGTCCTTCTCGCTCGAGACATGGGCTGCGGCGCTGTCGGACTGCGGCCTCACGCTCGCGGGGCAACCGCGGTGACGCGAGAGTCGACGGGCCGCGCGACGGCCCCCGACCCCGGTCGGACGGGGATCTTGTTGGCCGTAGGCCCCTTACCTCCTCCGGTCAACGGCCTCTCGAAGGCCTTTGCCTTCGTGGTGGAGGGCATGAGCCAGCGCGGGTGGATCATTGACACCGTCGATCTCGCCGACCGGACCAAGGGGAGGGTGGGATCGTCGTTCTCGTGGGGACGGTTTGGCGCCGTGTTGGCCGTCTTGAGCCGCGTCATCCGACGCGCCCGGCGAGCGGACGTGGTCTATCTCACGATCTCGCAGTCGCGCCTCGGCTTCGCCAAGGACATGGTCGCGATCCGCTACGCGACACGTCTCGGTCGCCCGGTGGTCGTCCACATGCACGGCGGAAACTTCGGCGGATTTTACCGATCGCTGACCGCGCCGGAGCAGCACCTCGTCAAGGGAACCCTGGATCGATTGGCCGCGATCGTCGTGTTGACGGACAGCCTGAAACGCGACTTCTCGATGACCAACGGGTGGGCGGAGCGGACGGTGGCCATCGCCAATACCTGTGACGTACCGCCCGGTGGCGTTCGCCGTCCGCCGTCGGGCACGTTGCGCCTGCTCTTCTTGAGCGCTTTGATCCTCACGAAGGGATATCCCGAGGCCATCGCGGCGGCCGCCGAGATCGCGCGGCGGCGGCCCGATCTGCGGGTCACGATCGACATCGCCGGGGGTCTGGTGCCGGATCGCGATTTTCCAGGCCCAGAGGCTCAGCGCGAGGATCTGCGCCAGCGGATCGGGGCGATGCCCTCCAACGCGAGCGCGGTCGTCCATGGAGAGGTCGACGGCGCCCGCAAGCAAGCGCTCCTCGCTGGCGCCGATGTGTTCCTGCTGCCGACCCGCTACGTGAACGAAGGCCAGCCGATCTCCATCATCGAGGCGTTGACCGCCGGCTTGCCGGTCGTCGCCACCGACTGGCGCGGAATCCGCGAGACGCTGCCCCCTGTCATGCACGAGCTCCTGGTCCCTGCTCCCGACGCGGGCGCCATCGCGGATCGCCTGGAGCGCCTCGTCACCGACCCGCTCACCTATGAGGCCATGTCGCGAGCAGCCACGGTTCATGCGGAGCTGTTCCGCCCCGAGCGTCACCTCCAAGCCCTCGATCGAGTGTTGCGGGCGGCGAGGGCTGAGGTGACGGGCTCATGAGCGAGGTGGAGCAACCCCGAGGATCGGCGCCGCGTGCCCCGCTGAGCCGTCCCAAGCGTGCCCTCGTGCTCACGCTCGGAACGAACTTCGCGGTTCTGGCGCTGACGGTGGTGTCGGGGACCATGAACGCTCGCCTCCTCGGACCCGGAGGCCGCGGCGAGCTGGCGGCCATCCAAACCATTCCGTCGGCGCTCGCGAGCATCGCTGTGCTCGGTCTGCCGAGCGCAGTTGGATATTTCACCGCGCGGAATCCGCGCGAGGTGCGACGTCTCGCCGTCACGGGCGCGACCATCGCGGTGCTCTCGGCCATACCCTTCATGTGCATGGGTTATCTCGTGATGCCCCACGCGCTGCGGAGTCAGAGCGCGTCCGTCATCGACCGTGCGCGCCTCTATCTCCTGTTCACCGCGCTGCAAGGGGTGGCGCAGATGGCCTATTGGGGGCTGCAGGGACTGGGTAGATTCGGAACCTGGAACGTGCTCCGGATCGCCCCGAACGTGGCCGCCGTCCTCGCCGTTGGCTCGGCTTGGTGGTCCGGACAGCTCACGGCCGGCACCGTCGCAACACGTTTCCTGTTCCTAAACGTATGCGTCGTTCCCATCGCCTATGCAGCCCTGTGGCGCAGCTCGGAGCGCGACGCAGCCCCGGCGCCACCGCGCAAACGCGCGAAGGAGTTGCTTCGCTACGGATTGCCCACCGCGCTGATGGGTCCCGTCGGTATGGTGAATCTCCAGCTCGACCAGATGCTGATGGCCGCGTGGTTGCCGAGTGAGGAGCTGGGGCTTTACGCCATCAGCGTGTCGTGGAGTGGACTCCTCTCGCCCGTTCTCAGCGCCCTCGGATTGGTGATCTTTCCGCAGCTCGCTGCGGTCACGGACCCCGAAATGCGTCGGAGCCTGGTGGGGCGATCGCTGCGCGGCGCGGTGCTCATCGTGATCTGTCTGGGTATTGGGCTGGCGGCGGCCACACCTGTCCTCCTGCCACTGCTCTTCGGGCGCTCGTTCACGCGCGCGGTCCCGGCCGCGTTGATTTTGATCGCCGCCGGAATGATCCTGAGCGTCAACACGGTCTTAGGTGATATCTTGCGCGGTGTGGGGGCGCCCCGCTGGCCTCTCGTCAGCCAGTTCGCCGCGTTGCCGGTGACAGTGGTGCTGCTTGTCACGTTGCTTCCGCGCTGGTCGCTGGTCGGCGCCGGCCTCAGCTCGTTGGCGGCCTATCTCACGGCCGGGATCGTGTGCGTGATGGGGACCCGAATGGAGACCGGCCTGAGCATCCGCGTCATGCTGATACCCACGGCCGCCGACCTGTCGATGCTGAAGACGACTCTCCATCAAATGTGGCGGCGCAAACTCGGTTAGTTGAAGACGGAGCCGCCCACATCCGCTCCCGGAATGTGGACCTTCAAGCGACGTCCAGCACCCGCGCGTAACGTATCGCCATCTCGTCGATCGAAAAGGTGGTCAGAGCACGCTTCCGGGCCTGTTCGATTCTGAGAGGATCGCGGGGACTCCCCTGGGCGATGTAGCGGTCGAGAGCCCGCGCCATCGTCGCGGGGTCGGCCGCCGGAACGAGGTCGCCAAGTTGGCCGTCCAGGAGGACTTCGCGACAAGCGCCGACGTCCGTGGCCACGATCGGAGTCCGCGCGGCCATTGCTTCGATGAGCGCCACGCCCAGCCCCTCGTCCGGCTTGGCAGAAAACACGAAGACGTCCATCTGGCCGAGCAATTCGGGAACGTCTCGTCGTACGCCGAGGAGCTTGACCGTGTCGTCGAGATCCAGGTCGTGAATGAGACGCTGATACTCCGCTCGCCGGCTTCCCTCCCCCACGAGCCAGACCTCGATCGAACGGCCTTCCCGCCGAAGGAGGGCCGCCGCCCTGATCAGTGTCGGATGGTCCTTGTGAACTTCGTAGCGTGCCACCATGCCGATCACGAATGGCTTCGTCACCGGACCTCGTTCGAGGAGCCCCCCCGTCGGGGTGGCCCTTGACTCCGCCCGGCGCGAGAACGCTTCCACATCCACGCCGTTGTAGATCACCTCCGTCTCCGCCCGCGAAACGCCAAAGTGGTGGATGACCCCCTCTTGAATGTACGAGCTGCAGCAGATCAGTCGATCGGTGACCGGTCGACCGATCTGGATTAGGCAGCGAAATTTCGAAAGCGACCTCGGGTCTTGCCCTGCGGGCGGATAGTTGCCGACGTGAGCCGCCGTGCGAGGCACTCTAGTGCCGCGAGCCCCCGTGAACATGAAAGAGTGCCAGCCGAGCGGCATGGACAGCACGGCCTGAGGACGAAGGCGCCGACACAGCTCGTAAGTGGCCGTCGCCAGGCTCGAGAAGCGGCCCAAGCCGCGGACAGGGAGCCGCATCCGCTCGACTGCCACGCCGTGGTCTCGGAACTCCGGCGCCAAATCGTTGGGGCGATCAAGAAGCGTCACGATCGTGGGCTCGATTCCGAGGGCCATCCACCGGTCACAGAGATCCAGGGTCAGGACCGGCGTGCCCTCCGCGCAGAGTGACGGCAGAACCACCAGCACACGTGGCTCTCCACCGCCCGACCTTCGATCTCTCACGTGCCAGCCTCCGCATACGCGAGGCGTCGAAGGGAACATGTAGAGGAAAGGAGACGCAAGAAAGGAGCGAGGCGAGGAGGCCGCTCGGAGGCTGATAGCATGGTCAGCGGTCGAGCGACAAGCCTCGTACGTCCCACACCACCGCGTTCGGCGTGATCAGGATGGGGGGAGGCATGGCCAGCTCACCGAAGGGTTCGCCATCCCGACCGTTCTTGGGATGAAACAGGCGAAGCACGCGCCAATCGGGGCTGGCGCCGAGCCACCGATTGCCGTCCCAGATGACGTACGCGAACGGATGTCCCGCCTCGCGATAGACTTGAAAGAGCGCTCGCAGAGGGTTCGGTTGCCGAGCTATCCGCTCGAACATCTCGCGACTGGCCGTCAAGAAGTCGGCCGCGACGATCTCGGCATCGGAATAGAAGGCGATGTAGCCAGGCGTGTCGCCGACGAGGACGGCTTCGTCTCTCACGCCCGCGCTATTCAGAAACTTGGTCGGCGTGAACGCGAGCAGCCCTTCGACTTGCGAGTGGCGGCGCATCGCGATCAACCCCGCCACGCCTCCGAATGCAATGGCCGCCGCGACGAGCTTCGTCATCATCCGGCCCGGGACGATTCGAGCCACGATGCTGTCCAGACATATCGCGGCCAACATGACGTTGAGGACGTAGTACCAGTACCACTCTGAATACGAGCCAAAAAGAGAGGTATATACGTCGTGGGCCAGACATCCCAAGAGCAGCGGAGCCACCAACTGTCGCCTCCCTGCCCAGGCCCGAAACGACAGCAACGCAAGCACGATGGGCCCGTGGCCGAAGAGGTTGTTGTAGCCACGGAATGCGCCCAGCAGCGAAGGGGACTCTGTCATCGTGCGCAGGCGGGGGAAGCTGGATTTCATCCAACCGCTGACGGGCAGCAGGCCCCCGAACCAGATGACGTTGGTGAGCAGGTACGCTAGCAACGCCACGCTGAAGGCGGCGACGCCGATGAAGATGCGACGATGCGGCACCCGAGGTGAGCGAGCGATCAAGAGCCACGCCGCGACAGCGCCGATCCAGAAGAACGAATCTAGCCGCGCCAAGACCACCACGGCGGCCAGCAAGCCAGTCAGGAGCGCCTCCCGATCGCTGGCCAGCGCGTCGTCTTCCGACAAGCGCACCAGGAGGGTGCTCGCGGCGGCAAAGAGGGCGTGCCCCTCCGAGCCCAGGAGACCCATCACCCCCACGAAGAGCACGGGCACGCCAGCGACGAGGGCAGGACTCGCGTGCAGGGCGCGCGCCAGCTTCAGGAGTTGCCGGGTCCCCCACAGGAGGCACAACGCGGCCGGTACGACGACGAATCGCGCGGACTGCAAGCTGGAGGGCCGTATGCGCTGGCATAGCCACGCCCAGGCGTACAGAAGGTAGAGCCACAGGGGATGGAACCCGTTGGTCGGGAAGATGCCCGAGAAGGTCTGGCCTTGTCCCCGGGCGAAACGCCGCGCGGACACGAGGTAGAAGTAGGCATCCTCGGTGACGAAGGCCGTCGGATTGAATGCCCAGAAGGCGACCACCAAGACGGCGAGCGCCCACACGGTCACCGGCCCTTCCCTCCCGACCGACGCGGCGGTCGGCACCGACGGCATGGCCCGCTCACTCGATATCCGAGTGGTGATCATCTCCCGTCGCGGCACGAAGGATCATCGTGAGACACGCCGCGAAGAGCCTTGATCAAGAGACGCAGATCAAGGCAGCCAGACCGGCTGAACATTCGCGGCAGGCTAGCGCACGAGGTCTCGACCCACAAGGTCGGATCAGCGGCTTCGCGGAGTGGTGGACAGACACCATCCGGCTCGCTCCTGGCGGGAACCGTGAGCTATCCTTCCCCGCTTGGATCGAAACGACAGCTCCCCCGCTTCACGATGACGCCCGTGACGACTCAGCAGCCCTACCGCAGCGAACTTTCTGTTCGGAACCGTGTCGCGCGCGGCATCTGGGAACTTGCATGGGCGGTCTTTTGCCGGCTGAGCCCGCGCCCCTTCCACGTCTGGCGACGCCTGTGGCTGCGCCTGTTTGGCGCCCACGTGGATGGTACCGCGGCCATCTACCCAAGCGCGAAGATCTGGGCGCCCTGGAATCTTCAGATGGGGCCTCGGAGCGCGCTCGGCGACTGCGCCGATTGTTACAACGTCGATCGCATCACGATCGGAGAGGACGCGATCGTCAGCCAGTACGCCTTTCTGTGCACGGCCAGTCACGACATCAGCGATCCGGGACGCAAGCTGACCACGGCGCCCATCGTCCTGGGCCCCTGGAGCTGGGTGTGCGCGGGCGCCTTCGTGCACCCCGGGGTCACGTTGGGCGAGGGCGCGGTGGCAGGAGCTCGGTCAGTCGTGACCCGCAATGTAGCGCCCTGGACCGTGGTGGCCGGGAACCCGGCGAAGGCGATCAAGATGCGGGTGTGGGCCGGTCGCATCGCCTCCGAGACCAGAGACGGGAACGGCGAATGAAGCCGATTGTCGAGCTTTGGTCGTCAGTCGAGCTCGGCGCGTTCGGGCGCGGGTTGCTCCGCAATCTGGAAGACGTGGGGTTTGACACGCGCCATCGCTTCGAGGTTGGCGAGGAACGATATCGCGGCGCCCGCGCCCCCCTGGCGCGCGGCCGAGTCCGCTGGAGGTCGTACGTTTCGTATCCCCTGAGTCTATGGGCGCGCCTGCGAAACGAGGCCCCTCCGGATGTGCTCATCGTATGCACGAACACGTTTTTCGCGCCCGCCGTAGCGCTGTGGAGCGCGCGATCGCGTGTTCCCATCGTGAATTGGGTCTTTGACTTGTATCCTGACGTGCTCGTGGAGGGGAAGAAGATCCGGGGTGGGGGAGCGCCCGAGCGTTTGCTGGCTGCATTGACCCGAGCGACGTTCGCCTCCGCCTCGGCGAGTGTATTCCTGGGTGAGCGCCTGCGCGGTCATGCGGAAGAGCGATACGGTCCCTGCCTACGCAGTCGTGTCATTCCTGTCGGGGCAGACGGTGATGTCTTCGGTGAGGTCCAGCCCACACTCCGTGAACCCGACGAGCCGCTGCGGGTCCTTTACAGCGGCAACCTCGGCCGGATGCACGATACACAAACCGTGGCGAGCCTGATCGCGAATCCCGGGACCTCGTCCTGGAGAATCGCGTTCCGGGGTCACGGCGCGGGAATCCAGGAACTGGCACCTCTCGCGGCAGGGGCGGATGGGCGCGTCACCTTTGGGGGGAGCCTACCCGAGGCCGAGTGGGCTGCGGCCATGAAATCGGCAGAGGTGGCTCTGGTGACGATGAGGCCCGGCGCTGAGCGCCTGGTCATGCCGAGTAAGACCTATAGCGCGATGATGGCGGGACAGGCCATCCTGGCGGTGTGCCCCGTCGATTCGGATCTGGCAGAGACCGTGCGGCGGGACGACGCAGGATGGGTCGTGGCACCAGGCGACTGGCTAGGCCTGCGGGATGTTCTGAGCGCCGCCACTGCCAATCCCCAGCTGGTTCACAGGAAGCGCCTGAACGCGCTGCGTGCGGGGCGGGAGCGTTACGACCAGAGAGTCGTCGCGGGAGCCTGGATCGACCTGATATACGAGCTGATCGGAACGCAGACGCCGTCTAGCGAGCTTCGCGCGCGCGGGAAGGCGGCGCCTGCCCAGCGGGCCTTCCCCCGCCTTCTGACCAGGCTGGACGTCAAACACGAGCCGGCGCCTTCGAAGAGGTGGTCGGAAGGTGTTATCGAGTACAATCTCGAGGCCCAAGCGTATCGGGGTGCGTTGTCAAATGGATGAGTACGGGTTAGCCGTCTTCATAGATGTCTCGACGGTAGTCTTGTGTGTGGGGCTGTTGTTCCGCTTCGGTGATCTCCGCTTGTCGCACCCGGCGGTCCCCTACACCATCTTCCACGTTCACACCATCACAATCCGTCTGGTCGGCCTTCTGAACGGAGCGCCGACACTATATTCGAACACGTTTCTGGACTTCGCGCCGGTGCGTCCGGAAGAGATCGTGCGTGCGACGCTGTACGCAGACATCGCATTGTGGCTCGTAACGCTCGTCTGGATCGGCATCAACCTCATCCGACGCCCTCGCGTGCGAGAGAACCCGATCATGCTCGACGGGCGCCTGCTGCGGCCGATTCTGATCGTCGCCTTCTTCGTGGGCGTGGTCGGTATCCGTCTGGCCGCCAGGGTGCCCGGTGTAGACGCCTACGACTGGAACCCGTCGAACGTCTGGTCAACGAGCTCATATGTCTACATTCTCCCTTCCTGGATGGGTCTCGCCGTCCTCGGGCACATTTACTTCTATGGATTTCGAAGGTGGACCTTCGTTCTGCTCGCCATATATCTCGTCCTGATGGCCGTCCAGGGGGGTATGAGATTTCGCTTCATCATCGGATTTCTACTGGCGGTGCAGATCTGGGTCGAGCATCGGAACCGCAGGTGGCCGTCGCGGGGGCTGTTCCTGGGAATGGTCGTGGTGGCCCTCCTCTTCTTCCCGATGAAGGCCATTGGCGGTCTGATCCAAACTGGTGGCTCGCTGGAGGAACTGTCCGAGGCCGTTACCCGCTCGGTGACGGACGTCACCGAAGGCGCCGCGGGTGATCAGATGTTCCTGGATGAGTACGCGAGCGGTTTGACCCTCATCGATCTCCAGGGGAAGAAATATATGGGTTCGATCTACCTGCCCATCCTCACGTTGCCCATTCCCCGCTTCCTGTGGCCCGACAAGCCAGGGCTCAGTGACCACATGTCAGACATCTCGACTCTTCAACGCCCCATGGGCGCGTCCGGCATGATTATCACGTATCTGGGTGAGTCCTATGCCAACTTCGGGCTGGCGGGCATATTCCTGGTCCCGCCCATTCTGGCGCTCTTCCTGGGCCTGTTCTACCAAGCCGCCTATGAGGCTCCCCGCGAATCAGTGATTCACTTTTCGTACCTTCTCCTTTCTGTAAACCTGATTCAGAATTTCAGGGATGGTCTCTTGTCTATCATTGTTTTCACCTTCGTGAACATGATGCCGTTGATGATCATCGTCCTCGTCCACCTCGGCGCCGCGACAATTCGGGGCCGGCGAGAGGCGGAGCTGCGTCGCTTTCTCGGGTCCCCAGGAAATACCTGACCCGCAGCCCGCATGTCCGCCGAGGCGTGTTCGCGCCTGCGAATCGGAGATCAAGATCGCTTTGGCGCCGCGGCGCCGCGACCAGACCGCCGGAGGGCCAGGGTCGGAAGTTTCACCGAGGCTTAGCCCTGGAATACAGGATGTAGGTTCCGTAGCCGACTCCCCGCAATGAGGCGGTGTCGAAGGCGGTCGCCTCACCGACGCGTATTTCTCTGGATTTGACGAAACCGGCCGCGACCAGCGGATCGGTCACGGCCGCCGGATCCGTCGCGTGGACGATCGCCTCGTCCAGGCTCTCATAGAAGCGTGCCGATTCGGCCGGGGTGAATGGGCCATAGGGGACGAACATCTCCCAACCAGCCGCCCGGCCCGCATAGTAGAACTCCCACGCGCCAAGATAGATCTTGCGCGCACCAGAGCCTATGTCGTGGTCCGCGGCGGCCCAGATGAGCTCTGGCTGGCGCGCCCTTCGGCTGGCCCAGGCGTTGGCGGGACGCGCCAGCAGCGACAATCCGGAGGCCCACAGCAACACCAGGGCGACTGCACCGACGCGCAGCCGTCGCCAGGAGCGCCGAGATCTCTTCTCCATCTCCTCCGCGCCCTGCGCCACCAGGATCATCATGTAGGGAAGCAGGTAGACCACGCGCCCGGCGTAGACCTGCGTGGGCAACATGACCGCCAGCGTCGCCGCGGCGGCAATCGTGACTGGCAGGTTGCGCCTGAAGAAGACCGCGCCCAAGGTCAGCAAGGGGAGAATCGGGCTCAGCTTGAAAGCCAGCGGCAGGCCGGCGAGGCCCGACAAGATTCGCCTAGGCAACGAGCCTTGATTCAGATAGGCGTCCTTCGATACGAAGACGTCATGCCATACGGTCGTGATCTGGCCGAGCATTGGGAGGAGGCAAAGCAGGACACCGACCAGCCCCCCCGTCGCGACCAGCAGCGCGCGTCGGGCCACCGCGCGTCGCCCGGTGGATATCGCGCCCTCCACGAGATCCGCGAGCAACAGAGGATACAAGTAGAACGCCGACGGCCAAACGAAGAAGCCGACGCCGGCAAGGACTCCGGCGCCTGCGAAGTAACGCCACGCTGCGGGCGACGAGGCGTCCGCGCGCTCGGCTCCGCGCCGCGCCGCCAGACACGCCCCAAACATGACGGCGAATACCCAGCTGTCGACCCGAGCCCCGCGATAGCTGGCCACGAACTGCGGATCGAGCAACAGGACCACGCTCCACACCCAGGCCGGCCACCACGAGAAACCCCGCGCCCGCAGCCAGCCATACGCCAATGCCGCCGCCAGCAGTGCCCCGGCGATGGTCGACACGCGCGGTCCAGATGGCGAGGGCGCAGTGATGTGGTAGGCCATCTCCTGCATCGCGGGACCTAGATAATTGATGAACGCGATGGGCCGTCCGGCGGCGATCCAGCTCAACGACCAGGGCTTGTCGGGCGACGCCGGCTGCAACGTCTGGCGGCCGAGGTCGACGATTTGCACCTCGTCCTGCCAGATCGGTGGAGAGATACGAATGGTCATCAGGTGAACCCCGAGAACCACCGCGACGGTGACCAGCGCTGCCACCCGTCTCTCGGAAGGTTGCATTCCCCACGTCTTCAGACGTTCCAGCGCCCGCTGCATGGCCGCGGAGAGTATCTCAGGACGGCTGACGGTGTCTCCAGCGGAGTTGCGACTGGGCCATTTGCGAAAAGGCGCTTCGCGTGGCAGTTGACTCCCCTGCCGACGATGCTAAAAATGCGCGCCTCGCAAACACGAATCGATCTCGAGTGGTCCGTCTTTCGACGCGCGGTGCTTCCTGACGGGGGGCGCGTACAGGGTCGGGTTCCTGGATAGTGGTTAGTCATGGTGCTCCTCAACGACTTCGTTCGCCAGTGGGCGGACGTTCGCGACGATGTGGCTGCCGCCGTCGAGAAATTCGGCGCCTCCGGTCACTACATCCTCGGCCCGGGAGTCGCCGAGTTCGAACGGCGGTTGGCCCTCGAGTGTAAGCGCGAGTACGCGGTCGGGGTCGGAAACGGCCTCGACGCCCTCGAGATCGGCCTGCGTGCGATCGGCTGCGGCCCCGGCGACCGCGTGTTGACGACGCCGCTCAGTGCCTTTGCGACGACGCTGGCCATCCTGCGCGCCGGGGCCATTCCGTGCTTCGTCGACGTGGACGCGAATGGGCTGGTTGATCTGGACTTGGCGGACCAGGTGCTCGCACAGGAGCCGGCCATCAAGGCTTTCGTTCCCGTCCATCTCTATGGTCGCACCCTCAACCTCGGCCGGCTGCGGGCCCTGATGGACACTCGCGGCAGCCAGGTGATCGAAGATTGCGCCCAGGCCATCGGCGCGACCTACGGCGGGATCCCGGCGGGCACGGTCGGGGTAGCGGCCGCGCTCAGTTTTTATCCGACCAAGAACCTCGGCTGCTTCGGCGATGGTGGCGCTCTGCTGACGAACGATGCGGCGCTCGATCGCGCGGCCCGCGCCTTGCGCAACTACGGACAGAGCGCACGTTACGTGCATGATCAGGTCGGCCTCAACAGCCGACTTGACGAGATGCAGGCGCACCTCCTGCTGGCGGCTTTGCTGCCGCGGCTGCAAGGGTGGACCGATCGCCGTCGCCTGATCGCTTCGGCCTATTGCCGACGAATCACGAACCCCGCGCTCGAGTTGCCCTCGATCGAGGGCCCGGATGGCTCAGGGGCGGTCTGGCACCTGTTCC
>Ga0105238_10001001_pt1 | contig 28840 bp, 33 predicted proteins | sample KBSC34metaG_FD_81526 | JGI IMG/M metagenome (GOLD analysis project Ga0105238, IMG submission 81526) | Corn rhizosphere microbial communities from Kellogg Biological Station, Michigan, USA - KBS C3-4 metaG | ecosystem: Host-associated > Plants > Roots > Rhizosphere > Soil | place: Michigan, USA...
CCTGCATTATAACGATGCAGGGATATTTTTTTAACTTATTTTTTCAAATATTTTTTATTATGAATAGTTAGTAGAAGAGATATAATGGAAAAAGTAGATTTTAAATTTCACACCCAATCTAAACGCAATGATAAGCGTGGGAAAAATAATCTATTTTCAAAAAGGATCTATCAATTTTCAATTGATGGAAATTTAATTAATATATTTTATGGAACTGTTGAAGCTCAAGAAAAAACAGGAGTTCGTCGAGAATCTATCAGTCGTTGTTGTAACAATAAACTGAAAAGTTCAGGCGGATATTTGTGGTCATATAAAAATCTATGTCCTCCATTTCCTAGTAGAGAAGTACGTACAAGAAAAAATAAAATTATATTAATTGGTCCTAATCAAAATATTTACAAAATAGGGAATTTAAAAAAGTTCTGCGAAGAACAAAAATTAAACTATAAGAGCTTTCATAAAGCTATTAATGGAAAAAACAAAGCCTACGGCATTTGGCAAAGAAAGAAATAGAAAATGGTCGATTTGAGATTTAAATCAGCAGGCGTTTCGGCAAGAGTAATAAACCTTACTGGACCAACAGCAATTCAACCAGTTGGAATTCCAGCAGGTGTTATTGGTACATCGGTAAAAGGTCCAGCATTCGTTCCGCAAACGGTTGCTACAACACAAGATTTTACTGCAATTTTCGGCGCCCCGGCAGATGGTGCAGTGAATGGTCCATTGGCTATTAGTGAATGGCTTAAAAATAGACAATCTGCAACATTCTTTAAAGTTCTTGGTGCGGGTCAAGCAAAACAAAGATTAACATCTGGAAACAATCAAGGAAAAGTAGCAAGCGCTGGCTTTGTTGTTGGTGATCAACAACCACAAGCTGGTGGTGCTCTTGGTAACAACACGTATGCAAATGTAAGTCCAACTCTTGGAAGACTTTATTTTCTTAATACATTTATGTCTGAAGCAAATAGCTCTGGATTTTTAACAGATGCCGGACTTGCAACAGCAGGCGTCCCAATTGTTAGAGGCGTTATTATGGCACCATCAGGCGTTGTAGTAACTCTTTCTTCCAGCGCAGTAACCTCTACGCCGCCAGCAGCAAATGCAGTGGCTGGTGTTGGTACTGTTGGTTCAACTTTAGGAACCGTAAACATTGCTTCTGGTAGACAAGAATTCGTCTTGTTGCTCAATGGCCACAAAGGAACAGATTCACAACATCCAAATGTAATAACTGCATCATTCGATCCAGATGCTCCAAATTATCTTGGAAATGCACTTAATACTGATCCGTTGAAACTTGAACAAGCTGGACATTTGCTTTATGCGGACTATTCAGTTCACACTGCCTTGGCAGTTGTAACTGGTTGGGGTCTTTCAATAACAAGTTCATTAAGCACAACCATTGCTGCTGGATTAGAGCCAACAGTATTCCTTACATCTGGTGCACTTGGCAGAAATACTGGTTCGACAACGGCTCCAAGTTATGAAAACTTTGAAGATCGCTACAGAACACCAAAATCAACTTGGATAGTATCGCAGAAATTTGGTGGATCACCAAAGAATTTGTTTAGAATCCATACACTTGATGATGGCGCATACGCTAACAGCAAATTGAAATGGTCAATAGAAAACATTACACCATCTGTAAGTGATGTAAATCCATACGGAACGTTTGATATTCTCGTTCGTTCTTTTGATGATAACGATAAAAAACGTGCAGTTATTGAAGCCTGGAGAGGTTTGAGCCTTAATCCAAGCTCTGACAAGTATATTGCTAGAGTTATAGGTGATACGCACACATATTTCAATTTTGATGCTGCTGATGATTCGCAAAAAATCGTAAGCACTGGTGATTATCCAAATAATTCCATTGCAATAAGAGTTGAGATTGCAGATGCAGTAAGTTCTGGAGATATGGATCCAACTGCTCTTCCAATGGGTTTCCGTGGAGTCCCGCATTTGGTTACTTCCGGCTCCGCTCCTTTGGCAGCGTTGGGTGCATCGGTTGTATCTAGTTCATTCTCTACGACTGGCTCTGCGGATCCGGCATTCAAAGTTGTTCAAATGCCAATTCCATTTAGAACAAATCTTAATATCGGTGCAGTAACAAGTCAACGTGCAGATAAGAATTTGAATTGGGGTATTCAATTTGAACGTAAGATTAGTTCAACCGAATTGAATTCAACAACCCAACCTGAAAGAAGCATCCAGTTCTTTACAAAATACTTCCCTAACTTCCAAACAAGTTGGGCGAATGTAATAGTAAGTGCAAACGAAGGAACGCTTGATAGCACTGCAAATGGCATCTTGGATGCAGATAGATTCAACAATAATTTGTTCTCATTAGAGAATGTTAAAATTACACAAAACACAACAACTCTATTAGCTGATCTAACAACATTGGTTAGCTGGAGTTACGTTCGTGCGGGCAATATCGCAAATGCCGGAACTACAAGAGCATTGACCGTATCCGATCTTTCGGATGCGTCTGTACGTCAAGTAGCCAAGTTTAGCGGCATTGTACAAGGTGGTTTTGATGGTGTTCGTATATTCAACAATGACACGGCAACATTAACTAACTCGGCAATAGTCGAGGAAATGAACAATGCTAACAGAGGAGTTTCTGATGGTCCAACTGTCAAAACTTATCAAAAGGCACTTGATATCATCACTGATGATACAGAAACTGATATTCAACTTTTGGCCATCCCGGGTATTAGACATAGCATCATAACCGACTCTGCTCTTCTAAAGACTGAAGACCGTTTTGATGCAATGTATTTGATGGATATCCAAGAATACGACACAACGAATACTTTGGTTTCGTCTTCTGGACAAAACATCAGCGTTCGTTTCACAGCTAACCAACACAGTGATCGTGGAATTAATAGTTCTTTCGGTGCTGCATACTTCCCAGACGTAATAATCAATGATTCATTGAACAATACTGCTCGACAAGTACCACCGTCCGTTGCTGTCCTTGGCGCTTACGGATTGAATGATGCCGTTGGATTCCCATGGTTTGCACCAGCAGGTTTTGCTCGTGGTGCTCTAAAGAGCACAGAACGCACGGTTCTTCCATTGAATCGTGATAATATGGATGCATTGCAAGATGTAAACATCAATCCACTTGTAAGCTTTGCAGGTTCCAGCGGTCCTGTTGTCTGGGGTCAGAAAACATTACTTGCAAGCGATTCAGCTCTAGAGCGTGTAAACGTTCGTAGATTGCTTATCTCATTGCGTCGTCAAGTTAGAGACGTGGCTAGAAGATTTATCTTTGAACCAGGCCGTGCAGAAACTCTTGCAAGATTCTCACAACTTGTAAACCCAATTCTTAAAAAGGTACAAGATCAGAAAGGTCTTGAAAAGTTCCTTGTAAGAATTGACACAACAACTACAACTCCTACGGATATCGAAAACAAAACAATTCGTGGTCAAATATTCTTGGTACCTACCAAGACCCTTGAATTCTTGTCTCTTGATTTCGTTGTCACAAACGGAAATGTTAATATAACATAATTTATTAGCAGCTAAATAAAGATAAAACCGTCAACATTACAGTTCGACGGTTTTATTTTTGTTAAAAGTTAGCATATTTAGATTTTAGTAAAGGCTCAAGTTCATCCACAATGACAAAATTGGACATTAAAGAATTACAAAAAATAATCCGTGAATCAATTTCTGAAGAAATCAAAAAAGAAGGTTGGGGCACTGTTCGCCGTAGTCGTGGCTGGGATCTTGACGACGATCATTATGAATCTGCTGAAGATTTTGCACCTGATGATGGTGACGTTAAAAAGGATCGTGAAACTGGCGAACGTATGGTTTGGTCAGGCGATGAAGGTAAGTGGATTTACGAAGAAGATTGGCAACAAATGAATCTTGCCAAAAGAGCTAAAGAAGAAGCCGAAGAAGATTTAGATGAAACTGCTTCGATATCGTCTGTAGATGGAAAAAATACAACATTAATGCCAGAATCCCATAAGAGATTTTTGGGCGTAGTAAAAAATTCATTGAAAGTCAATGAACAAAAGAAAAAATCAGAGAAAAAGCCAATTAAAGAACATCGCAGCAAAAAGACAATGACTTTTGGTCAAATCCCGCCTGCTGAAGAATTGTTCAAATTAATGAATGGTGAAGAATTTCATTTAAACCTTCAAGGGGAAGGTTCGTTGGCTTTTGAGTATGCAGTTAGATTAAGTCAAGATCCTTTGGCTGGTTCTCTAGCTCCGGGAAAGGGTATGGAGTCCACATTGCAGGCTCTTGTAAACGCTCCAAGCCCTTCGGAAATACCAGATGAGGAATACGAGACCGTACAAAAGATTTTAGACCACTGGTACTCACGTTACGGCGAAGACCATCCAATAGAAGAAGCTGCTTGGTCAATTGCGTCAGATATAATGGGAGTCTTGGGAATAGAGTGGATTTAATCTGTCTCTACAATAGACAAAATAAAACAAAGCTAAAAGAATAAATAAAATGAAACTAAACAGATTGCAACTAAAAAGTATTCTTAAAGAATGTGTCAAAGAATTAATAAACGAAGGCGCATTTAATGCTGTCATTAAAGAAAGCTTCAAAGGCCCTGTTGGAAATCAACAAAACAATTCCGTGACAAATGAAGGAATATGGAATTCTAACGGAGTAAGACGACCGGCGGCAAATGATTTGCAATCGTTTAATAATAATGCTCCAAGTCAATATCCACAACAACAACAACAGCAACAAAGTCAAACACCACAATACGATCATAATGTTGGACAAATGCATCCAAACGCTCGTTTGCAAGAGCTTGCACGAACAGTAGCACAGAATTCATCTGGCGGTAATCCAAAACACGCAAAAATGATGGAATCAATTTTTGCTGATACTGCTATGACAACATTGCAAAAACAACTTGGTGCAGGCGATGGCGGCGGCCAAGGAGTTTATGTTGGAGAAGAATATACACCAGAAGCAGAACACGCAGATGTGATGGAATTACAGGCATTAGGAGCAGCTTCTGGACATTGGGCCAATTTGGCATTCGGAAAATATAACAAATAATAATATAAAATAGGGTTATAAGATAATACAAAAATTTGTGAATCTATATTTACATTATATTTATATAACAAAGGTCTAATCCAAAATGCCTAATCATCATCAGACAATAGTACAAGTTCCCCCAACTACGAGTGCCAATGGTTCAACAGATACAACTGCTTTAACTCTTGCATATCCTGGTTCTCCGATTTTTCACGGCGACCTTACAGATGAAACTGTCAAAAATTTATTTGAAGCAGTTACTCACGGTGATCAATCAGATGGTGGACATACGTTTGGTAGTGTAAATATGGATTTCGCTGCCGCTCCAAATTTGGCAGAAGTTACAACTGGTGGTGGTGGATTGCCTGGCTCTCCATATGCCCCAAACATTGCATCTCCGCCAGTTGGACAAAACCCAACTGATATTCCTGCATCTGGCGTCGAAGCAACAAATCGTGCAAGAGGTTCAGGTGGAGCGTTCGTAGGAAACGGTCTCGAATCACCAAGTGAAGGTTCCGCAAACGTTGGTCGACAACGTATTGGTTCATTAATGAATGGAACTTCGACTCCGAGATCATAATTAAGGAAATAGAAAATGAGTGATCTTTATACAGAAGCACTGAAAAATGCTGAAAAATTACGTGAGATTGCGGAACAAGACGCAAAAAAGCGTATAATTGAGGCACTTACTCCTTACATCAAAAAGGTTATTGCTAAAGAAGCTGCTGGTGAGGCAACTGATTTTTATTTTGAACAAGCAGAAGATCTTTCTCAACTGCCTGATGAAGATGAAAATAATCCAGTAGCACCAGAAACAGCTACTCAAGGCGCTGCGCCTACTAGCGATCCAACGGCTATTGATCCTGCCACAACTGATCCAACTCAAGATTTGAGCGCAGGACCACTTGGCGATCAATCAACAGAAGCTCCAATTGATGCAACTCCAGCACCTGTGACAGCAACGACTGGTCCAGATGGAAAAATGAAAATTGGTTTTGATAATCTTACCGTAGATGCTACTTCTGATGAAGTAACAATTACTCCACACGCTGCACCTGCTGCTGAACCTGCTCCAACTGCACCAGTTCAAGCCAAGGGCACAACACCAACAACAGGAACCGCTCCTGCACCAACTGCTGCTCCGGCACCAGTACCAGGCGCAGAACAAGCAGTTCCGCCAGAAGAAGAAGATGAAGATCTTCTAAAGCAACCAGTTGCTAATGAAGCAATTTCTTATTCTGACTATCAAAGAGTTTACAGCAATATTGCTGAAAAAATAGATCGTGCATTATTTACAGGAAATCTTTCAAATGTGGGTTCTGAAACCCTCAAACAAAGACTTTTTGGCCTTCTTGAAGCTGTAGATACGATGCGTGACCGTGGCGCCATTTCAAATAAATTAGCAAGAACACAAGAAAATAAACTAGAATTTTTGTTCTTAAAGCTGAAAGAGGCCAATGTGCATAATAGTTACTTCAAGAACAATAGTGAAAAAGGACCTGAAGACATGAAGACTCTTAAAGAATTTGCAGCACAGCTTTTCGAGGAAGATGAAAATCTTGCCAAAGATTCTGTTAGCACCGGCGAGACCGGCGTTAAAGTTGACAACGAAAAGACAGAACACGCACAGAAGGTTTCTGGCGTAAGTCCAAAACTTGGTAGCAAAAAAGATATCAAGGTTGCTGCTGAAGGTAAAGCATCAGAAGCAGATGCCATTTCTGGCTCTGTTGAAGATGATACCCAATGGGCAGATGGTGAACCTGTTGTTAAAGAAAATAGCGCAAATGCTAACAAGGATGCAAATCCAGAAGTTAAAAAGGGCGCTGGCGGATTCGGCGATACGGATGAAGAACCAGTTGCAGAACCAATGACCGAAGAATTTGAAATTGACGAAGCAGAGCTTTCTGAAGCAGTTCGTTCGGTTCGTAAAGAAAGTCTCAAGCGTAAGCTTGCTGCTCTTCGTGAAGAAACGAAGAAAGACAAAAAGAGCCCGAAAGTTAAAGCTTCCGAGGATTACCCAAACCCAGGTCCAGAAGGCGGAGAAGATCCATCTCACGATCATCTAAAAGAAGGTCTTGAAGATATGATGGCTGGCGGAGACGCTGATGCAGATGCTGGCTTGGATGGCGCATCTGATGGCGCAGACGAAATGGGCGACATGGATTCAATTGCTGACCTAGTTCTCTCAATCGATCTTCCACCAGAAGTCGAAGCAGAGCTTGCTAAGCTTGGTGTAGTTTCTGACGATCTTGATGTTGATGTAAAACTCAATGTCGGTGGCGAAGAACATGCAGATGCAGACGCAATGGGCGGCGACGATGAAATCGAAATTACCGATGATGGTGATGCAGATGACATTGGTGGTTCTGAAGAAAAAGACGAAATGCTTGCTGACGATGTTGACGAGTCTGCTGCAATGCCAATGGAAACAAAAATGGAAAATGCATCAGCTAAACACCTTGCACGCAAAGTTCAAATGCTTGAAAGCAAGCTAACACAAGCAAGCAAATTGCTTGAAGCAAAAGATGGTGAAATGAGTGAGTTGAAAGGCCAATTGTCTGAAACAAACTTGTTCACTGCTAAAACAGTATACTACAGTAAGTTCCTTCAAAGAGCACTTACTGAAAAAGCTCTCTCCAAGAAAGTTCTACAACAAATTGTCGAGCACCTTGACAGAGCAAAGACGATTGCTGAATCGAAAGCAATCTTCACAAGCATCAAGCGCAAGCTTGATGAGCACGCATCTGCTTCCCTTAAATTGGGCGGTTCTTCCTCAAAGGTGGCCAAACCAGGAAGCGCAAGCCTTACTGAAAGCGTCTCAAGAGACGTCATTTCGGAAGGCATCGATCCTAACTCACAAACACCAATGCGCTGGCAAATACTTGCTGGTATCAAAAAAGGTGAATGAAATTAGGAAAATAGCTTTAGATTGTTATATTTAGGAAAATAAGGAAGATTTTGAGGAAAATAAAATGAAGACATTTACACTTGCACAATTAGCAGAAGGTACGCACCGCCGTTCACTTGGCGCAGACGCACCACGTCTCGCTAAGAAATGGTCTGCAACTGGTCTTCTTGAAGGTCTTAAAGGCATGAACCGTGACAATATGTCTCGTCTTCTTGAGAACCAGGCTGCTGAGCTTCTCAAAGAAACGAATGCATTGTCCACTGGTGGCGCTGCCCTTACTTCAAGCGGTAAAATCGCAGGTTTTACTAACGTCGCATTCCCAATTGTGCGCCGTGTATTCGCAGGTTTAATTGCAAACGAAGTTGTATCGGTTCAGCCAATGAGCCTTCCAACCGGATTGCTTTTCTATCTAGATTATACATACGGCTCATCCATTGGTGGCGATGCAGGTACAACTGCTAACCAATTCGGAACAACGTCCGTAGTTAACCCATCAACCTACACCAGCCAAGACTCTGTGTACAACAACCCACGTGGTTCAGGTGTACGCTCAGGTTCTCTTGCAACTGGCGGTCAATATGACTTGGTAGGTCATGGTTATTCAAAAGTTCACGTACAAAGCCGTTGGCTCTCTGGCTCCACTGACTCGGTCGGTGCATGGGTTTCAGGTTCCACATGGACGAGCGCAGCAACTGTAGCAGCTTCGGCTGACTTCACGGGCTTCAACGCACGTTATGCAATGTACGATTCAACTGTAGAAGTTGATCTTGGAAACAACGCACTTGATTACTGCTTCGCCTTCATCAGCGCATCAGAATTCTCGGGCAAGATCAATGGCGCAGACTTGAACAACATCAACCAAATCAGCTTGACTGGTTTCGGTGGTGTAACAAACTCCTCCATTGAATGGGGTGAGAAGTACCAAGGTGGTCGTGGCGTACTCAATCTCCGCAAGCTAACGCAACGTGGAAACTGGAACGCTACAGCAGGTCTCTTCACACCAGATCCACTTAACGGCTCACATCTTTTGTTTGTTGTACGTCTTGCTAACGCAGGTACGGCTCCAGCTCCAAACGGTGCAGTTGGTAACGCAGTAACAGCATCCGCAGCAATTGCAGACGCTCTCTCTGTAAACAGTGATGGTTCAACTCTTACGATCCCAAGCTTCGAATCTGACTTCGCCGTCGATTCCAGCCCACGTATCCCAGAAGTTGATATCCGTATCGAATCCACAAGCGTAACGGCTCAAACCCGTAAGCTACGTGCTCGTTGGTCACCAGAAATGGCTCAAGACCTTACGGCCTTCTACTCAATCGACGTAGAAGTTGAATTGACAAACATTCTCTCCGAGATGATCACGCTCGACATCGACCGTGAAATCTTGAACGACTTGCTTACCCAAGCAGGTGCAGCAAACTTGTTCTGGTCACGTGCCCCTGGCAAGATCGTCAACAAGTTCACTGGAGCTGAAGCACTTCACACAAGCACGCTTGCACCAGGCCCAATGGCATTTGTAAACATCCAAGAATGGTATCAAACCCTTCTTGAGACGATTACGGACGTGGCTAACACCATTCACCGTAAGACGCTTCGTGGTTCAGGTAACTTCATTGTAACGTCACCAGACGTTTGCACAATCCTTGAGCATCTTGTAGCATACAAGCCATCCTACCGTGTAGACGCAGATGGTCAAGTACGTGACAACATGGTCATCGGCGCAGAAGCAGTTGGTACGCTTAATAACCGTTACACCATCTACAAAGATCCATACTTCCCAAGCAACAAGATCCTTGTTGGTTTGAAGGGTAACACCTTCCTTGAGAGTGGTTATATCTACGCTCCATACGTTCCTCTCATCTTGACTCCGGTCATCTATGCACAGGAAGACTTCACGCCACGTAAGGGTGTAATGACCCGCTACGGCAAGAAGATGGTTCGTAACGACTTCTACGGAACCGTTACAGTGTTGGATATGAGTACCATATAGTCTAAATATTTAGACTGAAATAGTTTAGGAATGAAGGCCAGATGCAAATCTGGCCTTTTTCTTTATCTTTTTTGACTTCTATGGAATATTTGATTAGGGTATACAAAAGTCTTCTTATGTTTTATTCTTTAGAGATGAAAAACTTTTTTAATGGTCAATCAAAATGTGGTGGCGTGTATAGAATATTTTGCACAAAATCTTTTAGATCTTATATTGGTTCAACTGCTGTTTTTACAAACAGATTTTCACAACATAAAAAAGATTTATTTAATAATTTGCATCATTGCAAATTTCTTCAAAGAGAATGGAATAAATTTGAACCAGAAGATTTTGTGTTTGAAATATTGGAGACAATAGAAATACAAAATCCGAAAGAAGCAAAGGAAAAAAGACTTCAAACAGAACAAAAATATATTGATGAGATATTACAAAAGTTCAATAGAGACCAACTCTACAATGGTTATACAAATGTAAGAGACATTCCTTATCTTACGAGACACGATGACTATAAAGAAAAAATGAGAGTAAAAATGGTCGAATATTATTCCAAGCCAGAAAATAGAGAAAAATCAAAACAACAAGCGCTCAAGCAGTGGTCTGAACATTCAGCTAAAATAACAGTTACAAATAAAGATACAAAAGAAACGGTTTTGATAAATGGTTCCATTAGGGACTTCTGTTTAGCTCGTAATCTCTCATATAAATCATTCCATCTTATGGTCCAAGGAAAAGTAAAGGTCTCTGATGGCTGGTTCCTTGGCACGGAAGAGCCAAAGTATCATAATCGTAGAGGTGAGAAGAGAGGTCCAATGTCCAAAGAACAGAAAGAGACAAGAGCGGACGTCTCAAGGGAAGGTATAGTTATAGAAAATTTTATAACAAAGGAAACTATTGTGCTTGGTAAAAATATTAAGGATAGCTGCTCTCCAGGGAAGCTAGACTATAAGGCTTTGAGAAGATTGTTGCTTGATGAAACTTCGTTTACACAAAACGGATGGTTTAAGAAATCATTAGAGACCAAGGTTAGAAACGAGATTAAAGGTTTTTGTGGAAAGTGTAATCTAGTGTTTGGAAGTAGCTCAGGAATGAGAAACCATAGGAGAAGATGTGAATGAAATATGATATTGTTAATATTTTGAAATCAGGGTATCATATTGACTTGAAACTAAAAACTTTTTCAAATAATAGAAAAATAACCCTTGAAAGACTTTGGTGTGAGCTTACTAAAAAATTTTATCACATAAATGATACAATAAGATTAATATCAATTGATAATCAAAATTTAACTTTTGTATATATTGATAAAACATCACCTGCCGGAATTGTTTCTTATTCGTTTGATTTGCGTCAAGGAATAATAGACGAAAGAATTAATTTATTATTAAACGAATTATATGATGTTATAGATATAGTTCATCCATCGTGGGGGCTCGCAAAAACATATAAAAGCAAATTTTTATTGTCAGAAGAAGAAATAGAAAAAAAACTAAAAACAATAGGACTTGAACCGCAAAATTTAATTGAACCAAAAATTGGTAATTTAGTTAAATTAAGATTTAACATCGATACAAATGAACCGTTAATTTATAACGGTTCATTTTCTGGACTTCTCCCGATTCAGGAAGAATGGGATGATATATTTCTAATTTCAGACATTGTCAATGATATATGTGACCTGTTAAGTCAAACAAATCAAAATAGAGAAAAACCATTGCAAAATCCATTAAAAAAATGTTCAATTGAATATTTGTACAAAATAAATCCATGATCATTAAACCCTGTTCCAAGTTTTACAAGGTTGCTGACAGCAGAGGAGATATTTTTGTCCTGCATCATAATAAAAATGAGGCAGTTTGCTCTTATGAACGCCAATATTATTCCAATTTTAACAAAGGGATAGCGTTAATTCAGACAAAAAGAAGCATTGACAAGATTAATGAAAAATATGGAAACGATACAGTATTTCCGGCACAAGCAATTTCTGGAATTATTTATGTTTTTGAATATGAAAAAGTGTCAGCTAACGAAGCAACCACTGATTTGTGGCATGAAGTTTGGCATTGCATTGTTGGGGATAAAATTGGTTGGATGCATGTTCCCCATTGGATGAAAAGAGAATATTTTTCGGAATTATCAAAGTAAGAATAAAAACACATATTTTTAATCAGAGCTTTAGAACAAATGAATAACTTCTACAAAATACCAAAAAATATTTTGATTGATCACCTGCTTCTTTTTGAAACAATAGAAGATTGCGAAATTATGGGATCAGAAATTCGAAGTCAAAATAATAGAATTGGTTTAATTCTATCCTGGGAAACCGAAGGAAATAGTGAAACTCGGTATAACCTTGACGTTGTCAAACAAATTTTAAGTAAAAATGCAATATTTTCTGTAAAATCTACGGATATAATTTTTCAAATCAAAAAAGTACATGATTGTGGAAATTTTTTTGACTATTGGCACGTTATTGCTGACGATAAAGTTGGATGGATTGTTTTACCAACCTGGCTTAAATTAGAAAGAGTCAAGGAAAATGTTTTATAGAACCAAATAGATTATTCTTTTATTCTTTTGAAGTATTATTTTTAATCTATGACTAAATTTTTTAGATTCAAAAATATTACAGGGCTCAATATAACGCTTCATATCTTTGAAACAATAGAAAAGGCAAAAATGTGTACTAAAATACACTTAGCTATGAAAAATGCTAAAAGTCTACAGAAACAAAATGCCTGTGAAGAAGAATGCAAAAAACTATATGTAAATAATATGTTGCTGTCTTCGGACGAAAGTGATATATTTTTTCTTATTTCAAAGGAAAAAGGAAAAAATGCGGACGTAGAATATCTTCAAGTTATTGTCGGAGAAAAATTTGGGTGGATAATTGTACCATATTGGTTTAAAACAGAGGAAATAAATTAAGATGTTTTATAGAGCTACAAAATATCCATATATTTTCATTTATGAAACAAAAGCTATTGCAACTTCAGCCAGTAAAGACCTGGGTCCACGTTTTGGTGATGAACATGATAATGTTTTAAAAATTGCAGAACGATGGTCTCAAAAGTTGGGTTCGAAAGTTCTTTATTCCAATCCTGGTGATATGATCTTTTGTGTTTCAAAAGATGGTTTTGATGAATATTCAGAGATATGGAATGTGATTATTAACGATAAAATTGGATGGATTTTGCTTTCTGGTTGGTGCAAGATAGGATTGGTTCAGGTTTAAAATGTTTTATAGAACCAAAAAAGAACTTTATGTATTTCTTTATGAAACAAAAGAAGATGCATTACACGCACAAGAAAATTGGTCTCATGCAGTAGCGGCTCAAACAGTTGTCTATTCGGAAGCCTGGGTTATTGAGGCGGCAAAATATTGGTCACAAAAATTAAAAAAGAGAGTAACGTATTCAAAACCAAATGATATATTTTTTCTTATATCAGAAGAAGATGCAAAGAACAACAATAATCAGGATCTTAAAATCATGAATTTTATTGTTGGGGACAAGTACGGTTGGGTAGCAGCTCCTTCTTGGTTGAAGATGGAGGAAATAAATGAGTAATTTATATCGTGCCCCAAAAGATACTCCAATGCTTTTACTTTATGAGACCGTTGAAATGGCACATAAGGTTGCGTTACCAAATGGTCCGACGGAAGATGAAACATATTTTTTATCAAAATTTTGGTCAATAGACACTAAAACCAAAGTTCTATGTTCCAATCCATCCGACATATTTTTTCTTCTTGACAAAGAAATAGATGGAAAATGTGAATATTGGAATGTTTTGGTAGGAGAGAAAATCTGGTGGCTATGCGTTCCTTTATGGACTAAAATGGAACAAGTTATTATTACAAAATAGACATTTAATTTATTTCAATTTATTCTTCTAATTGAAGTCTTTCCTGGCTTCAAGGGTAAAGTTAGTCAGCTTGACAACTCCCTAACACATTAGGAGAAAATATGAGTAGAGATAGTGAATTAATTATTGAATCCCGTTATATACACACGGGAAATAGCGGCGTGACCATTTCAGTTGAAAGAGACGTAAAGAGACCAACAAGAGCAATCTTGAAAGTACGCAATGGTTCTCACGGAGCGTTTTCAACAGAAATGGAAATTCGAGGTAATGATTATAATGGTATGTGCGCCAATCAATTACGTGATCTTGCCTTGATCTTTTTAGAGGGTGCAAACACTTTAGACGAAATCAAAGAAGGAAAACCGGGAGATTTTCAATATTCGAATGAAAACTCGCCTTCCATTTTACCAGAAGATGGCGTCGAAGAAGCTAGCAGGATTTCTAGAAAACTTCAAGACCATCTAGTTCAACAATATAAAGATAAAGGCGATACAAACGCTTATATGACAGTCCATGAACTTGTTCAAACGAGTTCAAAGGGTTGGTCAGGCGGTACGGATAAAAATGGAAAATTGAAACTCGATAAAGAAACTAGGGAAAATATGAAAAAACCTAGGATCGATAAGGTAACTTTGGTAATGGATCGATTAAAATATCTAGTAAATAAACTGTAAGAAACAAGGACCATTTATTTGGTCCTTTTCTTTTTGTCTTTAGTATTTAAAAGCAATGATTTATTATCAATGGTCCAGAGGACACACGCAATTATTTTGGGATTTTGATCAAAATACTCGACAAAGTAAGTTAAATGATCTCTTTGTTAAATATTTTGGAGAAAGAAGCCACGGATTCTTTGTTGAAATAGGTGCAAATAACGGACTTGATTGCGGTGTCACAACTCCGTTGGCCGATTTAGGTTGGACGGGACATTTTATAGAACCCGATCCAGATATGGCTCGTGTGTGCCAAAATAACCATGCAAATAATCCAAATATATCAACGCACGTTCTAGCTATCTCAAATGAAAATGGCGAAGGCACGCTTCACATGGCCGGAATGGGGTCTACCATTTCAGAGCAATATTTTCAAACCGCAAAAACCATTGGATGGAGTGGATTGTCAGATAATTCGGGTAAAGTAACAGTTACCAAATCAACCTTGGAACATTTTTTACAGACTATCAATGCACCTTCAAACTATGATTTATTATCTATTGATACAGAAGGTTCTGAATTGGATATTTTAGAAGCATTTTCTGGTCATTGGGACCAGTGGCGCCCAAAAATGATTGTCATTGAACTAACGGATGAACATCCTGATTTTAGAAATAGACCAGATTGGGTTGAACGTGAATTGAAAACACGTAAACTTATTTTAGATGCCGGTTATAAACTTGAGTTTAAAGATGAAATAAATTCAGTCTATGTATATAATGAAATAAAATCATTATGACAAGTAGAAAATCAACCAAAGAGAAAAGCAAAGAACGTCAAGATAATAGACTTGATGATAAAATGCCTTATGAAAAGGTAAGATCAACTCATTCTCAAAAAACACATATAAATAACGAAACACCAAAAAGACTGTTCAGCAATTTTATTGATATGAAAGTATATTTGGTAGACGGTTTATATGTAAGAAATCATCTCGATATTGACTTTGTTATGGGAGGAAATGGTGCGAGATATTCTTATGTGCCAGAAGGCGAAATTTGGATTGAAGAAGTTTATGAAACAAAAAGAATAGATATGTCTGCTTGTGCACTACACGAGTTTTATGAGTGTTGGTTAATGAAGAACAAAAATATGTCTTATGACGATGCTCACGATAGTGCAAGCAAAATAGAAAAATTGTTTAGAACTTGGGTTCAAAAATACGAAGACACTCTAACCTCTTTGCAGATGGTAAAGTCGGCAGAAATTTTGGTTAAAGCCAAAATTAATAAAAAAGAAAAATAATCAAGCTTTGAGAATTTTTGCGTAAGCTTTTGAAACATTCTCGCTAATGAATAGTGAGTTAAATTCAACAGCTTCTTCAACGCTATCAAGACCTTGTTCTTGTTCCAAGGGTTGTTCGTTTGTTTCTTCTGGTTGCTCAACTGGATATTGTCCATGGGCTTCCATATCTGGCTCAGCAGTTGCTTTCCAGATATACCAAGTAATAGCCTGAACTGCTTGCGGAGAAAGACCAACAAGATCGGCAACTTTTCTATAATCATGAATCATAGCCGCACGTTCATTTTTATTTGGAGAAGCCATGTTTTTCAAAGGTTTCTTTTCGCCACGCCAAATGTTAATAGCGTGACCATCCAATACGACATCGTGAGAAATTTTCTCTGGTTCAAGTAATGATTGGAAAAACACGGTCACTTTTGGACCTTTTACATAGCTTACATCACCAGTTTTGAGAATACTGTTAGCTTTAGCCACGTTTGCTTTGTAGGCAGGGACTTTTCTCCAAAACTTGAATTTTTTGTCGCCGTTTTTTCTTTTCCAGTTGTCCATTACTCTTTTTGCCGCCAAAAGATTTAATTTCCAGGATAAATTCGGACTTAAAACCGCTACTACAGCAGCGGCTACTGGTTTTGGAACATCATAAATTTTCGCGAGTTCATCAATATGTCTTGTAGCGTGTTGATACCAAAATCCCCAATAGTCTATTTCTTCTTTTGTGGCTTTCTTTAGAATGGAAAGAATATTATGAAAACCTTCATTTTTGAATAAATTCAACTTTGAAACAGGGATTTTTCCTCTTTTTGGTTCGTCAACTATATGACTAATATCAGCTTCAGGGCCACTATCTTGTTCTAGAAGAAAGTTTAAAAATTTATCCAAATGTGACATATTGTTGTTGATAAGTAGTGGAAAAAATGGTTATTTGCTGTATAATTTTAATATACAGAGGACATTTAAGATCAAAGACTTATTGAAGATGATATGAAAATTTATCACGGAACTTCCAAATATAATTGGGAAAACAAATACGCAGACAATTCTACCTTGTTTCTAACATCCAATCAAGAAGACGCAGCAAACTATGCTTACGAAGCTGCTGCTGATAATGAATATAGCAAATTGAGACCTTTGCCAATCATTGTTTCAATTGATATTGAAAATCTTTTAGATAAAGATTTGGAATTCGATCCAGATGATAGCTGCGTACGATCAGTTAGCGATGGTGGACCAAAAGAACCATTGAATGTAAAATCTCTATCTTGGGAAGATTCTATAAGATATTGTGGTTCATTTTCCATATTTGGAAATATTGAAGCTCTAAAACCTCTTTTTAAGATAGAAAAAATTGGTATTAAAAAGTCTTGATTTGGAAGACTAATTAAGTTGGCAATGGACCATGCCAAGTTAGATGCCTTATTAGAATATCTTTTAGTTACCGAAATGCCAATTAGGCAATTTAAGAATGTCGGTAATTGGAATAAAAATTCATCTTTTGGAAATGTTGATAGAAAATTATTAACAAGTCCAAAGGCAGTGGAAAAAATTCATCGTCAGTGGCAGAAAACTCCATATGATTTTGAAATATTTTTAGTTAACGATCCAAGAGTAAACAAACCAGATTTCAGAGAAGTTGGAATGGTAAATTTGGATTATGTTAGAACAAAAATGCGTCTAACTGAAGAAGAATTTCCAAGTCCTAGCTCTGACGCAATTACAATTATTTTCACCAACAATGTTGGCGATGAAAGATATATGGCTTCTGGGTGGATTTTGGCCCATAGACTTGGACACGCTTTCGCTCGTGGAAACAACGACGTTTCAAAAGAATGGGAAGAATTTACTGCCAACTTAAGAGAAGTTATGGCTGATATGCTTGATCAGGTTTATGATTTGCAAGTCTATAAAAGAGACTTTTCAAGAGAAGCAGAAGACATACTCAAATTAGTTGCCCAACAAATAGGTACGATGAAAAGTGCCAGAGACAACAATTTGAGAAATTGGGGCGAATTTGCATATGAACTTTTTGCACAATATTTGATAACTGGTAAAATTAGATTCAATCCTCTGCCAGATAGTTTGGTTACTAAAATTGAAGCTTTTGGTCGCAAGGCTACAAAAAGACCTTTCAGTCCAGAAAATCAAAATATGTACAATAATCATGATTTGGAATATTATGCCCAAGGCATGGAAACTATGATAGAAAACGTACTTGATCGTGCGGTCGGTCGCATATTTGTAATGTAAAGAGATTGCTATGTTTGAAACTGTAAATGAAGATAGTGCTTTTACGCTCGAAGGATTGTTAGAAAATCTCCTAGTATCCGAAGGACCTGAAACTCAAGTCCCCGAAGGAACTTCCATTGCTGTCAACGGGGATTACAGTCATCTTCGAATTGAAGTTAGAACAAATACTCCTGAAGGTTTTGAAGGATCGGAATATCAAGCAAACAATCTTGGATTTTTGGTTTTACACAGAGCCGAAGGAAGTGGACTTTGGGAAATAGATTCGGCCGGGTCATCTAAAAAATTTGGACCTTTGCTTTATGATATTGCTTTGGAAATGGTTGTTCAGTATTTGGATGATGTTGGCGTTATCCCAGATAGGGAAAATTTATCATCTGAATCTTCAAATGTTTGGAAGTATTATTATTTCAATAGAAAAGATGTAATACACGAGCCTCTTCCAAAAAGATTGGTTAGCGACAAAATCAAAAAAGTTTTCAGAAAAGAGCCGTGGTTATCTTGCTATTATTTTAAAAAAAGAGCTTTGGTTATTTCAAAATTAAAAAGAGTTGGAAAAATTCATTCAGAAGATTATGATTTTTTTGAATGAATATTGATTTTTAGATCCTCTACTTACATAAGATTACGAAAGAAGAACAAATCCGATGACAATGAAAATCAAGAAGAGTGAATTGCAAAAAATGATCCGTGAAGCGATTCTTAAAAACGTTAAGAAATATCTTACCGAACAAGCTGCAACCGGATTGAAGCAAAGAATTGCTGCAAAATCAACTACTGCTGCCAAAGATCAGGTAAGCATTGACAAATTGATGATGGCATTGGATGGTATGGAAAAAGGCGGCAAAAAAGCCGTATCTTTTGATGAACTTGTTGCGGTTGCAAAAAAGTCAATTGAAGTTTCAGCACCGCTTGGAAAAGGTTCGGCACAAGGTCTTGCTCAAAGAGCAACATCAAAAACTGGTGGCGCACCTGTGGTAGCTCCTCCAGCAAATCTTAATCAACCTCGTCAAGAAAGCAAAAAAAATTCTGGAAAAAAGTTAAAAGAACAGAATGATGATATTGCTGCAAAATTAGATACGATGAGCAATTTACCTGAAGCAGAAGAAGATGAAAAGGCAATGAAAGAAGCTGTTGGTCATCTTGAATCGTGCATTGTAAAAGTTAGAGAAGTTGCACATATGGCTGACGAAGAAGAAAGAGACGAAGCATCGGCTTTATTCGAAACAATTAATAATCTAAAAGCAGAACTTGAAGTTTTGAAGCATCTTGCAGAAGAGCTTAAAATGGAACAATCAAGTGATGAATGGTCTGAATAATATAAAAGAACAAATACAATGTCAAATATATCAAGAGCTAGATTTCAAAAATTAGCAGGCATTCTCACCGAAGAATCGAAAGAGTCGTTGCAAGAAACCATAATGGAAGGGGCTTCAAGACCTTTCGATATGGATGCAAAAGAAATGCTCATAAGATATTGTGCGTGGCTCCGAGCAATTCATATTTGGTTTCACGGAGCACATCATACAACTCGTGGAGTTGGATTTTCGGGCGATCATACTGCTCTCTTTGAAAGAATTTACACAGCCGTCCAAGATGAAGTGGATGGAGCTATAGAAAAAGCAATTGGAATTACTGGCGACCAAGGTTTGGGATGCCCGAAGTTGATTACAAGAGAAGCTTTAACCCTAATCGATCGTTATGGTTCCCCTGCCGAAATGGAATCAAAAAATATTGCAAAAGAAGGTCTTAAAATTGAGGAAGACTACATTGCTTTCGTAGAAAGAATGTTTAAAGCTTTTGAAGCAAAAGATATTATGACGCTTGGATTAAACGATCAATTGGCAGCATCAGCAAATGCACACGAAACGTTTGTGTACCTTCTTTCTCAAAGAATTAGAAGCACAGAGGACACAGTAATGCAAATGGACGATGTTGGGGAAACTTCAACTTTCCATCTTCCAGAATTACCAGCAAACCTGGGTACCGTACCAATGGCACCAGTTAAAGTTCCTAATGCTGGCGGCAATCCATTTGGAATGTAAAACAAGGAAGTAAATGTCCAAAAAAGCTCTTTTAGAGACAATTGAAATTCTTGTAAAAGAAGAAATAGAAAGTCTCTCTTTAAAAGAGAAGATTAGAAGTTCTACATTTAATTGGAAAGAGTTCAAGGCCCTGCCAGATATTTTTAAAATGAAAGAATATTTGGATGCAACCTTGGTTTCTTTAAGCGAAACACGTCAAAAAACCGGAAGAGAAGGATCGGCTAGAAAAGTATATCTTCTTTCAAGTGGTAAAGTAATAAAACTTGCTAAAAACAATGCTGGCTTGGCTCAAAATGAAGCCGAGGCTTCGGCATCAAAAACACCGGATATAAAGCCGGCAATAGCTAAAGTATTTGATAGCGATCCAAAGTTTTTTTGGCTTGTTTCCGAATTGGTTAAACCATTAGAAAAAAGCAATATGTATCGAGTTGGACAATTTTTTGGTGGTGATATTTTTCCAACTACTGATTCATTTGAACAATTTGCTTGGTATGTTTGGGAAAACAAAGGCGATGTTGATAGGTCTTTGATAAAATTTGAACATCAACAAGCTCCTTGGCTATCAAAATATAATCCAAACATTGGAAAAGATATCAAAAATCCAAAAGTAATAGCAAAACTAAATGAATTTTTCAAATCATTACTCGAGTTTTGTCAAAAAACTGGTTCAAGATATGAAGATATCGCTTCAATTTCTTCTTTTGGTATTTCGGCAGAGGGAAATCTTGTAGTTTTGGATTATGGCTTTACGAAAGAAGTTGGACAAAAATATTATGATTGGAGAACCCAATCAGATATTGAAGCCGGTGCAAAACAAGGTTATAAAGCAAATCTCAATGCAAAGTAAGACGAATTTCCCCATCTTCATCTTTTTGTAAATCTTTTGACCAACCTTCTGTTATTTCGATAATGAATTTGCAACCAGAAGGAATTGGGTATTCTTCTTTATTATTTGATTTCATTGGAATGGTACAAATCAATTTTCCTTCTTTGTCAAAACCAAGAAGTTCTAAATTGAATTTTACATTTCTCATATGAAATAATCTTTCCGGTAAATCATCCGTGAAGAGAAATAACAAACCTTCAGAACTTGTAGGTCCAGTTGGATGATGTTGATAACCAAGGGCACGTTCCTTGTCTGTCCGTAAAACTTTTACAGAGCACTCTTTGTTTGCTATTGTACAGTTCCAGAATGACATATGAGACGTTTATAAATCCTCTATGGATAAATAGACATTTGCAAAATGTAAAAGCCTATAGAGCTTTTATTCAACTTGTGAGTTGATTTCTTTTTTAAGAGCTTCAATAGCTTGCCCAAGACGCTTCAAAAGCATTTCTGCTTTTTTCACACCTTCGACCGATGCTTTTACTTCTCCCAATTCAAATCCAATATCGTTGATTATAGTTGCGTTGAAACCATCATCTTCGAAGCCAGGTGGCAATCTTTCACCAAATTGCTCTTCATCTTCGTTTCTTTCGGTTTCTAATTGTTGCGCCGCACGCAAATCTTCTTCATCTTCTCTGGATGGCCAAAGAGATTCGGGCGATTCGTCACCAAATTTTTGTTCAGTAATTTCTCCGCCTTTTGCTGCCGCAATCATTTTTGGAATATCGAAATTATATTTTTTGGCAAAAGCTCGCACTCCAGGTGCAACTTCATCTGGATGAAAACTTACGCCCATAGCGTAATCGGCCAACCATTCATCTACGGTGTTATATTTGTAGTGGCGTTCGTCACCAACTTCAATTTGTTCTTTTAACAGGCCAGCCAATTGTTTTAGACGATTTGAATTTAAGAATGACATTGTCCATAAATATAGACCATTCCAATCAAATGTTTTTTCTATTTCCAATTGTCATATGAAAACAGTGTTTTAAGTCTGGCGGACAATTATATTTTGCCCAAATTGGTAGCCCTAATTCGGAACGAATATTTTCTAAATCTTTACTGTAGCAATTCAGCCAATAGTATGTTTCGTCATTATAAACCACTGGTTCATATTGAAAATCGATCACTTTACCTTCGTAAAGCTCCCACTTTGTTAAATCTAATGGTTTTTCTTTACGGACTACTGTAATATGAGGAGCATAGCGTTGCTGATTACATTTGTACCACTTTGGTAAAAGTCCCTTGTAATAAGCAGAAATTTGTGGGTCAACCTCGACATTTACCTTATAGTAAGTGTCTGGATCTACGACCGAATATCGTAAAATGCCCTGTGAGCTTATGAGCTGCATAACGTATAATACCAAATTGGTATAAATTAATAAACCATTATGTAAAGTTCATAGGATGAAAAACGAATTTTATTTTTTTATTGACTTATATACTTTTTTATTCGAAAATAAAAACGATGCTATTGAATATAAAACAACAGAAAACGATATGGTCTTCTATGATTTAGAAGAGGCAGAGTTTTGGAGTCGTCTGACCGATTATAAAATTTCTATAATAGATGAATTTATTTTATTTCTTGTATTAGAAAAAGAAGTAGTAACTTCTTCATATGAAATTTGGAAAGTTATTGGTTTGGAAAAAGTTGGTTGGATTGTTGTTGACGAAGAGGTTAAACCTTATCTAAAATTATTAACAGAGAAAAATAAAGAAAAATTTGTTAATGATAAAGAATACGCAGAATATGAAAAAACTGCTGAATATGCGGAAGCATATAAAGAGTATGTCGAAAAAAACGAAAAGAACTTTTTGTCGTAAAATGACCACACTGAATATTTTATAATAAATTTGGTTTATCTGATTTTGTCAATGCAATAAAGTAAATGAATAGAAGATTTCTAACGGAGAAATAAAAAATGGCTGATAAAGATTACGCAGAAGAATTAGATCCAAGAGCACATCGTGGCGCAGGCGCTCGTAGAACAACGAATGAATTGGTGCTACCAAGAGGCGAATTCGTTTACACACGTGATACAACAAGCGGTGTGACTTGTGTTCGTTGTGGTCCGGCCGTTGTTAACGCACAGGCACAGGACGAGCCGGTCGTTTATAACGAAACAAAAGGTCGTTTCGAAGCAGTTGCGTTGAGTGAAGCTGCGCAGGTTAATACTGTAATCCCAACGGGGCATTATGCAGTTATGAACAACCCAAACGCAGAGGGAAAATATCCAGAAGCTGGTAACAAGAGCGTTGATACCGAATTGCTTATTGGTCAACGAGTTCATATTCCAGGTCCGGCAAACTTTGCACTATGGCCACGCCAGCACGTCAAGGTTATTGCAGGCCATCAATTACGCAGCAATCAGTATTTGATTGTAAGAGTTTATGACGAAAAGGCAGCCAGAGATAACTGGACGGCTGCTGTTATGAAAAAGACTGGCGCAAAGCCAGACGGTGCAGAAAAAGACGTAATTACGGAGGAAGTGCCAAAGGACTTGTCCGTTGGTAGACTTTTGGTCATCCGTGGAACACAAGTTAGCTTCTATATTCCGCCAACCGGAATTGAAGTTGTTCCAAATGAAAAAGGACAATATGTCCGTGAAGCATTGACGCTCGAAAGACTTCAATACTGTATTCTAATCGACGAAAGCGGCAATAAGCGCTACGTTAGAGGTCCGGACGTGGTATTCCCACTTCCAACAGAAGTATTCTTCACTAATCCAGAGGGTGAACGCACGTTTAGACCAATCGAATTGAATGGTTCGATACAAGGTCTGCATATCAAAGTTATCGCCGAGTATACAGATACAAATGGCGATCACGGTCCAAAAGGTGCGACGCATAAAGAAGGTGATGAGTTGTTCATCACTGGTGCAACAACCCCAATCTATTTCCCTTGTGAACAGCATTCGGCTATTCGTTATGATGGAAAAACAAAGCATTTTGCCACGGCAATCCCTGCCGGTGATGCACGTTATGTGTTAAATCGTCAGTCTGGTGCAATCAAAATGGTACAAGGCGGTGCCGAAGGCACGATGTATCTCCCGGATCCTCGCACAGAAGTCTTCGTAAGAAGAGTATTGTCTGATGGTGAAGGCGAAACAATGTATCCGGAAAACAAAGAGGTTGTTGACTATAATAGAACCTTGAGAGCAATCCAAGCACGTTCTCCATCTACCCGCAAGGGAATGGTTTCGGAAGGTGATTTGGAGCACAATGCAAATGCAGTTGGAGTAAAGATGGCAAAAAGAAGTCTTTTGTCGCTTGATTCCAATATGGCCGGTTCAGCGTTTGCTGATGTTTTGGCTTCGCAATCGCATACAAATGCAGAAATGGGCGGCGACGAGTTTACTCGTGCAGCTTCATATTCTGAACCAAGAACTGTAACGCTTGGAAATGACAAATTTGCTGGCGTGCCGAAAATCAACCCTTGGACTGGTTACGCAGTAATGGTTGTAGACACAGCAGGAAATCGTCGTGTGGTTCGTGGACCACAAAGAGTATTACTTGGTTTCAATGAAACACTTGAAACTCTAGCACTCTCAACTGGAACGCCAAAATCAACAGATAGATTGTTCAAAACTTCTTATTTGCAAGTTGATCACAATAAAGTAACTGATATTATTACTGTCGATACGGCAGACCACGTAAAAGTGGAACTAAAGGTTGCTCTAAAAGTAAATTTCGAAGGAAAAGATACAACTAAATGGTTCGGCGTGTCGAACTATGTCAAACTTCTTTGCGACCACGTTCGTAGTATGCTAAAAGCAAACGTACGTAAAGTAAAGATAGATGAATTTTGGGCACAAAGCGAAAGCTATGTTCGAGACACTATTCTTGGTGCAAAGCCAGCGGATGGTAGTCAGAGACCCGGAATGACGTTTACAGAAAACGGAATGAGAGTTTACGATGTTGAAGTTTTGATGGTGAAAATTGGTGATGAAAAGATCCATAAACTATTGGAAACGGCACAACACGAAGCAGTTCAGTCCGGTATCGAATTGGCTCGTGGAGAACGCAAGCTCGAATCAACAAAATTGAGTGAAGAGCTAATACGACAAGAACTTCGAGCAAAGGCTGAAACAACAGAATTCCAATCCAAATTGGCTGTTGATCAAGTTAGTAGAGAACTTGAAATCGCTTTGGCGCAAATCAAATCAAATATCGAAAGAACAACACAACAACTTGAAGTTCAAAAGCACCAAAATGCCGTCGAACAAGAACGAGTTGTGGCAGAAATCGAACGCACAAGAGCAAAAGCCGACAGTGAGCTTGAACTTTTGAAAAACAAAGAAGCAGTAAGATTGGATGCTCTTGCAAAAGAAGCAGAAGCTACTGTAAAACAACTCACGGCAGTTCAACCTGGATTCTCGGAAGCCTTGCTAGCACTTGGCAACCAAGAAACCCTAATCAAAGTAGCGGAAGCAATGAGCGTGCAACGCTTTGTTGGCGGAAAAGATCTCCCGGAGGTCATTCAGAGAGTATTTGCAGGTACCCCGCTTGAAAAGCTCTCATCGTTGATGATGGATCGTGCAACGCCTGGCCAGTCAACTAAGCCAACCAATGGTACGCCACCGACAAACAAAAATAGCTGATAAGCTAAAAATGTAAATCAAGTGAAACCCGCTTTTCGAAGCGGGTTTTCTTTTTTAACATTTTTTTCTTGCTACTTATTGCCAAGATAATAAATTGGCTATTACAAAAACAACAATTGATATTCCAAGAGGCACTGTTGACGAAGCAGTTCGTACAAACAACGAAGCTATTTTTGTTGTTAAAAAACCCTCTCAATTTCAAAACAATACTGTCATATCTGGAAATCTTTCCGTTAGTGGCAGTGTTACGGTTACTGGCACAGTAAGTTTTTTAACTGGTTCTTTTGCGGCAACCATTTTGTACACCATCGCTTCTGCCACCGCTAGTTCCATAAATAATTTTGTTGTTTTAGCGGATGCTATTTCTCAAAGTATTAATATAACATTACCAGACGCAACAGCATCGTCTGGATTTAAAATATATGTTAAAAAAATAGATATATCAGCAAATTTAGTAAACATAATCGGTAGCGGAAGTCAAAAAATTGATGGCGTATCTCCGCAAACTATAAATTCACAATATACAACTATAGAAATGATCAATTACGGATCAGATTGGTACATTATATGACATATTTTCCCTTTATAACAATAAAAGGCTTTTCAGATTCAGTGAACCTTGATGCATTTGGTAAATTAAGAACAAGTGTGCCATTTGTTCAATTTGATGCAAAAAAAATTGCTGGTTTAGTAACAGATAGTTTTTTTATAGTTACAAAAAGTCTAAATAGCGCTTCTTCATCTTTTAACACCAATAGAGCTAGTACAACTTTATATGTTGCTGCCGTTAGTGGCTCAAGGAATGTTAGACAATCTAGAAAAAGAATGTATTACCAGCCTGGGAAGGGTCTTGTAATAGGAAAAACATTTCTTTTTGGAACGGGCTCTGTTGGAGTTGTTAAGCGAACGGGTTATTTTGATGATTTAAATGGAATATTTTTAGAACAAAGTGGTTCTGATATTAATTTGGTTGTTAGATCAAGTGTTACTGGAGTACCAGTAGATACAAAAGTTAGTCAAAGCGCATGGAACATCAACAAATTTGATGGTTCTAATCCGTTGTTACCAGTGTTTGATCCAACGAAAAGTCAAGGATTATATATTGACTTACAATGGTCAGGCGGCGGCGGTCGTATTAGAACTGGCTTTCAAGTCAGTGGAGGATTGGCTCTGGCACATCAATTTTTGAATACTGGAACTACTCCAATTAATATTTCCAATCCAAATCTTCCAAGTAGAACAGAAATAGAAAATTATTCAAATACAAGTGCAAATTCAATAGAAACTTTTACTGTTGTAGTGCAAACAGATGGAGGTTTGGATCCGATAGGCTCGCAACGGTCTGTTGACAGAGGAACACAGACAAAGTCTGTTACATCTGGTTCATTCAAGCCAATTTTGTCAATAAAATTGACTTCTGGTTCACAGGGGCAAGTTGTTACACCGTCAAATTATTCATTTTTCTGTACTACATCAGATGTTTTTAAATGGGCAGTTATTTTAAATCCAATTTATTCAACTGTTGATAGTCCAAGTTGGCAAATTGTTTCCGGAAGTAACGTACAGTATGACGTGTCCAGAGATGGTTCGATCGTTGGTGGTTACGTTTTAGATTCTGGGTATGGAAGCGGCGGCTCGGCAAATGGGTCAGGTAGAATTACTTCTGATGTTGCTACAACGCTAAATTATAATATTGGATTTAGTGTCGATGGAATTTCTGATGAAATAGTATTAGCAGTCAATCCATTGACTACGTTATCTATTTTAGGACAAATTGGTTGGAATGAAGTTTAAACTTCTTTTAATTCTTTCAAAAAAGCTATCATAAACAGATCTTCTGCATATTGCTGCATCGTTTGTTCTTTTTTTACTTTCTTACTTTTTTCATCTCTTGTTTGTTTGCTTTGTTTATCTTTTGGAAGAGTTTTTTCAATTCTAAATTTTAAGAAAGGCTTTCCGTTTATTGTTGGTTGTCCTAACTTGTCTTTACCTTTAGACTTTACAACGGTTCTTTTATTTTTGAATTTACCACCTAAAATTATATCTCCAATATCAATATCAAGAGTAATATCTTCTAGTATACATTCAATTAAATCTTCTAGTCCTTGATTTTCATCAAATGGTTGTATATCAGAAATGGTTGTGTATGGTCCATCAACACTACCATCTGTTCCAAGATTACTTTGTTTTTTATTAGACTTCATTTGGCAGACACAATAAATAGTCTTTTTAGTGCGTTTGTTACAAAAGTTTCCAGTTAGAAACTTATCAGAAACTCATTGAAACTTTCAAATTGGCTGCATAAATTGTTTGTTGTGCAGCGGCAGGGTGCAAATTATCTGCACTGCCCGTCAAAGAATAAATTGTTGAACCATCTATAACTACTCCAACGCCAGCATTCAAAGAAGCACTTATTACTGCCGTTCTATATTGCGCAATTGTGTGACCAAGGCTGTTGTTTGCTATATCAGTACGTGGTCCGGCAGTTTGCAACCAAACATTTGTAAAATGCGAACCAACCAGTGTTAAAAGTTGTTGATACGCAGTTTGGAACGAGGCCACGGTTGACCATTGACTTAAGCCGAAATCATTTGTAGAAACCTGTATCAACAATTCGTTTGTGTTTGTTCCGTCAGCAAGTCCTATTATTGCATTTGCAAGTGCGGTAATGTTCGGATAGCGAACTGTGGACAATTCAAACAAAGAATATATTCCAGCACTCAAAAAAGTACATCTTCCAGGGTATGTGTTTCTTGTAAGAATAGCACAACCGCCAGACTGGAATGTAGTTGCAGCTTGTCCTGTAAAAATACTATCACCAACAGCCACAAGTCTGCGTGTCGGAACTGGCTGAACATTAAATGAAATAGTTCTACCTGGTGGAAGCCACATTTGTGTAAAATAATTTCCAGGATTTGGAGAAATGGAACTGTAAGATTGCGGACCTACCTCCAATTCAATTGTTTTCGAGACGCCTCCGCTACCGAATGTTAGTAATGGATATGCAATTGTTCCAATATCAACTACTGTTTTCGAACCGGAATTTACAAGGTATCCCATTGTATATTGAACAGTGGAAGTAACAGCGGTTGTTAAAAGTTGTATTTCTTCAGCATCAGTTGTGCAAACCAATCTTGCATATTCTGATACGGCATCATAAATTCCATTTGTTGTACGAGGAGTTTCTGTATCCGTATAAGGCAAGTTGACAAGTTGGTATTTTCTTGTGCTACTAGCTTGAGATAATAATGTTGTTAAAGTTGTCAGATCTGTATCGCTTAATGCGTTTGGAAACAATACAATAAAACGTGCTGTCATTGCTGCA
>Ga0105238_10001003_pt1 | contig 28821 bp, 27 predicted proteins | sample KBSC34metaG_FD_81526 | JGI IMG/M metagenome (GOLD analysis project Ga0105238, IMG submission 81526) | Corn rhizosphere microbial communities from Kellogg Biological Station, Michigan, USA - KBS C3-4 metaG | ecosystem: Host-associated > Plants > Roots > Rhizosphere > Soil | place: Michigan, USA...
ACGAGATCGACACGAAGTCTGGCCGCACAGCTTCGAGGTCCAGACGATTGGTGGGGGCGAAGGCGGCGGCGTCGAGCAGCACGTCCCACCCGAAGCGGTGCGCCTCGGCCACGAGATCGAGCGGATGCTTCACGCCCGAGAAATTCGACTGCGCGGGAAACGCGAAGAGACGCGGCGCGTCGTCGGCCTTCATCAGACGCGCGATCACGTCGTCGCGATCGAGACGCAGCTCCGGAAAGGTCAGCCCGGCGTATTCCACGGTGGCACCGTGTGCGATGGCAAACTGCCGCACGCCGTTCACCGAGTTGTGGTTGTCCGCAGTGAGCAGCAGGCGTCCGCCCGGACCGAACGGATACGACTCGCCGACCAGCTTCAACGCGGCGCTGGCGTTCTGGGTGAACACGACGACGTAATCGCGCGTGCCGTTGAACCAGCGCAGCACGTCGCGCCGCGCGTTCTCCACCGCAGTCGTGGCGGCCGATGACGCGGGGCTGGCCGAATGCGGATTGCCGAAGAGGTTCGACGACAGCCACCGGGCGTGTTCCTGCAGCTGCGACGCCGCGAACAGGCACGCGCCGGTGTAATCGAGATAGGTATGGCCGCCTTCGTCGAGCTGCGCGTAGTCCTCCGCGCGGAGGTCGTCGAGCGCGCTGGTGGATTCGTACTCCGGAAAGTCGGCCAAAAAGCGCTCGAAGTCGGTCGCCACGGCCATGCCTCGATTGTACGTGGCCGCCGGTTTTTCGTCCGGCTTGCCATGAGTGGCGTCGGCGCCAGGCTGTGCCTGCGCCGGCGGGTCTCCCTCGTCGAGTCTCCCTCGGCTGCCACGCACACGCCGGACTCCGCCACACGCTGATGCCAACGCCGCCGTCGGGGGGCGCCCGTTGTCGTGGCTGCAGGCCTTCAGGCCTGCCGATGGTCTATGGTGTGGCGCGGTCAGCGCTGAACCGCACGGAGACGCCGCCGTTCAGCGCAAGGCTGGTCCCGCCCTCCGCAACGCTGCTCAAGCTGCGTCCGATGCTGACGTAGCCCGTGGCCGATCCGCCGATCGCGTGGGCGATGGTGGCCATGACGTCGGATCGTTGCCGTGACACTGCCAGGCTGTCGAGCGACGCGTCTGCCTTGATCGATCGCGACCCTGTGAGGATGCCGCTCACTATCCACTGGCCGGGGCCGGCCCATTCGAGCGCCGCGCCGCCAAACATCGCGCCGCGGGTGAAGTAGCCGGCGCTTCCGTAGATGCGGAACGGCTGGCGCCGAATCTCCAGCGCCACCGGAAACGCGAAGTGCATCCGGCCATCGGTTGCGCCGGCGCTGAGCACTTCCATCACGGTGCCGACCGACAGCCCGACTTCGCGTACGGTCAGCGTGGGGTCGAAGAGGTTGTAGCTCGCACCGAGATACACGTCGTCCATGCCGCGCGCCGTGGTGCCGGCCACGTTCGTGCGATAGAACGGCACGGTGGCGCTGACGGCGAGCCGATCGCTCACGCCGACACCGGCGCCGAGCATCGGCACGTTGGTCTGGCTCATGCCGCTCATGCGCCAATAGCCGACCCCGATGTTCGTGTAGCCGTCGCCGCGCGACGGGGCTGAGGCGTCTTCGAGCCACGACCCGAACTGCCGGTACGACGGCGAGCCGGCGAACGCATCAACTGGCAAGGCCACCGTCGTGGCCGGCGAAATCGACGGCGTGGTCGGCGTGGTGGTGGTCGGCGTCGTCGTGGGCGGCGTGGTCGCCGGCGTTGTGCTCGTGGGGCTGGTGCCCGTCGCCGGCGGGGCCGGCGACGGTGTGGTGGGTTTGCCTTCCTTCGGATTCTTCGGACGGCCATTGCCCTGCGCGTGCGCGGGAGCGGCCATGCCGAGTCCGAGGGCGACGGCGACGAGGCAGCGGAGGAGGGCTCTGTTCGTCACGAGGGATCTCCGCTACGAGCCGGTCGTGGTGGTTCCGCCAGTGGTCGTGCCACCGGTCGTCGTTCCGCCAGTCGTCGTGGTTCCGCCGGTCGTCGTGCCGCCGGTTGCCGGCGCCTCCGGCGGTGCATTGCGCAGCTGCCGCACTGCCTGGCCAAGGCTCAAGCCGTCCACTGTCATAGCCGTCTGCAGGTCGACGAACGACACGCCCTGATTCTTCGAGGCGTTGAGCGCGGCGATGAACTGCCCCTGGTTGCGGAAGCCGGTCGTCGCCTGCTCGAGCGTCATCCCGTCGGGCAGCATCGCGCTGAGGCGCGCCAGCTGCTGCGGATTCTTCGAGATCTTCATCGACAGCGGATTCGGCGGCGCCACCGGCGTCGTCGATGCGGTCGTCGTAGTCGTGGTGGTGGTCGAGCCCGTAACGGTGGTGTTCTCGGCGTTCCCGTTGCCGGCACTGGCGCTTTTGCCGGAGCCCGCGCCGTTCCCGTTGCCATGTCCCGCCGTCGTCGTCGCCGATGTCTGCGTGCCGCTCGACGGCGCGCTCGGTCCCTTCGACGGCGCGGAACCGTGCGTGCTGCCGCCGCCGGCGCCTGCGTTGCCGCCGCCGGCATTGCCGTGCGACACCGTCGTCGTTGGTGTCTTCGGCGCTTTCGGTGCGCCGCCGTTCCCCTTCCCCTGAGCAGCCGCGCCTGTGACGCCGACCGCGGCGATGGTCAACGCCGCGGCAAAGGTGTGCAGTGTTCGCATTCCAGAGCCCTCCCGGAGCGCTGCATGGTCCAAGAGCGGTGCCATGCGCCCGGCGCGCCGGAAGTGCCCGTCGATGTCGTGGTTACTGAGGAAGGAGTCGGAAGGATGCCCTGATGGGACACCCCGGAACCGTGCCTGCGATTGCAGGTCTGGCACGGCCCGGGGCGCCTTCGCGTCGCGTCAGTCGCCGCGAAACAGCGTCAGGATGTCGACCTCGACCGTGGTCGACCACAACGTCTCGTACTTCGCCCTGAACTGGCGAGGCACGACGTTGCACGCGGAGGTGTTGCAGAAGTCGTCCTGATCCACGCTGCCCAGCAGGATCGTAGGCGCGACCGTCAGATGGAACGCACGGCTCCTCGGTGAATTGTTCACCGCCGCGAACGGCGCGACGGAGAGGCGAAGCGGTTCGACGGCAAACCGCGTAAAGCCCTCGAACGCCTTGCCGTAGAACATGAACACGTCGAAGCCGAATCCCACGTCGACGACGTCGCCGAGCGTGCGTCCCATGAAGCGGATGCTGAAGCTCTCGGCTTTGACCTTGAACGGATTGTCTTTGTCGTCGGCGTGGTCGGGGAACAGGTTGTTGTCGAGGCCCGTGTAGTGGCCCCATGCCGCCACGACGTATCCCTTCACGTTCTCGTCATGCGAGCACTGCATCTTGGCCGTCTCCTGAGGAGTGGGTCTGGCTGGCGGCTCGTACTTCTTGAGTCCGAATTCCGTCGTCGACCCGCGGCCCCATGGCGCGATTGCCGCCGTCTGGTTTTCGTTCCCGACGCGTGTGATGCACAAGAAGCGGGCATCGATCGACGGGAAGCGAAGAAACGGTCCCGGTCCGCTCAGATGTTCGATGATCCCGTCGTCTTGGTTGGCGCTGGCGACAGCAGGGAGCATGAGGGTAATGAGCACCACGGTGATCGAGCGCAAGCCTCTCACGATGAGCCTCTCTTTCGATGATTGCGAACGTTGCGTTAACGCGTCGGCTGCGAAAGGGCGGCCGGCAGGAACATGCTTTCGGCAACTCCGCGTCGACGAAGCGCCGGATCGTTCTCCGACAAGATGCGATTACGTGGCGGACTGATGTCGGGACAATGCAAGAGCAGATCGCTGCCACTGCGCCCGAGCTCGTAGCAACGAACATTGCCGACGTCCACCCGTGGAAAGTCGCTGTGATACATCAGACGGTACGGAAGCTGCCACAGAACCAGAACGAGAACCGGCACGGAGGCAGCCAAGAGCTTGGTCGCCCGTGAGATTGGCGCGTTGATTCGACGAGCCCATGCCATCGACCGCACTGCGGCGATCCCAAACGACAAAAGAACGAGGTCCAACCATCGTCCGTACGCATCGACGCTCGGTTCGTGTGCGGGCTGCAGCGCGAGAAGCCGCTCGGGCGGCGCATCGTTCACGAACACCAGCGACGTGAGCATGCCCGCCCCGTAGTCCCAGAACGCCCATACCAGTGCGATCAACGCGGCAGCGGCGAGTCCAGTCGCGACTTGTAGCGCCAGCGACGGATCATCGAGGCCGCGTTCGGTCACACGATCGACGCACCAATCGCGCATCATCACTACCGCGCGGTTCACCGAGGGGAATAGCTTGCGAAGAAGCCGCAGAACCCCGACCAGCAACGTGACGGCGAGTGCCCAGACACCGCCGTAGAAGACGACGGGAAAGGTGGCCGACAGCCCCCATCGGAACCACGCGGGGGGCCCGACTTCGTCCTGGAATGCTGCGCTTCGTCCCACGATGACATTGAAGGTCTGCGTGTTAAGTAGTCCCAGAATTGACAGAAGGACGACGGCTGCGGCGAGCCGCGCCGCCCATGTTGCGAGGCTTCGCGCCAAGGACGCCGGCGCGGTAAACCGCTTCAATCCCGCGAGCGCTTCGTTCGCCGTCTGATAGCGCTCGGCCGGATCGGCCTTGAGCATCTTCTCGACGACGTTCACGAAGCCGCGCGGTAGTCCAGGCCGTGCCACGAGCAGCGGCCGCTGCCGCCCGCGGGCGTGCGCTTCCTTCAGCTCGTCGATCGATCGCGCCGGCACCGGATACCCACCGGTGACCAGGTAGTACAGCAGCACGCCGAGTGCGTAGATGTCGGTCTGCGCGCTCGCCGGCGCGTCGGCGAACATCTCGGGTGCGAGATAGAGCGGCGTGCCGGCTCCGGCGCCGCCGATGGCATCCGCGATCAACTGCCCGGCGCCGAAGTCCATGAGCACCACGCGCCCCTTGGGCTCGCGGATCACGTTCTGCGCCTTCACGTCGCGGTGGACGAGCCCGGCGTCGTGCACCGCGGCCAGCGCGCTGCACAACTGCTGCCCGATAGCGGCCGCTTCTTCGGCACTGAGCAGACCCTGAAATGCCACGACGTCGTCGAGCCGCTGCCCCTGGACGAACTCCATCCAGAAGCCGACGCGCCCCTGCTGCAGATCGGCGCCGTGCACGGCCACCACGTTCGGATGACGGACCTTGACGAGCACGCGCGCTTCGTCGAGCAGCTTCGTCGGCGAAACCCGATCGCTCAGGTCTGCCCGCAGGAGTTTGAGCGCGACGGGATGATCGAGCCACGTATCGCGCGCGTGATACACCTCGCCGTACGAGCCCTCGCCGACCTTGCGAACGAGCTGCAGGTGACCCCACTGCCCCAGCTCGCCCAGCGCGAACGCGGCGCCGGTGATCGGCATGACCACCGGACCGGTTTCGTCCTCATCGGTGGACGTGCGATGCACGTCGGCCACGCCGGCCACCGTCTTGAGATGCGCGAGCAGGACGCGCATCTCCGGATCGGCGTTGGCTTCAAGAGCCTCCCAGTCGATCTCGTCGCCGTCGGCGACCGAGTCGAGCAGTTCGTCGAGGCGGCTGTCAGCGCTCATGCTGCATGGCCTCGATGAGCCGGGCCAGGGCCCGCGTCACCGCCATGCGCGCGGCGTTGGCGTTCGGTTTCCCGAGCGCAATCGCCACTTCTTCGTAGCTCTGTTGCAGCTCGATGCGCGCGACGATGGCGTCGCGGTCGGTCGTCTTGAGCGTGCGCAGCGCCTTTTCGTAGCGTTCGAATCCCTGCTTGCCGATCGCCTGTTCGAGCGGCGACGGCGCCAGGTCCGGCATCTCCTCGGGCAGTTCGTCCAAGCCGGGGCGATGACTGACCTTGCGGACCTCGTCGTAGATGCGGTTCTGCACCGCTTCGCGAAGGTAGGACTGCAGCGCGCCGGGATGCCGCGCCTCGAACGATTCGAGCTTCGGCAGCGCGCGCATGACCGCGTCCTGTACGAGGTCTTGTGTATCGGCGAGGCTGCGAGCCCACTGCGGCAGGCGGCCGCGGGCCCATTTTCTGAGCTGCGGCAGCGACCGCTCTACGAGCAGATCTCGGGCTTTGGCGTCTCCCCGCCGGAACTGTTCGAGCAGTTCGAACGTGCCGGTGAGCGCCGCGGTCTCGGAGAGGGGCTTCTTGTCCCCGGGCGCCATGGTCCTTTTGAGTGCAAAAGCCGAGGTTGTGCGCGACATCATAGCCCCCTTCGCTGAATGTCCCTGTACTCCTTTAACGCTCAGGCTGGAGGAATCGCACAGTGTGCGGTGTTGCCCGATGTCCCGTTACGAAAGGTGAGGAGAAACAAGCAATGACCAATCTGATAACTCGCCGAGGAACCCTGGTTCTGTTCGGACTGGCGCTGGTGGGACTCGTGGCCGCGGCCCCGGGCAATGCCAACGTCGACACCGAGCGGACCGTCCAGCTCACGTTCAGCAAACCAATCGCGCTTCCGGGTGTGACCCTGGGCGCGGGCACCTACATCTTCGAGCGCGCCGCCCCGCTCTCGTCGTCCGAGGTGGTCCGCGTGTCGAGCCAGGACCGCCGCCACGTCTACTTCACGGGCTTCACCCTGCTCGTGGAGAAGCCGCGCGGCTTGAACTCGCCGATTACCTTCGGTGAGGCGCCGGCTGGCAGCCCGGTTCCCATCCGCGAGTGGTATCCCACGGGTACGTCAACGGGACACCGGTTTATCTATCGGTGAGCCCCGGTCCATGGTGGCTCCCGGCTCTTGGGGTGAGGAGCCGGGAGACTTTCACTCGTGCGCGACGGATGCGATGTGTTCGCGCAGCAGGTCGCGGCCGAAGTCGTTGGTGAAGTCGCGCCACACCGAGTGGATGTGGTTCCCGTTGTTCTGCGTGTTGTCGTACTCGATGAGGAACGTGGGTCCCTGAATCCGGTAATAGTGCTTCTTGCCGCGCTCGGCCTCGCCGGCCCACGCGAACGCGATCTTCTCGAGCCCCGCTTTCTTCAATCGCGCCATTCGATCCGCCGCCAGGTCGTCCGCCATGAAACCGGCGTACACGTCGATCACTTTCATCAACATCTCGCGCTGCGCACTGGACATCGCCGATGCCTGCAGACCGACCGGCGAGAGCGGTGTGACCGCCACCTTGTTCGTCGTCACGATCTCGTTGGGTGCGACGCCGTTGATCACGGCCTGGGTCCGCTGCTTCGCGTCGAGCGCCAGCAGCAGCGCCCGCGCGGTGTCTTCTTCGGCAGCGAGGATGCGCGTGCCCTTGCGCGGACCATCGAGCACTTCCGCCGGGTTCGATCCGAACATCGCTGGCGAGCTGGCCACCAGCGTACCGTTGGCGACCGTGAAGTGCAGTGACACGTGGTGCCCTTCCACGCGCCAGCCCCACGTCTCCTTCTTCGACGGCGTGCCGAAGACCGAGAAGAAGTAGCGCACCGGCTCCCGGCGGAAGGCCTCGGCTCCGCGGCCGCCGTCGCGATCGCGCTGCTCGAGCGCACCGAGCACGTCTTCGAGCTGCATGATCGACGTGGCCGTCATGTAGCCGCGCTGGCTGAGGCCCGTTTTCATCAGGTTGTGGGCGAGCTCGCGCTGCGGCTCGGTCATCTCCTTGACGGTGAGGCCGCGGCGCGGGAACGCTTCCGTCGGGATGAAGTTCCAGTGCGTGCGCTCGTCGGAGTCGAATGCGAAGACCGCCTGTTGCCGCTGCGCGGGCGTGAGGCTGGCGAGGAACGCGTTGGCGGCGTCGGCCATGGCACTCGACGAGCGTTCGGCGGCGATCATCGCGCCGGCGCCCGTCAGCAGTGCACACGCGACGGAGAGCAGGAGACGCGGAGAGCGGACGAGCTGACGCATGAATGCCTCCAGTGAGGAGGATTCTAGATCGCGGCGCCAAAGGGTAGACTTCGGCGCGGAGGAGATGCTCATGCGTGTGACCCGTTTCGCTGCTTTGATGCTGCTCGTGGCCGCGGTGGTCGTTTGGCCGGCCAGCGCGCAGTCGCCGGCGTCGTTCTACGACCTTCAGACGCTCAGCCTGGACGGCAAGCCCGGCAACCTCGCGCAATACAAAGGCAAGGTGAGCCTGGTGGTCAACGTCGCCAGCAAGTGCGGGTTCACGCCGCAGTACGAGGGGCTCGAGAAGCTGCAGCGCGAGATGAAGGGCAAAGGCTTCAACGTGCTCGGCTTTCCAAGCAACGACTTCGGCGGCCAGGAACCGGGCACGGCGCAGGAGATCGCCACCTTCTGCAAGTTGACGTACGACGTCACCTTCCCGATGTTCGAGAAGGTCGTCACGCACAAGGGCGCGGGGCAGTCACCGATCTACGCCTTCCTGGGCGCCACGGGAAAGCTGCCGGCGTGGAACTTCAGCAAGTACGTCGTCGACAAGCAGGGAAAGGTCGTGGCGTTCTTCCCCAGCGAGATCACGCCCGAGGATCCGGCGCTGCGCGCCGCGATTACGAAAGCGCTGGGGTCGTAGGCAGGCCTGAGGGCCTGCAACTACGTGCGTGCAGCGGACCTTCAGGTCCGCCTGGTTGCTACCTCGACTGAACATTGTTTAGACTTCTGAACACTGTTCAGTCATGGCTCAGCCCCGTTCGCAAGGTCGTCAGGCCCGCCTGCTCGAGGCGCGTGAAACCACGCGCCGCGCCATTCTCGACGCGGCTCTCGATCTCTTCATCACCCACGGCTACGGCCAGGTATCCATTCGCAACATCGCGGCGCGGGTCGAATACAGCCCTGGCGCGATCTACGGCTACTTCTCGTCCAAGGACGACATCTTCTACGCCCTGGCGGAAGAGGGGCTGCGCGACCTGGGCGCGCGCGAGCTGGCCGACGCGCCGAGCGCCGACCCGATCGAGGACGTGCGCGCCGCCGCCTGGCGCCTCTACGAATTCAGCACCGCGCAACCGCAGTATTTCGCGCTCGTGTTCCTGGACCGCGCCGTGCCGCGGGTGAGCAAGGAATACGAGCGCTTCGCGTTCATCTCCGACATGCGCGCCCGCGCGCTCGCGCGCGTGGAGCGCTGCATCGCCGAAGGGCTGTTTCCGGCGACCACGTACGCCGAAGTGGCGCTGCGGTTGTTGTGGGCGCCCGTCGTCGGCCTCGCGGCGCTCCGGTTGTCGCATCGCATTCCGGAAGGCGTCGAGATCGACCTGCTTGTGCGCGACGCGATCGAAACCACCATTGTTGGTATCCGTGCCGGTGCGCCGCGTCACGCGCGGCCGGCCGAGATCGCGGCCGCCGCGGCGCGCACGGCTTGAAGGAGTCCTGGTTCATGGTTCGAGTTCTGTCCGCTCTGGTGCTGTTGAGCGCCGCCCTCGCCGCGGGGTGCGGCCGGGCCAAGGGTGCTTCGCCCTCGGACGCCAAGTCCGCCAACCCCGCCGCGGTCCCCGTGGCGGTGACGGCGGCGGTCGAACAGCCGATTACGCGCTTCATTCGCGTCACCGGCACGCTGGCCGCCCAGGAGCAGGCCGACGTGGCCGCCGAAACGCAGGGGCGCGTCGTGGCCACACCGGTCGAGCGCGGCACACGCGTAGCCGAGGGCGGCGATCTGATTCGCATCGCGCCAGCCGAAGCGTCGGCGCAGGCGGCGGAAGCCGAAGCCAACGCGGCGCAGATCGAAAGCCGCCTCGCGCTCGGTGAAAGTGGCACCTTCGACCTCGATCGCGTGCCGGAGGTGGCCAACGCCAAGGCCACCCTCACGCTCTCGCAGGGCGACTACGACCGCGCGAAGATGCTGTTCGACAAGAAGCTGCTGGCGCAGGCCGACTTCGACAAGAGCAGCGCGCAGCTCGAGGTCTCGCGGCGGCAGTACGATATCGCGCGCAATTCGGCGACGCAGCAGTATCAGTCGCTGCTCGCGGCGCGCGCGCGCGTCAGCCTGGCGCGCAAGGCGCTTGCCGATACGGTGGTGCGGGCGCCGTTCACCGGCGTGGTCGGCGAACGGCTCGTATCAGTCGGCGACTACGTCACGCGCGGCACCAAGGTGGCGTCGGTGATGCGGACCAACCCGCTGCGGCTGCAGCTCACCGTGCCGCAGCAGTTCAGCATCGAAGTGGGCGTGGGCCGCGCGGTCTCGCTCGAAGTCGACACCGCCCCCGGCAAGATCTACACCGGCGAGGTACGCTACGTCTCGCCGGCCTTGCAGGCCGACTCGCGCACGCTCATCGTCGAGGCGGTCGTGGCGAACGCGGACGGCACGCTGAAGCCCGGTTCCTTTGCCACCGCGAAGATCGAACAGGCCACCAGCACGCCGGGCATTGTGGCGCCGGCGGTGGCGGTACGCACGGTCTCCGGCACCTCGCGCGTCTTCGTCGTGGCGGGCGGCCGCGCCGAAGAACGGCTGGTCACCGTCGGCCAGGGGCTACGCGATCTCATCGAGATCACCAGCGGTCTCAAAGCTGGCGAGCAAGTGGCGACGACGAATCTCAATCAGCTCGTCGACGGCGTTGCCGTCGCGTCCACGACGTCCGGTTCATAGGTGCCTTATGCAGTGGCTCGCTGAACTCTGCGTCCGCCGTCCCGTTTTCGCGTCGGTCCTCATCCTGTCGCTGACCGTCGTCGGCGCGTTCGCCTTCGGCCAGCTTGGCGTCGACCGCTTGCCAAGCGTGGACTTCCCCGTGGTCAGCGTGACGACGCGGCTGCCCGGCGCCGCACCCGAGCAGGTGGAGAGCGAGGTCACCGACAAGATCGAGGAGGCCGTCAACACCATCAGCGGCATCGATCAACTCAGCTCCAACTCCGCAGAAGGCGTTTCGCAGGTCAACGTCACGTTCCGGCTCGAGAAGAACGCCGACGTGGCGGCGCAGGAGGTGCGCGACCGCATCAACCGCATTCTGCCGCTGCTGCCGCGCACCATCGACCAGCCGACCATCGAGAAGCAGGATCCCGACGCGCAGCCGATCCTGACGATGGCGGTCAGCGCCAACAAGCCGATTCGCGACGTCACCGAATATACCGACAAGGTGCTGCGGCGCCGCCTCGAGAGCGCCGACGGCGTCGGGCAGGTGCTCGTGCTCGGCGGCCGCAAGCGGCAGGTGAACATCTGGGTGAACGCCGACCAGCTGCGCGCCTACAACCTGACGGTGAACGACCTGTCGCGCACGCTGCAGGCGCAGAACGCGGACATTCCGGGCGGGCGCATCGACCAGGGGCCGCAGTCGATCACGATGCGGACGCGCGGCCGCGTCGAGCGTCCCGAGGAGTTCGCCGACCTCGTGATCCGCCAGGTGCAGGGCCATCCCGTCAAGGTGGGCGACGTGGCCCGCATCGACGACGGCGTGGCCGAGGCGACCACGCTCGCCAACATCAACGGCGACGCGACGGTGCTGCTGCAGATCCGCAAGCAGTCAGGCACCAACACCGTGGAAGTCGTCAACAACGTCAAGGAGCGGCTCGAAGACGTGCAGAAGGCGATGCCGCCCGGCTACACGCTGCGCATCGTGCGGAACCAGGCCGACTTCATCGAAGCCTCGATCCGCAGCGTCGAGGAGCACCTGGTGGTCGGCTCGTTGCTGGCGGCCGTCGTGGTGCTGTTCTTCCTCGGCAACTTCCGCTCCACCATCATCGCGGCCATTTCGATTCCGACCTCGATCGTCGCCACCTTCGCGCTCGTCTGGTACATGGGCTTTACGCTCAACATGCTGACGATGTTGGCGCTGACGCTGTCGGTGGGCATCGTCATCGACGACGCCATCGTGGTCCTCGAGAACATTTATCGCTTCATCGAAGAGAAGGGGATGTCGCCGATGCAGGCGGCGGTGGAGGGCACGCGCGAGATCGGCCTCGCCGTGTTGGCCACCACGCTGTCGCTCGTCGCCATCTTCGCGCCCGTCGGCTTCATGGCCGGGATGGTGGGCCGCTTCATGAAGAGCTTCGGTCTCACGATGGCGTTTGCCGTCATGGTGTCGCTCGTCGTCAGCTTCACGCTCACGCCTACGATGTGCGCCCGCTGGCTGAAAGTGAAACCGCGGACCGAGGACGAGGAGCATCACGTCCACGACTCGAAGCACTCGACCGTCTTCGGCCCCATCGATCGCATCTATACCCGGATGCTCGAGTGGTCGATGCGCCATCGCGGCATCGTCGCTGCGGTGGCGGTCCTGGTGCTGTTCTCGAGCGTGCCGATCTTCCGCATCGTCAACGTGAACTTCACTCCGTCGGACGACCAGTCCGAGTTCGACGTCAGCCTGCGAGCGCCAGAGGGCACGAGCCTCGAAGCCACCGAGATGCTCGCGAATCGCGTCGCCGCGACGATTCGCCGGATCCCGGAAGTGACCTACACGATGGTCACGGTGGCGGGCGACTCGGCCGGCACGCTGAACACCGCCGGCATCTACGTGCGCCTGAAAGAGATTGGCGACCGCGAACGCGATCAGTTCGCCATCATGGATCTGGTCCGCAACGACATTCTGCCGCCGGTATCCAAGACCGGCGTGCGCGCCACGCTGCAGGCGCCCGGCATAGCCGGCGGCGGGGGCGGTGGTGGCGGACAGGCGCAAGGCGACGTGATGTTCGTGATGCAGGGGCCGCGGCTCGACGAGCTGCAGCGCGCCAGCAACATCCTCGCGGACAAGGCGCGCGACATCCCCGGCCTCGTCGACGTGGACACGTCGCTGCGCACCGGCAAGCCCGAAGTGTCGGTGCGGCTCGATCGGCCGAAGGCGGCCGATCTCGGCGTGCAGCTGTCGGATGCGGCCGAAGCGCTGCGTCTGCTCGTCGGCGGCGATCAGGTGACGACCTACAACGAGTCCGGCGAGCAGTACGAGGTGCACCTGCGCGCCGAAGGGCAGAACCGTGACTCGGAGAGCGCAATCGGCCAGCTCACGGTGCCGTCGGGCCGCCTCGGCAGCGTGGCGCTCGAGAACATCGCGAACTTCGCGCGCGGCGAAGCGCCCGCCGACATCCGGCGGTTGAACCGCCAGCGGCAGGTGACGGTGGCGGCCAACATGCTGCCCGGCACCTCGCAGAGCACCGCGCAGGCCCGCATCTCCGAGGAGGCGGCCAAGCTCGGACTCGGATCCGAATATCAGATGGGATACACCGGCCGGTCGCGCGAGCTGAATCGTACGGCCAGCGCGTTCCTGCAGGCGCTCGCGCTGTCGCTCATCTTCATGTATCTCGTGCTGGCGGCGCAGTTCGAGAGCTGGCTCCACCCGGTGACGATTCTGCTGTCGCTGCCGCTCACCCTGCCGTTCGCGCTCATCTCGATCGTCATCTTCGGCCAGTCGCTCAACATCTTCTCGGCACTCGGCATGCTGGTGCTCTTCGGCGTCGTGAAGAAGAACTCGATCCTGCAGATCGACCACGCCAACCAGCTGCGTGACGCGGGGCTCGACGCGCGCGCGGCCATCATTCAGGCGTGCCGCGACCGGCTGCGGCCGATCCTCATGACCACGCTGGCCTTCGTGGCCGGCATGGTGCCGCTGGTTGTCACGACCGGTGTGGGGTCGGCTACCAACCACGCCATCGGCTGGGTTGTGATCGGCGGCCAGACGCTGGTGCTGGCGCTCACGCTGGTCGTGACGCCGGTGACGTACTCGCTCTTCGAGGACGCGCGCGAACGCCGCTTCGTGGTGCGCGGGCTCGGGTGGATGCGTTCGAAGCTCCCGCTCCAGGGCTCGCAAGGCTTCGCCCCTTGAACCTTTGGCTTTGCCTCGCTCGCGCAGTGTCTACTTTGCCCGCACTTCGTGCGGGCATTTAGCGTGGGTGTAAGCTCGTTCGTGTCGTTCGACCTCGACGCCTATCTGGCGCGCATCGGCACCGACGGGGCCGGTCTAAAGACCGGCAACTACCTACGTGGCCGCGGGTCTTCAGACCCGGGCATCGAAACCATCGCCGCACTGATGCGCGCGCACATGGCGGCCATCCCCTTCGAAAACATCGACGTGCTCCTCGGGCGTGGCATCCGCATCGACCTCGAGAGCGTGGCCGCCAAGCTCGTGACCGCCCGGCGCGGTGGCTACTGCTTCGAGCACGGGACGCTCTTTCAGGCCGCGCTCGCGGCGCTCAGCATCGAGACGACGGCGCACGCCGCGCGCGTCCTGCTGGTGACGCCGAAGGCGGAGGCGCCGCGCACGCACATGTTCCTCACCGTCGTCGATCGCGGGACGACGTGGGTACTCGATCCCGGGTTTGGTGGACAGGGGCCGCTCGTGCCGGTGCCGCTCGTCGAAGGGCGGGAGGCTCGCAACGGACGCGACGTCCATCGCCTGGTGCGCCGCGACGGCGAGTGGGTGCTGGAAGCGCTCGTGAACGGCGCGATGGCGCCGCTCTGGACGTCGACGCTCGAGCCGCAGTACCCCGTGGACTTCGCGCTCGCCAACCACTACGTCTCCACGTATCGCGAATCGCGGTTCGCAACCCACCTGCTGATTCGCGCCATCATGCCCGATGGCCGCGTATCGGCGATGAACCGCGACGTAACCGTTCTGCGCGACGGCGTCGCCGAGAAGTCGCAGCTGCCCGATCGCGCGGCGCTGCGCGCGCTGCTGGAGCGGCACTTCGGGTTCGATCTGCCGGAGGTGGAGCAATTGCGCGTGCCATCGCTGCCCGAGTGGGGCTGATGGCCAGTATCTCCGCCACGCCGGCGGTGCACTTCCTGCGCAAGAACGCGGTCACCTTCACCGAGCACCCGTACCGCTACGAGGAACACGGCGGCACGCGCGTGTCGGCGCGCGAACTCGGAGTGGACGAGCACGCGGTGATCAAGACGCTGGTGATGCAGGACGACACCAAGAAGCCACTGCTGATCCTGATGCACGGCGATCGGGAAGTATCCACCAAACAGCTCGCGCGCCAGATTGATCGCAAATCTGTCGAGGCATGCGATCCCGCCACGGCGCAGAAGCACACCGGCTACGCAGTCGGCGGCACGTCGCCATTCGGCACCCGCAAAGAGCTGCCGGTGTACGTCGAGCGCAGCGTGCTCGATCTCGATCGCGTTTACATCAACGGTGGCCGCCGCGGGTTGCTCGTGTCGATCGCGCCAGCCGAACTGGTGCGCGTACTCCACGCAATGCCCGTCGAGGCGGCGCTGTAAGTTTGTAAGAACCGCTCGGCCGTAGTCTGCGGTTGAGCATCGATCTGATTGGAAATTCGCGGCATATCTCTTCGGCACGCAGCCTGCACTCTTCCGGCCGACGGAGGAGTCAGCCAATGAAGAGATGGATTTCGGCTTGTGCTGTCGCGGCGGCGTGTGCGGTGACGGCGCACGCGCAGGACAGCACCACCACGACGAAGACGCAGATCAAGGCGGACGACGCCAAGGCGATCACGGCGACCGGTTGTCTGGTACCTGGGCTCGCGCCGGATGTGTACGCGCTGCGGGGGTCGATCATCGCGCGGGGGAAAGAGGTGACCAACCAGACGCGCACGAAGGCCGACGTCGATGGCGACGAATCGCGCGTTCGGACCGACTCGAAGACCAAGGCCGAGGGCGGTCACGATCGCGTGAACAGCGGCACGGTCGTCGTATACGACCTGAGCCCGCAGGCGGGCGTCAATCTGGCGCCGCATGTGGGCCAGCAGGTGCAGCTGACGGCGATTCTGCTCGACCGGGGCAAGGGAGACGCGGACGTGAAGATCAAGGAGAACACCAAGGTCGAGCGCGAGCACGCGCCTGACAGCGAGACGAAGCGCGACTCCAAGATCACGGTGGCTCGCGGCGAGGGCCCGCGGCTGAACGTGATCTCGGTGAAGCCGCTCGGGCAGCCCTGCACGTAACCGTCTCAGGGTGACGAGCGCGATGGCGGTTCGGGTCACTCCGGACCGCCATTTTCGTGTACCTCGATTGATCTACCTCGAGACACCGTCGAACTCCGGCGTGCCTCGGCCCGTCTTAGGAATCAACCGAGCCGAAGTCGGGCGAAGGTAAGGGCGGGACGGCGCCGCGCGGCAACGCGTCGTCGTCCCTGGTCGCAACCCGCAAGCAGACTGCGGACTGGATTGCCCTCAGTATAGGGGAGCCCTCGCTCGCGCCGGTCCGGGCACACCGGCCTTCACCGACGTACGACGCGCGATGTTACGCCCAATCGGGGCGGAGCCTCGATCGCTTAAGCTCTTGGCGTCCCTGGAGGCGCCATGAAGCTTGCCGTATCACTGTTCGTCGTCGCGTTCGCTGTCGCGCTCACTGTTCCGTTGCCGGCGCAACAGCCCGCGCCGGCCGCACCGCCCGCCGGCCCGGGTTTCACGCTGACGGTCGCTGCATGGCCGGACGGTGACGACATCCCGCTGAAGTACACGCAAGCGGTTCCCTCAGCGGTATCGCCGGCGATATCGTGGACGAACGTACCGGCCGGCACGCGCAGCTTCGTGTTGCACTTCCACGACCCCGACGTGGCCATCAACAAGACCACGAACGATCAGGTGCATTGGCTGGTCTGGGGTATTCCTGGTACCGCGACCGGCTTGGCCGAGAACGTGCCGCAGGGCGCGCAGCTGCCGGACGGCAGCCGTCAGATCAGCGCGTCGGGCCAGACCTATCGCGGCCCCGGCGCGCGCGCCGCGGGACCGAAGCATCACTACACCTTCGAGATCTACGCGCTCGATACGACGATCGACGTGCCGTCCGGCGCCAACGAACAGGACACGCGCGGCGCGGTCTTCGCCGCCATGCAGGGGCACATCCTCGGCAAGGCGGTCTACGCCGGCCTGTTCAAGCGGCCGCAGTAGCCGCCGTTTTCCCGGGACCCTCATGATTCGAAGTCCACAGTTGGCCCGAGTGCTACGCGCCTGGCGTCTGGCGCAGCAGTGTCACACCGAGGATCTCTCCGCGCGCGACGTGCTCGATCGTGAACACACGGGCGCGTCCCGCGCCGTGTCACGCCGCGCGTTCATCGGTACGGGTGCGGCGGCTGTGGCGGCCGCCGCAATGCCGCTGCGAGCGGCGTCGCCGCGCGTCGCGATCGTCGGCGGCGGGTTGGCGGGTCTGGCGTGCGCCGATCGCTTGCAGTCGAAAGGCCTGCCGGCGACGGTCTACGAGGCGGCGTCTCGTCTGGGCGGGCGCTGCTTCAGCAACCGGACGCTGATCCCCGGCATGGCCTGCGAGAACGGTGGTGAGCTGATCGACACCGCGCACAAGACGATGCTCGCCTACGCGAACGAGTTCGGCCTGGCGCGCGAGTCGTATGTAAAGAAGCGGGGCGAGGAGCGCTTCTGGTTCCGCGGCCGCGCGTGGTCCGACGAAGACGTGGTCGAGGAGTTTCGGGCGGTGGTGGCCAACATGCAGCGCGACTTGCACGCGATCACGGGCTCGGCCACTTTCGACCATCACAACGACGCTGACGTCACGCTCGATCGCACCGATCTCGCGACCTATCTCGCGACGCGCACCACGGGTCACCCGTTGATCGAGGCCGTGCTCAACGAAGCGTTTCTCGCCGAGTACGGGCTGGAGACCGGGCAGCAGAGCACGCTGAACTTCCTCGGGTTCATGCGGCTGAACCGCCAGGGCAAGTTCGAGCCGTTCGGCGTGAGCGACGAACGTTTTCATCTGATCGACGGCAACGACGGCATCGTCCGCGGTCTGGCTGCCAAGCTCCGCGCCCCCATTGTGACCGGCGCCGCGCTCACGCGGCTGGGGCGGACGGCGACGGGCCACTATCAGCTGTACTTCAACGGCTCCTCGCGCCCAGAAATCGCCGATGCGGTCGTGCTCGCGATTCCGTTCACGGTGCTGCGCCAGGTCGTTCTCGATGCCACGCTCGCGCTCTCACCGGCCAAGCTCAATGCGATCGGGACGCTCGGGTACGGCGCGAACGCCAAGACGATTGTGGCGTTCGAGGGTCGGCCGTGGGAGGAGCTGTACGGATCCGGCGGCGGCACCTATTCCGACCTGGCGAACGTGCAGGCGACGTGGGAAAGCAATCGCGGGCGCGCGACGCGGTTCGGCATCATCACCGACTACGCGAGCGGCGATCGCGGCGCGGCGCTCAAGACCAGCAAGCTGCAGACCCAGGTCGCCAGCTTTCTAACGGACTTCGACACCGTGCTGCCGGGCGTCAAGGCGCGAGCGGCGACGAGCGGCGGCAAGTACGTCGCGCACCTCGAGCACTGGCCGACCAATCCGTGGTCGCTTGGCTCGTACACCTGCTATACGACTGGCCAGTTCACGTCGGTGGCCGGCCTCGAAGCGCAGGCCGCCGGTCTGCTGAAGTTCGCGGGGGAGCACACGGACTCGTTCTATTCGTGGCAGGGGTTCATGGAAGGCGCCTGCCTGAGCGGCATCCGCGCCGCGAATGAGCTTCTTGCGGACGTCAAAGCGGGCGCACTCTGACGGAGGACATCATGGCGAGCAGATCGACCCTCTTGGCCGTGACCGTGGCGCCGTGGTTGGCGCTGACGGCAGTGGCCGCGCATCATTCGTTCGTCGCCGAGTTCGACGGCAATAAGCCGATCACATTGAAGGGTCCCGTCACCAAAGTGGAGTGGCAGAACCCGCACATCTGGGTCTACCTCGACGTCCGTGGTCCCGACGGTAAGCTCACGCCGTGGCAGTGCGAGGGCGGCGCGCCGAACGCGCTCACGCGTCAGGGATGGACGCGCAACACGTTCACGCTGGGGCAGGACATCACCGTGGAAGGCTGGCAGGCGAAGGACGGCAGCAACACCTGCAACGCCAAGTCGTGGAAGCTGGCCAACGGCCAGACGGTGCTTGCCGGCTCTTCCGCGGGTGCCGACACGCCCGGCGCGGGTGCCAAATGATCGCGGGCCGCCTCGCGCTGATCGTCCTCATCGCCGGGTTGCCGGGCGTCGCGGCGGCGCAGAGCTCGGCTCCGCGGGCAGAAAGCGGCGCCGTGCCGCGCACCGCCGACGGCCGCGCGGACCTCTCGGGCGTCTGGAACAAGACGTTGAAGGTGAACACCGCCGCGATGGTCGAGCCGTTGCCGTTCACGCCCGCGGGGCTGAAGGCCTTCAACGACGTGTGGAATCACATCGATCCCACCAGCCGCTGCATCCTGCCGGGCGTGCCCCGCGTCAACACGTCGCCCTATCCGTTCCAGATCGTGCAGCTCCCGGACAAAGTCGTGTTTCTCTACGAGTACATGCACAACCACCGTGTCATCTACACGGACGGGCGCGGTCATCGCCCCACGTGGGAACCGTCGCTGCTGGGCGATTCGGTCGGCCGGTGGGACGGCGACACGCTCGTCATCGACACCGTCAATCTCACCGATCGCACGTGGCTCGACGATCACGGCAACCGTCACAGCGACGCGCTGCACGTCATCGAACGGTGGCGCCGCGTCAGCGCCACCGAGCTGTCGTACGAAGAGACGATCGACGACAAGAAGTTCTACACGCGCCCCTGGACCGTCGGCTGGACGATTCCCATCGCGCCCAAGGACTGGGTGCTGATGGAGTACGCGTGCACCGACAACAACAAGGATCTGTACGACGGCCATCTGCAGAACGGCCCGCTCGACGGATCGCAGCGCGACGGCACCGCGATCGGCAAGCCGGCGCCGCCCCGGAAATGAACGGCCTCTCGCGCCGCCAGCTGCTCGTCCGCGCGGGGCTCGCGACGGGCACGGCCGTGCTCGCGCCGCTGCGGCTGCGGGCGGCGGACGTGAGCGCCGTGATGGCGACGCTCAGCGACTACATGGCGGCCGCGAAGGATCGCGCGCTGCCGGCTCCGATCGTCGAGCACACGGTGCACCATGTGCTCGATACGATGGCCGCGATGGTCTCGGGCGCCGAGTTGCCGCCGGGGCGGGCGGCGTTGGCGCTGGCGCGCGCCGAGGCGGGGAAGCCCGTGGCGACCGTCGCCGCGTCGCAGACGTTGACGGGTGCCGCCGACGCGGCCCTCGTGAACGGCGTCCTGGCGCACTCGGATGAGACCGACGACTCGCACAGCGCGTCGCAGTCGCATCCCGGCGCGTCCGTCGTGCCGGCATCGCTCGCGATGGGCGAAGCCGTCGGCATCAGCGGCCGCCACTACCTGCGCGCGGTGGCGCTCGGGTACGACGTGGGCACGCGCATGACGATGGCGCTCGGTGGATCGGCGTTTCGCGACGACACGCGCCGCAGCACGCATGCCTACGCGGGCACGTTCGGCTCCGCGGCGGCGGCCGGGTGCGTCGCGTCGTTCGATGCCGCGCGCATGCGCTGGCTGCTCGACTATGCATCGCAACAAGCTGGCGGCTACGCCATCTGGGGCCGCGACACCGATCACATCGAGAAGGGGTTCGTGTTCGGCGGCATGCCGGCGCGCAACGGCGTCACGGCCGCGCTCCTCGTGCGGGCCGGCTGGAATGGCGTGGACGACGTGTTCTCCGGCGACGACAACTTCTTCCGGGTGAACGCACCGGCTGGCGATCGCGCGAAGCTGGTGGACGGCCTCGGCCAGCGGTTCGAGATCGCCAGCACCGACATCAAGAAGTGGACGGTGGGCACGCCGATCCAGGCGCCGCTCGACGCGCTCGAGACGATTCGGCAGCGCCGGCCGTTTGGCGTCGCCGACGTGAAGGACGTGGCCGTGCGTCTGGCGCCGTCGGTCGGCTCGGTGGTCGACAACCGCGACATGCCCGACATCTGCCTGCAGCACATGATGGCCGTGATGCTGGTGGACGGTACGGCGTCGTTCGCGGCCGCGCACGACAAGCCGCGCATGCAGCATCCCGCCGTGCTCGAGCAGCGGAAGAAGGTGCGCTACGTGCCGGACGACACGCTTGCGAAGCTGCTGCCGGTGCGCGTGGCCGTGGTCGAGGTGACGCTGGCCGACGGCACGCGGGTGAGTGAACGCGTGGAGGCGGTGCGCGGCACGCCGCGCAACCCGATGTCGCGCGGCGAGATCGTGGACAAGGCGCGCGACCTGATCGGTCCGGTGCTGGGGCCGGCCGGTGCCGGCGCACTCATCGACGCGGTCCTCGCGCTCGATTCGCGCGCCGACATCCGCTCGTTGAGGCCGCTGTTGCAGAGGCAGGCCTGAAGGCCTGCAGCTACGGATGTACGTAGGGGCCGCCCTCAGGCGGCCCATCGTTCAATCGATCTTGATCCTGCGGCGGAACTGCTGGTTCTCGTTGCAGATGAATTCGATCGGCTCTTCGTCCACCATGATGCGCTGATCGATGCGCACCGTCCATGGCTTCGTGTACGCCTTGGCGTCCTCGAGCGTGGTGTCGATGATCAGGTGGCCGTAGTTGACCCGCTTGAAGCGCTCGGTGAACTTCGCCTGCTGGCTGTAGGGGCTGCCGTTCACGTCGAGCCAGCCGTCGTAAGGGCTGTCTTCGGCGCCGCGCAGGTTGTTGGTCTCGACGACCAGCGTGTCGCCTTCCCAATGTCCCACCGAGTAGCCGTACCACCAGGGCTGCGGATCGCCCTGCTTCGGCAGCGGACGGCCGTCGAGATAGATGTGACGCAGCCCGTAGTTCGCCTCGTACTCGATGAGGATCAGCTGCTTGGTCTGAATGATCTTCCGCGGCTGCGGTTGCTGATGGAACTGCAGGAAGCCCATGGGGAAGCAGTTGGCGTCCGGGTTGTCCTTCGCCTTGTCCACGTCGAAGCGCTGTTTGCGGATGCCGAGCGCCCACGGCGTATAGGGCAGGCCGCCTTCGATGTTGCCGCCGGCTTCGAAGAACGTCGCGAGCGGAGGTCCGGTGGGATCGAACGGGAACGGAGCGGTGGCCGGCTCGAGCGACACGCCTCCACGTCCGCCGCCTGCGCCGACGCCGTTCGCCGGCTGGCCGCCGGCGAGACCGCCGCGCGCGCCGGGGGTGCCCGCCGCGCCCTGGGCCGGAGCTCCAGCGGCAGCGGGGCCGCCCGCAGCGGCAGCGCCGCCGCGACCACGGCCCCGTCCGGGCGGCGCGCTGTTGGCGCGCATCCACACGCCGGTGAAATCAATCTTGCCGTCTGCCGTGCGCGGCGCGGGCGCGTCGTAGTTCACGGCGCCCTGGGCTGTGCGCGGGACCGAGGGATCCGAGTGTTTCGGCCACTGAGCGGCCAGCGATACCGAACCGGCCACGACGCCCAGGGCCGTGCCCAGAGAAAGAGCAAGCAAAGCGGGTCTGTTCATCACGCCATCGTATTACGGACGGCGTGAAGCCGGTCTTTACCGGCCCGGTCAGCGCTTCTTGGAGGTGCGCTTGGATGCGCCGGTGCGCTTCCGCGGCACCTTCGCGCCCTTCTCACGCGCTTCGCTCAGCCCGATGGCAATCGCCTGCTTGCGGCTCTTGACCGTGCCGCCCGACCCGCTCTTGAGCGTGCCCTTCTTCTTGCGATGCATTGCCGACTTCACCGACTTCGACGCGGACCGTCCGTACTTGGCCATGGGTTCAGCTTCCTGTGATGCGGCGCCCTGCGGTCAGCCTCCGAACGGATCGCGCGTGAGACTGACCTTCGAGCCGCGAGTGACCAGCCAGAGGACGAGCGCCCAGATCGCCACCGCCGCGATGTCCAGCGCGGTCGAGATCGTCGCGAGAGGCCGCTCGCCGGAAAGGATGGGCATGGCGCCGCTCAGGGCAAGCCGAGTGCCAGCGCGCCCGCACCGGATCGCTCGGCAACAAGGCCGCCTCGGGAGCGACGCAGAAATCTTTGCAGCGCGCCGCAGCAGGAGTTTCAAGCGGTTCGAAGCTGCGTCCCCCCCGATTGTGTTTTTTCAGTGGCATGTCGCGTGCTCGAAGGAGTGCCATGCAAACACCCGCATTTGAAACCTACTCGGCCGCGCCATCGATGATTCATGAAAAAGCGCACGAGTTCGAACGCTGGGCTGGCGTGGCGATGGCCACTGCGGTCGTAGCCTACGGCTTGAGCCGTCGTTCGCTCACGGGAGTCGCGATCGCGGCGGCGGCCGCGCCGCTCGCTTATCGCGGCGTCGCCGGCGCGTGGCCCGTCATGAACGGCGCCGCCGACACGCGTGTGGCGTTGTCGGGCGATCGCGGCATTCACGTGCGCGAGGCGATCAGGCTCGAGGTGCCGCTCGAGGCGGTCTACAACTTCTGGCGGCGGCTCGAGAATCTGCCCCGCTTCATGAGTCACCTCGAGGAGGTCCAGGACCTCGGCGGCGGCCGTTCGCACTGGGTTGCGGAGGGGCCGGCCGGCGTGCCCGTGGAGTGGGACGCCGAGATCATCAACGACGTCCCGAACGAGGTCATCGGGTGGCGGTCGATCGCAGGCTCCGAGATCGCCACGGCGGGATCCGTGCGGTTCTCGACAGTGCGGCAGGGGCGCAGCACGCAGCTGTCCGTGCATCTGCAATACGCGGCGCCGGGTGGACAGGCGGCACGGCTGCTGGCGTTCGTGCTGGGCCGCGATCCGGCCAGCATGGTCCGCGAGGATCTGCGGCGGGTGAAGCAGCTCCTCGAGGCTGGCGAAGTTCCGCGCGCCACGAAAGGAGCTGCGGCATGAGAGCGCTCTGCTACTACGGCAAGGAGGACGTGCGGGTCGAGACGGTGCCGGACCCGGAGATCCTCAACCCGCGCGACGCCATCATCCGCGTCACGTCGACTGCGATCTGCGGATCGGATCTGCACATCTACGACGGCTACATCCCCACGATGCAGAAGGGCGACGTGCTGGGGCATGAGTTCATGGGCGAAGTGGTCGACGTCGGTGCGGAGAATCGCCGGCTGAAGATCGGCGACCGCGTGGTGGTACCGTTCACGATCGCCTGCGGGCAGTGCTTCTTCTGCAAGGAACAGCTCTGGTCGCTCTGCGACAACTCCAATCCGAACGCGTGGATGGCCGAGAAGCTCTATGGCTATTCGGCGTCGGGCCTCTTCGGTTACTCGCACATGTACGGCGGCTATCCGGGGGGCCAGGCGCAGTATGCGCGGGTGCCATTCGCGGATGTCGGGCCGCTGCGCGTTCCCGACTCGCTCCGCGACGAACAGGTGCTGTTCCTGTCGGACATCTTCCCCACCGGCTACATGGCGGCGGAGAACTGTCAGATCGCGCCGGGCGACACGGTGGCCGTGTGGGGATGCGGGCCGGTGGGGCAGTTCGCGATTCAGAGCGCCTACCTGCTCGGCGCGGAGCGCGTCATCGCCATCGACCGCTTTCCGGAACGGCTGGCGATGGCCTCGGCGGTGAGCAAGGCCGACGTGCTCGATTACTCGCAGACCGACGTGCTGGACGCGCTGCGCGAACTCACTGGCGGTCAGGGTCCTGACGCCTGCATCGATGCCGTCGGACTCGAGGCGCATGGGACGACGCTCGATGCGTGGTACGACCGCGCCAAGACGGCGACCTACATGGCCACCGATCGCCCGCACGCGCTGCGCCAGGCGATCAGTGCGTGCCGCAAGGGGGGCACCGTGTCGATTCCCGGCGTCTACGGCGGGTGGCTCGACAAGTTTCCGCTGGGTGCCGCCTTCGCCAAGGGGCTGACGCTCAAGATGGGGCAGACGCACATGCATCGCTACATGCCGCGGCTGCTCGATCACATCGAGAAAGGCGACATCGATCCCTCGGTGATCATCACGCACCGCGTGGGGCTCGAAGAAGCACCAGAGATGTACCGGACGTTCCGGGACAAGCAGGACGACTGCATCAAGGTCGTGATGAAGCCGGCATAAGAAGGCTCAAGGCTCAGGGCTCAAGGACTGAAAAATATGGCTGACAAGTTCGCAATCGTCACGGGGGCGTCGTCGGGGATCGGCTACGAGCTGGCCGATCGGTGCGCACGCGAGGGATTCGACCTGCTGGTCGCGGCCGACACCGCCGACATCAACGCGGCGGCGGAAGCGTTCCGCGCGCACGGCGTGTCGGTGGACGCGCTGTTCGTGGACCTCGCCACGCTGAATGGCGTGGACCGTTTGTATGCGGCGGCGAGCGGGCGGCAGGTCGACGCGCTGCTGGCCAACGCGGGCCACGGTCTCGGGAAGGGCTTTCTCGATCAGAGCTTCGACGACGTGCGGCACGTGATCGACACCAACATCACGGGGACGGTGTATCTGGTGCAGAAGGTCGCGCGAGACATGCGCACGCGCGGCAGCGGCCGCATTCTCATCACCGGGTCGATCGCCGGCTTCATGCCCGGCACCTATCAGGCGGTGTACAACGGCACCAAGGCGTTCATCGACTCGTTCTCGTTCGCGCTGCGCGCCGAGTTGAAGGACAGCGGCGTCACGGTGACGTGCCTCATGCCTGGCGCCACTGAGACCGACTTCTTTGCGCGCGCCGATCTGCTCGATACGCGCGTCGGCCAGCAGAAGAAGGACGACCCTACCGACGTCGCGAACCTTGGTTTCGACGCCATGATGCGGGGCGACGGCGACATCGTCAGCGGCTGGAAGAACAAGTTGATGAGTGCCATCGCCAACATCACCCCCGCCGGCATACTGGCGGAACAGCACCGCCGCATGGCGGAGCCAGGCGGCGCGTCAAAGGCGTAAGGCCCGGCGTTGCTGCAGCCACGCCAGCAGCCGGCCGGTGGTCCAGCAGTTGACGATGCGCTCGGGCGGAATGCCGGCGAGCCGCGCGTGCGCGATCGCCGTTTCCGAATACGCGAGCTGGGACGTCGTGTGCGCGTCGCTGTCGAGTGCGAACAGGCAGCCGGCTGCCAGCGCGCGCGCAGCCATCGTGAAATCGAGGTCCTGTCGCGCGGGATCGCCGTCGATCTCCACGGCGACGCCGTGTTCGACCGCGGCGGCGAAGACCGCGTCCCAGTCCGCCACGACGCCTGCCCGGCTGCCGGTGATGCGCCCCCGCGGATGCGCCAGCACGTGGACGCCCGGCGTGGCGACGGCCGTCAACAGGCGCGCCGTCTGGTCCTCGCCGCGCCGCAATTTCGAGTGCGGTGCTGCCAGAACGAGCTCGAAGCATGCGGCTTCTTCGGCGGACAGATCGAGCTGTCCATCGGCGCCGATGTTCGCTTCGATCCCCTTGATCAGCCGGAATCGTCCTGCGTGGCGTTCGTTCAGACGGTCGATGGCGTCGTGCTGCGCAGACGCCTCGGCCATCGACATCCCGCCGGCGATCTTCAGACCATGCGAGTGATCGGTGACGGCCGCGTGCGTGTAGCCGCGCGCCAGGCACGCGTCGGCGATCTCAGCCAACGTGGGCGAGCCGTCGCTCCACTCCGAGTGCATCTGCAGATCGCACTGATAGTCGGCGAGGGAAGGGCCGTCGAAGCGTGCATCGCGCAACACCCGCAGCACTTCGGCACGGCTGAGAAAGTGGCCGCGCATCGTGCGCCGCCGTTCGATGTCGGCCGCCCGATCGCTGCGCGCCACGGCCGCGTCGGCCGTGGGTGATGTGCCCCCTTCGAGCACTTCGAGTATCACGCGCTCGGACGCGGGACCGATGCCGGGGATACGCGGGAGCTTGCGTCCTGGCCCCGCGAGGCTGGTCAGCGGTTCTTCGAGGGCCAGCACAGCGTTGGCGGCACGCTTGTAACCGAACATCTTCTGCTCAGAGGTTTGTGCATACGCCAGATCGCGCAGAAAGCCGGCCGCTACCGCGTTCACGTCGGCGAACCGTCGAAGCGCGGCGGAAGAACTGCCGGTAACGTCGGAAGGAACGTCGTGCGCTGCGTCGTGTGGCATGGCAGGGGTAACTCGAATCGTCCTCGGTGCAATCACAGTGCCCGTGGCAGTCTGCTTGCTTCGGCTCGCCGCATGCCCACACGTTCCTATTGGACCGACTCAGCGTCGCTACCCGTGTTTCCCAAGCTCGATCGCGATATGGGCGTCGATGTCGTGGTCGTCGGCGGTGGCATCACCGGGTTGACCGCGGCGTACCTGCTGACTCGGAGCGGGCGCAAGGTCGCGCTGCTCGAGCGGCGCCGGTGCGCCGAGGTCGATACCGGTCACACCACCGCGCATCTCACCATGGTCACCGACACGCGCCTCACCGATCTCGAGAGCCGCTTCGGCCGCACGCACGCCCAGGCGGTGTGGGACGCCCTGCGCGCGGCGATTGCGCAGATCGACGAGATTGCCTCCGAGCACGAGATCGACTGCACGTTCAAGTGGGTCGACGGATATCTACACGCACGCGGCGGTAAGGCGAGCGATGCCGAAGCGGAGCAGTTCCGCGCCGAGGCGCAGCTGGCGTGCGAGCTCGGGTTTGACGCCACGTTCACGACGACCGTACCCATCGCCGGCGGCCCCGGTATCCGCTTTCACGACCAGGCCCGCATTCATCCGTTGCGGTACCTCGCCGGCGTGGCGCGGGCGATTGCCGACAGCGGCGGCGAAATATTCGAGCACAGCGAGGCGGAGGAGTTCCGGGACGATCCGCGTGGAGTCAAAGCGAACGGACACTGGGTGTCGTGCGAGGACCTCGTCATCGCCACACACAATCCGCTCATGGGCAACGCGTCGATGACGAGCGCGTCCATCTTCCAGACCAAGCTGGCTCTGTACACGAGCTACGTCGTTGCGGGACGCATTCCACGCGGAACGGTTCCCGACGCGCTGTTCTGGGACACTGGCGATCCGTATCGGTACGTGCGGCTCGAGGCGCACCGGGATCACGATCTGCTGATCGTCGGCGGCGAGGATCACAAGACGGGGCAGGCCGAGGGCACTCACCACTGTTTCGAGCGTCTGGAGACGATTGCCCGCGAGCGCGTGCCGGATATTCAGCTCACGCACCGGTGGTCGGGGCAGGTGATCGAGACGCCCGACGGGTTGCCGTACATCGGCCGCATGACGGACCACCAATACGCCGCGACCGGATTCGCCGGTAACGGCATGACGTTCGGCACTCTCTCGGGCATGCTCATCGCCGACGCCATTGACGGTCAGGACAACCCATGGGCCGAGCTGTTCGATCCTGGCCGCCCGGCGTTGCGGCGCGGGATGTGGGAGTACATGAAGGAGAACGCGGACTACCCCTACTACATGCTGCGCGATCGCTTTGCCGGCGCGCAGGGCCGCTCGGTGCGCGCGGTCAAGCGCGGGCAAGGCAAGGTCATCGAGCACAATGGCGAGAAGGTAGCGGCGTACCGCGACTCGCGCGGCACGCTCACCCTTCGTTCGGCGGTGTGCACACACATGGGATGCGTCGTCGGCTGGAACGACGCCGAGAGCACGTGGGACTGCCCATGCCACGGCTCGCGCTTCACGGCGCGCGGCGACGTGCTGGCCGGCCCCGCCGAGACTCCTCTGTCGGACGTTGGCAAGAAACCGGAAGCGCCGGTCAAGCGATCGTGAGGGGCTTGCCTTCGCCGCCCTGTCTGCTCTCTCTGCCCAAGTTACAGATAGGACAGCCACCAGTCGCGGCGTCGGCGCTTCACATCCGACCACCAGCGGCACAGCGGATAGATGATCGCCAGGACCACCACCCACGCCACGTAGGTGACGGCAAGCGGGAAGCCGGTACCGGCCAGCGCGTTCGGCGTCAAGAAGAAGACATGGACGGTATTGAACATCCCATCCAGCTTCTGGCCTGTCGCCACGCGAGCCGCGATCGCAAGCAGGTGCATCACGTACAGGTGCGAGACGTAGGCCATCAGCGGTACTGAGCCGTAGGTTCGCAGCACCACGGGCGCCGGGCCGCGCAGGCGTTCGAACAGCGGCACGAGCAGAAGCATCGGTCCCAGCGTCGCGCACACATAGAGCAGCGACGGCGGGTACTTCTCCACGTTGAAGATCGCCATCAGCGTCTGCCCGGTGGTCGCCTGTGCGGTCCACGGTCGTGGATCGCCGTACACATTGAACACGCGGAGCACCACGAAGAGGGCGAGCATGCCGATCCCCAACGACACCAGCCAACGATTGCGGCGCGACGACACGAAGAGCGGGCCCAATCCGTAGCCGAGGGCCATCACACCGAGCCATGGCAGGGCGGGATAGTAGACAGCCACCACGGGGATGCCGTCGCGCAGGATCATGCCCCGCTCGTGCAGCAGCAGCCACGCCGGCCGCCAGGCGCCGAGCGAACTCGCCTGGATCGGGTCTAGCAGGTTGTGCCCCGCCACGATCACGATGCCTGCCACCAGCACG
>Ga0105238_10001007_pt1 | contig 28742 bp, 20 predicted proteins | sample KBSC34metaG_FD_81526 | JGI IMG/M metagenome (GOLD analysis project Ga0105238, IMG submission 81526) | Corn rhizosphere microbial communities from Kellogg Biological Station, Michigan, USA - KBS C3-4 metaG | ecosystem: Host-associated > Plants > Roots > Rhizosphere > Soil | place: Michigan, USA...
CGTCTTTATCAAGGCCGCGGTTGTGCAAGTCTTCGACCAGTGCCGTGACTCCGATGTCGAGCTTACTCAGTTGTTCTGGTAGGCGTTCAAAGTTCTGACCGTGACGATCCCAGCTTCCGAATGACAGCGTGACACAACGAACGCCCGCTTCGACCAATCTGCGGGCCATCAGGAATTGATCCATCCAATGCGGCCCTGCATCTTCGCCGAAAGCCGGATCAGAACTGCCGCGCCCATAACGGTCGCGCAGAACTGCATCTTCTCGAGACAGATCGAGCGCCTCGACGAGCTTGCTGGATGTCAGTACGTCGAAAGCCTTTTGTGTAAAAGAATCGACGCCCTGCAAGTTGGATGACACATCCATCCGGCGGCGAAAGTTGTCGAAGCTCGACAACAGCGCCTGCCGATGCCGCAACTGATCGAGGTTGATGCCATTGAGTCGCATGTTGGCCAGCCCATCGCTGTCGGGCTGGAACGGGGCGAAGGGCAGCCCTAGAAAACCAGGCAGGCCGGGATTGCTGTACGGAGTGTGACGGGTCGGCGTGGTCAGTCCGACAAACGGTGGAATCGCAGGATCAACGGGACCTTGCAGCCGTGCCACGGCGGAACCGAGCGACGGATGGTTGTCCTGTCGTCCCGCGGGACCGATCGGATATCCGCTCAGGCATAAATCCGAGGCGTGTTGATCAGGACCGCCGTACAGCGACCGGATGATCGCGAACTTATCCATCATCTTTGCGAGACGCGGCATGTGCTCACAAATTTCGATCCCGGGCACATTCGTCTGAATCGGCTGAAACGACCCGCGAATCTCGCGCGGCGCATCCATCTTCAAATCGTACATGTCCTGATGCGAAGGTCCGCCTGACAAATAGATCATGATGATCGCTTTGTGAGACAAGCCCTGTTGATTCGGACGGGAGGGTGTTGATTCAGCGCGCAGGATCTGCGGTAAACCAAGTCCACCCAGAGCCAATCCGCCAATCTTCAAAAAGTGGCGCCGCGAATGACCATCGCAGTTCGAATCGATCGATCGTCCCAGAATTGACAACATGCCGAGAATTCCTTCCCAAAAGAAGTCGCATCAGTTTATATCGATGCGAGTCTGGGTTGGCTATCTCAAAAGGACGCGCAATCGATTGAAGCGATCAAATCAAACGCGCGAATTTCATCGCCACGCCTAACCACGCAACCACTCCAGTGCTTGATCATCTTCATCTGGCGGCTGGTTCATTGGATCGGGGCGGCGTTGCTGAATCTTCGACGACGGCTTGGGCTGGCCAGACATGCGATCGCGAGCATCCTGCTTGCGGCGTTCCGTACGCTCATGTTGAAGGCCGGCCTTTTCGAGCAGGCTCATCGCGAATGGATCTTGCTCTTCGACTGGCGGCGCGGCGTCCGGATCGGGCGTATACTGAATTTCGAACGTATGACGGGCGAACGCGACTGTGTCACCTGGCTGCAGGAATTTTTCTTCAATCCGTTCGCCATTGACCTTCGTTCCATTGGTACTGATGTCGGCGGCACGCCAATAACCGTTTACATATTCCAGACGGCAATGGTGAGACGAGACGTTGGCGTAGTTCAATTGGATATCGCAACTCGGGCGGCGTCCCACCATCAATTGGGGCTTCAGCAACGGAATCGGATCTCCACCTCCGACCGGAATCAATTGTCCCAACACTTCGCCCATATCGCCATAACCTCCTCAAACACCTGGGGTGTCCGACAATTCGATTCGCGATATCCTAACAATCGGAACAACTCTCTGTTCGCTGAAATCGGTCAGGTTCGAGCAAATTCTTTGAACTCGATTGACCAAAATTGCGCCAAAGTCCGCAAAATGCGCTTATCGATTTCGACTCAGGTGTTCGCGTTTTTTCGTGATCCAGACCAGCATTTTGCCCGTTGTCGCAGTCATGTTCAACTGGCTGAGAACTCGACTTTGCAGCCATGACTCTCAATCCACCCGCAATCCTTCTACCTCAAGCATACGTCAACTTGAGGCAAATGGTGCGCCGTGTAGAATCAATTCGCGGTCGTCGATCAACTTCTATCTCATTCGAGGAACCAGACTATGGGTTTATTCGACAAGCTTCGTAACGAACTGATCGACATCATCGAGTGGATCGACGACACTCGAAATACGCTGGTCTGGCGATTCCCCCGTTATCAAAATGAAATCAAACAAGGAGCTCAGTTAATCGTACGCCCTGGCCAGTTGGCTGTCTTCGTGCTGAACGGGAAGATCGCTGACATCTTCGAACCCGGCACCTATACGCTGAACACGCAGAATCTACCGCTGCTCAGCACTCTGGCCGGCTGGAAATACGGATTCAACAGCCCGTTCAAGTCCGAAGTGTACTTCGTCAGTACGCGTCAGATTACCGACCTGAAATGGGGCACACCAAACCCCATCATGCTGCGCGATCCTGAATTTGGGCCGATCCGACTGCGCGCATTCGGCACCTACACCCTGAAAGCAATCGAGCCAAAAGCGCTGCTGACCGAACTTGTCGGCACCGATGGCGTCGTCGAGGCGGACGAGGTGACCGAACTGATGCGTTCGATCATCGCGTCGGCGATGGCGGACATGCTGGCGGAAAAGCAGGTGGCAGCTCTCGATCTTGCCGCCAAATATCGCGAGTTTTCCGAAGAGCTGCGCAAGTATGTGCAGGAACGAGTCGACGATGAATACGGTCTATCGATCCCTCAGTTGATCATCGTCAATATCTCATTCCCGGAAGCCGTCGAAAAGGCGCTGGACACTCGAACGAGCATTGGCGTGCTGGGCGACATGAACAAGTTCCAGCAATACTCATTGGGCGAAGCGATGCGAGAATCTGCCACGCACGGAGCTGGCGGAGAAGGCTTGGGACTGGGACTGGGTGTCGCGATGGCCGGCCGTATGATGAACGCACCTGGATTGGCAATGGGTGGTGCCGCTCCAATGGCAGGAGGACCCGCGGCACCTCCGCCATTGCCGGCGTGGCACATTGCGGTCAACGGGCAATCGCAGGGTCCCTATGCGCCGGACCAAATCCAGCAAGGAATCACCGCAGGGAGGATCACGCCACAGACGCTTCTGTGGTCGCCCACCTTGTCGGGCTGGACCGCTGCTGCCCAGCTTCCCGACTGGGCTGGCTACTTCGCGAAACCAGCTGTGACGCCACCTCCACCTCCACCGCAATAATTGACCGCAAAAAAATGAGGCCAATGCAAAAGTAGGGTGGGACGAGCCACCACTTCGTGGTGCAGTCCCACCATCTTTAATCTGCTTAGGGACTCTCGATGGTGACTGCCATCACGACGGGAGCGCTGACGTCGCTTCCTTTGATCAGATCGATCGATTCAATCTTCTCTCCGCGTTGAGGCGCCACGGACAGATAGCGGATCTGTTGTTCTCGCAGAGCGAACGCGAATTTCGATTGTGGGACATCGACGCGGCGGATCAGATCTGCGAAGTGCTCGCCATTGATCAGGTTGTGATCCTCCGTTTTTCCATCAGCATAATTCAGACGCACCGTCAACACGGTGGAGCCTTTTTCGCTGGCGGGCCAGCCCCAGCCGCTGACTCCACTCAATAGATGGATCGCCTTAGCTGACGAATTGCAGACCAGGGACACTGATTTGGGCATGCGAGGCGGCTTGTCTCCGTTCGCGCCGTTCAGCATGATCGCGTTGGGAATCCGGTCACCTTGCGGATCGATCAGCACGAACGGGATCTCATCCACCATCTTGGGAGCCCAATCGGAAAAGATCAGCTTCTGATCATCGAACGGCCGGTCGTGGAACATGGGCTGCGTGGTAATGATCGTGGCAACTTTATTGATTGGAATCGGCAAATATTTGCCTCGAAGAGTCAGAAACTCCAACATATTGGAGATTTCCTCTGGCTTGAGTTGCTTTTCAAAACCTTCAGGCATCAACGATTTCGGGGATGCCACCAGTTCATCGATTTCGTCTCGTTGAATCGCGTGCTTTTTCCCTTCGGCGTCGAAGATTTCGATTGCGGTCTTGGACTCAGACGCCAACAGGCCATTCATCACTCGACCATCACTCAGAGCGACGGAATACACGCGGTAATTTCCTTCAACGCTACGACTGGGATCGATGATGTGGGTCAGCAATTCCTTTTTGGGATGTACGGCCATACCGGTCAAATCAGGACCGATCCTGGTCCCCTCGCCGCTGTGCGTATGGCATTTCATGCATTGCTTTTTAAACAGTTCTCGACCGACGACGGCGTCACCACTCTGTTCAGTCAACGGCATCAATTCGTCGAGGACCTTCTGGCGATCGGCATTGGGCAGGCCACCGCCGCGTGTCAGAATCCGGCGAGCGCGTCCGGCAAGAGCGCGATTTGGATGATTCGAGAGTGATTGCTTCTGATCGAGACTTAATTCACCGAACTGAATCGCGCCTTTGTCCAAGCCATCCAGCAACGCCTCACTCCAGTCGGCTCGTCCGAGTAACACCCGGACAGCGGCTGGACGCGTCGAGGGCGTGAAGGCTCCCATGCTCTCCACGAGCACGGTGCCAACTTCCGGTGCTTCACTTTTGCTCAGCGCCGCAATCAGTCCTGTGCTGAGATCAGGCGATGTGCGTGGCGTAATTAACGCCAGTAACTCTTTCGCCGCCTCGACGTCGAGACGGCGGAAACTAACCAGTTGTCCTGCGGCTTCGTTCCGAGCGGAATCGGTCCGCTGGTCATCCTTAACGATGGTCAGGAAAGAATTCGCGATTTCAGCGGCGTACGCCTCCAGCTTTTTGCTGCCAGCGCGCGCGGCAAAGGTCGCCAACTGACCTCGCATCGCGGGCGGCAATTTCTCGATCAACGTGACCAATGTCGCTTCCGTCGCGTCATCAAAGGTCATCGTCTTGCCACGCGGCCAGCCTTTTGCCAGTCCGGAAATCAGTGCAGAGTTGACCTCGTCACTGGCACCGCCCAGGACGCCCAGCAGCGAAGCAATCGATTCAGACGGGAATCCGCGTGCATAGTGTTCGGCCACAATCGACACGATATCCAGCGGCAGATTCGTGCCCGTTTTATCGTTCACAGCCGCGATCGACTTCAGGAAATGGATATCGTGGCGCGCCGCGGCAGCGATCAATCCGTCATGCAACCAGCGATCCTTGGCGTTTTCGACAGTCGTGACAGCACGAACCTGGCTGGCAGCGTCGGGCGATGGCGGCAGTTCGGCAAGCGTCAGCAATGACGCCAGTCGCACTTGCAGATTCGTATCGCGGATGACACCGCTTTGCGCGATCGCCGCCGTCGATTGTTCATTACGCGGTAGAACAAGCACTGCATTCCGGCGAACCCCGGCAGAGGGATGCTTGAGTGCCTGAATCACCGCCTTGGTGGCATCTGCATTCTGGCCATTGAGTGCGCCCAGGCCGTGCAACGTCCAGAGGGCGTGAATGGCATCGGTCGTCAGCCCGACCTCATCGATAGTCTGGTTGTTGACAAGCGCAATCAGTTGCGGGATCGAATCGGCCGGGTGTTGTTCCACAATCAGGCGCTGTGCCTGGCGTCGCCACAGGAAGTTCGTGGACTGCAAGGCGGCCACCAGTTGTTCTCGGCTGGCATTGTTCAGGTTGATTGGCTTCGCATCACCGGCACCGCCTTCCGTACCTCGATAGACGATGCGATAGATGCGACCATGCTTCTTGTCGCGCAGATCCGATTCGTAGGCATTTCCCTTTCCGGTCTTGAATCCAACCGGAGTCGGATTGTGCTGAATGATGAAGTTGTACCAGTCGATGACCCAGACATTTCCATCGGGCCCGACTTCCGCCATGACAGGACCTGACCATTCGTCGTTGCTGGCGAGCAGATTCCACGAGTTTTTCGAGCGAAAGCCCGATCCGTCATTTCGCAGAATGAACGTCGCTACCAAGTGTCCGGTCGCTTCAGTCACAAAGGCCGCTCGATTCCAATACGCTTTTGGATAGCGACGTGCCGTATACAGGGCATGACCTGCCGCCGCGGTAAAGCCACCATGGTTATCGACCTGCCGGACCTTATTCTCTTCGAGCGGTTCGAACTTGTTGCTGTCGGCAATGCCATTCAACACGCTCGATGCCCAGCCTCGAACGGCTTCGTAGTATCGATTCGGAATCGGCATGAATTCGCTGGGATTTCCGTTCGCCGTCGATCCGAACACCAGCCCTTCTTCGCTCAGCCCCAAACCCCAGGTGTTGTTGTTCGTGGAACGCAGGAATTCGAGATCGCTGACAACAGGATCTGGCTGGCCCGAGGTATTGTTCTGGGCTTCTTCGACCTTGAATCGGAAAAAGCCCTGACGGAACGACGTCACTTTGCGGCCATCCGTCAGTACCGGAGTCGAATCGTTGTACCCCTGCATCGCGTAGTACCAGTTGTCTAATCCGTACTGAAAATTGCTGACTTCGCCATGTGTGTCGCGCATGTTCCAACCGGTCATCAGCACCTTGCGGATGTCGGCTTTGTCGTCGCCGTTCGTGTCCTTCAAATAAATTGTCTCGGTTCCATCCTGTACGATCGCCCCACCGCGGTAGAACGTGATCGCCGTCGGAATGCTTAACCCTTCCGCGAAGATCGTGAACTTGTCAGCGACACCATCGCCATCGGAATCCTCAAGAATTCGAATGCGGTCGCGGCCTTTGCCTTTGGGCTGCAGGTCATTGGGATAGTCGTACGTTTCACAAATCCAAAGGCGTCCGCGTTCGTCCCAGTTCATCGAGATTGGCTTGCCGCCAAAATCTTTCTCGGATGCAAACAGCTTCACTTCGAAGCCGACAGGCGTGACGTAGTGCTTCATCGATTCTTCAGGCGAAGCTGGCAATTGCATCTTACGCAAACCGTTCTCCACGGTGCCCCAGCGTTTGCCGGGCGGATAGAACGGAACTTCGGCCTCAATGTATTCGAACGGTTTCAGATCCTTGGCCAGGGTCGTCATTTCGGGGTGATCAACGATGCTGGGAACTTGAATCACGTCCTGTCCGCAGGCCCAGCGAATACCGCGTTCGACCAGATTGTGAAACCCGGGATTGCCGAACGTTCGTCCGTCGTGACCCCACGCTGTGTAGAACACTCGGCCTTTGCCATGCGTGCGGACCCAAGTCCATGGTTCTGCGGTATCACCCTCGGACCGTGTTTCCAACACAACGCGATCCTGTTCGTTGTGTTTGCTGTGAACGTACGTTTCGTCCCAACTTTCGAAGCCTTTGAAGCCGCGCATCACAGGGTGTTCGGGTTGAACGTTGTTCGTGCGAAACGTTCCCGTGCCGTGTTTCTGAAATTGAGCACCAGTGAGCGCGACGATGGCATCATTGTTGCGAAAACAAAAACTGGCGCAGTGCAGCGGAATGTACCCGTTGCCGCTCGCCACGAAATCGAGCAACGACTTGGCTTGGTCCGCGGAAATCTTGTCGATGTTGGCGTACACGACCACGCCATCGTATTGCTTCAGCGTCGCGGGGTTCAGATCGTCAACAACATCGCTGTAGATCAGATTGATATTGCGATTGGCGAGAACCGGTTGCAGTTGCTTGAATCGGACGGCTGGCTGGTGATGTCCGTTATCACCCAGGAACAGCAACTTCAACGACGGCGGTGCCTTCTCCTTGGCGGCATCTGCCGCGGCACAAAGAGGTGCCAGGAATGACAGAATTCCAACGGCCGTCATCAATGTTCGCAGTTTCATGCTTGCTGCCCTTGTTCCAAGGATTGCGGCGTCATCCGGCACGCCGTCGTTCAGTGCGTTTCGTTATGTTGTATTTCAACCGTCGCGTGAATGACCCAAATTCTAACCAAGACTCGGTTCAGAATGACTGATGTCGTCAACCAATTGTACGTGCAGGGGGGGATTATTTTCCCAATGTGAAGGCCGGCAAGGTAACGAGTTCGCCGCCTTTTACCGCGGATTCATGAGCACAGATTCCCACGCAGGTCCAGTTCGCGGATTGGACCGCATTCGGCCAGGGATCACGGTCTTGAACCAAAGCCGAGACGAATTCGTTCACCAGGTGTGGATGCGAACCACCGTGTCCCGCTCCCTGAATGAACGACAGGTGCTCTGTATCCTGGATCGATTGCGTGAACATGCGGATTTCTTCCGGCAACAAATGAGCGAAATCAGGTGTGGCGATCCGCTCAGCAATTTCGTGTTCAGACTTCTTTGCAGTGTGCAACACGTGTTCTTCGCCTTCGACGAGCGCCCATTCGAAGCTTTTCTTGGTGCCGTAGACGTCAAAGCTCTCGCGGTACTGCCGAGCGGTATCGTACAGGAACCGCCAGATGTGGGCGGCAACGTCTGAATCCTGAATCTTGATGTGGCAGCTTTCCACGGCGTATCGATTGCCCGACTTTTCGCGGATGTCATCGCGAACGGTTCCCGAGCCGAAACAACTGACATATTCCGCGCGCCCGTCGACCAAACCTAAAACGGGGCTGACGACGTGCGTGGCGTAATGCATCGGAATCATGCGCTGCCAGTAATCGGGCCAGCCATCCATATCCTGCGGATGCGAGGCCTGCATGTATTGAATCTTGCCCAATTCTCCCTTGCGATACATGTCACGGATAAAAAGGAATTCACGGCTGTAGACGACCGTTTCGGCCATCATGTATTTCAGGCCCGTGTCGGCAACCGCCTGGCAGATTTTTTCACAGTCTTCGATCGTCGTGGCCATTGGCACTGTACACAGGACATGTTTACCAGCTTTCAACGCCTCCAGCGACATCCAGCCATGATCGGGAATCGGGCTATTGATGTGCACTGCGTCGATCGATGCATCGGCTAGCAGGTCTTCGTAACGGACGTATCGTTTATCGATGCCAAACGCATTGCCGACCTCTTGCAGTTTGCTTTCAGTCCGTTGGCAGATTGCGGCAGGATTGGCATTCGGATGCCGTTGATAGATCGGAATGAATTCCGCCCCAAAACCAAGACCGACCACAGCCACGTTGACGACTTTTTGAGACACGATCAGATCCTTTGTGCCGGCACGTCAGCCGCGAAATGGAGAATGAATGGGGAGATAAACAGTGCTCGTATTTGAAGCGTTCGAGAACGTTCAGACGAACGCTGCATCCTATTAATGCCCAGTCCATCAGCAGTCGTCGATGAGGTTTTGAGTTGATTTTCTTGAGATTCTTCACCAACCTGAATATCAGCCAAAATGCTGCTTTTCTTGGAAAATCGATGCGAACCCGCGCAATGCCGTTCGTTGAACGACGAAAACATGTGATAAATTACGCGGGCATTATTCGCCTCGCGGTCTCACCACCTGCCTGTTGACAGTCAACTGATGCGAAGCCGACCGAAAGTCGCACTGCTGATCGAGATGTCGAACGCCTACGCGCGTGGCTTGTTACGAGGCATTGTTCAGTTCGTGCGTGAGCAACAGCCGCCCTGGTCGGTGCAATTGGTTGAGCAAGGCCGAGGAGATGCGCCGCCGGAGTGGTTGTCGAGTTGGAAGGGTGATGGAATCATCGCTCGAATCGAGAACCACCGAATTGCGAAAGCAGTGACAATGACCGGCCTGCCCGCCGTCGACGTGAGCGCGGCGCGAACCGTTCCGAACATACCCTGGGTCGAAACCGACGATCGCGAAATTGCTCGACTGGCGTTCGAACACTTTTACGAACGCGGCTTTCGAAACTACGCGTACTGCGGTGATTCGCAATTTAACTGGTCGACTTGGCGTCGCGATCATTTTTCTGCGGTATTGGCAAACGCCGAACTGAAACCGTTCATTCACGACGTGTCGCATACCGGCAAAACTGATCCCGGAGATCGCCGCCAGCAGCGGTTGGCAAAATGGCTGAAAGACTTGCCCAAGCCCGCGGGAATCCTGGTGTGTTACGACATTCTGGCGCGTGAACTTTTGGATGTCTGTCGCGCGACCGGAGTTGCTGTCCCTGAAGAAGTTGCCGTGATGGGTGTCGATGATGATGAATTACTCTGCAACCTTTCATCACCGCCATTGACCAGCGTGCAACTGGACACCCATCAAACGGGATACCACGCGGCTTCGCTGTTAGCCGATCTGATGTCGGGACAAACAGTCTCAGAAGAAACTCACCTCGTGAAACCGCTGGGTATCGCAACGCGCCAATCCACCGACATCCTAGCCATCGAGGACAGCGACGTTGCCGCCGCGGTGCGGTATATCCGCGAGAATGCCTGTGACGGAATCAATGTGAGCGACGTTTTGAAACACGTCCCTTGCACCCGCCGAGTGCTCGAACAGCGGTTCGGGAAAATCCTGGGACGATCACCGCACCATGAAATCATTCGCGTGAAGATCGATCGCGTGAAACAACTGTTGCTCGAGACCGATCTACCCATCAGCGTCGTGGCCGATCGATCCGGGTTTCTGCATGTGGAATACCTGAGCGTCGTCTTCAAGCGAGAGACCGGACAAACCCCGGCTCGATTTCGAAATAATCAGGGCGAGTGAATCTGTCGCCCGGGCCAGTCGCGACGCCGTTATAGGTAGTCGTTGATCAGATTCTCGATCAGCTCTTGACGTCCGCTCGAGTTCGGTGCGGAGTTGCCCTTGTCCAGCATGTATCGTTCGAGATCAGCGAAAGAAACTGAACCGGCTTCGATTTCCCGTCCGATGCCGTCGTCGTAGCTGCGATAACGCTCCGTCACGATATTGCTGAGCACTCCGTCTGTGCGAATCGCCGCGGCAATTTTGGCTCCTCGAGCGAATGCGTCCATGCCACCGATGTGGGCGTAGAACAGATCGACGGGTTCGAAACTTTCGCGACGGACTTTGGCGTCAAAATTCACGCCACCAGATCCCAGTCCTTTCTGCTCCAACAAGACCAGCATGATCTGTGTTGCCAGGTACAAGTCGGTAGGAAACTGGTCGGTATCCCATCCCAGTAACAGGTCGCCCGTATTCGCATCGATGCTGCCCAGGGCGCTCTGGATCCGCGCGTACTCCAGTTCGTGCATCATCGTGTGCCCGGCCAAGGTCGCGTGGTTCGTCTCAATATTCAATTTCACATGATCGATCAGACCGTAACTGCGCAGAAAGTTCAGGCACGCTGCGGCATCGAAGTCATATTGATGCTTCGTCGGCTCCTTTGGTTTGGGTTCGAACAGAAACTGGCCCTTGAACCCGATCTGTTGAGCGTGCTCGACGGCCAAATGCATGAAACGGGCCAGGTGGTCGATCTCGCGTTTCATGTTAGTGTTGTACAGCGACATGTACCCTTCGCGACCGCCCCAGAAGACGTAATTCTCCCCACCCAATTGATGGGTGATCTCGATCGCCTTTTTCACCTGACTGGCGGCATAGGCAAAGACATCCGCATTTGGACTGGTTGCGGCACCATGCAGATAGCGCGGATGCGAAAACAGATTCGCAGTGCCCACAACAGTTTCACGCCCGTGCGCTGCTGCTCTTCGTTGAGCACTTTGGCAACTTCATCCAGCAATCGATTGCTGTCTCGCAGCGTCTTGCCTTCCGGCGCGACATCACGATCGTGGAAACAATAGAATGGGGCTCCCAGTTTGCTGACGAACTCAAAGGCCACGCGCACTCGTTTTTGACAGTTTTCCAGGGAGTCGGTCCCATCGTCCCATGGACGCACCATCGTGCTGGAACCAAACGGGTCGGAACCAGTTCCACGAAACGTATGCCAATACGCGATGCTGAACCGAAACAGGTCACGCATCGCCTGCCCCTCGATTCTCTCGTCGGGGTTGTAATGCTTGAACGCGAGCGGATTTTTGCTTGTGGGGCCCTCGTACGCAATGTTTGGAACCTCGGGAAAATAATCAGCCATTTGCGTCTCGTTTCGGCGATAGAGTTTCGGAGCGATTGAACGACGTGCTGAGGATTTGGGCGATCACAGAACCGCGGACCAATTCCATGCCAGAAGGCCTTCTGGAGTCTCTCCACAACCTGCGAACCTTTCGCACCTAGAAACGTCCCCCGCAGCAGATTCAATGGAGCGAGATTGTCCGCCCTTCTTGCTTTGAATCCATGAAGTTTTCACAACCTTTTCCTGAGATTTTTCACCGACGGCTCTACTGCCGCCGGCGGAGCCAGAGAGGACCGATTGATTCGGGTGAATGTTGCCGCCTTCGACAATGAAGTGATTTTGATCTCCTCCGTCCCGGTGTCCGTGATTTTGTTCTCTTGACTCCGTCTAATGAAATGATGTTCACTTTGACAATGCCATACGCATGATAAGCTGCTATGAATCACTTCGGTGCTGTGTTGAATCGTTCAGAATCATCAAATCGCCAGACGGCGCGCGTCGGGCTACGCATCTCGTCAATGAGCGAAATGACTCCATCCTCGTCCAATAATATCCTGCTGGATCAGCAGCGGCGCGATCTCGGCCAGATCACGCCAGGCGCACGAATTGCGCTACTCGATTTCAAGATCCCTTTCCTCGAATCGCCACCGGCGCTGGATCAGCAGCACGCCGGGCTTGTGAATTCGAAATGCGAGGATTTGGCACAATTGTCAGCCGAAAGCCCGGCAAGAGATCAGCAGCCCCACTTACGGGTCGAGAGCACTTTCACCTCATTTCTGTTCGTAAAAATGGTCGCAGGATCGCTCCGCGGTATCCGGTTCCATCATCGAACCTCGCTGCTGAACGGACATCGCATCAATCGTCAGACAGGGAACGACATTTCATTTTATTGCGGATTTTGAAACGCGAGACTGAATCATGACGATGGCTCCAACGATCTTTATCGTGGATGACGATCCAGCCTACCTCGAATCGATTTCGGTCTTGATCGAGTCGATGGGATGGAAGACAAAGACGTTTCCGTCCGCCGATGCCTATCTCAGTCAGTTCGATCCCGCATTGCCAGGATGCCTGATTCTGGATGTTCGTATGCCGGTGACGGGCGGACTGGCTCTGCAAGAATCACTCAACAAGTTGCCGCTGTGTCCGGCCATCATCATCATGACGGGTCATGCCGAGGTGCCAACAGCCCTGCGAGCGATGCGACAAGGAGCGGCCGATTTCCTGCAAAAGACATTTACCGAGACGGAACTGTACGACGCCATCCAACGCGCCATCGCCAAAGATGCGGCAACTCGACAGCAGCACGAACGGGCAACCTTTCTGACGAACTTGTTCAGCCAGTTAAGCACCGCCGAGACCGACGTTTTGAAAATGGTTCTACAAGGGGAAACGAATAAAAAGATTGCGGCAGTCCTGGATATCAGCCAGCGGACGGTCGAGGATCGACGCGCGCGCCTGATGCAGAAATTGAGTGTCACCACGGTGGCGGACTTGATCCGACTGTCAATCGAAGCCGGTGTGTGGAAGTCTGGCTGATGACGCGTTGGAAATAGGAGACTGGCAGCCAGTTCCCGTACTTCCGAACCATCCCACATGAGCCAATCTCGCCTCACGGCCGCAATGGATTGGGTGCAGACTGCGTTTTTGTGCCAAGCCCGCCACCTGATCGCGCGGAAGACACTGATACACAAGACCAAAGGCCAAGACACGACTATGTCGACCGACCTTCAAGACCGTGGGACGCTGAGTGCAACAGAATGCTGATCATTCGTTGTGGGCGCATTCGAGTGCGACATCGACTTGCTGTCCCACGAAGACTTGAGGTTGGTCGTCTTCGATTTCGTACAGCACCTGTAAGACCCGTGTGTCGATGCGTTCGGTGTTATCGCCGCTGAATGCCTTTTTTGGAATCACGTACGGTTCGATTCGAACAAATCGCAGATTCAATCGCTGGCCCGAACCGCCGCGTGTTGTGGCTGTGGCTCGGCCGGCGGATTGAAAGCGGGAAATGTCCTGGTCGTCGATGTCGACTCGAATGCGCAGCCGATCAATGTCGCCCAATAGCATCAGGGTTTTGGTTGCAGCGGGGTTGACATATTCGCCGGGGCGAACGTCGATCTTCAAGATTTGTCCATCAACCGGAGCGCGGACCAGGCAGCGTTCGATTTCTGTTTCCAGGTTATTGACATTGGCTTTCGCCGCTTCGACCGATGCTTCGGCCACCTGCTTGTCGGGCTGCCAGGCACCCGCTTTCAGCATCGCATCCTCTGCGGCGGCTTGCTGCCATTGTTGATCTGCGGCGAGGAAGGTAAATCGTCGCGACGTGAATTCTTCCTCAGACATCACTTTTTTGGAGACCAATTGCTCGCCGCGATCGAGCAGATCTTTCAGTCGAGTCCGATTCGCTTCAGCCACTTTGACCTTGGCTTCACTGGGCGGAATCTCCTCCGGTCGCGGCATCTGGTTCAAGCGATCTCGCTGCGATTCTGCGAGTTTGAGATTCGCTTGATGGGTCCTTAACTGGGCTCGCAGATGCCGATCGTCGACACGAAACAGCGGTGTTCCTGCTGTGACACGCTGACACAACTGGTCGTTTGAGACGCACACCTCCAGCACAACGCCTGAGACGGCGGATCCCAGCGAGATATTCTCGGCGCGCGCTTCAACCAGTCCCGTCCCCGAAATACCTGCGGAGAACGAGCGTTTGGGTGGCTCGATCAATGGATCGGTCTTGGGGCGCTTCTCGGCGGCAAACATCAGGTGGTACAGGGAGAAGCCGAACATGACGACGGCCAGCGCGGGCAGGAAAAACAGGCGAAATCGGCGAACCATGACGCACCATTACTTTTCGTGAGGAAGGTCGATACCGCTGACAATTCCATCATCCATGTGGATGATGCGGTCACCAAAATTGAAGACGCGGTTATCGTGTGTCACAACAATGACGGCTCGATCCGGCTGCAGTGCCACGCTGCGTAACAATTCCATGACGGTCTGCCCTGATTGAGCATCCAATGCCGCCGTCGGTTCGTCGCAGACCAGCAGACGTGGTTCATGGACCAGCGCACGCGCGATCGCGACACGTTGCTGCTGACCGCCCGACAACTGATTCGGGAACAGGTGCAGTCGTAGTCCAAGTCCCACTTTTTCCAGCAGTGTGGCCGCCGCGGTCAGTGCGTTGCGGCGGGGTTGCCCGGCGATGATCAACGGGACCGCCGCATTTTCGACGGCCGTCAACGTCGGCAACAAGTTGTACTGCTGGAAAACAAATCCGATATTCTTACGACGAAACTCGACCAGTTCGGTTGCCGTCATTTGCATCACGTCTTCGCCCAGAACCGATAACGTGCCGCTGGTCGCATTAAGCAGCCCGGCGATGATGGAAATCAGCGTCGTTTTGCCACAGCCCGATTGACCGACGAGCAACGTCATTTGACCCGCCAGCACGTCAACGTCGATTCCACGCAGCGCGAGAGTCTTGGTATCGCCTACGCCAAACTCTTTGATGATCTGCCGGCAACTGACCGCCGCAGGCTTATGACTGGCGGTTTTGTTGCGGACGGCCTCGGTGGTTGTCGTCATGTTCGTCATCCTCGGAAAACCACAGCCGGTTCGAGAAACAGCACCTTGCGCAAACTGAACACACTGGTCAGCAGAATGATGATCACGACGGCACCGCCAACTCCCGTCGCCGCGAGAGTCGTGATGTGGATGCCCGCCATCGGAGCGATACGGCCGGTGAACGTGAAGAACAGAGCGGTCATGCCCATTCCCAGTCCGTAGCCGATTCCACTGACAATCGCGGCCTGCAGCAGGATCATGCCGATCAGGCGCGAGTTGGTAACACCCATCGCTTTCAACGCACCAAACTGTTTCAAGTTTTCGAGAGTGAACAGATAGAAGGTTTGTCCCGCCACAGCGGCACCAACCAGAAAGCCCAGACCGATCGTGATGCCAAAATTGATGGGGATCCCCGTTGACCCCAGGAAGTAATTGACGGTTCTCCAGAAGAATTGATCCTGCGTCATCGCCATTAATCCGCTTTGCTGTTCGATGTCGTGACAGACAGCGGCAGGGTCAGATCCTGCCACCGGCTTCGCGAGGATGTAGTTCATCAGGTTGCGATTGGAGGGAAGGAACCGTTCCACCTCAGTGAACCGTGTATACAGAACGGGCAGCGTCGTGAATGGTGCTGACGCGCGGCAAATGCCTGCCAGTACGACGCGCCGATCGTTGATCTGAAACTCGCGCCCCAACTGGTAAGGTTCGCCCGGCCACATATATTCGTAGCCGGCCTTGTCGATGAACACCGCGTTGGGCAATGTCAAGTCTTGCAGATCCCCTGCAACCATGCGGTAGGGTGCACCAACCAGTGTTGCGTCGTCGACACCCAGCATCATCACGTTGCGGAAATTGCCATCCGACAGCCGAGCCGTCAAGTTGCTCTTGTGGAACCGCACGGCCCACTCGACACCGGGTACTCCACGCACGCGTTGCAGGTCATTGGACGGCAGATACGGTGCCTCATCGATGTAACGCACCTTGTTATCCATGATCCACAATTCAGCATCACGGACATCGACGATTTGACTCGCAGCCCGTGTGACGATTCCCATGAAGATCGACACCTGCTGGGTCATCAACAACGTGGCGAACGTAATGCTGAAGATCAGGCTCAGGTATTTGCTGCGATCGCCGGTCAGCATTCGAATCGCGAGCCAATTCATGTTCGTGGACCATTCGGCGGAGATTGCTGAAACATTGTCGGTTTTCGACGGTTCGTCGATTTCAATCGAAAAAAACTCACATGGAGTTCAGTTGTTCATATTCGGACTTAAAGACTTCGTTATAGATGCGTTGGCGAGTGACAGAATAATCCCAGTCCTTCTGCAGCGGTTTCCAATTGAACCCGTCGAGTAACGCATGAATTCCCTGCATGAGAACTCGCAGTGGATCCTTGATCTGAAATTCGGTCAGCATCGGGCAATCATGAATCGAGGTCATGTGTGTTCCCAGTGCCATCGTGAACACCGAATAGACGATTTCGTGTGGCGGGATTGTGTGCGCCAGATCACCCGAGTCGATACCGGACTGGACGATTCTGACAACGCATCCGAAACAGGCCGTTTCCAACTTCGAAAGAGCCTCTTTCCTAGCGTCCGACGCTCGATCTCGCAGATTCGCCAACTTAATGATGAATTCTGACTGGTAGTGCTGCGTCTCAAGTCGGCCGAAGATTTCGTCGGCGACGCCGATACCCACCATGCGTTCACGCGGCTGCCCCACGAACTGTTCGGCCCGCAGAAACAATTCGACTCGGCGCTCCATACTTTCGATCGCCAGCGCCGTCACCAGATCTTCCTTGGTGGAAAAGTGCTGGTAAATCGTTCCCTTGGAATACTCCGTCGCTTCGGCAAGTGAATCCATGCTGAGGCCCGCATAGCCCTGTTCGATGAGCATGCGTCGAGCAACCTGCATTAGCAATTGCTCGCGTTCTTGCACTTCTCGTTGTTTACGCGTGATAGTCCCCATGCCGTCAATTATCGACGATCCGTCGAAAAATGTCAATCCGTATTAAGCGAACCTGAAAGAATTCTGGCGAAAAGCCTCTCAACGGCACGAACGCTCGGGGAACTTGGTACTGAGTCAGTTTGCGGGTGACACGCCCTGACGTTTGAGAAGGGCGTGGGTTCTCAGGGAAGCGAGAAGCCCCGAGGGCGCGGCACCCGCGGCAGAATCCGATTCAAGCTGACCCGTTACCGGAACTTGAAGTCAGTTGGGTTGTTGTGTTTCGAGTTGCTGCGTCGCTCGGATCGCAAACGAGGACTGGCACTTCGGTGAGCACGCCACTTTCCGTTTTGCGCGGATTTCGTTTCGCCAGAACAGCAGAACTCTTGTTTATCGAATTGCGATCCAAACTTCGAAACCCCCGTTTCCAGTGGTGGGATTAAACTGCGGTCTATACACCTCCAGCGTCGGGCTGGTGTCAGCTTGCAATCCGGCGTCGGCGATGCCGTGATTCCAGATCGACGACATCACACTGCGAATTTCCGAAATGTGGCCCGCGTGTGAAAAGACGGCGTACTTTTGCTCTGGCAATGACAACTGGACCAATCCGAAGGGTAATTGGCCACCCTCCTTGATTTCGACGGCCGACATGTAGTCGAACTTGCCTTCGTCATCAAAGTTGTAGCAGATGCCGTACGCATCCTGTCCAAGCTGGCCCGGAATACTGCCCAGGTACTGCGAGAAGCGTTGCCATTGGCTGGGGATCGCGGCCGGCGCACTACATTCGTAACGCTGAACGATTCCGGCCATCAACTTGGGTGGAAGTGTTTCGATTCGAGGTTTGCTGAGTGCCTGAGTATTGACAGCAGTCATCATGAACGGCTCCGTGAGATTGAGGTTTTCGAGGGTACCCCGCGCGCGAAGTTGCTCGGGAGGAAGACCGAATTCGTCTTTGAACGCACGAGTAAACGCTTCGTGCGATCCATAGCCAAAATCGAGAGCCAGCCGCAGGATGTCGGTCTCGCCTGCAACGAGTCGTTTGGCGGATTCCGAAAGTCGTCGACGACGCAGATATCGAATCAACGAGGTTCCCATGAACGTCGCGAAGGCACGAGTCAAGTGATAAGGCGAAACGTCCACCGCATCCGCGATCTCGTTCAATCCGATCGGGGACGCAGAATGACTTTCGACGTACCACAACGCTTTTTGCACCCTATCCACTCAACATCCTTTCCGAATCCGTTTTGGCGAAGCCGATCGTAGAGTCACGAAAACATGCTCGCTTGATAGTTCTTGCGAACTTTCCTGATTCTGAAAATGTCTGGCGAGACCGAAACCGTTTGCCAGGTGTTGAAAACGGTGACAGCAGCATCGATCGAGATGATCGCAAAGCGTGTCGATGAGTCACCGGAACCGTTTTCCGATAAAGTCGGATGATGGTCTTGCGAAGCACGGAATGGCGGAATTACTGTTCCGTCAGATTGTTCTATCCGCGAGGTGACGCTTGGCTGGATGCCGGAACACACAATCACCTGAGGGCAAATTCATGGCAGGTCGCACCATTGCAATCGGAGACATACATGGTTGTTCGATCGCCCTGGGAGCACTATTGCACGCCATTCAGCCGCGACAAAACGACACAATTGTGACACTGGGAGATTATGTCGATCGCGGCATTGATACCAAAGGCGCACTCGACCTGCTGATCGCACTCGGCGAACATTGCCACCATGTTCCGATTCTGGGCAATCACGATGAAATGATGTTGAACGCCCGCGCGGATGAAGACGATTTCCATTTCTGGATCAACTGCTTTGGTCAGGCGGCAATTGACAGTTATGGTTCGACGGGGACTTTGGATCTGATCCCGGCCGCTCATTTCGAATTCATGGAGCGCTGCGTGCCTTACTACGAGACCGACACGCATATTTTTCTGCACGCGAACTATGTCGCCGAACTTCCGATGGACCAGCAGGACGTCTACACGATACGGTGGCTGTCGATGCGCGACGTCGTACCCGGACCGCACTATTCCGGCAAGATCGTCGTCGTTGGTCATACTCCTCAACCCGACGTCCTGGACTTGGAATACGTCGTCTGCGTCGATACCGGCTGCGCGACGGGAGGATGGCTGACAGCGCTCGATGTCAACAGCGGGCAGAAATGGCAGGTTGACGAAATGGGCATGACGCGCGAATAACGGTGCTGATTTGTGAGACGACGATGGAATTCACGAGAATTGTCGGACTGTGTGTCGGAACTTCTATTCTCTACGGTATTCTTCACGATCAGGTGACTGCCCATATTTGCGTCGAGTATTTCACGATTGGTCATCCGCGCATTTTTCCAACGGAATCCCCAACGTTGCTGGCCGTGGGTTGGGGCATCATTGCCACTCGGTGGGTTGGAATATTTCTTGGTTTGATACTTGCCACGACCTCAAGATTCGGCGCTCAACCAAAACTGACAGCCGCCGAACTACGATCGCCAATCGCAATTCTGCTGACTGTCATGGCAGTGACTTCCTTCGTTGCCGGAATTGTGGGTTATGGCGGAGCAAGAGCGAGCGTGTTGACGATCGCCGAACCATTGCGATCACGGATCACACCCGAAGGGCACGACCGATTTCTTGCAAATACCTTCGCTCATCTCGCGGCGTATGGAACTGCCGGTATTGGTGGAATCTCGCTTGCCATTCGGATTCTGATTGTGCGGAATCGCATGGCTTCTCAAACGCCAGAGGTACCGGAGCAAGATTGAATTGATGGCAGAGAACGATTCGAACCAGAGCCAAGAACTGATTTCAGTTTTCGTTCCCCCACTGGCCAATCTGCTGGCTCAAGCGGAAAAAACAATCGCAGAATGTGGTTTTTTCCCTCATATGCGTTCACTCTGTGACTTGTATCTGAAGTGATGTCGGTTGGTGAAGCAGGATGGACACGACACGAAGCTCGGCCAATCCGATCGATTTCTCCGTTTCACGGTGTATCCCCGCTTGCAGACACATGTGTTCGTTGTCACTTCACGACATCAGCCCCTGGCCAAATCAGGTCGTTGAATCGATCGACCGGTTCTTTCGCCGTCCATGCCATGCCACGTAGCAACAGCACGCGGAACAGCGGGTCGTCAAACGACCACGAGTAGTGGCCGGGAATCGAGACAAAGACTCGGCCCTTAGCCTGCTCGAGCGACCAGAACAAGGGCTGGGGCCTGCTTTCTTCATCTCCCCAACTGACCACGCGGTCCTGGGGCACTTGTCCGGTTAGATTCCAATAGCTCTCGTCAACCATCTTCAGCACGGTGAACCCGCGTGACACAGGGTGTTCAGGAGCGTGGTTGAAGTGCAGATTGAGTGGTCCATGGCGAAACTTGGCACCCGCGCCCCATGCCAGCGCAATTCGCTTTGCAAATCCCGGGGCGTCCTGTTGTCCGTCGACCGCGAAATGGATGTAGACCAAACCGCCACCTCGCTCCAGATATCGGTCGATATCGGCCGCGCGCTGCGCGTTCCACTCACCGCGCTGATAGAAGACCATGACGTCAGCGTTGTCGAATTCCGTCTTGTCAGGCCAATTCATGGCTGTGACGACATCAACGTTCTGACCAATCGAGAACAACTCGTTCCACGCATTCAACCAGGCGGGATAATCGTGCTCGCCCGGTCCATGATCTTTCGGCCCGGCAACCAGTACGACGCGCAGCGGCCTCCATTGTGGTGGTGCTGAGAGTGCGCCGCTCAGGATCGCATTCACTTCCGCGATGGATCGCGGTCCCGGTCGAGGCACACCAGGATTCTCGCGTGGCATCGAAGGCCCGGATGTCAGCAGATAGGTCAGCAGGTCACGCGACTGTTCGGGGCTGAGGTTTTTCAGCAGACCTTCGGGCATGATGGATGCTGCTGACGGTTTCATTTCATCGACATCATTCGCTGCCAGGACAATGGTCTTGCCATTTGTATCTGTCACATGCAAATGGCCTTCGATCGTGCGGACGACTCCTGTCAGAACGCGTCCATCATTCAGAGAGATGATCGAGGCCAGGTAATCGGGATTGATCGCAAAACTCGGTTGAGTGATATCGCGCAGCACGCTGGTATAGTCGCGATGAATCAGGTTCGACAGATCGGGGCCGATTTTGGCTCCCTGGCCCTGCACGGCATGACACTTGGCACAACCATTTTGCTTGTCATGAAACAGTTTCCAGCCGCGCGACCAACTACCGCCGTCCAATTCCTTGGGACGAACCGCCAGTGCCGCGGTGTCAACTTCATCACCGATTCTTACCCAAGGAAGAAAGGTCCGTTGCGGCAACAGCGGACGGGCCATTTTGTCCTCGGCCGTGGTGAAGGACGCCGTCAGGTTAAGTGCCTCGCGCAGCGTCGTCGGACCTAACTTCAGTTCGATGGCAGTCAGTTCGCCGCGTTGTGGCATGGTCCGAATTGTCGAACCAGCAATCGCAACAGATTGTTTCGAAACTGCACCCAGCTCATCCAGCGACTTCAAGTGCGATGGACCGCTGGAAGTGAATGTTGCCGAAACTGTTTCGGCCGGCCACTCGTAGTCGATTCTCGAACCTGGCTGAACGGCAGGACGCAACATGTCGACCAGATTCAGTTCGGTCGTCAGCGTCAGGGTACCACTTTCCTGCATCGCGGACCAAAGCTGATCGTGGACGGCGGAACCCGCCGTCCAATGCTGTGCGGCGGAAAGATCAAAACTGGGCAACCAACCGTTCCACACAGGCTTATTATCCTGCGTCCATCGAGCCTGGACACCCGTCAGATCGAAATCGAGATCGATCTGCGGATGCTGCGGCAGGTCACCGGACACCGTGTCTTTCGACTGCGGTCGGCCCATCGCCGGCAGCGTCACCGCATAATGGACGTTGGATAGAACGGGATCGGTGGCCAGCACCAAAGTCCGATGATCTGCCGTCAATTGCGCGGAATAGACTTTGATGTCACGGCGCGGCGAGCGATGCTGCATCTGAACGACACTATATCCAGGCCAAAGCGATTCAAACCGATCTCCGGCCCGCACAAAGGCGCCGGCCGTCACGTCGATTTCGTTGAGCGACTCCTTCAGCAGAGCCGGATTGATGGGCCGATCAAACTCGACACGCACTTCTCGTGGTCCCGCCGCCCAAGCCAGAACAGGCTGCGGGTGGTCTCGATCGGAGTATCGAATCTTGAATAGTGTCCCGCGTCCGTTCGGACCGCTGCCCCAATCGGGGCCACCGCTGTGGCACGCCACCAACAGGCCTCCATCCGGCGTCACACAACAGTCGGCGGGCAACATGCTCACGCATGCGAATAACAAATTCCGTGCGACATACCCGGTCTTCGTCTTTGCCAATTGAGTGCGGTACAGTTTGCCACGCGAATATCCGGTCACGAACGCATCGCCCGCCCACTCTTTGGGACCGAAGATCGGCCCATCTTTGGTGACAGGATCATTAAAACAGAATCCGCAGGTGGATTGATGCTGCGGGTCGTACTCGCTGGTACTGGGCTCGTCGATGACGTTGGGCAAATGACGTGGATGCCGTGGAGGAAACCCGTAGTGGCGTCCTTTCTGGATGTGCAGCATCTCGTCAAACGGATTCCCGTTCGACAGCCATGTCGCGCCTTCCTGATCGGTACAGAACAGGTCGCCATCACGATTGAATCGCATTCCGACCGGAAAACGGATGCCCGTGCAATAGATCTCACGTGATTTGAAATCAGGAGCAACGCGCAGGATCGTGCCGCGTTCGCTTTGCAGGTCGTAGGCGGCTTTGCCATCGGCTCCGATCATATACGCGTTCGTGAAATCGGTCGTACCCAGGCCAAAGTAGACGCTGCCATCCTTGGGATTCACAGCCAACCCAAGTGCATCCACGTTGTGTGGCAGTTCCTTCCAGCCTTGACTCACGATGATCTCTTTATCGCCACGACCATCGTTGTCGGTGTCGAGTAGCAGTGAGCACTTTCCTTTTGATGCCACGAAGACGCCATTTCCCAGTTTGTATCCGGGCGGGGTCAGATCCATGCCGATCGGTGAGCGGATTTGCCCTTTGCTTTCCCAATACAACGTGGCTTGATCCTCCAGCCCATCACCGTTGGTGTCGGACAACAACCAGACATTGCCGTCATACCCGAGTGCGACTAGCTTGCCGTCCGGACGGTACAGGATGTTATTGATGTTGGTCAGATCGATTGGCAGTTGCTGCGCTGCGAAACCTGGTAACAGGACCTGGATCGCGGGTGGCGTGACGACACGTTCGAGCGACTTGCCTTGCGAGATTCCAGGGACCGGCAGCGGTGCGATCGCGCCGTACTTCATCTCCAGATATCTCTCCACCGCGGCACGTTCGTCATTGGACAGCGATCGATCGTAGACGAGTAGTTCTGCAATATCAGCATGCAGGAACCCGCGGGGTTCTGGCGGGCCACCGTGCGTGTATCGACGGGCACCCAGGACGAACTCGTCGAAGTGAATGACAGAGTTCTCGGCCCGATCGCGAGTGCCATGACGCTTGCCGTTGATCCATAGGGCCGTTCCGCCTTTACCGGGCGCGGAGGTGACGCACATTCGTGTGACATGACCGTAGGGAACGGATCCTTGCAACAGGTTGAGGAGCCCGCCATTGCCGGCGCCTTCGATATTGACCAATTGCATCGCTGGTGGATTGCCGACGCCCTGGTCGATATTCAAGCCCGTTTCGTAGTCGTTGCGACTCACCTCGCTCATCGACAGCCAAGCCGAGAATGCATCGGGATTGGAATAGGTCGCACTCACGATGAAGATTGTGGTCTGTTTGAGTGTCTGGCCCAGTCCCGACCGAAGGAGATGTCGGTCATTGGAATCGAAGTAAACGGCTTGAAAGTCGCCCGACGGACGAAACTGTGGCTGCGCTTTGGTCTGCTTCTGTGTCAGGTCGCGATGATGGCCCGATGCATCGGGCCAGACTTCGATGGGATCGCCGGTCTGCAGAGGATTGCGCCCACTCCCTAGTTGTGCGTCAGAAAGCTTCGAAGCATCGAACCACAGCGATAGCCCGGAGATCACTGGCATCCGCTTGTCGCCCCATTTCTCGATGGCCGGCCCCGTACGGTCGTCGGCCATTGCCGAGACAGATGAGAAGATGGTGACTGCTATGCAGAAGAGTTGTTTGCGATACATCGATCAAACCTTGAAGGTCAGGAATAGTGGATTTCTAAAGTCACTGTGGCATTTGCAGCTTCATGAACGTGGCGACTTGTGATTTGATCGCGGTTTCCGTTGGCAGACGTTCCATCGAACTGGCTCCGTAGAACCCTTGGATGTCGCATCGATCCAGCATGTATTGAGCGTCCGCAGGCATTGCAATCGGACCCCCGTGACACAGGACAATAACATCCTGTCGTACCGATCGGCCCGCCCTGACGATGGCGTTCACTCGTGTCACGCAATCGTCGAGCGTCAATACGGTCTCGGCACCGATTGCGCCTCCCGTGGTCAGTCCCATGTGCGCGACCAGAATATCCGCACCAGCCCGCGTCATGTCGATCGCCTGCGGTTCATCGAATACATATGGCGTCGTCAACAGCCCCAATCGATTGGCCGCTGCCACACAGTCGACCTCCAATTGATAACCCATTCCCGTCTCTTCCAGGTTGGCGCGAAACAGGCCATCAATCAGGCCAACCGTGGGAAAGTTCTGGATTCCAGCGAAACCCAGATCGATCAACTCTTTCAGAAAATGATCTCGCATCAAGAAGGGATCGACGCCGCACACTCCAGCAATCACGGGAGTGTGATCGACGGTTGTCAGGACTTCTTGAGCCATCTCCTTGACAATCTCATTGGCATTGCCAAAAGGCAATAATCCGGCCAAAGACCCGCGACCCGCCATGCGATATCGACCCGAGTTATAGATGACAATCAGGTCGATGCCGCCCGCTTCTTCGCTTTTGGCACTGATGCCCGTTCCGGCTCCGCCGCCGATGATTGGTTGGCGTTTCGAGATCTTGTCTCGCAGGCGAGTGAGGATGGATTCTCGAGTGTGTCGCATGTTGTCAATTCTGTCCTGTTTTAGTTTTCACGAACGAGTTACGCCCGCGGCAGCAACTCTTGAAAGTGCTGCAATAATGCGGTGGAGAATTTGGGATTGTTGATATCGTAAGGCAAGCGAATCAGTTGTCGCTGCGCTGTCACGTGAAGTCGGCTGGATAACTCAGTAAACAGGGCGGCATCAGCCTCGGGATCGTGAAACGGCTGACCAGGAACGTCAAGCAATGACAATCCTCCTTCCGGTATCACCAGGGTTAGCGGGGCCGTCGACTGATTCAGTTTCTCGGCGATCCAACGGCCGATTTTTCGATTCTCGTCCGGAGTGGTGCGCATCAAGGTTACTTGTGCATTGTGAACATGCAGGCGGCGCTCTCGAAAGGCCGCAGGAACCGTGTCTATGGCGCCAAAGTTAACCATGTCCAGTGCTCCCAGGCTGAGGACCAGTGGAATCTGACTCTGGATCAATTTCTCAAAACGATGCGGACCACTGGGAAAGACACCGCCCACAACTTCATCGGCAACTTCGGTCGTCGTGATATCAAGGACGCCAATAATCAATCCCGACGCCACAAGTTGTTCCATCGCGCGACCGCCCGTGCCCGTGGCATGGAAAACCAGGCAGTCATACCCCTGCGACTCCAACCGTTCGCGCACTTGAGTGACGCAGGGCGTCGTGACGCCAAACATGGTCATGCCGATCGCCGGGCGCGCTTCGCGCCGTTGCAGTGGCTGTTGAACCATACCGGCCAGTGCAAACGCGGCATTCGACAGAATGACTTCCGAAACGGCATTCAGTCCGGAAACATCGACGACGGAATACATCATCAAAATGTCGGAGCAGTCGACGTAGGGAGCAACGTTTCCGCTGGCGACCGTCGAGACCAGTAGCTTCGGCAACCCGATCGGCATCGCTCGCAGCGCGTGCGAAATTAATGACGTTCCACCACTGCCGCCCAGCCCGATGATGCCCAAGACGCAGCCCAGCGACTGTTCCCGCAACAGATAACGACGCAGACACTCGGCCATTTCTCCGATCGCGCTGGCGCGGTCAGTACCGGCGCTGTTTCTGTGATTGCTAATACGTTGCGAGGAAGTGTCACCATTTCGACTCGCAGCGGCCCTGACCTCGTCGCGCGTCACGTCGGGGACGACCGACGGTTCTGACAACGTGCCCACGTCGACGATCCGAACGCAGAATCCGCGTCGACGCAGGATCTCCGCGACAAACCCTAATTCGAATCCTTTCGTGTCCATCGTGGCAATGACGTAAACCGCTGGCGTCATGCGAGGGTAGTCCCAAAAATGAGGTAACAGTGGAAACAGTACCTTCACCCATTAGCAAAGGCCGCGCCGCTGCAGTACTGTTGATCAATCGCTTGAAACCAATGGATATTCTGGAGATTTGATTGTGGGCCGATCGACATCGCTTTGGCGAAGTGTTACCTGGGTTACGTTATTGTCGTTGCAACTGGTAACAGTCGTTCCTATTTCCGACTGGATGAGTTCATGACGAACTTGGCTGAGTTTCTATCTGCGGTTCCGATCGATCGTCCCGCGATTGCCGTGGTCGCTGGATCGGGCATGATTGCGCGCTGTGCAGTCGAGTCAGGAGCTGATTTGCTGCTGGCCTTGAACGCCGGAGTCTATCGTGCACACGGCGTTGGAACGCTGGCATCTTTCCTTCCGTTCGGCAACGCCAATCAGCAAACAGAGAGACTGTTGCGTGAGCATCTGTTACCGCAACGACACCAGACACCGATTGTTGCAGGACTGTTTTCGGCGGACGCCCCCGATGACGTGGCCGCATATCTGGATCGTTGGCGAAGTTGGGGCGTCGAAGGAATCGTGAACTGGCCGGCTGTCGGCTTTGTAGACGGCACATTCCGACGGGCGATTGAGTCCGCCGGAATGGGAACGGCATCGGAGGCCACCATGTTGCGGCAGGCCAAGCAGATGGGATTCCGCACATTTGGTTTTGCATTGTCCGTCGAAGAAGTGCGAGCGTTCCTGGATGTTAAAGTCGATGGGCTGATTCTAAACCTGGGCCTGACAAGAGAACTGGATGACGTTCGCGAACGACGCGATCGCATTCAACAATGCGTAACGCGACTGAACGAGATGCTTCAGCTCGTTGACTCACTTCCATCTCCGCCACTCTGCCTGGCCTTCGGCGGTCCCGTCACGTCGGCCGAGGACCTGCGCGCGCTGGTGCGGCAGACTCATATCCGTGGCTTCGCAGGCGGATCGGTGTTCGAACGCTTGCCGGTCGAGTCGGCAGTCGTGGCAACCGTCCGGCAATTTCGGCAATCACTGGCGACGGTGGATCACGATCGGCAGTCGCAGGGGTTGGGCCCGATCACCGGTTCCAGCCCCGAGATGCAAGAACTGTTCGATCTCCTGCGGCGTGTGGCACCTCAGAATGTGAACGTGTGTATTGAGGGCGAAACGGGAACCGGCAAGGAACTGGTCGCGATTCAGATTCATCGGCTCAGCAAACGCAGCGGACATCCCATGATTACGCTGAACTGCGGCGCGATCCCTGATTCGTTGTTGGAAAGCGAACTGTTCGGACACGAAAAAGGAGCCTTCACCAGCGCTGACAAACGCCGCAAGGGCAAGTTTGAGCTCGCCAATCGAGGAACGCTGTTTCTGGATGAAATTGCTGACCTCAGTCCGCGGGGACAGGTCTCATTGTTGCGTGCAATTCAGCAGCAAGAGATCACGCCGATTGGGGGTGATGTTGCGATTCCCGTCGATGTCCGTATTTTGACCGCTTCCAATAGGCCGCTGAAAGACGAAGTTGCTCAAGGGCGGTTCCGAGAAGATCTTTACTATCGACTGAATCAAATCACCTTGCGCATTCCCTCGTTGCGCGATCGTTTGTCCGATCTCTCGCTTATCGTTCGTGAGTTGCTCGATCAACTGCAAATCGAATATGGCTCGCGGATGCTGGATCTCTCTCCGCGTTTTGTGATCAAATTGCAGCAACATGCATGGTTCGGCAATGTGCGCGAACTCGAAGCCGTACTCCGAGAAGCCGCGATCCGGGAAGACGGAAGCATCCTGGAAGGACGGCACTTCGTTCCCACCTTGTCCGATTTGTTGCATGTCGGGAATAGGAGTCGTGGCGGCAGCAACGATGTCGACCACAGGTCCCGTAAACCTAGCGCAGACTGCGCAATCCGCCCGTCGGATCATCGAGCGGCTACAGCGATCGACCAGAACAGCAAACAGCGACAAAAATCGGCCGCAGGGCAAGCCTTGGAGTTGTGTCAGGGAAACAAGTCGCACGCCGCCAAACTACTAGGAATATCTCGCAAGACGCTGTATGTCTGGTTGAATTCAGGTAAGCAATATTGAGCTTCAGAGGGTCAATCGAGGCTGTGAGGTGATGCATGTGAGACTGAAATCGACTTACCCCTTAG
>Ga0105238_10001008_pt1 | contig 28735 bp, 19 predicted proteins | sample KBSC34metaG_FD_81526 | JGI IMG/M metagenome (GOLD analysis project Ga0105238, IMG submission 81526) | Corn rhizosphere microbial communities from Kellogg Biological Station, Michigan, USA - KBS C3-4 metaG | ecosystem: Host-associated > Plants > Roots > Rhizosphere > Soil | place: Michigan, USA...
AGCGGAGTATGCGCTAGTAACTAATTGAAACCTCAGGCACGAGTGGCACTCAAAGTAAGCCTAAGGAACGGTTGGTAACGGCTAATGGGGTCCTAAAAGGGGCTGGATTTCATCGTTGGGAAATGCACCCAACGATCTACCCAAGGTCGCATAGCTCAGTGGGTAGGTAGGTGTCACTAGAGCGTCCGTGTGCGGCCTAGTGGCGCGTCAGTCGGTCATCCGGTTCTCCCGGCTGGGGGCGAGACACTGAGGCAATGCGCACGGTTGGCGCCGTCGAAGACATTGTCGGACGCGAAACCGTGAGCGCAGTAACCGGCTCGCCTACCGGCCCGCAGGTTTGGGCGCTGCTGAAGCCGGCTTGGCGAACTTCGCCGCGTCAAGTGGCACATTGGGTTGCACTGCGCTGAGCTCCGTGGTCGTCTGCCCGTCGGTCCACGTCACGACAATATGAAACGGCAGCTTGACTCCGGCGACCTCGCGATAGTCGGAGTAGTCAGTCTGTGTGGGAACGACGCCGACGATGGTCACGGTATAGCGCACCACTCGCACCAGCAGACCCGACTGTTTGTCGAAGAACAGCTTTATACGGGATCCACCGGCGCCGGTGCCCTGAATCATCTGAACGGGGCGATCGTCAATGACCGTCGTCGCAAAGCCGGTGCGCCACTGTCCGAGCGCCTGCTTAATCCCTGCGGGAAAAGAGAGGTCCGCGTCCAGCTTGAGGCCATCCAGTTCCTTTCCGGTCAACGTGAGCAACGGTACCGGCTTGTCCGCGGCAGCGATCCAACCCGCGCGGCCGTCGAAAGTCCGGGTGCTGTCACCGAGGAGCGTGTGGACGATGGTGGTGCGCTGGGCGGGCGCCTTGGCGAAGATCTCTACCGGGACCTCCCCGAAGTCGGTGTCGAAGCCCTGGTAAGTCCCCTTAGCGGAAAAGCTTGTGAGGGCCGCCAGCCGCTGGCTCCCACCGAGCGCCTGAATATACCGGTCCAGAATCTGATCGGCCGAAGGCGTCGCGGGGGCCGACGCGGGAAGTTCAGTTTCGTTAGGATCGTCCGGAGGCGGAGCGCCATACTGTACCGCCAGGCTCGGAATCAACTTGGGGCGTGTCGTGCCGCGATGGCAGGCGTAACAGGTTACTACCCCCTGTCCTCCAAAATTTTCCTTATTCAAATTGTTGACCATCAGGACCATTCTGCGGGCCATCTTCTTCAGCCCCGTGTCGTCGGCATACCTGGTCCAGTCTCCGGCACTCTCCGAGATATGGCAATCCGTGCAGTTCAAGCCCGTGGAGGCGGAAAAGAAACCCATGGTCGCCATGAATTCGTCCACCGAAATCCCCTTGAGGACCTGGACATTTTTGAAGGCGTCTTCCGCCATCTGCGGCTTCTGGTCAGAGCCCACCTGGGCGCAGACCGCTCCCGCGCATAGCAGGTATGCGGACGCGGCCGCCACATAGCACAAGATCGTTCGCCCCCGTCCAGGCTGCATATCCTATTTATGGTTGCCAGGGTGATCCGGGTCGGCGGCATCCGTGATTGTTTTGTTATATTCGATCATTTCCGACGGCACGCAGAACTGCTCATCAAATTCCCCGGTAGTTCCGAATGCGGCAAAATTACTTGGAATCCACCGGTAGGTTTTGCTGGGTAGGAGCACCCAGGGCTTGGTGTAGTACTTCGGATCGTCAACCGTCACGCTGGTCTGCAGAACGTTAAAGCTCACCCGTGTGTACCGCTCCTCCACTCGCAGCTCCGTGCTATGCGGATGGCCGGGCTGATCGAGCCAGGTGCTGTCCATGAGCCCGTTGGTATTCACAACCAGTGTGAAATCTCCATCCCAATGGCCCACCGAGTATCCGTACCATCGGCTTTTAGGTCCGTCCTTGGCGCCCACATTCTTGGGAAGCTCGCGCCCGTCCATCCACACAATGCGCCCGGTTCGATTGTACTGACTGGTCATGACAATGCGGTCCGGCATTTGACTGAATGCAAGTCCATTGGGTTCTTGCAACAAGTTGCGTGGAAAACCGAAGGGATCACACGACAGCCAGGGATCGTTGGTACTCGCACTGTATGTACCGGGTTTATTAAGCTTGAACCGCGCCAGCCCCGCGGGTGTGAAGGAGGAAGGTTCCCCGCCGCGCCCTCTAGGCCCCGCCCACGCCCCGAAGAGATCGTGACGCGGAGCGGGCCCTCCCGGACCGTTCTTTGCTAACAATTCGACGTGTTGCACGACTTGCGCCGCCAGATTCGGCGAAAGAACCAGCGCTGCAACCCCAATGCCGATCAAACTCGTGAACGAATTCCGCATTTTCCGCCTCCTATGCTACTCGACGTCTTTTCCGCCCTGCTGGCCGTCATGCAATTCCGTGCCATCAGCCAGCACGATTTTGTTGAGACGCCCCACTGGCCGGCCCGTCTTGGACTGGTAAAGGTAAATCGTAATCACGTCTCCGGGCTGAAAGGACGCCTGGCTCCATCCCTTCAACTGAAGCGTCGATGGACTGCTCGCCTCCGCGGACCAATGCTGGACGTTCCCCTGGGCATCCTTTGCGTCAACCATCACAATGACGTGCGGGTTGATCCACAACCATTTGGTCACCGTCGCGCCCTTTAGGACCACGGCTTTGCTCGTATCGTAGTTATTACCCCCGTGGTGTGCAAGCAGCGGGATGCAAGCGACCAGAAAATACACCACCAAACTCCAAGTGAACCTGAACCTCATGGCGACACCTCCACTGTGGACCGTAACACAAAGCGCTGCATCGCGGAAATTCATCCGCCGCGATGCAAGTAATGCATGCGGGTTTGACTGCGCGGTTTCTCTGATCTGTTTGCTATTGGGCTGGCTTGCGCTGTTATGAGCACCGGGGGTTGCGGACATGTAATTCGTAATCGGCACGTCGCCGGTTCGCTCCCGGCGATTTTTCCGCCACCCACGATCGGCTCGCTGAATTCGGCTGGGCGCTGATATACTTTGAAACGATTTTGGACACGGATGCGATGCTGAGATCGCCGCTCATCACTAATCTATTGATCACGCTGACTGGAGCCACGACGTTCGGCGCCACCTGCGAAAGCCTGGCCGCGTTGAAAGTACCGCACACCACGATCACGTTGGCGGAGGCTGTCCAGTCAGGGACGCCAGTCGCTGCCAGACCGGGCCGCGCGGTGGATGCGGATACCACGGGGGATGCCGCCGCTGGTACGTTGCCTGCGTTTTGCCGCGTCACATTGACCGTTCGACCTACCAGTGACTCCGATATCCGAGTCGAGATCTGGCTCCCGGCGTCGAACTGGAATCGGAAATTCGAAGCGAACGGCAACGGCGGCTGGGGTGGCTCAATCCAACCGGGTGTCTTGGCTGCGGGCCTGCAGCGCGGCTATGCGACGGCCATGACCGATACGGGCCATCAGGGGAATAGCGCCGCCTTTGCCTTTGGGCACCCCGAGAAGGTGGTGGATTTCGGCGATCGTGCCGTGCATGAAATGGCGGTCAAGGGCAAGACCATCGTCAACGCGTTCTACGGCGAAGACCCGAAATTTTCATATTGGAACGGCTGTTCGCAGGGCGGTCGGCAGGGCTTGAAGGAAGCGCAGAAGTACCCGAACGATTTTGACGGCATCATCGCTGGTTCGCCGGGCCTGAACTGGACCGGACGCGCGATACAAAGCGTCTGGATCGCGCGGGCCACTCATAAAGACGAAGCCAGTTTCGTGCCCAACAGTAAGTTCGCTGCGATTCACAAAGCGGCGCTCGATGCTTGCGACGCAAACGACGGCGTTAAAGATGGAGTCATCGATGACCCCACGCGCTGCGCCTTCGATCCCAAGGTGATTGAATGCAAGGGCGCCAATTCGCCCGATTGCCTTACGTCCGCACAAGTGGAGACAGTCCGCAAAATATATACTTCGCCGACGAACCTGCGCACGAAGCAGGAAATCTTCCCCGCTCACGAACCGGGGAGCGAAATGGGATGGAACACCATGGCGGGTCTGAACCCCTTCGCCATCGGCGCGGGACTGTTCAAGTACGTCGTATTTCAGAATCCGGATTGGGACTACAAGTCGTTTAATTACGATAGCGATGTCGATGCGACGCTGAAGGCGGCCGGCGATTTGAACGCCATGGACGCGAATATCGGGAGCTTCATTAAGCGCGGCGGCAAAATGATCCAATATCACGGCTGGAGCGACCCCCAGATCTCCCCGCGCAGCAGTGTGAAGTATTTCGAAAGTGTGCTCGATACACTGGGCGCTAGCCAGGTGGCGGGATCATACCGCTTGTTCATGGTTCCCGGCATGGCCCACTGCGGCGGCGGCGACGGGACGTCGACGTTCGATATGCTGGCGGCGCTGGAGCGATGGGTAGAAGGGAAGAAAGCGCCGGAGCGGCTCGAAGCGTCGCGAATACGCGACGGCAAGGTGGACCGCACTCGTCCGCTTTGTCCCTATCCGCAGCTAGCCGTGTACAACGGCTCCGGAAGCACGGACGAATCGGCGAACTTCACCTGCCGGAATTAGCCGCCATAAAAGGAGAATCACGTGAAGGCCAGAACAATTGTCAATTTGTCAGGGATCACACTGCTGTGGAGTGCCGGTCTGGGGGGTGTGGAATCCGTTCCCCGGCGAGGGAAACGTGCTGCACGCCCAGGCACCGCGCCTCACGACGAAGTTTCAGGTGGACCCCTTCTGGCCGAAGCCCGTGCCCAACGACTTGATCATGGGGCCCGGAAGTGGCGCATGCGTCGATAAGGCGGACCACGTCTTCGTGATCCAGCGGACAGCCGACATCACTAAGTCGAACCCCAATCAGGCGGACGAATTCGCCCCGACCATGGTCGAATACGATCCCGACGGTAACGTCCTCCATATGTGGGGCGATCGGAAAGTAGTGCCGGCCGCCGCCCACAGTTGCCTCTTTAGCCGGGACGGCAACATCTGGATCGACGGCCAGGACGACGCGGTGGTTCAAAAGTACACGCGGGACGGCAAGTTGCTCCTGCAGATCGGCACGAAATTAAAGTTCGATACCTCGGACGGAACAATCCAAGGAAAAGCGTTGGACGCCAGTCACGAGCTGCTCAACCGGCCAACCGCCTTAGCCGAAGATCCTTCCAACGGGGACCTGTATGTTGTGGACGGGAACGGGAATCACCGCATTGTGGTCTTTGACGCCCAAGGAAAATACGTTCGCCAGTTCGGGCGCCTCGCAACGAAAGAGGAGGCCGAGGCGGGAACAGGCGGCACGTTCACCAAGAGCATTCACTGCCTCGTAATTTCCGACGACGGTCTGCTTTACGCTTGCGATCGGGAAGGCCGCCGAATTCAAGTCTTCGACAAAATGGGCAACTACAAGAAGAGCCTGTATGTTCCCAGAAAAAGAGCGGACCTACCGGGCCGTCCGGAAGTTACGACACTCGTTTTGTCCCGGGACAAAACTCAGAAATATATGTATGTCGGGACTCCGGAAGGCCGCATCTGGACCATCGAGCGCGAGACCGGCCATGCGATTTCCGCATTCGGACGGCACGGCACCATGGCCGGGGAGTTCTATGTGCACGAGATTGCTATCAACTCCAAGGGTGATCTCTTCATTTCCGAGGAAGCGGGACGCAGAACTCAAAAGTTTAAGGCAGTACAGCCAGACTAGGGACTCAGCACAATGTCCCGGTGGGGAAACTGCTCATCCTATATAGGATGAGTGGAGACGACGCGGCGGCAGTCGCGCTTTTGTCGGCAGGGTTCGCTACCGGCGGAAGAGCGAGCCTTATCCGCATTTCGGCGAATCGCATAGAATAGCGTAACGGTGACGCACTGAACGGGGCTGATCCAAGCAGGAGGAGTAATTTATGAGAACACTAGCGCTCTTTTTGGGCCTCGCGGCGGTGGGACAATCTCCGCTAAACGCCCAGTTGGCCCCGGTCAACGAACTAGGCCTGAGCATCGGGCATATGCACATTTTCCCGGCGGATCGCGAAAGAGAGGCCAAAGCGTGGCTGGTGCTGGGCGGCAAGCTCGAATACAACTTGTCGAACAATATCCCGATCGGTTTTCCCGGGATCATCGTCCTGATTGGGAATCCGCGTCCGGCAAATTTGGGCAGCGCCGGATCGGTGATCGATCACGTGGCGTTCCGCGTCCCGAACCTGGACTTGACTGTGAACCGGATCAAGGGCATCCAGACATGGTGGAAAAATGGAACCTGGGGCTGGACGATAGAGCCCGGCGCAACTTCGTCACAGGCATTTGCCACCACGCCCGGCGGCATCCGGGTTGAGATCGTCGAAGACAAATCCCTCAAAGTCCCGATTGTTTTCGATCATGTCCATTACTACACCGACGAAGCCCGCCTCAAGCCCATGGAAGACTACTACGCCAAGATGTTTGGCGCCAAACCTGTGCACGGCAAGGCGGACACGTTGAGCATGCCCGGGGGCAATCTGGTTTTTTCTAAATCTGAGACAGCTCCGCTTCCCACCACGGGACGAACTCTGGACCACGTAGGCTTCAACATGCTGAACGCTGAGGCGCTGGCGCTCTATTCCAAAGTCCTGGAAGAGAAGGGCGCGAAGATGGATCGTCCTTATGCTCCTGCATCGATGGGGATGACCCACCTGACCACCGATTTTGGGACCAACATTGAAGTCACCAAAGCGCAAAACGCTTACTTCGATCCCAAGCTGCTGGATCAGGGCTATTACCTGATGGACGAAGGCGGGAGAAGAGAGGGAGAGAAGCCGACGTATAAGCGGTGACCTTCTTCGATTCAGCAGCGGTTGCTGCGTCGCTGACAGCGGTGTAGTCTACGAGGTATGAATTTCATGGGGGCCGCGGGAATTCTGTTTGCTGCCGCAGTTCTTGCCGTTAGCGCCGATTCGTTCGCGGGAATGGACGGGAGCGCGCTTCATCCTTTTGCATCGTCGGCACGCGCCCGGGTTTTTCTGTTCGCTCGCACCGACTGCCCAATCACTAATCGCTACGCTCCGGAATTGCAGCGCCTGTCGAGAGAATTCGCGGGACACGCCGTCGAATTCTGGCTGGTGTATCCCGATCCGGCGGCAACTTCGCAAAGAATTCGTGATCATGTCGCGCAATATTCCTTTCCAGGAACGGTGTTGCGCGATCCGCATCATCAACTAGTGAAACTGGCTCGAGCGACGGTCGCGCCCGAAGCCGCGGTCTTCAATCCAGCCGGGCATCTCGGCCGGATCGACGACCAGTGGTTGACTCCCGGCAAGGCGCGCCCTGCGGCGCAGACGCACGATTTGGAAGACGCGATTTCGGCCGTGCTCGCCGGCCGCCCGCCAGCACAAGCCGAGACAAACGCCGTGGGCTGTTGGCTGGCCGACGTGCAATGAAACTCGACAGACTGCGTCGGAGCGGCGTTGGATCTATCCTGACGGCACTCCCGTTTGTGCTCTCCCCAGCATCCGCCGCGACCGTAAATTTCGCGCACGATATCGCGCCGATTATTTATCGAAATTGCGCTCCTTGTCATCGTCCCGGAGAAGCGGGACCCTTTCCCCTGCTCAGCTATCAAGACGTGAAGAGCCACGCGCGTCAGATCGCGGACGTGACGCGACGCCGCTATATGCCACCGTGGGCGCCTCAAGCGGGTTACGGAGAGTTCTTGGACGAGCGCAGATTGACCGATGCGGAAATCCGCTTGATTGCGGACTGGGCCAGCCAGGGCGCACCCGAAGGAAACGCCGCCGAGACTCCGCCACTCCCGAAATTCACCGATGGCTGGCAACTCGGGCCGCCGGACCTGATCATCGAAGCGGAGCACGCCCACACCTTACCTGCTTCCGGGCCCGACATGTTCTGGAATTTTATTCTTCCTGCCCGCGTTGCCTCAACGCGCTACGTTCGAGCGATTGAAATCCGGCCAGGCAATAAACGGATCGTGCATCACGCGAATTTGCTGGTCGATCACACCGGATGGGCGCGCCGCCAGGGGAATGGTACGGGCGATGGTTTTCCGGGCATGGACCCGACCAACGAACGCACCGTGTTTGAGCCCGATGACGGACATTTTCTTTTCTGGAAACCGGGCGGCTCCACCTACGTTGAACCGGACGGTTTTGCATGGAAGATCGACCCCGGCAACGACTTGGTGCTGAATACGCACATGCAGCCAACCGGGAAATCCGAGCAGGTGCGGCCTTCTGTCGGCCTCTACTTCACCGATAAACCTCCGCAGCACTTCCCGATGCTGGTGCAACTGGAACACGACGGCGCGCTCGACATTCCCGCCGGCGAGCCAGACTTCCGGGTTTCCGACGATTTTCGAATGCCGCTCGACGCCGATGTGCTGGCCGTCTATCCGCATGCGCACTACCTGGGCACACTGCTCGAAGGATTCGCAACGCTTCCCGATGGAACACGCAAGGAACTGATTCGCATCGCGGACTGGGATCCCGCGTGGCAAGGCGTGTATCACTACCGCGAGCCGGTATTTCTGCCAAAAGGCTCGGTGGTTTCGATGCGCTATCACTACGACAACTCAGCGGCGAATCCACGAAATCCCAATAGTCCGCCGAAGCGCGTAGTGGGTGGAGATCAGGCGACGGACGAAATGGGGCACCTATGGCTCCAGGTGTTGCCGCGCGGCGACGGTGACCGGCGCAGAGAGCTCGCTGAGGCGATGGTGCGGCATCGATTGGAAAAATATCCGGAGGATTTGCCGGCTCATCTGCAATTGGGCGCGCTGTTGCTGGCGCGGTCCGACGGCGTGGAAGCGCTACAGATCGGCGAAAGTGCCGTCCGACTGCAAGCGGACAATGTGGAGGCGCACAAATTGTTGGGAGCGGCTCTGGCTGCCGTGGGACGCGGCAGGGAAGCAGCGGCGGAGTTCCAAAGCGCACTGCGGTTGAAACCGGACGACTTCGATGCGCGCTTTAACCTGGCAAGCGCGCTCGTCAAAATGGGCAAACTCGACGAAGCCAGCAAAATACTTCGCAGCACAAAGGCCGCCGCGAATCCCTCCGCCGTAGGCTACGATTCGGTGGGGTGCGCGGTGCACGTGGATCCTGCCAGGTTCAATCGGCCCGGCCTCACGGAACTGACCTGGAAATCCGACATCCTCGAATTCAGCGACACGCCGGCCGACGCGAATCCGTTCAAGCTCCATGTAGACTCCATGTACGTCAGGTTCACGGGCCGCGGCTTTGGCCTTTCCGATCGAAATCCTGGCCTGACCCTCGCCGCGGTAATTCAGAACGCGGGGCATTCCTTTGCCGATGATGCAGTGAGCAGGATTCTGCCGTTTCGCGGATTGGGTGTGTATCTTTCCTCGCTTCAGCCCACTCTTTCTGATCAGCAGCATGGGGTTCGTTTGAATGCGGCCACGACGGCGTTCCCCAACTTCGGCAGATTCTTCGAAAACGTCAACGGTTTAGGATACAGTGCGAAAAATATCTATTCCCGTCAAACCTTGGGAACACCATCGCCCGACAAACCCATCTCCATCCGCTGGATTGTAAGGAAGTTGGAAACTACCACGAACCCGCCGCCGAATCTCTCGAAAAATCTGGCGGGCGAATGGATTTCTTTGTCGGGCACCTTTGTTCGCTGGAATTTTCAGATGGCCGTCAATGGCGCGATGATTGACGTCGGCGATTACTATTTGCCGCTGGAGAAGGCCGAATTTATTTCGGCGCAGGATCCCCTTTCCTTGGTGCCGGAACACTTCGGCTCGGCGGCTCAGATTCTACGGTCTCAACCAAGCACCGTAAGATTCAGCGATCTGGCGGCGTTCGACGGCGCGAACTGGTCGTCTCTGGCAGACTGGCGGCTCACCAACTGCCTCGACGACGGCGCGGGAAATCTCGACCAACATTACGGCTGGCGAACCGACGGAGGCGCTTTGATCGATACCTCGGGGCATGCAGACGACCTTAGGTCGAGCACGCGAGCGATCGCCGCATCCTTCCATCTGGCAGCTCCAGACCCGGCCGGAAAATAGCCTGAATTAGCTTGTCACCCAGGTATTATGAAATGCGATAGGAGTCGTTTGAATGAAAAAGCTGCTCGGTATTTTGATGCTCGCCGCGATGTGCCCGACGACCATCTGGGCGCAGCTAGCGCCGTACAACGACAGGGGAGTCACGTGGGGGCACATCCATATCCGCGCCAAGGACAGAACTAAAGAGACACTCGCCCTGATGTCACTTGGGGCGCGGCTCGGCAATAATCTGTCACCCAATATGAACGTGGTATTTCCAGGACTTCTGATTCTGTTGTTGGATGGCGATCAACAACCGAAGGGCGGTACCGAAGGAACCGTTGTGGACCACATTGGCTTTCGAGTTTCCGATCTGGCTGACACGCTGGCGCGAGTAAAGGCCGCAAACTGGGGCCTGCACGCCAAGGACGTGCCGGACGCTAAACCGGGGCAGGCGTTTTTGGTGACTCCCAGTGAAGTGAAGATCGAACTGATCGAAGACACCAGACTCACACAGCCGATTGTATTCGACCACGCGCATTTCATGGTGTCGCAGCCGAGTCTGCAGGAAATGGAAGACTACTACAAGACCATGTTCGGCGCCGTGGGAAATGGCGACACGCTCAGCCTGCCGGGTGGAAAGCTGATCTTCACAAAATCGGACAAGCCCACTGTTTCGCCTACGGGTTACGCCGTCGATCACATCGGCTTCGATATTGCGGGTTCTCATGGAGGACTAAAAGCGTTCTCCGACGCGATCGACGCCAAAGGAACCAAATGGAGCGTGCGCTATCGAAAGATGGAATTCGGCAATGCACGTCCCATGGATCCCGCCGGCCTGGTGATCGAGCTGACCCACGGCCAGGACGGCTACGCCAACTACAAGCACATCGAGCCGGAGATGCTCAATTGCGAGGCCCGGCCGAGTAAGCCTCCTTGCTGGTAGATCGCGCGTGTGTGCAAATCGCAACGGATGCCGCGGAACTTCGTACGGCTAATCCCGGGAGACCGGTGCCGACGAAGGTTCATTTGATCGACAATATTGGATTTGAAATCAATAATTTGCAAGGTTTTGTAAGACGCTAACGGGCGCCGGAGTGAAGTTCGATTCGCCGTATAGCAGGCAGCGCCACAAAAGTTTTGCGAGTGCAGAACCTACCGATCCCTGGGGTACTTCTATCGAACTCGCAGCGCGTCTGGGCAAGTTTTGAGGTGCACCAGTGCGCTTTCTTGCAATAAGGGCACTTCCGTGTTTTTAGGGAGATAAGATAGACGTTGCGATTTCGCCGCGACTCGCCCGGCGACTCGATCTTAAGAAGACTTCGTGTTGGAAAGAAAGAGAGACGGACCTATGAAAATCTCGTTTCGCGACTTGCTCGGAACTGCTGGGGTTTCCATCCTGGCCGTGATTCTGGTCTTGATCCATGGCGGCGCGAACGTTCAGGCGCAGCAGCCGGCCGCGCTGGTGATCGAAGGCGGGACGCTGGTCGACGGAAACGGCGGAGTACCCGTTTCGAATTCGGTGGTTGTGATCCAGGGAAACCGGATCGCCGCCGTGGGCCGCAAGGGACAAACCACCTACCCGCCGAATTCACAGGTCATCAATGCGGACGGTAAGTTTGTTATTCCCGGCTTGTGGGACGCCCACTCTTACGGCACATGGTTCCTGAACGACTTTTACGTCAATAACGGCGTCACCTCACTCATCGATAACGGCCTGGGCGGGGAGCTGTCCATTATCCATAAGGAAGCGGTGAATCGAGGAAGGATCGCCGGCCCGCGTTACGTCATCTCGATCGGCAGCCAGAGCAATGACCCTCGGTTCAACACCGGATTCGAGCCGCTTCTCTTTCCCGACCGTATTCCCAAGTCGCCGGCGGACGCGCGGGTGATCACGAAGCGCTTTGTGGACGCGGGTGCGGATTTCATCTTCTTCCAGGATGCGGCGCTGCCTCTCGATGTGGTGGCAGCATCGGTGGACGAGGCGAAAAAAGCAGGCAAGCCTATTGCGCTGGAGCGCGTAGGCAATCCTCTGACGCTCATGAAGGCGGTTGAGATGGGATTCAACTACCTGACGCACTCGCCGGGCGTGGCCGAAGAGCTTGCGAAGGATCCTTCGAAATGGAAGAACGAGCTGGACCTGTACGCGGACATGGATCCTGCCAAGGCACAAGCATTAATTAAGACCCTGGTGGACCACAAGGTGACCCTGGTACCCAACTTCATTAACATCGCGCCGGGCTATCAAAAGGATTTTAGACGTTTTGAAGAAGAGGACGCGAGAATCCTACGCGATCCGGATGTACTTTCCTTCTATCCGGAGGCCACGGTCCTGGGTCGGCCGACTGCGCTGGGACTGCTGCGAAGTGGTACGTCGCGCTCCCAACTGCCGACGGATCCGGCTGTGTTGGAGCGCAGGCGCCAAGGCTACCGCAATCTTCTGAAGTTCCACCTGGATTTCCTGCATGCGGGGGGAAGGGTGCTGACTGGCGGGAACACACAGGTCCAGAGAGTGGCTGGAATGACCATCCAGCACGAAATGGAAGCTTTCGTGGAAGGCGGGTTCAGCACCATGGAAACATTGCAGGCGGCAACCAAGTGGGCCGCCGAATCGATGCATCTGCAGGACCGGGTCGGTACCATCGAAGGCGGAAGGCTGGCCGATTTGCTGATCCTCAATGGCGACCCGCTGCAGGACATTCGCAACACACAGAAGATCGACATGGTGGTTTTCAACGGCAAGGTCACCGAGCGGAAATATCACTCGTGGCCGAGCGACCCGTTCATGGATAGCGGCGATATCATCTTCGGAAATCCGCCGGTGGAATCCCTGGCGTGGGTGGTCGCTTTGAAAAAGGCGACGGGGGGCGGTGGAGGAGGCGAGGGTGAAGGGGCGCCAACACCGGCGCGCGGCATGCCCAATCCCCCAGCGTCGCCGCAACCCGCGATCGAGACGATCTCGCCGACGTTGCTGACCGAAGGTGCGGCGTCTACGACGATCACGGTCAAAGGATTCAACTTCGTTCGCCGGATGCAGGTGCTGTTCAACGGCAAGCCGGTTCCGTACAAAGGCGTGAACCCCACGGAAATTCAGGTGACGCTAGACGAGACACTCCTGCGCACGCCTGGAAAATTCGATCTGGTGATTAAGAATCCACCTCCAGCAGCCACGCCGGACTGGGGAAATGGCACCTCGAATACAGCGCACTTACTGGTCAATTTCAAGTATTGAATTGGCCCGCGAAGACGGCTCAGGAGTGCGGTAAACGCAGTATACTGTGAGCGGCTGTGAAAGAGACGAAGGAAACGGGGAGCTTGGGTTTTATCGAGCGCGTCGCACGCATTTGAAATCTCTCAATCCTTGCCAACTAGGATTGCCCTACCGCGCCACGCCAAAATAAGCGCGGCGAAAAAGGGATTTTCAGGGTTTATACTGGCGTTTCAGCGATAGGTGAGGAGGTCGGCATGAATGATCAGGTTCTCAAAGACTACGAGGAATATAAGGCACAAGGCCGGATTTGGGGCGGCGTACCTCCCGAGCGAATCGCGAAAATAAAGTTTCCGCGGATCGACAAGCGGATTATCGATGGCTTTCTCGAACTGGAAGATCTGACGGGCAGCATCTCGGACGTCCTGGACGGGCTGGGAATTCGAGGCGCGATCGCGGCGTCGCATCTTGCCCCGCTACTGCCGGGTTCGAAAATTGCAGGAACGGCGATCACTCTGCGCAGCGTGTTTGAGCGGAAGACCGTCACGAAGGGCTTGGCGGATAAGGACTACATCCGCATGGCGACGCGCGATACCCACTATCTGGCGGAACCGGGCGACATTCTGGTTGCCGATTTCGGCGGCAACCTGGACGTTTCCAACATGGGCGGACAGTCCGTGGCGGTAGCACAATCCTGCGGACTGGTCGGAGCTGTAGTGAACGGCGCGGTGCGCGACGTGGCTTCGTTCCGGAACCGGAAGTTTCCGGCATGGTCCATAGGCACGACGCCGATCACGGGGAAATGCCGGATGCAAGCTGTCGAGATTAACGGCCCGGTATCCTTGCACGACGTCCTGGTGGAACCGGGAGACCTGATCGTTGCCGACGATTCTGGCGTCTGCGCGATTCCCGCCGACAAAGTGGAGTATGTTCTGGATAAGTGCCGTTCGATTATCAAAGAAGAAGAAGTGATGCGCGAATTGATTGATCAGGACGTGCCAATTTCAGAACTGAAGCCGCTGTACCGAAAGCGTTATTCTTAAAATCGGAACTGGCGCCGTTTACATCGATGCGAGGAAGGGGTTGAAATGACGCCGACCGCTGTCCAGCCGGAGGGCTCTCCGCCCGCGGCTCACGATCGCACGTCGATGCCGGAATACACCAAGGCCAAGATTTTTTGGCTGGTGACGGCGTTCGCGGCACTGTTGTTGATCGCATTCATGCCCGCACGGGAGGGGCTGAGCACTGCGGGCCAACGCGTCCTGGCGATCCTGATCTTCGCGATCATCCTGTGGATTTCCGAAGCTGTTCCCTATGTTTACACGGCTATATCTTCACTGGTCTTCCTCACGCTGTTTCTGGGCTTTGCTCCGGCCAAAGGATTGGCCGGGCCGCTGCTCGGCACGCGCAAGGCTCTTCAACTTGCGGTGGCTGGTTTCATCACCAACGGAACGATTCTGGTGACCGCGGCTCTTTTGATGACGGCGGCGATCGGCATCACGGGGCTTGAAAAGCGGATTGCATTCCGGGTTTTGAAGATTTTCGGAGCCAGGACGCATCGCGTCTTTATCGGGATTATTTCGGTGATGCTCGTGCTCTCTTTCCTGATCCCTTCGATTGTGGCCCGCTCCGCTATTGTGACGCCCCTCGCGATAAGCCTGATCGGGGCTTTCGGGGTGGACCGCAAGAGTGTGTTCGCACGCAACCTGCTGATTTGTGTCGGCGTCTCGGCTTGCATTTCGGGGATTGGCGTGATGAGCGCTGGAATTCCAAACGCGATTGCGGTGTCGTTTATCGAACAGAATCTTCACCACACGATCACGTGGATGGAGTGGCTTCGCTATTGCCTGCCGTTCTGCGTCGTTTTGTTGGGCGCGCTGTATCTTCTCATCACGCGAATGAACAAGTTCGAGTTTGACGAGATCCCCGGCGGCCAGCGCGTCATCGATGAAGCCCATGCAAAGTTGGGCCGGGTGACAGCCGCCGAGAAGCGGGTCTCGTTCATTTTCGGGCTGACGATTCTTTTGTGGGCCACCGAGAAGTACCACTCGATGGACGTCGGCACGGTCGCTATCATCTCCGTGATGATGATTCTGTCGCCGTTCCTGGGCGTTGCATCGTGGAAAGAGCTTAGCAGCCGCGGCAACATCGGAAGCGTGGTGATCGTCGCGTCCTCCGCCGTTTCGGTTGGTCAGGCGTTAGTGGATACGGGAGCCGCCGGTTGGTTAACCAAGACGGCCATCGGCGAACTTGGCGTGGAACACATGCCGACGTGGCTGATGATGGCGATTCTGGTGGCGGGCCTGATCGTCATGCGGTTTGCGTTTGCCAGCATCACGGCGGCAACCGCCACGCTGGTGCCGACGGTCGTCGCTCTTCTGGTGAGTTTTGGCAACCCCTCGCTCCCCATGTGGGGAATGACGATGATCGCGACGATCTCCCTGTATTTTTCTTTCGTTCTACCGGTTTCCGATCCCCACTTGATGATCGCCTACGGCACGGATACCTTCGAGGTCAAAGACCTCATGAGGATCGGCATCCCGCTGACGATTATCGCGCTGCTATTGCTGGTGGTGTTCTGGTTCACGTACTGGCGATGGATGGGAATCGTCTACTAACCAGCTTCTACACACTGGTGGTAAATACCTTCCGCTGCTGCTCTGCCCGCCTCTGCAATTGTGCCTGCCGAGAAACGGCAAGCTTGTAATCGCGGCGACTCTCCGCCGCGCCGGAGTCTGCCGCGGCCAAAGGTTGCCCGCACGTTATCTTGACATTTATTACGGGCCGGCGTACTTACAAATGATGCAATTCGGATCGGCATGCGTGTAGCTTGTCATCCGTGAGATCTTGCGACGGAATAGCGAGGGGGAAATCCATGAAGTTTGCTGCTGGGTGGAACACGTCTATCACGAAGCTACTGCTTGTTGCTCTGTTGTCCTGCTGCGGAGCGGAGTTCGCGCTCGGCCAGGTAACGGCAGCGATATCCGGAAGAGTGGAGGATCCGTCGGGATCAGCCGTCGCGGGTGCCGCCGTGACGGTAACCAGTGAAGAAACTGCGGCGATGCGGACGATCACGACCGACGAAGGCGGCAATTACCGCTTTCTGGCCCTGCCCGTAGGACGTTACGACGTTCACGCGGAAAAAACGGGATTCAAGGGCGAACTGCGAAAGGGCTTGAACCTGGCCGTTGGCGAACAGGCCGTTCTCAACATCCAGTTGAGTGTCGGCGCGGTGCAGGAGCAGGTGACAGTTACCGGCGAAGCCTCGCTGGTCAATACGACTACCGCTTCGATCGCCGGACTTGTCGGCGAGCAGCAGGTGAAGGAACTGCCTCTCAACGGGCGCAGTTTCGACATGTTGATTACCCTCAACCCCGGGACTTCGAACTATACGGCGGTCGCCCGAAATCAGGGCAGTTCCGGGACTGGATCAAATATGTTCTCTGTCGGCGGCAAGCGTCCCAATGCGAACCTGTTCGTGCTCAATGGCGTGGAGTACACCGGAACGGGTAACGTCGTATTCACGCCCGGCGGGGCCAGCGGCCAGTTGCTCGGCATCGACGCCGTCCGCGAATTTAACGTGATTTCCGATGCCTACGGGGCCGAGCTGGGGAAGCGCAGCGGCGGTCAGATTTCCGTGGTGACGCAATCGGGAAGCAATCAGCTACACGGAAGCCTGTTCGAGTTCCTTCGCAATAGCGCGTTGGACGCGCGAAACTACTTTGACCATATTGTCGGCACTCCTCCTTTCAAGAGAAATCAGTTTGGCGGGGCGTTGGGCGGACCGGTCAAGAAAGACAAAATCTTCCTCTTCGGGAACTACGAGGGATTCACGCAAAGGCTGGGCATTAGCGCCACATCGCTGGTTCCGGACTTAAACATGCGCCAGGGAATGTTGCCCTGCGGAACAGCGGTGGCAAGCACGGTGACCTGCGCCCCGGGAACTCCACCAGGAACGCCCACTCGCGTTCCAAATCTGAACACCAAGATGCTCCCGTACATGAACAGCTTCTGGCCGACCCCCAACGGGGGAAATATTCTCGTGCCGGCGACCGGACTTCCGAGCGGCATCGCCTACGCCTATGGCAACCCTGTGCAATCGATTGCGCAGCACTTCGGCACGCTACGAGCCGACGAGACGCTTTCAGAGAAGGACACCCTTTCCCAGTCGTACACGATCGACGACGGCGACAATCTGTCACCGACTGCTTCCGATCAGATCTTTGGCTCGACGACCATTATTCGGAACCAGGTAGGCAGCGTGCAAGAAACCCACATCTTCTCGCCGACGGTGATCAACTCTTTTACGGCGGGAGTGTCCCGCGCGAACAATCAAACGCTGGGCGCGCCGATCGTGCCGGTGCCCGCCAATCTTTACTTTGTACCGGGCACCTCTTCTCCGGGAGCGATTACGATCGGGGCGGTGGGCGGACTGACGTCACAGGGAATCAGCACCGGAGGGAACCACACTTCCTACCGCAACTATCGCCGAACCGCTTACAGCGTGAACGAAGGACTGCAAGTGATTCGCGGCATCCATCAATTCAGCTTGGGCGGAGCGTTCCAGCGCCTTCAGGAGAACGATGTCGACGGGCTAAAGGGTTCGGGGCAGGCGGCCTTCTCAAACCTCACCACGCTTCTGCAAGGAAACGTCTCGAACTTCCAGTATTCGCCCATCGTGACCGAAATGGGCTGGAGGACATGGGAAGGCGCTTGGTATGTGCAAGACTCCATTCAACTGAGGAAGAATCTCACGGTTCGCGTCGGGCTTCGGGACGAATTCAGCAACGGCTGGAGCGACGTCAATGGACGGGCGGAGACATACCAGTTCGTTGGTGGCGTGATACAGACGATTCCCACGCTCGGCAACAAATTCGGCTTGGGCAACAACCAGAAAGCCCTGTGGAGTCCCCGCGTGGGCGTTGCCTGGGATCCGTTCGGCAAGGGAAAGACGTCCATTCGCGCCGCCGCCGGCATCTATTACGACCTGGTGGACACGCTGAGCTATCTGGTGGACCAAACGCCTCCGCTTAACGGTTCGCTCACCTTCGCTGCCCAGCCGCTTTTCAATATCATCCCGGCGATTCTCGGATCGGAGCCGACGCCTTGCGGTCCTGGCGTGCCGGCGCCCTGCTCCACGTTTGCGCCGAAATCCACGCAGCCTGATTTCAAGACTCCGTCGATCAACTCGTGGAATTTCACAGTCGAACAACAGTTGAGCGGCAGCATGGCGCTGCGAGTGGGTTATGTGGGGTTCACCGGTCATCACCAGTTCGTCACCATCGACCCCAATACGATCCCACTGCAAGTCTGCGCAAACGCGGCTGGTTGCCTGGCGGGCGGCGTGAACGCGGCAACGTCCAAGGTTCAGCAAGGCCAGACCTACATTCCGGCGGCGACGGCCAGGCCGAATCCGTTCATGGGTTCCGGACTCTATCTGAATGCCTATGGCAACGCCAGCTACAACGCGTTCCAGACGGATCTCGCCAAGCGCCTGACAAACGGCTTGCAGTTCCGCGCAAACTACACGTGGTCAAAGAGCCTGGATACGTCTTCGGGCCTGATCGGAAACATCCATTCCAATGAGCAACAAACGGTGGTCGATGTGTACCACGCAAGTTCGGATTGGGGCCCGTCGGGTATGGATATCCGGCACCAGTTCAGTGCCAACATGAGCTATGCGATGCCGTTCGGCGCGGGCAAGCGCTTCATGGGCGGAGTTCACGGAGTGACCGAAAAAATCGTCGGCGGCTGGCAGGTGAACTCGATCGTCACAAGGGTCAGCGGGTTCACGCTGACGCCGGGCGTCGGATCGAACCAATCCGGAAACGGCGACACGAGTCCTTCGGACCGGCCGAACATTGCTCCCGGATTTACCTACCTAACGGCCGTGACGGGCAATCCGAACCAGTGGTTCAATCCGGCGGCGTTTCTGCTCCCGCAAGCTGGGACGTTTGGAAACATGGGACGCGGGGCCTTGCGCGGACCAGGACTCGCCAATTGGGATTTCTCGATGTTCAAGAATACGGCGATTAATGAACGCATGCGCCTGCAGTTCCGGGCCGAGGTCTTTAACATCCTGAATCACACAAACTTTGGAGCGCCGACGCTGCCCCTGTTCTCGGGCGGTGCGTTCAGCCCGACGGCGGGCCAGATTTCCAACACCACAACAACGGCGCGAGAGACCCAGCTTAGCTTGAAGCTGATTTTCTAGCGCAATCGTTCACTACAATGGCGAAAATCGCCGATCCGTGAGGAACATCGATTAGCCTGAAGGGATTGAATACGCCTTACACATAGTGCGCTATCTGGTTGAAAGCGTACTTATCCGCCAATGGGACTTATCAGGGAGGAGCTTAAAACCCGGATGACTCGCTGCACAGTTCTTCTGCTGATAAGCTTGGCTGTTTTCTGGCAAGTGAGCGCCGCCCCTCCACCCCAGGGCAAAGGAAACGCGGGACGGGGCAAGGCGGTCTTTCAAATCAGCGGCTGCTGGCGATGCCACAACACCGACAAGCCGGAACTGCGAATATTGCGTGCGGGCGGGGCGCCGGCGCCTTCGCTTATGGGCATCTACAATCGGCCGCCTCATCAACTGGCGGACGGAACGCGGCACGAACAGCACAGCGACGAAATGTTCCGTGTCATTATCACCGAAGGCACCAAGTCGATGGCTGCCCGCGGAGCGGCGCTTTCCGATAAGGAAGTGAACGATCTGCTCGCCTATCTACACACGCTTTGAGTGGAACTCGTTCTCACGGAGGTCAAGTATGAGGAAGCCTGTTTTGATTTTTAGTCTGGCGCTGGCTGCGGCTACGCCTTCGTGGGCTCAGTTGTCTCCTCCCAACAAGGCGGGCGTTTCGCTCGGAGCCTGGCACACTATTGTGCGCGATGTGGAAACAACCAAGAAGTGGTGGGAAGTGTGGGGTGGCAAGCCCATGAAGATTGACGGCGTCGACGTGATCAAGATGCGCGGCGTCTTTATTTTCATGGTGCAGGGCGAGCCCAACGCTCCCTCCATCGATCACTTCATCGATCACATCGCCTTCCAATCGCCCAAGGGGTTCGATCTCATGAAGACGCTGGTGGCCGCGGGCGTGAAGACCGATCCCATCGAGACTTCAACCATGAGAGATAAAGGTTGGCTGCCGACCTCCGATACTCGGGTGTGGACCTACGTGTACAGTCCCGACGGGCTGCGCGTCGAGGTTGTGACCGACGAAGAAGCAATCGCAGCGAAGGACTTTACCACGGGAACGCGTAGCGACATGATGCATGTCTACTTCAAGGATCTGCCGGCCTTGCGAGCCTCGTTCAACTTCTACCGCAAGTACTTCGGTGGCGAGCCTCAGTCCGATGCGCTCGTCAACCTCCACATCCCCGGAACGAAGTGGAACTATGCGGTGGATAACGGCTCAGAGCGAATGGCGACCGTAAAGCGAGTCCGGGGCGGGCCGCGTCTACCCAACAAGGGTGGAGCCCTGGATTACATTGGCTTCGAGGTCAAGAACCTCGCGGGGTTTGTGAAGAAACTGGAAACAGCCGGAACGAAGTTTGACGAGCCATACAGCAAGACGCGTCATCAGAGCTACGCCAGCGCCCGATTTACGGGTCCCGCCGGAGAAGTGGTGGAGCTTACCGAGGGGTTGAATAAATATTAGAGTTCTGCTGCGGCGCTGCAGACTCGAGGGGGCAGGACGCATCAGACGGAGACGGCCGAAAATCCGCCGAATTTAGCCGGCGCAATCTGTTGTCATGGCGTATACCCTGTGATATAACCGCTGGGTACCTTTGGGCCTTGGGGATCAAAAAAAAGAGGGTGGGATAACTATGAACAGAACAGGATTGCGCCTCGTCGTACTATTCGTCGTGCTGATTTTCGTGGCCGGTATGGGCTTCGCGCAGGTGACGGCCTCCATGACGGGAAGAGTCGATGATCCGTCGGGGGCTGGTGTTCCGGGCACAAGCATAACAGTCACCAGCAAGGAAACAGGTGCTGCGCGAACCGTCACTGCGGACGAAGCAGGCAATTACCAGATCTTATCGCTGCCGGTCGGAGAATATGACGTAAAGGCCGAGAAGATGGGATTCAAGGCCGCCATCCAAACCGGAATTAATCTCACCGTAGGCCAACAGGCAGTACTCAATTTGAAACTAGAAGTGGGGTCAACGGGCGAGCAGGTGACCGTGACGGCCGAGGGCCCGCTGGTCAATACGACAACTTCGCAGGTTTCCGGCCTAGTGGCCGAACAGCAGGTAAAAGATCTTCCGCTGAATGGCCGGAGTTTCGACCTTCTGATTGCGCTGAATCCCAGTACGGTGAATTACACGGCTATGAAGGGCGCTGGGAACGTGCTCGGCGGAAACATATTTTCCGTGGCTGGCCGGCGCCCAAACGAAAATCTCACTTTGCTCAACGGCGTGGACTATCCCGGAGCGGGCAACCAGTCCTCGACGCCGGGCGGCGCCAGCGGCCTCATGCTGGGCGTGGATTCGGTTCGAGAATACAACGTGGTGAGCAACGATTACGGTGCCGAATATGGAAAGAAGGCCGGCGCGCAGGTCAGTGTCGTTACCCAGTCCGGGACCAATCAGCTGCATGGCTCCCTTTTCGAGTTTTTGAGGAATAGCGCCTTTGACGCGCGAAATTTCTTCGAAGCTACGATTGGGCCCTTCAAGAGAAACAATTTCGGCGCCGCGCTGGGCGGCCCGATCAGAAAAGATAAGACATTTATCTTTGGTAATTTCGAGGGTTTGGAGCAACGGCTGGCGATACCCACAACGACGTTTTCTCCCGATGCGAATGCGCGGCGCGGATTACTGCCATGCGGGGGCAGCGGAGCTCCTACATGTGCCACAGGTACCGCGGTAGGAACGCCGACTGCGGTAGCGAATTTGGATCCGCGCATTTTGCCCTTTCTTAATCTCTGGCCAGTGCCGACTCAGATTCTGGGAGGCGGCATAGGGTTGGCGTTTAGCAATCCGAATCAATCGATCCGCCAGGATTTTGGCACGGTGCGCGTCGATCAAATCATCTCCCCGAAAGATACCCTTTACGGTGCGTATATGATCGACGACGGTGTCAACGTTCTTCCCGGCGCGGATCCGTTGTTTGCGACTACCGCCACGATCCGCACACAAATCGCCAGTTTGACGGAAACTCACATCTTCTCGCCTTCCGTGGTGAACACCTTCACCGCGGGGTTTTCGCGGGCTTTCGTGCACAGCCTGAATTCTTCCGTGGGCCACGATCTTGACGCCTACGCGTTCGTCGCCGGAGCGGGAGCGGGGGCGATCACGATTGGAAGTCAAAACGCCGGCACGTCAACCGGTCTGACGCCAGTGGGCAGCGCGAATCCAAACATTATTTTCCACAGAAATTTGTTCACCTACAAAGACGACGTGCAGGTGATCCGCGGCAGGCACCAGTTCAGCTTCGGTGGCTGGCTCCAGCGTTCGCAATCGAACAACAACGATCCCTCCGGATCGTTGGGACAAGCTACCTTTACGAGTTTGGCCACCATGCTCACGGGAACTGTGTCCGCGTTCAAGGTTGCGCCCAACGGCACGGAAGACGGCTGGCGCGCGTGGTTAGGCGCGTGGTATGCGCAGGACTCCATCCAACTGCGGCAGAACTTGACCATGAGAATTGGACTGCGTCACGAATTCAGCGGCAATTGGAGCGAAGTGAATGGCCGAGCTGCGCACGAGGTCTTCGTGAACGGAGTAATCCAAACCGAACCGGTCGTGGGCAGTCAATTTAATACCGAGAATAATTCAAAGTGGCTTATGGAGCCTCGCGTCAGTATTGCCTGGGACCCGTTCGGCAAGGGGAGAACTTCGATCCGTGCCGGGTTCGGAACGCAGCACGATATGGTGGATGAGCTCTTCTATCTGGTGGATAGCGCCCAGCCATTTAATGCGGCCGCATCCTTTTCGAACGTGTCGCTCTTCAGCATCATTCCGGTTAATACGAGGACCTCGTTTCCTCCCACCTGCGGCCCGAACGTAACGGGTGCGTGCTCCATCTACTCGCCCCATGGGATAGAGAGCAACTACAAGATTCCGACCAACGAATCGTGGACCTTCACGTTGGAGCAACAATTGTTCAAAGACATGGCGTTGCGCCTCGGATATCTCGGATTCCAGGGCTACCATGCGCCGATCCAGATCGATCCCGACCAAATCGCCGCGCAGATCTGTACCAAACCCGCGGGCTGCCTCGCCGGCGGAGTGAGTACCTCAGCTGCCACGCGGTCCACCGTGCCTCAAGGGGCTCAATATGTCCCGATAGGACTCAGGCCGAACCAATATTTGGCGAGCGGCATCTTCAATATCGCTGCGGGCAACAGCAATTACAACGCGCTGCAAGTGGATCTCTCGAAGCGGCTCGCGAGAGGGTTGCAGTTCCGTACCAACTTCACCTGGTCCAAGAGCATGGATATGGGGACCGCGCTCACCAACCCCACTGGCGCCAACAACCAGGGCGGCGTGATGGACATCACTAACCTAAAGAGGGAATGGTCGGTGTCTAACCTCGACGCAAAGTATCAAATCAGCGGGAACATGAGTTATGCATTGCCCTTCGGGCGAGGCAAGACATTCCTGAGCGGGGCCAATGGGGCGATGGAAAAATTGATTGGCGGTTGGCAGTTGAACACCATCGTAACCCGGACCACCGGTTTCCCGATTACGGCCTTGATTGGCTCCAACCAGTCTGGAACCGGGAACACGTCGAGTCCTGACCGGGCTTCCTGGAATCCGGCCTTTACCGGCGACCCCATCGTTGGCCTGCCGACGAAATGGTTCGATCCGACTGCGTTCGTAGTGCCAGCGTTTGGAACGTTCGGAAATACCGGGAGAAACGTATTGAGAGGCCCCGCATTGGTGAATTGGGATCTTTCTCTCTTCAAAGCTACTCGTATCACGGAACGGGTTGGGCTTCAGTTCCGTGCGGAAGGATTCAATATCCTTAACCACACGAATCTAGGTTTCCCGACGCAAACGGTGGGAACTCCCTCAGCGGCGGGAATTATTTCCAGAACGGCGACCGAATCCCGCCGGATTCAGCTTGGTTTGAAGCTGACGTTCTAAGCTCTAGCGGAGGGGGATGAATTCGTGAGGAAGATAAGCTTCGTTCTTACGGTCGCGTGCTTGTATTTCACAGCGCAAAGCCAGGCGCAGTTGCGGCCTCCGAATGAGATGGGTGTGTCGATAGGGCACTGGCATACCATCGTGCGCGATGTGGACGCCACCAAGAAGTTCTGGACCATCTTGGGCGGCACCGCCATGAAGATCGACGGTGTTGACGTGATGAAATTCCCCGGAGTCTTCATCTTCATGACGCCGGGAACGCCTTCGGCCGGCAGTCGAGGATCGGTGGTGGATCACATCGGTTTCGGAGTGCTAGACCCCGAGAAATCAATCGCGCAGTGGGCGGCCGCTGGCGTAAAGGTGGGGAGGGTGAGCAAGAGTCCGCTCAACGGGAATACCGTGGGCAACGTCTACTCGCCGGACGATATCGAGGTCGAAGTGACGCAGGAGAATGGCAAAGACCCTTATCCGCTGCTGCCTTCGAATATTTCGATCGAGAGCAACCACATGCATATCTACGTTCCCGTCGCGATCCGGAAGGAGATGCGGGACTGGTACACGGCGATGTTCGGAGCCGTACCGGGGGAGCTTGGTGCGAACTTGACCGGTAACCTGCCGGGTGTTTATTTCATCCGCTGGACCGCACACGCCGAGCCCAGTGCCCCGACAAAGGGACGAGCGTTGGACCACATAGGATTCGAAGTGAAAAACCTCGAAGCGTTTTGCAAGAAACTGGAGGCCCAAGGCGTGAAGTTCGACGAGCCTTACAGCAAGAAACGTCACAAGAGTTTCGCCAGCGCAGAATTCACGGATCCCTGGCGCGTTTCGATCGAGCTGACGGAAGGTCTCAATCGCTTCTAAGCGCGGGCGGCAGCGTAATTGTCGCTCTCCGGCGCGCATTTGCCCATGCCAATCGACGGTTGACCCGCACGGACCGCTTTGCAAAATACTGGCATAGACTGGTTTAGAGGTATCGAATGAGCAAGAAAACCGCCCATTTCTCCGGGCTGATATTTGTCGTGTTTTCAGTAGCGGGTTTTGCTGCAACGGGGGATTACCGTTTGGCGCAGGCCGCGGAGAAACAAGATAAGACGGCGGTGGCCTTGCTCCTCAAATAGCACGCCGACGTGAACGCACATGAACCCGGCGGTGAATCCGCGTTGATGTGGACGGCGCACTGGGATGATCTGGAATCCGCGGAACTTTTGATCAAGGCCGGGGCCGACGTGAATGCGGCGAGCTTCTTCGGGGACACTCCCTTGTGGGAGGCGTGCAACAACGGAAGCGCAGCGATGGTCGAAAAGTTGACCCAGGCTCGTGCGAAAGTTAATGGTCCCTTGTTGCGCGCGGGAGAGACGGCGCTGATGCGCTGTGCGCGAACGGGCAACGCAAAGACGGTCGAGCTTCTCCTGGCAAGCGGCGCGGACGTCAACGCCGCCGAAAAGGAGCGGGGGCAAACCGCCCTCATGTGGGCCTTAGAAGAAGGCCATCAAGAGGCGGTTCGCGCGCTAGTGGAGCACGGCGCCGACGTCAAGGCCAAAACTAAGGGCGGCTTCACGCCGTTCCTCTATGCGTCCCGTCAGGGTGACGTCGAATCCGGCAAACTGTTGCTCGAAAAGGGAGCGGAGATCGATCAGGCCGGCCCGGGCGGATTGAATCCGTTGCTCCTGGCGATCGATAGCGGGCGCGAAGCCTTCGCGCTGTTCTTATTGGATAAGGGTGCGAATCCCAACGCAAAGGACGGAGACGGTTTGACAGGGCTGCACTACGCCATGCGAAAAGGTCTGTCGGTTTTGCGCGGCGGCACGGACAACGAAAATAACACCGATCAAAACTACCTGTTTCGCCCCAACATGGCTGGTGTGGTTCGCGCGCTGCTGGACCACGGCGCGGATCCCAATGCTCGCATCACGAAGACACTTCGGCGGCTCGGCGTCAATGACCGCCCCATGATGCGGTTGGTGGGAGCGACGCCGTTCTTTCTGGCGGCCTGTACAGCTGACATCGAAATTATGAAGGCGCTTTTGGCGAAGGGAGCCGATCCGAACCTGACGACGGTGGATCACACAACGCCCCTGATGGTAGTGGGTGGTGTGGGGCGTTGGCGCGGTGATGTGCGTCCAAAGGCGGAAGCCAAGCAGGCGTTGGAAGCCGTAAAGATGCTGGTGGAACTGGGCGCCGATGTGAATGCTGCGAGTGACGATACCGCAACGAACATTCCCGGCGCGGGTATGACTGCGGCGCATGGCGCGGCATATACCGGAGCCGATGATATCATTCAGTTGCTGGCGGAAAAAGGAGCCAATCTGGACGCGCAAGACTATTTTGGGATGACACCCCTCAGCATCGCCGAGGGCGACCCCAACGGCCTTATGCCGGATTTCAGCGAGGCAAAGAAACACCCCAGCACCGCGACTCTAATTCGGAAGCTAACGGGCCGGAATATCGTGGCAGATTCGTCAGCAGGACCGGGAGCGGCGAACTAAGACGGAGACTCGTCGGGATGCCATTCGCCGACGTTTTTTGTACCGGTTCTGGAAGGAAAAGGTTGAGGCCCAAGTGGCGAGTGGAAAAATCATGCTGAAAAGAATCTTGGGGGTGGTGGGAATTGCTTTACTCGGATACTCTCTTCCCCTGGCCGCTCAGGCACCTGCGACTAAGCCCCAGGGATCATCCGCCGCGGCTCAGCGCGCGGTGGTGAATCGCTACTGTGTTACGTGTCACAACGAAAAAACAAGAACCGCGAGCCTGCTGCTGGACAAGGCAGATATCGAGAATGTTCCTGCGGGGGCCGAACTGTGGGAGAAGGTCATTCGCAAGTTGCGGACAGGTTCGATGCCACCGGCCGGGCTACCTCGACCCGACAAAGCCGCGAACGACGCGCTGGCCTCATATTTGGAAACCTCAATTGATCGCGCGGCCGCAGCGCGGCCGAATCCCGGGACTCCCACCGTCCACCGTCTCAATCGCTTTGAATACTCTAACGCAGTCCGGGATTTGGTGGATGTCGATGTGGATGCCAAGGCGCTCCTGCCCGCCGACGATGCCGGTTATGGTTTCGATAACAACGGCGACGTGCTGTCGGTCTCTCCCGCGTTGATGGAACGCTATATGGCGGCGGCTCGCAAAGTCAGTCGTTTGGCCGTCGGCAATGCGGCGGCGCCTTCCACGGTGGAATCTTATCCGGTACAGGACAACCTTGCGCAGGCGGATCGGATGAACGAGGAACAACCCCTGGGATCCCGCGGCGGCATCGCAATCGAACACAATTTTCCGGCCGACGGCGAGTACGTGATCAAGCTGCGACTGAAAAGAGGCGGCGGTGCGTTTGCCGATGGCGCGGTTCGCGGCGTGGGGTTGAAGCGCAGCATTGCGGTGGTTTTAGATTCCGATGAGCCGAAGCTTTTCACGTTCGGCGGGGAGCACTACGGGAGATCCGCCGGCGATGGCGGCGGGAACTGCGTCACGGGCGCCCTGGTATCCTGTCGCGGCGATATGGTGCAGGAAGAATACGAGCGAATCAAGGCGGATGAGGGTTTGTTGATGCGGATCCCGGTAACCGGCGGCCCGCACACCATCCGCGCCGCGTTCTTCGTCGAGAATACGGCCGAGGCCGAAGGCCCTTATCGCGTCGGGAGCAATAATCCTCGCCGAGGCGGAAAAACCGCCGAGCCCTGGCTCGAGCGCGTAGACATCAGCGGTCCATACAACGTGAAAGGACCCGGGGACACGCCCAGCCGCCGCAAGATTTTTGTTTGCAATCCAACTGGCACGGCGAATGGCACTGCATCTAAGCCGACGCCGAACGCCGCCGACGAAGACGCCTGCGCCCGAAAGATTCTTTCGAATCTCGCACGCCGCGCATATCGCCGGCCTGCGGCCCCAGAAGATGTCCAGACGCTGATGGCGATGTACAAAGTCGGCCGGCAAAAGGACGGCTTTGAAGGGGGAATCCGCGTCGCTCTGGAAAGAATCCTGGTGGGTCCGCAGTTTTTGTTCCGCATCGAGACCGACCCGGAGAATGCGGCTCCCGGGTCGTTCCATCGTGTCGGCGATTTTGAACTGGCGTCGCGGTTATCGTTCTTTATTTGGAGCAGCATTCCGGACGACCAACTTCTCGACGCCGCCGAACACGGAAAGTTGAAGGATCCCGCGATTCTGAAACAGCAGGTCCAGCGGATGCTGCGCGATCCGCGTGCGAAATCGCTGGTTACGAACTTCGCCGGGCAGTGGTTGCAACTGCGCCGCCTGGAGGACGTGAAACCCGATATCGTGACGTTTGCCGATTTCGACGGAACGCTGCAGGAGGCCTTCGCGCGGGAGACTGAGCTTTTCCTGCAGAGCATGGTGCAGGAAGATCACCCGCTCATGGACGTTCTGAACGCTGACTACACTTACCTCAACGAACGGCTGGCGCGCTTCTACGGAGTTCGGGATGTTTATGGCAGCCGCTTCCGCCGCGTCACAGTGACGGATGAAAACCGG
>Ga0105238_10001009_pt1 | contig 28728 bp, 21 predicted proteins | sample KBSC34metaG_FD_81526 | JGI IMG/M metagenome (GOLD analysis project Ga0105238, IMG submission 81526) | Corn rhizosphere microbial communities from Kellogg Biological Station, Michigan, USA - KBS C3-4 metaG | ecosystem: Host-associated > Plants > Roots > Rhizosphere > Soil | place: Michigan, USA...
AAGGTTGCCCGGCGGATCAGTGTCCGTTTGTCGGCAGTTGAAGCGGGTGATGCATGGACGGCTTCCTGCTTCGCCCGAATGAATTGGTCGATACTGTTTCTGGACGAGACTTTGTCTGTGACGACCGGCGGATCGACGGAGTAAATGGGCTCGAAGGCCCAATGTCGCATTGCCGCGAATTTGGCGGTGTTTTCTGGCCAGACAGCTCCGGCATTGATCCACGCTTCGAACGCCGCCACTTGATCGGGTCGCAGTGTCTGTTTCTTGTCGGGCGGCATGGCCGACACGCTGTCGTCTCGCTTGATGGCCTTGAACATCAGGCTGTCAGCGGCGTTACCGGGAATGATCGCGGGACCAGACTCTCCACCGTGAAGCAATGCCTCGCGCGAGTCGACGCGAAAACCACCACCGGCTTTGACGTCGCCGTGGCACTGAAAACAGGTCTGCACAAGGACTGGCCGAATCTTCGCTTCGAACGCGTCGGCTGCTGACTCCGCGGCGGTGCTGATCAGCGGTGCTGCGAGCGCCGACAGCATGCAGGTTAGGCATCGCACCACGTCCGTTCGGACTGCACCAGACATCGACATATCACTCGCCCTCGCCTTTGCCCTGATGAAGATGCGCCACGCCGCTCGGCCGCGAAGTTCCACTGGCTACTGCGGTCGATTGTGCGTTAATCACAAGGCGTTTCCCGTCCGCTCGGACGCGCGCAGCCATTGATCCCAGAGCTGCAAATGCGACTTGGCACACTCTTCCGCGGCCGCCTCGTTTCGCGACTCGATGATGCTCAGGCAATCGTTGTGTCCCGAGACAGCTGCTTCGCGGACCGCAAATCGGACTTGTGCCACCTCCCGCTGCAAGTAGGCGGTGAACAATTGGATTTGTCCTCGCATAATCCGCCACAGATGCGACAAGCGAGATTGCCGTGCGGCAACGGCGACCAAATCATGGAACTCAATATCCAACAACGTCACCTGCGACAGCGATCTCGCCCGTTTCAGTTGATCGATATTATCACGCATCGCCTTCAGGTCATCGGGCGTGTGATTGCGAGCCGCCAAGCGAAACGTTTCCATCTCCAGCAACAGCCGCACACCGTAAATTTCGTGCAGGTCGATCGGTGTCAGGGTGCGGACGCGGCACCTTCCACGGCCTTCAAACTCAAGCAACCCGTCCCGTTCGAGCACTAGCGTCGCTTCACGAACAGGAACTCGACTGACCCCCAGCCGTTCGGCAGTGGGAATCTCGGCAACCATCGTGCCGGCAGCCAGTTGCCCCGAGATGATCTCTTCACGCAATTGATTGGCGACTGATTCGGCCAGCGTTTGCTTTGATTCGGTCGGAATCGCGATCCGACGTTTGTGGGGGGTGGGCGCAGTTTTCATGAATAGCATTGTATACAATGCTACCACCCTTGCCAAGCGATTGTATACAATGGCTGCCCGCTTTTCAGATCGAACCGACGCACTGGCACTTGGCAGGACGACCTCTGAGGAAGACGATCGCGGACACCCGACATTCCCAAGACAACGCAGGTCTCGAAGAATACCCGGTTACCATGCCCAATCGCCTGACAGTGGACGAGCGTTTGAAGCAATTGCGAGATTTATCCCGCGAACGTGATCATAGCAGAATTCAGGCGGCTGTCATCCAAGCACTGGCCGATAAAACGAATCTGATCATCGCTCAAGCCGCCCAGCTGATTTATGACCTCGAAATTAGCGGCGCGGAACCAGCTCTTGTTGCCGCCTGGCAACGATTAGTTAAACACCCTGATCCGATCAAAGCCGACAAAGGTTGTCGCGCCAAAGAGGCCATCATTCAGGCCTTGGGACATTTGGGATATGACAATCCTGACCTGTCTCTTGAAGGACTGGTGTACAAGCAAACCGAACCTGCCTGGCCAAAAGCAGTTGACACGGCGGATAACGTCCGTGCCGGTTGTGCCTTTGCGTTGGCGCGTTCGCGCGGCTTGCGAATTATCGATAAGCTGAATGCCTTCGTTGGCTATCTTCAAGGTGAACGGGTTGATCGGCTGAATGCATGTAAAGCGATCGCCGATACGGGCCATGAGTCAGGTATTCCTCTGCTTCGGATGAAGTTGCTGGCGGATAACGATTTCCCCGATGTGCTGGGAACCTGCATGACAGGACTGATGACGTTGAACGCAAAGTCATCTTTGCCTGTGGTTTCGAATTTCCTCGATCATGACAATGAGCAGATCGTTGTTGAGGCCGCAGTCGCACTGGGAACCTGTGGGCTTTCCGAGGCCGTGAATTTATTGATCGACCGATACAAACGCGGTGTGGACGACGAGATTCGACGCTCACTGTTGATCAGCATTGGCCTGTCGCGTCACGCTCTCGCAACGGACTTTTTAGTCGAGCAACTGCACAACAATGCACTGATTGATTCCATTTTGCTCGCGCTGAAACCCGCCTGCATGTATGACGAAACTCGCCGTAAGGTGAGGCAGAGTCTGGAATCATTCAATGACACTCTGCTGATCAAGAGATTTGATCGCACGATCAGCAACTAATGCTCGATTGGATTGTCGATCATCTCAAATCCTCAGATCAGCTCTCCAAATATTCATCAAATCTTCATTAGCAACCTGAGGTTTGCAGCTCATCATTCAGCCCAGATCTGGAACTCGGAACAGACTTGAAGTCCCACAGAATTTCGAAGCCGAGAAGTTTCCCCGTTTGATACAGGGCACATGGCTGATGTCCATTCATGCGAGGCCGGACCACGACTGGCTGCAGAAACTGACGGCGGAATCGACGTTGGGTCAACTACCTGCACACGACGCGACGGTTCCGCCAGACGTCCTGACGAGCATTGTCGATCGTGAACTGAGTGCCGCCCCTGAGTTGCCAGGTGTGATTGTCGTCGACGGCGAACAGCTTTCAGGAATGATTTCGCGTCCTCAGCTGTTGGCGCAATTGTCGCGTCCATTTGGTCAGGAACTGTACCTGAAACGTCCTGTTCGGTTGCTGCTGGAAGCTCAACGCGAACATCCACTCGTTCTACCCAGCGGTCTGTTGGTCGGCGACGCGGCACACGCGGCTTTGCAGCGATCGGCTGAATCCGTTTACGAACCGATTGTCGTGGATAGCACCACACACTTCCTGCTACTCGATGTGCACACTTTGTTGATTGCACAATCAAGACTGCTGGCCATTGCCAACGACAAGATTCGATGCCAGGCCGACTTGGCCGAAGCGGCGAACCGAGCAAAAAGTGCATTCCTGGCGAATATGAGTCACGAGATCCGGACGCCGCTGACTGCCATTCTGGGATTCGCTGAGAACCTGATGGATCTGGAGATCGGTGTCGACGACCGGATGTTCGCGGTCGAAACTATTCTGCGGAATGGGCATCACCTACTACAGCTTATTAACGATATCCTGGACTTGTCTAAGATTGAGGCCGGTCGCTTGGAGATCGAATGCTTGCCCTTCTCTCCTGGTCTACTGATGACCGAAGCCATCTCTGCCCTTCGTGGCCGTGCGGAAGCAAAGTCGATTGGATTGAGCCTGGCGTACGACGGCCCGATTCCGGACTTAATCGAAAGCGATCCCACTCGGTTCCGTCAAATCCTGATGAATCTGATCAGCAATGCGATCAAGTTCACAGAATCGGGTCGCGTGATCGTCCGCATGGAAATGATCGATGTAGGTTCCAATTCCCGTGCATGGAAACTGAAGTGCGATGTCATCGACTCGGGGATCGGGATGACACCTGATCAACTCGAAAAATTGTTCTCGCCATTCGTCCAGGCCGATCAATCGATGACGCGCAGGTTCGGTGGCACGGGCTTGGGGTTATCGATCAGCCGACGGCTGGCACAGTTACTGGGAGGCGATATCGTCGTCACGAGTCAACCTGGAGTCGGCAGCCGGTTTTCCCTGATGATCGATGCGGGAGTGGATGCCGGCGTTGCCTGGCAGGATCGACTGTCCGCGAATGACGAACCCACCCACAGCGTGTCCGCCGCCAGCGATCGACGTCTGTCAGGCCGAATCCTATTGGCCGAAGACGGGCCTGATAATCAAATTTTGATTGCATCAATGCTGCGGAAATACGGTGCTGAGGTCACCGTTGTCGACAATGGTCAGAAGGCGGTAGATGCGGCATTGGCGTCTCTGACAACAGGAAGGCCATTCCAGATCATTTTGATGGACATGCAGATGCCGGTTGTGGATGGCTACAACGCCACCAGTGAATTGCGAGCGCGCGGATGGACTCGACCGATCCTGGCATTGACTGCAAACGCCATGCAGGGCGATCGCCAGAAATGCCTGCAGGCCGGCTGCGACGACTTCGCCACGAAACCGATCAACCGAGCAGAATTGATTGAGCGCATCGACTCGCTTTGCAATGACGAGATCAGCCGCACTCAGTGCAACGGCGACCGCACACCCAGTCAGGCCAGGACATCGCCCGAAACACATCCAATCGATGCAAATCTGGCGCTGGACCGAGCCGGAGGGGATCCTGACCTGTTGTCACAGATCGCAAGATTGCTCATGAAGGTCGGCCCGGAATGGCTGAACGATCTGCAACAGCACTTGCGAGAAAACGACTCGCCATCGGTCCGCCGAGTCGCTCATTCGCTCAAGAATTCTGCCGAGAATCTGGGGGGATTGATCGCCAGTGAAGCCCTGTCGAGGCTGGAACAGGCCGCTGCCGCGAATCGTGTCGACGACGCTCTGTTGATCTGGCCGGAATGCCACGAGCGTTTTGTCGATTTGTTGAGTGCCATCAAAACTCAATTGAAGATCTCTGGATAGGTTGCCCTGCCCACTTGTTCCGATTCGCTCAACAGTGTCTGATATTTGTGGCCTTCGGCGCTCGCCATCGATTGGGAGAACGCTGCAACGAATCGACAACGGAGCTGAACTGGGAGGGCCGCCTTATGACACGAGTCTTGATTGTGGACGACTCGCCGATCGATCGAGCCCTGGCAGGCGGGTTACTCGAGAAACAAGCACGCTGTGAGATCACGTTTGCCGAAGATGGAAAGTCTGGCTTAGAGACCATTCGCAGTCTGAAACCAGATCTGATTGTGACCGACATGCAAATGCCGGTCATGAACGGATTGGAAATGGTCGCCACATTGCGCAACGAGGGGATTCAGATCCCCGTCATCCTGATGACGGCAACCGGCAGCGAAGACCTGGCAGTTGAAGCGTTGCGCAAGGGGGCATCCAGCTATGTCGCCAAACGCTCGCTGGGCAAACGACTAGTGGATACGGCCCGAATGGTGATGGCCGCCGCCAAGGAAGACCGAGAACAATCAGTGCTGATGGCGCGCCTGCGATCGCATTCCGAAATCTTCGAACTCGAGAATCGAGTCGAAGAATGCCTGTCTTTGTCCCGATATCTGCAGACCGGCCTGGCACGAATCTGGAGTCTGAACGATTCGTCTCGACTGCGGATCGGTCTGGCATTGCAAGAGGCATTGTTGAATGCACTCTATCACGGCAATCTGGAAGTCAGTTCCGAATTGAAAGAACTGCCGGATAACAGTTTCTTCGATCAGGTTGCTGAACGACAACAGCAACTTCCCTATCGCACACGGCGAATCGATGTCACGTCACAGACCAACGGCGACGAAGCACGGATCGTCATTTCCGATGGAGGACCCGGCTTCGATCTCAAGAACCTGCCCGATCCCACGAACCCCGAAAACCTTAACAAACCGTCAGGACGCGGCGTCATGTTGATGCATGCGTTCATGGATGAAGTTCACTATAACGACCGGGGCAACCAGGTGACGCTAGTGAAGAAACGCGCAAAACCAAAATAGATTGAAGCGATCGGGAGTGAAATCGATGACGCGACTGTTGGTCGTGGAGGATCAGGCCTCATTGCGACAAAGCCTGCAACGAGGCCTCGAAGGCGAAGGATACGACGTTCTGACGGCCAAAACAGGCTCGGAAGGCTACCAACTCGCCGCCCGCGAACAGCCAGATGCATTGATTCTGGATTTGTTGCTTCCCGATGGAAATGGGCTTGAGACGCTCGAAAAACTGCGCAATCAAGGCTTCGAAAAGCCGATCCTGATCGTCACGGCTCGTGACGCGATTGAAGATCGCATTGTTGGCCTGGATTCGGGCGCAGACGATTATATGGTCAAGCCGTTTGCGTTCGGAGAACTCGTGGCACGCCTGCGGGCGCTGCTCCGCCGCAATACTAAGTCGGCCAGTACGACCCTTACTGTCGACGATCTGGAAATGGATCTGCTCACGCGTCGGGTCACTCGATCCGGCGTGCCGATCGAATTGACGGTCCGTCAATTCAGCGTTCTCGAATACCTGGTCAAGAACCAGCACCAGATCGTTTCGCGCGAGATGTTGGCGCGCGATGTCTGGAACGCGCCGACCGCCAGTTGGACCAACGTCATCGAAGTTCAGATCAACCAATTGCGCAAGAAGATCGAACGCTCCGACTGGTTGCCGATCCTGCACACGATTCGTAAGGAGGGTTACTTGATCGGAGTTCGTCCGTGAGTCGCTGGAGCATTCGCTGGCAATTGACTCTTTGGTATGCCTTGGCACTCAGTATTGTCATTGTTGCCTTCAGTGTGTTGATGTACGCGACGATGCGCTCATACATGCTGGCGCGTATCGACGCGGAATTGCTGGAGGAATCGCGCGAACTCGAAGAAGAGCTGGAACTGGCGAAATCCGAACAGGAATTCCGTAAACGTTTTCAGGAGCGGTATGCCGCCGACGCCATCTTCGGTTTCCGTGTCGCTCAGATGGATGGCACCCCCAAGTTTGGCAGTCCCTGGCTGGACGGGGTGAACCTGCCTTGCCCTGAAACCGTTCTCGACTTACCGTTCCGCGCTCTGCAAAATCTTTCGATTCCCAACCGGCACGAGATGCGTTTGCTGGGCCGTGTCATTTCTGCAGATCATATGTCGCAGGTGATCTACATCCTGGTGTCCATGGAGCAATTCGAGAACGACCTGCGGACAATGGCTTTCAAACTGATCATGAACGGCCTGATTGCCATCCTGATTGCCGCCGCCATTGGTTACTGGATTGCCGTGCGTGTGATGGCTCCGATCGCCGAAATCGCGCACACCGCTGAACGGATTTCGTCAGAAACATTGGCTGAACGAGTTCCCATCAAGAACCCTAACGACGAACTGGGACGGCTGGCCGCGACACTGAATCATACCTTTGATAGACTGCAGAGGTCCGTCACGGAAATGCGCCGCTTCACCGCCGACGCGGCTCATGAATTACGCACGCCATTAACGGTGATTCGTACCGAAGCCGAGGTCGCACTTCGGGGCGAAGCGGCAAACCATGCGACAAATCTAGAACAGTTCCATCGTGTCGCCGAAGTGACGTTGACCGAATCGACCCGCTTATCAAACTTAGTTGATCAGCTGTTGGTCCTCAGCAGGCAGGAAGCGGGCCTGCAACCACCCCGGCATGAAGAAGTTGCATTGCAAGCCCTGTTGCTGGACGTCATCGATACGCTGAAAGTTGTCATCGATACCAAAAGCCAAACTCTGGTTGCGAAGGAGATCTCGGACTGCACGGTCATGGGTGATGATATTTCACTCAGTCAGTTGTTCTTCAATCTGATCGACAACGCCGTGAAGTATACGCAACCTGGTGGCACAATCACGATCTCGTGTGTTGCTGTGACCAATCAGGTTCAAGTTGTCATTGCGGACACTGGCGTCGGCATTGACCGTCAGCATCTCGATCATATATTCGAGCGTTTCTATCGAATCGAACCGGCCCGCACTGACGGCGGCGCTGGGTTGGGGTTGGCGATCTGCCAATCCATCGTCTCAGCACATCACGGCGAACTGCGCGTCGAAAGCGATCCTGGCCACGGCTCACGCTTCACGGTGTTCATCCCAACGGCATTAACGGTGCGCCGGCAAGAGCCGAACTAGATCAGGCTGTTCGGATGCCTCTGTCCAATCTTTAAGCGGGGGTAGATGAGAGGGTTCGCATAGCCAGCCCCACTCTATCTCAATCTTGCAGTTGGCCAAAACTCTATGCGTCATGTTATTAAAATAATTGTTTATTTAACTCTACTATTCTTCTTGGGCCGCTCACGGAAACTTCATTTTTGAGGAATACAAGCTTGCGGCAGATGGCCGACATCATTGGCCACAGTACTCATTGGTCGTCATTTCTGTCTCGACGAAAAGGAGCCTGCCATGCCGAGATCTCGCAACAAACGTGGATTCACGCTGATCGAATTGCTGGTCGTGATCGCGATTATCGCGGTCCTGATCGCCCTGCTGTTGCCCGCCGTTCAACAAGCGCGCGAGGCCGCTCGTCGCACCCAATGCAAGAACAACCTGAAACAGTTGGGTCTGGCGATGTTCAACTACGAAAGCAATCACAATCGCTTTCCGATGGGCTCGTTCGTACCTTGGGGCAAAACCGGCGGTGGTGACTGCCATATGGAGATCACGGGCCCCTTCGGTCCGAATTGGGCTGTGAACCTGTTGCCATATGTGGAACAATCAGCCCTGTACCAGTCAATGAATCCCTTCGTGGTTCCTCCATTCGGTGCTCCCCCGAACACGCCACCGGCTGGCGTCGATGGCTTCTCGTGGCGCGTTGGTCTCGTGGGGCGTCAGATTACCGTCTATCGCTGCCCCTCTGATGCGTCTAACAATCAACCGTATATTGATGCAGCAGTCCCTGGTGACACCACTCGGAACAACTCATGGGCGCGAGGCAACTATGGGATCTCTGCCGGCTATGAAGACTATGACCACGTCGCTGGCGGTAATACTTACAAATCGAGTGCCAGCAATATCGCCGGTGCCAACGGATTAAAATCAACTCCGCTCTGTTCGTCGAATTTCGGTTCGCAGATCCGCGATGTGCTCGACGGCACCTCGCAGCAATTCATGTTCACAGAACTGCGAGCGGGCCTGATTGCCAATGACCCTCGCGGGATCTGGGCGATGGGATTCCCCGGCTCCAGCATACAGAATGGCGGGCGCGGCGTTTACAATCCCGGACCAAACAACAAACTGGGTGGTATTTCTGCCGATGGTGGAGACGAATTGGAAACGTCGAACGGATCGGCCCTTCCCTCCAGTGACCCACAGTTCTGCTCGCCCGCTGGTGCGGCCTTGGGGATGGGCTGCACGACGTCTGGTAATCTGATGACCTCGGCGATGTCACGCAGTCTGCACGTCGGAGGCGTGAATGTCGCGATGGCAGATGGCAGCGGCCGATTCATCTCCAACAATATCGATCAACTGACTTACCTCCGACTGTCCTCTACCCAAGACGGTCAAATCGTCGGTGATTACTGATCCGGCCGTCGTGCCACCTCGCTGAATTGCCAAAAGCATGGTTGCTCTGTGGCGACCATGCTTTCTCTGACTGAGCAAAATCACTTAAACCACGCACTCTGCGTGGCAATCCAACTGTAAACGCAGGTCGTATCATGACCACACACCTGATTCCTTTCCTGTTGATCTGCATTTCTGCAATCAGTCTTTCGGGTTGTGGAAGATCAGAACGTCTAATCCGCGCCAAAGGCCAGATTGTCAAGAACGGCGAAGACTTCATCCCGGAAGATGACGAGAATCTACAGGTCTGTTTCATCCCCGTCGCCGATGACTTATCTCCGCCGCGAAACTGGTACGCAGCCGAAGTCGATCCTGCAACGGGAGCGTTCTTTGCTGCGGGCGGGCAGAAGAATGGAATGCCACCGGGCAGGTATCGTGTCATGGTCGAACTGAAAAAGAATCGCAAAGATCTGCTGGGTGGAAAGCTGGATTCATTGAACTCGCCCTGGATCTTCGAAGTCGACGAATCAAGTCCATTAATGGTTGTCGATCTCGAACAGAAGCCCGAAAAATAAGCCGAGCCAATTGTGGCCGAATTAAAGCCAATTGCCGCGTTAACCACGCCTGTCTACATCGGTGGAAATCCCGACAATCTCATCACATTTGATTGAAAGATCGTAATGACGTATTGGAATTTGTTTGTTGCCTCCGCGCTGTTGTTGTCTGCCGCGTGTCCGACTGTGTCTGCCGCGGAACTGATCGCACCGACAACCACCATTTCGCTCAAAGGCGTCAATGGCAAGCTAGACCATCTGGCTGTCGATAACAAAGGCGAACGTCTATTTATCGCCAACAAGCCGAACAACACCTTGGACATCGTTGACTTGAAATCGGGTGCAATGGTCAGGCAGATCGCCGATCAAGGCAAGGTGTCCGGTGTCGCGTTCGCCTCGAACCTCAACATCATCTATGTCGGCAACGGTGTCGGAACCTGCAATGCATTCGACGGCACGGACTATCGCCAGGTCTTCTCGGCCAAGGCCCCCGGCGCTGACAACGTGCATTACCATTCTGGTAACAACATGGTCTATGTTGGTGGCGACGAGGGACTGTCGGAGATCGACGCCAAGTCAGGCGAAATCAAATCGACTATCAAACTGCCGGGTTCGATTCACGGCTTTAAGATCGACAAGAATGCCGGCAAGATCTACACGGTCCAGACCAAACCTAATCTGGTCGCCGTTGTGGATATTGCGAATCACTCGGTGATCGATCAATTTCCACTGACCCTGTCAGATGCGGGCAGTCCGATTGCCCAAGACACCGACAACGGACTGCTGTTCGTCGGCTGCCCCAAAACCAAACCGATGGTCGTCGTCTTCGACATCAAGACCGGCAAAGAGATTGCCAATGTCATCATCCCTGGCGGAATCGACGATCTGCACTACGACAAACAAAATCAGCGACTGTACGCATCGTGTAGCGACAGCGCGCTGGTTGTGATCGAGCGGAAAGGTGAGCGATACGACGTTGTCAAACAACTTGAAACACCAAAGGATTCACGCACCTGCATCTGGTCACACGGAACTCTTTATCTGGGTGTCCCCAGGCATGGTGACAAGAATGGTCCGGAAGTGCGTCTCTTCAAGACGGCAAGTGCCTCCGAGTGAGTCCAGTTGTTAAAGGTCTATAATCTGCCGTTAATAACGATTGCAGAGACAGTCAGGCATAGCTGAGTTGGCCCGCGGCAGACATGTTTTGCCGCGGGCCACTCATTTCTGTGGATGCGAACATCGCCCGGGCCAGCCGATGGTGTGACGCGAGGCATTTCTAATGCCAGCCTTAGATTCAGGGCCTGTTTGTGAGGAGAAATTCACAATTCAGGCGTGTCATGCCGGTCGCGAGTGGTCCAAACCCTCTGGTAAACTAGACGTGATCGCCGTGTTCGGAACTCTATGACTGAAAATGCTATGCGATATGTCATCATCCCAACGAGCTGTGCTCTGGGACTGATTCTCACTTTTGCTGGTTGCCAGAAGGCGACCCCTGCTCTGGCGAAATCCTCGCCGCCAGCCAAGGTGTCCGCGGTTGTTAAAGAAGATCAGTTGACCACCGTCGAACTGACCGAAGCCGCCGAAAAACGGCTGGCGATCGAGACTGCTGTCATCGGTAATAAATCGCTCAAACGCCATCGTACGTACGGCGGCGAAATCATGTTGCCTGTAGGAGCAACCGTGGTCGTATCCGCTCCTGTGGCAGGCAAACTACAGGTTCCTGCGGACGGAAAAGTGCCCAAGGTGGGCGCGACGGTCAAGGAAAAACAGGCCGTCCTGTCTCTGTTCCCCCTGCTCTCACCCGCCGAACGAATCACGCTTGCCACACAACTGGCAGATGCCGAGGGGCAGGTGCAACAGGCCGAAACGCAGGTGAAAGCGAACAAGATTGCACTCGAACGTGCCGAACAACAGGCAAAAAGCGGTGTGGGACTGGGCAAAACACTGGACGACGCCAAGGCCCAGATGATCCTGAGCGAGAAGGCATTACAGGCCGCTCTTTCTCGGAAGAAGGTGCTCGACGCGACTCGCATGGATGGCGAACTGAATCCTGATCAGTCTCCATTCGTCATCAATGCTCCTCAAACGGGAATCATTCGCTCGATGACGGTCATGCCGGACGAGATCGTCACGGCCGGAACGATCTTGTTCGAAGTCATGAACACCGATTCGTTATGGGTTCGAGTTCCAGTGTATGTCGGAGAATCGAACGACGTCGCGTCCGACCAACCTGCCGAGGTCGGCGAATTGGCCTCGCGAGCCGGTCAGCGCCACGTCACCGCGCAGCCGATTGACGCCCCGCCCACGGCCACTCCTTTGGCATCGACAGTGGATTATTATTATCAGGTCGCTAACGCAGGTGGCGCCCTTCGGCCTGGCCAACGTGTCAGCGTACAGGTTCCCCTGACTGGCGATGCTGAACAGCGAGCAATTCCCTGGTCCGCCGTCGTGCAGGACATCTACGGCGGCCACTGGATCTATGAACGCACCGCTGAACATCGGTTCGTCCGACGGCGAGTTCAGGTGAAACAAGTCGTCGAGACTTGGGCGATTCTGGATCAAGGCCCACCGAATGGGACCAGGATTGCAATTTCGGGCGTCGCCGAATTGTTCGGTACGGAATTCGGTTTCGGGAAGTAGTCCGCCGGGGCCGGCTGCACGTGTTTTACGATGGCACAATTTCGTCCGTATAACGTCTGTTATTAACAAAAAAGATTATGTATGAACTGGTTGGTAACAACGTCGCTCAAGCTTCGGGTACTGGTTCTGGCTGCTTCGATCGTGCTGGTGGTTGTCGGCGCACAGACATTGAAGAACGCGCCGCTGGATGTGTTCCCGGAATTTGCCGAACCGCTGGTCGAGATCCAGACCGAGGCGCCGGGGCTGTCGACCGAGGAAGTTGAAAGCCTGATCACGATACCTCTGGAGAACGGACTGAAGGGTACTCCCTGGCTGAAGACATTGCGATCGAATTCGGTTCTCGGTCTTTCCTCCGTAAAAATGATTTTTCCTCGCGGGACCGATCTGATTCGTGCGCGACAGTTCGTGCAGGAACGTCTCGCAACCGAAGCCAGCCGGCTGCCCGTTGTGGCTCATCCGCCAGTGATGTTGTCACCGCTGTCTACGACCAGTCGCGTGATGAAGATCGGCGTGACATCACAAACGCTCACACAATCGGAACTCAGCGAACTCGCCAAGTGGACGATTCGTACCAATCTGATGGCCATCCAGGGTGTTGCCAACGTGGCGATCTGGGGTCAACGAGATCGACAGTTCCAGGTGCTGGTCGATCCGGAACGATTGCGCACTCAATCGGTAACACTGGATGCCGTCCAACGTTCGGTGGCAGACGCCGTGGCACTAAGTGGAGGTGGTTTCGTCGACACGCCGAATCAGCGCATCGCGGTTCGCCAGCTAACAGGAATCGACGGCATCCAGGATCTGGGAAATGCCGTTGTCGACTATCGCGCGGGTTCGCCGATCCTGCTGCGCGACGTGGCGCGGATTGCGGAAGGATCACCGACTCCAATTGGCGACGCTGTGATCAACGATGGCCCGGGCCTGTTGCTGATCGTCGAAAAGCAGCCGTGGGGTAATACACTGGATGTGACTCGTAAGGTCGAAGCCGCCCTCGAACTGTTAAAGCCAGGACTGAAGGATGTGGACCTCGACGCCACGATTTTTCGCCCTGCAACATTCATCGAACGGTCGCTGCACAACTTGCGGCACGCCATGGGAGTCGGCTGCATACTGGTCATTGTGATTCTGCTGCTATTTCTGTTCGACTGGCGCACGTCACTGATCAGCCTGACCGCGATTCCCTTGTCGCTGATCGCCGCGGCACTGGTGCTCTATTACACCGGCTCGACGATTAACACGATGGTCATCGCGGGACTGGTGATCGCGCTGGGTGAAGTGGTCGACGATGCCATTATCGACGTCGAGAACATTCTGCGCCGACTGACATTGAACCGTCAGTCACCTCATCCTCTGCCCGCCTTCCAGGTCGTTCTGCAGGCATCGCTCGAAGTGCGCAGCGCCGTAGTCTATGCCAGTCTGATTGTGACGCTGGTCTTTCTACCCGTGCTGTTCCTGGACGGGATTTCCGGGTCGTTTTTCCGTCCGCTGGCCATCGCCTACATTCTGGCGATCCTCGCGTCGTTGCTGGTCGCGCTGACTGTAACTCCGGCACTGTCGCTGATGCTGCTGCCCGGAGTCACCAAGGAACGCCATGAAGCTCCACTCGCGCATGTCCTGAAACGAATGTACGGAGTCATTTTGCCGTTCTGGATGGCACGGCCGGTCCTGGCGATCGGGCTCGTTGTTGGAATGTTCGGCCTGACCGGAGCCGCCCTCACAACACTTGGGGAATCGTTTCTACCCAACTTTAAAGAGACCGATTTTCTGATGCATTGGGTCGAGAAGCCTGGCACGTCGCTCGATTCGATGCAACGAATCACGGCCCAGGTCAGTCGCGAGCTCCGTTCCATTCCGGGCGTTCGCAATTTCGGCTCACACATTGGCCGCGCGGAAGTTGCGGATGAAGTCGTGGGTCCCAACTTTACCGAGTTGTGGATCAGTGTCGATCCGAATGTGAACCTCGACTCGACGGTCGAAAAGATCGAAGATGTCATCAACGGCTATCCCGGTCTGTACCGCGATGTTTTGACCTACCTGAAGGAACGCATCAAAGAGGTGCTGACAGGTGCCGGTGCCACCATCGTAGTCCGCGTGTACGGCTCGGACCTGGCTGTGTTAAGAGCCAAGGCTCAAGACATTTATTCGATCATCAAAGAGGTTCCCGGTGTCGACACGCCGAAGGTCGAAACTCAAGTTCTGGTACCCCAGATCCAGGTGCGTCTGCGGCCAGAGGCCGTGACTCAGTTCGGTTTGACAGGGGCTCAAATCCGACGAGCGGTCGCGACACTGATTCGTGGCACCAAGGTCGGCGAAGTGTACGCCGAACAGAAAAGCATTGATGTCGTTGTCTGGGGCGTTCCTGAGCTTCGTACAGACATTTCGTCGTTGCAGCGACTGCTGATTGACGTACCGCAGGGTGGAGGTCATGTGCCCCTGGGTGACGTGGCTGATATTGAAGTAGTCCCCGCGCCGAACGAAATCAAACACGAAAAGGCCTCACGCCGCATCGATATCACCTGCAACGTCAAGGGACGAGATCTGGGTTCGGTGGCGAAAGAGATCGAAACCAAAGTCAAAGCGATGGATTTCCCTCAGGGATATCACCCTGAATTCCTTGGTGAATATGCGGCTCGAGCCGAATCACAACGACGATTGTTCGCACTGGCGGGATTGTCGCTGATTGGCATTCTGTTGCTGCTGCACGTCGACTTCCGTTCGTGGCGTCTGACCGCGATTGTGTTCCTGACAATCCCTTTTGCGTTGGTGGGCGGTGTCGCCGGAGTAATGCTCGATAACGGCATTCTGTCACTGGGTTCGTTGGTCGGTTTTGTCACTGTGCTGGGGATCGCGGCTCGGAACGGGATCATGCTGGTGAGCCATTATCGGCACCTGGAAGAGCACGAGAATGAGCCCTTCGGCCCTGCCCTGGTCAAGCGCGGTTCGGAAGAACGCCTGGCGCCGATCCTGATGACGGTGCTGGCGACAGGTCTGGCGCTGGTTCCGCTGGTCTGGGGCGGAAACCTGCCGGGTCACGAAATTGAATACCCCATGGCTGTCGTGATCCTGGGGGGACTGGTGACGTCGACGATCTTGAACCTGTTCCTGCTGCCGCCAATCTACCTTGCGTTCGGCAAGGTCACTCGTCAAGCGGAGTGATTCGGCCATGAAATTGCTATGTTGATAAGTCGCATCGTTTTCGACTCGATCGTCCGTTCTGAGCGATCAACAACGGTGACGGCCCTAGAAAGCGGGTGGGCTGGGCTGCTATGAATCGTCTTGATCCGTGTTGGGATATCGATTCGTGTTGATCTGAGAACGTGGTATGAGTTTGGTTGATCTGGCAACTTCGCCGGTGCGGGCTCGATTATCGGCCATGCCGCCACTGGCTTATGGAAAGCTGACGTTGCCGTCGCGATATTTGCTGTCTCCACTGGCGGGCTACACCAATCTCCCTTTCCGCCGGATTGTGCGCGAGATTGGCGGAGTTGGGTTGGGCACGACCGATCTCGTGAATGCACGAGGTCTCATGGATGGCAGTGGCAAGTCGGTGCAATTGATCGAGACTTGTTCGCAGGATCGTCCGTTTGCCGTCCAAATATTTGGCAGCGACCCCAGCGTGATGCGCGACGCCGCTCAGTTCCTCGAAACGCGGGGCGTCGATTCGATTGATATCAACATGGGTTGCCCGGTCAACCGCATCACCAAAGGCGGGGCCGGAGCCAGCATGATGTGCCGCGTCGATAGTACGGTGGAACTGGTACGAACGGTCGTGGAATCGGTCCAGGTGCCGGTCACAGTCAAAATGCGGCTTGGTTGGGACAGCACTCAACTGACCGCTCCGAAGTTTGCTCGAGAGTTTGAACAGGTGGGTGTCGCGGCAGTGGCCATCCATGGTCGGACTCGAGAACAAGGATTCAGTGGCGTTGTCGATCGATCAGGAATTCGCCAGGTTGTCGAAGCAGTTGAGCGAATACCGGTCATCGGCAATGGGGACATTCGGACGATCGAGGATGGCGAACGAATGTTTGCCGAAACTGGATGTCACGGAATCTCGATGGGTCGCGGGGCATTGGCGAACCCTTGGATCTTCCGCCAGTTTGTGGAATGGGAGACGACCGGTTCGTGCGCGCCGCCGGGCAACTTCGAGGATCGGTTGGCACTGCTGTCGCGTCAGTTTCACTACTTGGAACAGCAACGTGGGACTGCGCGGGCCATCGTTTCGTTTCGCAAGATGGCTCACTGGTATCTGAAGGCAATGTGCGTCAATGCGCATCTGAGAAACCAAATGCAAAGTGCCCGAACCAAGGATGAATTCGAGGCAACGATACAGGCCGTGGCGACGCATGGACCCAGTCGCGGTTCGCGGACCGGAGTCTTGCCCGAACTAACAATCTCTGTGCCGGCCGGACCGAACGAGAATTGGTGAGACGGAAGAACGAGGCCGCTTGATCGATCAGCCAGATTTAAAGAGGAATTTGCACACGAGGGTGCCCTTCGCAATGCGGCTCTCGCTAGACTCAACGCTCGGCGGTGAGCGATTAGCCACCTTTCCGCTGCCGTTCGCTTTGATCGATCGAAACCTGCGACCATTCGGTGCAAAGCTGACAAGGACGTGAGTGATGAATGAACACCCTGAGTCTCAGCGAGAATTGCCAGTGGCAGCCGTCCCTGCCTGGCTGGTGGCGATCCTGCTGGTCGCCGTCCTGCTCATGCTGATGCAAAGCTACGGATATTTGCCGGGGATGATGGGTCGAGCTGCAACCGAATCGCGCGCGGTGACTCCGCGCGGTGATCTGTCCGAAGATGAAAAATCGACAATCCAGATCTTCCGTGAGGCATCCCCCAGCGTTGTGCATATCACGACGTTGACGCGACAACGGGATCGGTTGAACTTCAAGTTGCTTGAGATTCCCGAAGGGACGGGGACGGGATTCGTTTACGATGACGCCGGGCACATCGTCACGAATTTTCACGTCATCCGAAATGCTCAAGCAGCCAAAGTGATGCTGGCCGACAACAGTTCGTGGGATGCAACACTGGTCGGTTACGAGCCGGACAAGGATATCGCCGTACTGAAAATCGCGGCTCCACCAGATCGTCTGAAAAAAGTCGCCATCGGCGAATCGAAGGATTTACAGGTTGGTCAAAAAGTGTTCGCCATCGGCAGTCCGTTCGGCCTGGATCAGACGTTGACGACAGGTGTGATCAGTGGTTTGGGTCGTGAGATTGAATCGATCGGCGGTCGAATGATCGAAGGCGTGATCCAGACCGATGCGGCCATCAATCCCGGAAATTCGGGCGGCCCCCTGTTGGACAGCGCCGGGCGACTGATCGGCGTGAACACGATGATTGTCAGTCAATCGGGAGCATTCTCGGGTGTCGGCTTCGCAGTGCCGGTCGATATCGTCAATCAGACTGTCCCTGAACTGATCAAGTCGGGGCGCATTGAGCGCGGTGTACTGGGCATCAAGACATTTGACGATTCCATTTCGCGACGGCTGGGTGTCAATCAGGGCGCGTTGGTTGACCGCGTCTTTGAAGGCAGCGGAGCGGCGGCGGTCGGAATGCAATCGACCTATCTTGATGAAGATGATGCAATTCATCTGGGCGATGTGCTGCTGGAGATCGCGGGGCGACCAATCAAATCGGCAGCAGACATTTCAAAGGCACTCGATGGCAAGAAACCAGGCGACGAGGTTTCTGTCCAAGCCGCACGCGGTCGCAAAACAGTGACTCTGAAAGTGCGATTGCAGGCACCACGACGATAGCGGCTGTGATTGGTCAGGTGAACACGAGCGGGATTTCCGATTCCTACTGCATGCAGGATTGCGATATGGCCACGGGCGTAACAGTCGAATGTCCTGGCTGTTCAGCCAAGCTCAAGATGTCGGACGACAGCAAACTGGGCAAGAAGGTCAAATGCCCCAAGTGTTCCGGAATCTTCGTCGCAAGATTATCGGATGACGAGTTTGAAGATCCGGACAACGATTTCGAGAGAGACGACATTCCCGCACCGAAATTCAAGGGCCGTAAAGGTCCTGCCGCGTCGAACAAGGAACGACTCGTCAAGAAAACCAGCTCGTCAAGCGGGTCCAACGTCGCTCTGGTCTCCGGAGGGGCGATCGCGGTGTTGCTGCTGGTGGGCATCGGACTGTATTTCTCGGGAGTGTTCAGTCGTGGTCCGGTGCCGGCTGCGGCCGTCGTTTCGGTAACGGGTAAGCCCGCGATTCCTCCAGAAGAGCGGATGTTGGGTCTTCGATGGATGCCCGCAGAGACGGAAGGGTTATTGCACCTCAAAGTTGCGGATCTCTGGGCGGCGCCGCTATTGAAGCCCTTGGTGGAATCTGCCCAGTTGTCCCAGCCGTTTGTCGAGCTGCAACAGAAGACCGGGCTCACACCAGCGGATATCGAAACGATTTCGATCGGCTTTGCCGACTTTCCTGACGCCTATCGCAACGTAGCTCGACCTGCTTTTGGAATTTCCGACGATGTCCATGTGCCGTTGATGACTGTCGTGGTTCGCACGAAAAAGCCACTCTCGCGGGACCAGATCATCAACACAAGTCCTTCGGTGCGCTGGGTGGACTATGGATTGCAACAGTGCTTCGATTTTGAAGCGACGGAAACGTACACGGGTTGGATTGCAGAACCGACGACCCTGGTCATCTGCCCGTCCCGGAAAATGAATGACGTGATCTCGCGTGGCGAATCCGTCATTCCTCGCAAGGAGTTGCTCATCATCGACTCTAAAGCGCAGTTTATTCTGGTGGCTGCGCCGCGAGATCCCAGGAAAGAACGCGAGGGTCGTCTGTTATTTCCGCCACCTGACTCGAGCGCTTCGCTGCACATGATGGAATTTCAGCAGACGATGCATGAATCGGTTCTCGCCGGGGGTTTGGGGCTGAACATCGGCAGCACCTTTGATCTGCAGACGGCATTGTTGTTTACCAAGTCCGACGATGCTGGTAAGGCGAAAAAATCACTCGACGGACTTGCGGCTAATTGGCGCAAGCAACTCGACAGCTTGAAAGGATTCGCTCCCCCTGCTCTGACAGAATTGGGAGTCGTGTTATTGAACTCGCTCAAGATCGAGGCGCAGTCGGACACCGTTCGTATGTCGACGTCGGTTACCGAGTCCGAGCGACAGAAGCTGGATCAGGCGATGTCACTGGTTCCGCAGCCGCCGAAAACAGCTCCCGATCCCAATCAAAGCCAGGGAATCCCTGGCAACACTCCACAACGCTGATGGCCGACCGTCAGACCACCAGTTCCGTCGAGTGCTCCATCCCATTTCCATCGCGCGAGCGATCCACCGATTCTAAACTCAACTCAATTGCCAACCCGCGGCCGGGTCACCACTGTGGCCGGGTCATGAGAAAGATCGCAGTAGCTGAAGCAGTTTAGGTACGTCGACGGGCTTTCTGACCAATCCGTCAACGCCCAGTGATTTGATGTCGCTCATCCGTTCTTCTGTCAAATCTCCCGTTAACACAAGAATGCCTCGCAGACCTGGTGGCCGTTCCTTTTGAAAGCGTTTCAAAATCTCCTGCCCATCAAAATCGGGCAACATCATATCCAACAGGACCATGTCAAACGACTGTGCACGCAACAACTCGAGCGCGGTGCGTCCGTCACACGCCTCAATCACCACCGCCCCTTCTTCACGCAACAATTGTGCTGTCCCCGCACGTGTGTGCGGATGATCCTCAATGATCAGGATGCGTAGGTCTAGAGGGGGAACAGAAGACTGAGATATCGAGCTCTCGCTCACAGGTGACGATGATACTTCGGTTCGCAGGATCACAGCCCCTGCCGGCAGTTCAACGATGAATGTGCTGCCGCGATGCTGTTCGCTAATCACTGAGATTGAGCCCTCGAGCATTTCAACGATGCGTTTGCAGATCGAAAGACCTAAGCCAGAACCTTTGGTGCGGTCCCGGGCTGGGTTCTGAAGTTGAGTGAACTCGTCAAAGATCTGCGGAATGTCTTCCCGCGAAATACCGATCCCGGAATCTTCTACTTGCAGTCTCAGGTGGCGACCGTCGTCGTGCGCGATACTGGCCGTCACTTTGATCGACCCTCTTTCCGTAAACTTGATTGCGTTGCCAAGCAGATTCCCCAACACACGCCCCAGCTTCATCCGGTCGCTTCGCAACCAGATCGACCGCGCAAGCGGCTCCAGGATGACTTCCAACCCTTTGTCTTGAGCGAGCGGGATCACCTGATCAACTTCCTGAGTCAGCAGATCAGATAAAGAAAACTCTGACAGGTTAAGTTCCATCTTGCCGGTATCGAATCGAGTGACGTCCAACAAGTCCTCAATCAGATCCATCAGGACATGCACATTGGCCTGAAGCTTTTCCGAAACCTCGGCGATTTCCTGCTGCCGAGATGGATCAACCGCCAGACGACGGATGATCTCTGCCATGAGATTGACTGCGTTCGCGGGAGTGCGAATGTCATGCGACACAGCCGCCAGGAATTTCGTTTTACGCTGGCTCGCCTCTTCGGCTTCGCGCCTGCGAAGATCGAGCTCACGCTCCAGCGCTTTGTGCTCAGTAATATCGACAAAGGCCGCCACAGCGCCCTCAATGTTCTGCTTTTCGTTAAGGATTGGTGCCGCGCTCATCAGGAGCACCATCCGTTTTCCCTGCTGTGTCCTATACTCGAGTTCGACGCCGAAGACGTCATCGCCGCGCAGAGCGCGCGAGATGGGCAGTTCTTCAGTTCTGGAGAATCGATTCATGGGAACGAACCGTGCCGCCAGCTTAGCGCCTGCCAGCGTCATGGGAGAGATATTCTCATCGGAGGGAAGCTGAAAGAGCGCAGCCGCGGAACCATTGATGCGGATTCGCTCGCCGACAGCGTCCTCGGCAACAGCGATTCCAATTGGGATGGTCCGCAATGCTGCCTCCAGGCGGCGGCGTTCAATTTGGATCGCCTCCATCAATTCTGCTTCCTGGATGCTTTTACCAGCTTGGATGGCGAGTGATTCGATAATCGCAACCTCCCCCGTCGTCCAGGCCCGACTCTGTGTGCCGTAGGCTTCGATCGTCCCGATCGTTCGACCGTCGACACGCAACGGTGTCGATAGGACAGCTCGATATTCAGCACCTTTTTGGGGTTGAGGAATCTCAAGATCCGGACGAAGGCGAATGTCTTCAACGTAGCCAGTTTGGCCGAGATACATCACTTGGCCAGAAAAGGAGGTCGCATGATTGAGGCTGATCGATTTAGGGCCGTCGTGGCCGAATCCATGATGGCAATGAATTCTCATTTCCTCGCCTTCACGCAGCAGAAGCGTTGTGGCGTGGGCCTCCACCAGGGCACCTAATGCCTCGCAGACTTTCGAGAAGACTTCGCTTCGTTTCGTGTCGGCCGTCAGGCTGCGCGACAATTCGAGCAGTTGCTCAAGCCGCCGTTCCCAACTGGTCAATTCTTCATTCGTCACACGCAGCTCTTCCGTCTGCCGCTCAAGCTCTTCGGTCTGAGATTGCAATTCCTCATTTTGACGAACGATCTCCTCTTCTCGTTGACCGAGTTCCGTATTCAAACGCTCCAACACCCCATTCTTGTCCCCGAGACTGGACATCTGAAACACGGCGAATTGGTGCGTTCGAATCGACCGATCAACGAAGACGGCGACGATCAAAATCGTGGCGACAGCTCCGACGCGATTGAGCAGCAGAACCTGACGCATGTCAGCAAGTGGAGGCTGAAGGGCGAACCTGTAAACGCAAAGTGACATCACAGCGGCGACAATCGCCGTGATCCATAAGGTCCGCGTGCTTTGCGTCCACATGCAGGTGGCCACCGCAGCAGGATAAAGTATCGGCATGACAACATTGGACGGAACAAGGGCGAATTCGATTGCGCCAGCACCCAGCAGCAACCCATTTGCCAAAAGAACGGCAGTCCGCGGTGAAATGCGATACGCGAGGATCTGATCGAGTGTGTCGGGCATTTATCGTGGCTGACGGCGATACACGCACGGGCCGATGGCGCGAAATCGCTGCGCGCCATGCGGTCGTTCTGCTCGACCAAGGACCAATAGCCCTCCCGTTTTGAGAGCACATTCCAATTTGGACCATAGGGGCAGCACGACCTCGGGTCGCAAATATAACGCCGTATTCCTAAAAAGAATCATGTCCCAAATCCCAGGTTCGCATTCAGCCACAATGCTGGAAACTCTCCAGCGAACCGAGCGTCGGAGCAGTTCGGAGATGCGCAAGCATTTACCATTCCGTTCCAGGTACTTGTTGCCTAATTCGGCCGGGATTTGCCGCCCCGCTGAAAGTTCAAAAGCCCCGAGGCGCGCGTGATCAATCGCTTCGACGCGACAGTCCGTCCCCAGCAAATAACTCTGTTCCAGCAGATTGAGCTCGGCCAGCAGCATCGCCAACGAGTAGAGTTCAGCACCTTCCGAACAACCGATGCTCCAAATATTGAGTTTGCGCTTGCCGTCGGCTCGAAATCGTTCTAATTCCGACCGAAGCTGCTCAAACACCAGCGGATCTCGAAAAAAAGATGTCACGCCCACTAACAAGCTGCTGACGGCAGTTGGCAGCGCCACTGGATTGGATTCAAGATAGGCGCGCGCCTGGTGGACCGAGGTCGCTCGAATGGCACGGAAGCACGCCGAGAGTCGTCGTTGTAATGTTTCCGGTCGATAATGGCGGGCGTCGAGTCCGGCTCGTTGCAAGAGCCAGTCCAGGAAGTCGGCCTCATCTTGCGGGCAGTTCTGGTTGAAAGTCTCCCGCGGCAGAATGGGCGTCAGCGTCGCCGGCGCAAGATTAATCGCGTGACGACGCTTTTCTTCGCGGGGAAAAATGATGTGTTCAAATCGCTTCGCAATGACGGTTCGATGCATCTCTGTTGAGAGCCCCCTGTCGTCTGGCCGAACTCTGCAATGCATTCTTGCCAGATCGGCTTAGGACGCACCAATTCCAAGCCACTATTCGGCGACGCCGACATTTGATCGACAGTCTCACGAATATCGAAATATGGTACGAAATACAAATCAGCCGCGATCACATCTGCCCCGCCGCACTTCGTTGCCAGTATCACCAGCCGATAGAAAGCCAGCTTGGCGCTCCAGTAGTCTGCAGGATCAGCAGGTCACATGGACCAGAACCAGACTGTATTTATGTGGCCACACGATTTATGTGGCCACACGCCGGGCATTTACCGCCTCGGTCATCCGACCGTCTTTCGTGACCCTCGTCGCCCATGCACAGACTCCATGCCTCCCAGATCGCATATGGACTAATCAACAACACAAACGCCCCGATTCCAATTCCGGCCAAACGCCAGTACTTAAAAGCACACACGATCCCACAAAGCACTTCGACAACGACGATCATCACCAGTAGCTTCCCCGGCGCCAGAAAAGCCGCCCGGCCCACCACTCAACCGGTCACACGAAAATCGGAATAAAAACTCTTGAAAAGAAACACAGCCGCTGCCGGGACAATGGAGCAGCGCGATTGCATGGCCCTGGTTCACCGGGTGTGTTGGCGTCGGGCTGCGGTGCTCACGTCGTGTAGTCCGCGTTCAGCTCAACGTACTCTTTGGTCAAATCGGCTGTCCAGTAGCGAACTTTTTCCGTGCCGTGATTCAGCTTGAGTTCAACGACAACATTGCGATTGTCGCGCAGGCTGGATGAGACCGCTTTGGCGTCGAAGTCGATTGGGGCTCCGTCCTTGTATAACAGGAAGTTGTTGACGACCAGAGTCATATCAGCCTCCTGCAATGGAACCCCCGCATACCCTGCTGCTGACACGATGCGGCCCCAGTTTGGATCGGCGCCGCAGATCGCGGTTTTCACCAGCGGGCTGTCGGCAATCGTCTTGGCAATTCGAAAGGCGTCGTCTCGACTTCGGCAGCCGGTCACATTCAATTCGACAAAGTGGTGAGCTCCCTCGGCGTCGCGAATGATGTCGGTCGACAGCTTCATTGCGACTTCATCCAGGGCCGACTGGAATTGAGCTCGTTCTTCTGATGATCGAATGGCCACCCCGGAAGCGCCATTGGCGAGCAGTACCACGGTATCACTGGTGCTTTCGTGGCCGTCCACGCTGATGCAGTTGAAGGAATCTTGCACGGCATGTTTTAGCAGTGGTGCGGCGTCATTCAGGGCCAGCTCAACGTCGGTCATGATCACGCACAGCATCGTGGCCATGTTGGGGGCGATCATCGCGGCCCCCTTACAGGCGCCGCTGATGCGAACCGTTTTGCCGCCGATCGTCAGCGTCTGAGTTGCTTGCTTGGGAAACGTGTCGGTCGTCATCATCGACTGCGCCGCCAGATGAAAGGCCTCAGGCGTGGCGGCGAGTTGTTTGGCGGCGGCGGGGATACCGCTTTCCAGGACGTCCATCGGCAGGAAGCGACCGATGACACCCGTCGAACCGACCAGGACGTCGTCTGGAGCCGCGCCAATCTGGTCGGCAACCCAGCCCGTCATTCGTTTGGCGTCGGCAATACCCCGCTCTCCTGTGGCGGCATTGGAATTGCCCGAGTTGATCACGACCGCTCGAGCCGTCGCGCGCGGCAGCCGATCGCGCGACACTTTGACCGGCGCACCGCAAACCAGGTTGGTCGTGAAGACCCCCGCTGCGACACACGGGCGATCCGAGACGAACAGCGCCAGATCCCGTTTTTGAGGGTCCGCCTTGATGCCACATCGAATTCCGACAGCCGAAAAACCAACGGGTAATGGCAACAGATCACTCATGACTAGACTCGTCGATTTGGATTGAAGTCGAAGGAATTGCTGCAGGTCAGTCTCTGTCCAGGCAGTTTTGCGGCGACGGCTTCCCGGCGCGATGCGATTCTAGAGGATGACACTTCAGACTTCGAGAGAGTTCGGGGCGGCAGCCGGTTTCTACAACCCGACGCGGCCAATCGGTAACATCGTGGCGACTTGACGTCCCTGACCGGACAGAATGATTCGTGTGCCCGCTGTTTGTGAATCGATGAATTGATGTCACCAATTGCTGATCCACTGGGATTGCTGTCAGACGTGTTGCAGCAGTACTGGGGTTATGACTCGTTCCGCCCTCTGCAAGCCGAAGCGATGCGCGCGGTGCTGGAACATCGTGATTCGGTGGTCGTCCTGCCGACAGGGGGAGGAAAATCGATCTGCTTTCAGGCCCCCGCGATGGCGATGCCGGGACTCGCGGTGGTCGTATCGCCACTGATCTCGCTGATGAAGGATCAGGTCGATGCACTCACAGAGTGCGGCATACCGGCAGCCTGTGTGAACAGTTCGATGAGCAACGCCGAACGCATGCGGGTTGCGGATGCGATTCGTCGCGGCCAATTGAAATTGCTCTACGTCGCGCCAGAACGACTGTGCTCACAAAAGATGCTGGACTTTCTGGAGAGTTGTCAGGTCGCGTTCGTTGCAGTGGACGAGGCCCATTGCATCAGCGCGTGGGGGCATGACTTCCGACCCGAGTATCGTATGTTGCAGCAACTGCGCGAGCGGTTTCCCGGGATCGGAGTCCATGCCTACACGGCGACAGCGACGCAGCACGTTCGGCAGGATATCGCCGATCAATTGGGGCTGCACGATCCGGAATGGCTGGTCGGTTCATTCGATCGCCCGAACCTGATGTATCGCGTGCAGCGAAAGACCGACGCCTTTAAGCAAGTGTGTGCTGTGATCGATGCCCATCCGAAAGAGTCGGGGATCGTCTATTGCATCTCGCGGCGCGAAGTGGATGAGTTGGTCGAGTCGTTGGCCAGAGCGGGCTATAAGGCACGGCCTTACCACGCGGGCATGGTCGATGTCGATCGGATTCGGCATCAGGACGAATTTTTGAACGAAGACACGCTGATCATCGTGGCCACAGTCGCGTTCGGTATGGGGATCGACAAGTCGAATGTGCGGTATGTGATCCACACAGGGGCACCGAAGTCGCTCGAGAATTATCAACAGGAAACGGGTCGTGCCGGTCGCGACGGACTGGAGGCTGAATGCTGGTTGCTGTGGTCAACGGCGAATTTTATCACCTGGCGGAAGATGCAAGAGGACCTCCCGGACGAGGCTAAGACCCATGCGCTCGACAGCTTGAAGGGCATCGAACAGTTCTGTGCCGGGGTCAGTTGTCGGCATAAGGTGCTGGTCGAACATTTTGATCAGGCGTATGACATCGAGAATTGCCAGGCGTGCGATGTCTGTTTAGATCAATTGGATCTTGTGAAAGATCCCTTAACGATCGCGCAGAAAGTTCTGTCGTGCGTGATCCGAGTCAAAGAGGGTTATGGCGCGGACTATGTGGCTCAGGTGTTGGTTGCTTCGAGAGATGCGCGCATCTTGTCGAACGATCACGACAATCTCTCGACATATGGGCTTTTGAAAGAACACGGCAAAGAGGCGGTGCGCGATTGGATCGAGCAATTGGGCTCGCAAGGGTTTCTTGAACGCGTTGGAGAATACAACACTCTGTCGGTGACAGGTGATGGGCGAAAGCTGTTGAAAGGACTGATGACGCCGCGATTGTTAAAGCCGACAAAAAAGAAAAGTTCGTCAGCGCGTGGAACCAAAGCGGAAGCCACTTCGTGGGAAGGTGTCGATCGGCAGTTGTTCGAGTCATTGCGAGTCTTGCGGCGCCAGATCGCTGAGGAACACCACGTCGCTCCGTTTATTGTTTTTTCCGATGCGACGCTACGAGATATGGCTCGTTTGCGGCCAACGACCATCGATCGTTTTCGGCAGGTTCATGGAATCGGCGAGAAGAAGACCGCCGATTTCGGCGCGCGACTTACAGCCGCAATTCGCGAGTACTGTGAGCAGCATCAGCAAGTCGCTGATGTGCCAAAGCAACCGTCTCAATCGACATCGCGCACTGCGGTCGAACCGGTCTCCAATTCGAAGACGAAGCAGTTGGCGTTCGATCTGTTTGCCGGAGGGCAATCGGTCGAAGCGGTGGCGACCGCCACGTCGCGCGCCGTGTCTACTGTCTTGGATTACCTGATGGAGTTCATCGTCACGACGGGACGGACGGATGGTGTGCCCTGGCTGTCCGCGTCAGAACTCGAGCGAATTCGCGTTGTCGCGAACAAGGTCGGAGCAGAAAGGCTGAAACCGATTTTTGTCGAATTGGGTGAGTCGATCGATTACGAGAAAATCCGGATTGGAATTGCTTGCCTCCGGAATGGATCAGTTGATCAACTGACGGATCAGTGACTGAGGCAGTTTCGGTGCTACCTTGTCGATCGTCGACGCAATTTGCGGCAAGGAGTCATGACGATGGCCTTGCTTTTTGCGATTTGCGACAGTCGACACTGCACATCATCTCCGAAGGCGATTGCCAACGCCTGTTGAAGTTCAATTGTGGGGTTCGCTGGGGTCTCGAAATGACGGTGAGAACCCCTGAATTTGCCGAAAAACTCAAGTAGGCTGATGCTTCGGGTGGAGGCAACCACAAAAACTTCATGAAGATTTTCCAGTCAGCCGATTGACATCAGCAGACATTGTGTCTTATTCTTGTGAGTAATTCGGGTTTGTACCTCTTTTTTTACTTCTGAAAGATCCTATGGCACGAACACCGCAAGACATCACGGACGCCGAACTGGCAGTACTGAACCTGTTGTGGGAACGGGGCCGGACAACCGTTCGCGATCTGACGGACACCCTGTATCCGGGTGGCACGGGGGCTCACTACGCCACCGTTCAAAAGCTGTTGGAACGTTTGGAACTGAAGAAGTTTGTCAAGCGAGATCGGAAGCCATGGCCGCATCAGTTCGAACCGAAGATCGATCGCGAAGAGCTGATTGGTCGTCGGTTGCAGGCGACTGCGGACAAACTGTGCGAAGGATCGCTGGCTCCTTTGTTGTCGCATCTGGTCAAGGCGAAGCTGAACCCCGATCAACTCGGTTCTCTGCGTGATCTCCTGGATGACCTCGACAAAGAAAAAGGTCGCTAATCGAAGCAGTACTGGGGCCGGGAACGAATAGGTTCTCGGCCTTTTGCATGAACCGCATCGCCAATCTTCCGGGCGGAGGGCGTTGTGTCTTCGTATATCGAAATCGCACTCATCAACGCCGTCATGATCGTCCCGCTGGCGCTGCTGGCTGGATTGGCCGGTCGATTTCTCCGCCGCCCTGCTTTGACTCACGTGATGTGGGTCCTGATTCTCGTCAAGTTGCTGACGCCACCGGTATGGCAGATTCCCATCGTTGATCGCGATTGGTTGATTTCATTCGTGCGTCCGGTCAAATCGGTTGTGA
>Ga0105238_10001012_pt1 | contig 28683 bp, 28 predicted proteins | sample KBSC34metaG_FD_81526 | JGI IMG/M metagenome (GOLD analysis project Ga0105238, IMG submission 81526) | Corn rhizosphere microbial communities from Kellogg Biological Station, Michigan, USA - KBS C3-4 metaG | ecosystem: Host-associated > Plants > Roots > Rhizosphere > Soil | place: Michigan, USA...
CCGCCCTGCCGGTTCTACCTGCTGACGCCGCCCGCGATCGAGCTCAAAACCTTCAGCGAACAGCTGAAGGCGGCGCTCGACGCGGACGACGTGGCGGCGGTGCAGCTGCGCCTGAAGCCCGCGAGCGACGACGTCATCGCCCGCGCGGCAGAGGCGCTGCGCCCGATCGTCCAGGAGCGCGGCGTCGCCTTCCTTCTGAACGACCGTCCCGACCTCGCCGCCAGGACCGGCTGCGACGGGGCCCATATCGGCATCGAGGACATGTCGCTGCGCGATGCGCAGAAACTGCTGGGGCAAGACGCGATCATCGGTGTCACCTGCAAGGTGAGCCGCCACCGCGCCATGGAAGCAGCCGAGCAAGGCGCCAGCTATGTCGCCTTCGGCGCCTTCTTTGATTCCGCCACACGCGGGGTGGCGGCCGAGGCCGACCCGGAAATCCTCACATGGTGGAGCGAGCTGATGGAGGTGCCCTGCGTCGCCATCGGCGGCATCACGCCGCAGAATTGCGGCCCGCTGATCAAGGCCGGGGCTGACTTCATCTGCGCCTCGGCAGGCGTGTGGCAACACCCGGACGGGCCTGCGGCAGGCGTGAAGGCGTATAATCGGGCCATAGGTGAGGCGAACCGGAAGGGGTAGGCATAGCCTGCCAACGGCATCCGTCACCGCCTTGCCCGCGTATAGCATCGGTGATAGAGACCGCGGATCGCTGCAGGGCAATAGATCAGAAAATGTTTCACCAGATTTCAGAGCTATTACGGATTGGCAGTATTTGTAATAAATCCGTAACCTTCCGATCGATTTCCTGTATATTTTGTATCGGCGTATTTTCGCTGCTTGCGAATTTCGCAAAAGCCGACTGTGTTGCCAATCAGAGTGAAGTACCGGCCTGCCTGTCCGGCACCGTCGTCTCGGACGACTATGCCGGCGCGGTGATCCGGGAAGACGGGCAACCGGGCCTGCGTAAGATCATGCAGGGCGATATCGTCGCGGGCTGGACGGTCGAGGAGATCGGCGCCGGCTATGTCGCACTGAAGCGCGGCACGCGCACGACCCGGCTGGAGCTGCCGCAGTCGGGCGCCGGCAACGTGGAGGAAGTGCAGGCGGACGATGCCCCGCCGCCGCCTGCGGTGAAGCCCGGCCGTCCGATCAGGCATTCGGTCGTCTCGCCGGCCGCCGCGGGCAACTAGACGGTCGCAGCCACCGTAATCTCCCCTGCCTTGGGCAGTGGGGGCTGGACCCTGGGCCGCACGGCCTTGGCGAGCACGCTCAGATGGTTGGCCAAGTATTCGCACTGCCGGCGGATGTCTGGCACCGCCGTCATCTCCCAGAACGCAGCCTTGGTCACCGGACCGATCGCGAACAGCCGGCCTGAGATGGCGCCCTTGATGTCCTTGAGCGCGCAATTGCGGGTGACATCCAGGCCAAGACACAGCGGGTCAGGCCGTACCGTACCGGATTCCAAAAGGCTGCGGATCAACGGGTGGGAGATGCGGGCATAGTCCGCGCCTGGGCCGGAGCAATTGATCACACGCGCCGCCCCGATCCGCCTGACCTCGCTGCCGCCGCGCACCCGGTAGCTGAGCGTCACCCGATCCCCCGCGATATCGAAGGACCGGATCCGGCCGCCATGAAGCGTCAGCTGCCCACGCGCGATCGCCGCATCGATCCGGTCGGCCACGGGCGCGGCCATGCGGTGGCGATGGATTTCCCACCACGGACGCAGATGGCGCAGGAAGCGCGCCTTGTCGTCCATCGACATTTCGGCCCAGACGTCGCCGGTGAAGGGGCGAAGCTCATCGACCGTCGCCCGCCAATCGGCGTTCTCGGCCGCCGCCCGGCGGCCCTCGCGGCGCATGAAGCCGGTCAGGCCCACCAGATCGGTCGGAAACGGCTCCGCGCGCGGCGACGGCGCCCGGCCGCCCGACAGATGGCGCTGCGGGCACAGGCCCCGGCGGGAGAGCGCGTGGATCGGGCCCTTGTGCCCGAGGTCGAGCAGAGAGATCACGGTGTCGATCATGGTGAGGCCGGTGCCGATGGTCAGCACCGGGCTGTCGGGATCGAGGCCGGTGAACGTGTCCGCGGCCCAGGGATCGGCGCGGTAGAACGCGGAGTCATAAAAGCTGGGATCGGCGAGCCCCGGCGATTCCGGCGGGAAATTGCCGACCGCGAGTACCGCGATATCGGCGGCAAGCGCGCGGCCGCGGTCGAGATGCAGGATCACCTCGTCGCCTGAATGCTCGATCCGCTGCGCATCGCCGCGCAGCAGCTCCAGATCGACGGCCTGTGTCGGCGTCTTGATTTCCTGGTTCAGCAGATTGCGGACATAGTTGCCGAAGACCTGGCGGGGAACGAAGCTGCCCTCTGCGATGGGGCCGGCGACCGGAAGGTCGGGCTGGGTTTCCAGCCACTCGACGAAATGATGGGGCCGGTCGTGGAAAGCGCTCATCTTGCCGGCCGGCACGTTGAGCAGGTGGCTGGGATTGCCGGTGGAATAAGCCGCGCCGCGCCCGAACTGAACGCCGCGCTCGATCAGTGTGACCTTCGATCCGGGCGGACATCGCCGCAGCAGGTGAAGCGCCAGCAGCGTACCGCTGAAGCCGGCGCCGACGATCGCAATCCGTGCCATTGCCCCCTCCAGATTAGAAAATCTTAATCTTCCTGACCCTTCAGTGGAAGGATTTCAGGGGCAGCCGGTTCCGTTATCACGGACAGATTATTGCATATGACGCGGGGACGATTTGGGGACAGGCCGCTCCGGCGGAACGAAACCACGTTCGCCGGCCTGGTCAGCGGCTTGATATCCCCTGCAAAATCAGCCTGGCGATCCGGTCGGTGCTGGCTTCGGGGTCGACATCGACGACCGGCGGGTCGCTGAACGCGGCGCGCGTGACATCGGCGAGAACCATATCCAGGATCATCCCCGTGACCTGCGGCGTGTCGATGTCCCTGACCTCGCCCGCGCGCTTGCGGGCTTCGAGATAGGCGGCAAGCGGCCTGCCGTAACGCTCGGCCGTGCCCTCGATCAGGAGCGGCATCAGCTCAGGGAAACGATGGCCCTCGCGCATCGCCAGCTTGCTGATCGTAACCGATTGCGGGCTCATCGCGTCGGTAAAGATCGCCCGGATGCGGCGCGGCAAGCCTTCCGCGACCGGGCTGCCGTCGTCGGACGGCATTTCGGTGAAGACGGGCTTGTCCTTCAGCTTTTCGACGACCGCGACGAACAGGCTCTCCTTGTCGGTATAGCGCGTATAGACCGCCTGCTTGCCCATGTTGGCCGCCTGGGCGATCGCCTCGATCGTGCTGCCGCTGAAGCCGTGCTCGACGAAGAAGTCGGTCGCGACGCCGATCAGCATTTCGCTCCTCAGCTTGGCGTCGCTCTGGGTGGGGCGCCCCGTACGGCGGGCAGGTGGCGGCATTTCAGCGTGTTTCTCAAGAGGTCCGGGCACAAGGCGTCCTGTCATGCGATCGTTTCAGTTTGATAAAGCAGAGCGCGCCTGGATTCCAAATTGACAATCATACGCCATGATATGATTAATTGACCGGCGCCGAATTCGACCTGGAGCGGGCGCGGTTTTTAGGGGGAAGGCCATGAGCGGCACCTTGATTCGCGGCGGCACGGTCATCGACGGCACCGGTGCTCACGGCTTCAAAGCGGATATCCGCATCCGCAACGGGCTGATCGCCGAAGTCGGCCCCAATCTGAAACCCGACGGCGAGCGCATCATCGATGCCGCGGGCGCCTATGTGACGCCCGGCTTCATCGACAGCCATACCCATCTCGACGGCGCGATGTTCTGGGCGCCGGACATGGACCCGATCCCCGGCTATGGCACCACCACCGCCGTCATGGGCAATTGCGGGATCACCATGGCCCCCGTCCCGCCCAAGCTGGGCAAGGAGGTCATCGAGCTGTTCTGCTATCTGGAGGACCTGCCCGTCTCCGCCTTCGAGGAGCATGTGCCCTGGGGCTGGGGCATGTCGTTTGGAGAGTACCGGCGGATCGCCGGCGCCAACCCGATCTCGATCAACCTGGAAGGCTTCGTCGGCCATGTGAATCTGCGCGTCGCGGTGATGGCCGAGACCGCCTGGAGCGAAGTCGCGACTGCGCAGCAGATCGCCCAGATGGCCGAGCTGCTGGACGAGGCGATGCGCAACGGCGCGCTGGGCCTGTCGACCAACCTGATGGACAACGACCAGCATCACCGCCCGATCCCGAGCCGGGTCGCCGACGATGCCGAGTTCGCGGCGCTGTTCGACGTGCTGGCCCGCTATCCCAACGCCGTCGCCCAGATCGAGGCGCGCTTTGCCGAGCCCAACCATTTCGCCGGCGACATGGAGCGGATGGCCGGCATCGCCGGTCCGCGCGGCGTGCGCGCCGTGTGGCTGACCATGCCGACCAGCACCCGCAGTGCCGAATATGTCGCCATGGGGATGGACCTGCATAAAAGGCTGCGCGACGGCGGGGCCGATTTCTGGACCACTTTCGCGCCCAAGCCGATCTCGATCTTCCTCAATTTCGACAAGTCGCTGTTCTTCGAATGGATGCCGGCCTGGCACGACATGATGTATTCGCCGAAGGGAGAGCGCGAGGCGATCCTGGCCGATCCGGAATGGCGGGCGAAGGCGCGCCACGACATGGATCATCACCGCGGCCCTCCCGGCTATCCGTTCGAGCGGCCGGACGTGATCCAGCTGTCCTATTCCGAGACCGGCGCCGGACCCATCGGCGTCTCGCTGGGCCAATATGCCCGCGATCACGGGCTGCACCCGTCGGACGCTCTCGCCAACTGGCTGCAGGCCAACGGGCTGGGATCGATCCTGTCGATGGAAGGGGATTCGATCGACGAGCCCGCGGTGCGGAAGCTGGTGAAGGACCCCTATGCCCTGTCCTGCCCCAACGACACCGGCGCGCATCTGCAGCTGTTCGAAGGCGGCGGCCAGTCGCTCTATCTGCTGACCCACTATGTCCGCGACACCAAGCAGATCTCGCTGGAAGACGCGGTGCATTCGCTGACCGGGCGGCAGACCGGCTGCTTCGGGCTGAAGGATCGGGGCATCATCGAGGTCGGCCGCAAGGCGGACATCAACGTCTTCGCGCTCGACGAGATCGAGATGCATCCGGAAGAAAAGGCCTTCGACGTGCCCGGCGGTTCGTGGCGGTTCGTGCGCAAGCCGGCCGGCTTCCGCGCGACCCTGGTCGGCGGCACACCGATTTTCATCGACGGCAAAGCCACGGGTGAGAGACCCGGCCGGGCCTTCACCGGCCGTCCGTAGTTTGCAACAAAACAATCAGGGGGAAGATCATGCGCAAAGTCATTCTGTCAGCAGCCGCCGCCGTGCTCGCCATCGTGGCCCAAGCCCATGCCCAGGACGGCGCGGGCGTTGGTAAATACGTCTGGAACAAGGCGGAGTCCCATTACGAGACCGGTTATTACGCGACCGAGCAGACGATGGTGATCAGCAAGATCGACAAGGACGGGCTCGCCGTTTCACAGACGGTGACGCCGATCAACGGCAAGACTTTCAGCTGGCACCTCGAGGCGCCTTTCGACGACAAGATGCGCCATGCGTCGCAGTGGATGTCATTCGCCTTTTCCCGTCTCGGCGAGAACAAATTCCACAATCGCTACATCATGGACGACACCAAGGAGGAGGGTGCGGAAACCTACACGATCGTCGGCAAAAAGCTGACGATCGAGGGCAGCTCGGTCCATGACGGCAAGAAGATGTCGTATGTCGAGGTGTGGGATAAGGTGGAGTAAGGCGATGCCCGACAGCGGCCTGAGCGCTTTCCCCTACGTCCATTTCCCCACCGGCTGGTTCGCCGTCGCCGCCTCGGGGGAGTTGGCCGCGGGTGAGGTGAAGCCGATCCATTATTTCGGCACCGACCTCGTCCTGTTCCGGACCGAGGCCGGTCAGGCCGTCGTCACCGATCCCTATTGCCCGCATCTGGGGGCGCATCTGGGCTATGGCGGGCAGGTCGAGGGCGAGACCATCCGCTGCCCCTTCCATCATTGGAAATTCGAGGCCTCGGGCCGCTGCGTCAGCGTACCCTTCGCGCCGGTGCCGGCCCAGGCCCGCCTCAGGATATGGCCGACCGCCGAGCATAACGGCATGATCCTGGTCTGGTACGACCTGAACGGCCGCCCGCCGGGATGGGAGATGCCGGACTTCGAAAAGACGCCGGTGCCCGAGCTGGAAGGCATCAAGACGTACGAGAACATCAAGACCTATCCCCAGGAAATACTGGAGAACGGCGCCGACTGGCTGCACTTCAACACCGTGCATGCCACGCGGCAGCTGTCCGGCGAAGTCGATCCGCGCAGCGACGGGCCGCACAACCTGGTCTTCACCTTCCGCACACGCGACATGGAGACGGATCCGGCGATGGACCATTTCCGCGGCGAGGTCGCCTTCTACGGCCCCGGTTATGGCCGCAACCTGTCCTGGGGCAAGCCGTTCCCGAACCTGACGGTCGAAAACTCGGTCTATGTTACCCCGATCGACCAAGGCACGCTGACCATCCGCTCGCTGCACCGGATCGTGCCGGATGCCAATAATCCGATGCCGATGGACGGGCTGAAGCAGATCTTCGCCGGGCTGGGCCCCGAGATCACCCGCCAGTTGGAGCAGGATGTCATCATCTGGGAACGGAAAACCTATTTCCCCCGGCCGATGCTGGCGGCATCGGACGGGCCGATCCTGAAATACCGGAAGTGGTACAGCCAGTTCTATCCCGAGGGGCCCGAGGCCGCAGCGATGGGGAAGGTGGCCTGAGTCTGCCATAAAACCGCAACTTGAGTGCGGTCGCCCGATCTGGAACAAGGCGGCTTTCGTACATGGGGCGGAGGCCAATGATGAAGAAATCTGTTCAGCCCTTATTGCCGCTCCTGCTTGCCATGACCCTGGCAGGCACGTGCGGCGCCGCAAACGCTCCCTCCTGCCCGAAGACCATCGAAGTGTCGCAGAAGCCGACGGTGATCCCGGACGGGTTCCACGCCTATGTCGACGGCAACCCGCCGACGACCGACCTGTCCGCCGCGGAGAAAGTGGAACTGGAGCGGATTGCGTTTTCGGACGGGCCGCCGACCGAGATCGGCTGGCTGGCCCCGGACCATGACGAACGCAAATATCAGGTCTTTACCTTCAACGGCTCCAAGGATACGCCGGTCTGGCTGACCTGCGGCTATTCGAACACGTCGATCATCGTCTCCATGCCGCTGCCGCCGGAGATCAAGTCCTGCAAGGTCACGCACGACCCTTCCATTCAGGGATATCCGGCAACCGGAATGACCTGCCGCTAGCGGTCCCGCCATAACGCCTGCCAGCGGGCATTGAGGTCGCCGCCGTCCAGCGCATCGGTCGCCTTGCTGACCGCGTCGAGAACCGGCGTCGCCACCTGGACCTCCTTCGACAGAGTGGTCGCAAGCTTCAGATCCTTGCGCAGGATCGCGAGCAACCTGTGGGTCACGTCGGGATCGTCGGAATTGGCGTGCATCAGGCTGCGATAGCCGTCGAAGTTGCTCGTCGCCCAGGTGCGCCCGGAACTCGCCTCCATGACGCCGAGTTGGAACGGAAGGTCGATGCCGACGGTCGCCGCCAGATGCACGGCCTCGTTCATCAGCAGCATGTTGGCGACGCCCAGTATGTTGTTGACGATTTTGACCCCCGCCGCCGAACCGACCGGGCCGCAGCGGAAGATCGGGCGGCCGAGCGCGGCATAAACCGGTTCGATCCTGGCGAAGACCTCATCCGAGCCGGCGGCCATGATGCTGATCGCCGCCTCCGCCGCCCGCACCGGGCCGCCGCTGACCGGCGCATCGACGACGATGGCGTTCTTCGCTCCCAAGGCCGCGGCAGCATCGGTGACGGTGCGCGGCAGGACCGAGCTCATGATCGAGACCAGCGGTGCTTTCGCCGGATCGATTGCCTCAATGAGGCCGCCGGGACCGACCGTCACGTCACGCACGTCGGCATCGTTGCCGACCATGACGATGACCATGTCGCACGCCGCTAGGTCCCTGGCTTGAGTGACGGCAGTGACCCCGTCACCGCGGAACAGCGCCAGGGCCTCGTCGCGAATATCGCAGACGCTGACCGTATAGCCGGCCTTGATCAGGTTGAGCGCGATGGGCCGCCCCATGCTTCCCACGCCGATGACACCGATCGTCCGCATGTCGAATCTCCTTCCCGCCCGCTGATCTTTCAGTCTTGAATGCTTGCGACGGGACCGCAAACGCCGTCGGGCCGCAAGCCTTTCAAGGTCATGGCTGCTATCATTGCAAGGAAAGAAAAGACAGTCGGAGGAAACGCCTTATGGAAGTCGGCCTGTTCATGATGCCCAACCACCCGATGCACCGCGACTATGCGGAGGGCCATTCCCATAATCTCGACACGCTGGCCTTCGTCGACCGCAAGGGTTTCCACGAGGCCTGGATCGGCGAGCACTTCACCTGCAAGCGCGAGCCGCTGCCGGCGACCGACCTCCTGATTGCCCAGGCGCTGATGCAGACCGAGAGGATCAGGCTGGGCGCCGGCGCCTTCCTGCTGCCCTATCACGTGCCGGCGGAGCTGGCCCACCGCATCGCCTGGCTGGACCATATTTCCAAGGGCCGGTTCATGTGCGGCATCGGCGCGGGCGGGATTCCGACCGACTTCACCATGTTCGGCGTCGACGCCTCGGCCGGTGAAAACCGCGACATGATGATCGAGGCTTTCGAGCTGATGGTGAAGTTCTGGACCATCGACGGCCCGTTCAAGCATGAGGGGCGTTTCTACAAGGGCGGCCGGCCGGAGCCGATCGGGCCCAACCTCGCCTTCCACCTGAAACCGCTGACCAAGCCCTATCCGCGCGTCGCCATCGCCGGTCTCAGCGGTTCGTCGCCCACCCTGGGCTTCGCCGGCACGCGCGGCCTGATCCCGATGAGCCTGTGCTGGAGCCCCGACCATCTGATGTCGCACTGGCGGGTCTATACCGAGGGGGCGGAGAAAGCCGGCCTGACCCCGAACCGCAAGGACTGGCGCATCGGCTGCGAGATCTTCATCGCCGAGACGGACGAAGAGGCACGGCGCTGGGCCATCGAGGGACCAATGGGCGAGTGCTGGCGGAACTATATGCTGCCGCTGATGCGGGAGAACGGCTATGTCTCAGGCTGCAAGCATGACCAGAGCGTGCCCGATTCCGACGTGACCGTTGAATATCTCGCCGACCGGGTCTGGATCATCGGCAGCCCCCGGACCGTGGCGGAAAAGCTGGCAGCCTTACGCGACCGGGTCGGCGATTTCGGCTGCCTGCTGCAGGTCGTCTACGACCATCTGGACGAGCCCGAGCCCTATCGCAATTCGCTGGCAATGCTGCGTGAGGAAATCCTGCCGCAATTCAATTAGACAGCAATTGCCGCGGCGATTAACGTCCGGCGACAAACAGAACGATACAGGGGAAGAGCGAGCCATGCAGCCGATCGCGCTGGGCGATTTCACCATCCGCAAATTCGTCGAATCCACCGACAACATGCCGGTGCCGATGCAGCTGTTCGACGGCATGACGGAGGCGCGGTTCGACGCGCTGGCGCGGGCGATGGATCCGCGCTGCGGCGACCTGCCGGCGCGGATGTTCGCCCTCAGCATGCACTCCTTCGTGCTGCAGACCGGCATCCTCAACATCCTGATCGACACCTGCAACGGCAACGACAAGTCGCGCACCGGCATCATGGCCGGCATGAACATGCTGAAGCACGATTATCTGGGCAATCTGGCGAAGCTTGGGCTGAAGCCCGAGGATATCGACGTGGTGATGTGCACCCATCTGCACAGCGACCATGTCGGCTGGAACACGCGGCTGGAGAACGGCGTGTGGGTGCCGACCTTCCCCAATGCCCGTTACCTGATGTCGGAGGCCGACGTTGCCCATTACGGCAATCTGCCGCCGGACCATCCGCAATATATCCTGACCCGCGAAGCCTATGACGACAGCATCCTGCCGGTGCTGAATTCCGGCCAGGCCGAGCTGGTCCGCACCGGCCATGTCGTGGAGCGGGAGGTCGGCAACGGCGTGTGGATGGAAGGCTTCCCCGGCCATACGCCCGGCACCATGGTGCTGCATGCCCAATGCGGGGGCGGCCACCCGCACGCCATTTTCACCGGCGACGTCTTCCACCACCCGGCGCAGATCCAGGACCCGACACTCCACATGAATGTCGATGACGATCCGGTGGCCGGGCTCAAGGTGCGCCGTCATTTCGTCGACACGTTCGCCGATACCGGCACCATCCTGCTGGCCGCGCATTTCCCCGAGCCGACGGCCGGCACGGTCATCCGCCGCGACGGCGGGACCACCTTCAAGTTCCTGGAATCCTAGTGGACGCCGCCTCCGCCTTCGATCCGTTCGACCGGGCGCAGACCCATGCCGTCGCCGAGACGGCGCGCAGGCTGCTGCGCGACGAGCCGGTGCTGCGCCTGGCCAACGGGTTCGTCGTGGTCTCACGCTACGACGATGCCAAGCAGGTCATCACCAACACCAAGGTCTTCGCCAATTCCGGCGGGTTTCGCCCGACCGGGCTGAAAGTGCCGATCGAGGATCGTTCCCTGGGCGAGATCGACCCGCCCGAGCACGCACCGCTCCGTCGGCTGGCGATCGGCGCGGCCGCAGGCCCCGGCGCGGTGGAGTCGCTCCGCGCCTTCACCCGCGAGACCGCCGAGGCCCTGCTCGACCCGATCCTCACGCGCGGGAAAGGCGACCTTGTCGAGGAATTCAGCGTGCTGCTGACCAACAGGGTCATCGCCAAGCTTCTGGGCGTGCCGCTCGACAAGAGCGACTGGCTGGCGGAACAGGGCGAGGCGGTCATGGCGAGCGACATGCCGGTCAGCAACAGCACGCCGCGCGGCTTCGGCTACAAGGCATCCTTCCCGGAATTCACCGGCTTCATCGACGATCTGGTGCGTGAGCGCCTGGCCAATCCCGGCGAGGTCGAGGACTCGATTTCACGCCTCATCGCCACAGCACAAGAAGTCGGCGACGCGCCGGCCGCGACCATCATCCGGATGATCGTGATGCAGCTTCTGCTGGGCGGCAGCGCAACCACACGGGACTTCCTCGGCAGCATCTTCCACGAGTTGATCCAGAAGCCCGCGCTGCACGCAGCCATCCGCGACAACCCTGCCCTGGTTCCGGCCGCGGTCGAGGAGGGGCTGAGGCTCGCGCCCCCCGTCCTGTTCGTCATCCGCACCTGTGCAGTCGAGACTGAGCTTCACGGAATGCGGATCCATCCCGGCGAGCGGGTGATCGCCGCCATCGCCGCGGCCAACCGCGATCCGGCGGCCTATGACGACCCGCACGAATTCCGGCTCGACCGCACCAACCCGGCGCCGCATCTCTCCTTCGGGCTCGGCACCCATTTCTGCGTCGGCAACCAGACCGCCCGGATGGAAAGCCAGGAGGCGCTGAAGCTGTTCGTCGAACGGGTAAAGCCCGGGGCCCTACGCACCGCACCGGGCTTCGAACTGCGCTATATGCCGACACCGTTCCTGTTCGGCCCGGTGAACCTGCCGGTGGAACTGGCCGGCTAAGACATTTTGCGGATGAAATTCTCCGCAGTCTGCTCCATCAACGCCTTCTTCTGGTCCAACGTCGAATTGTGGCCGAGGGCGTATTTCGGCGGGTAAACCAAGGTGCCCTGGACGCCCAGATCCTCCAGCCGCTTGTAGAGATCCAGGCTGGGCGGGTCGGTCAGGGTGACGACGGATTCGAACGGCAGGTGGTCGCGGCCATATTCCTTGCGCATCCGGTGCAGGTCGGCCAACAGAGGTGGGATTTCCGCCAGCGCGTTGCCGGCATTGAGCCAACCGTCACAGAGCTGCGCGGCCCGGCGCATCGCCGGCTTGCTGGCGCCGCCTGAGAAGAACGGCACATGCCGCTTGGGTGACGGCTCCATATGGAGCGGCGGGATGTCGAAATGCGCGCCCTTATGCTCGACCCGGCCGCCCATCCACAGCTTGCGCATCAGCACGACCATCTCGTCCACGCGCTTGCCGCGGGTTTCGAAGTCGACGCCGGCCAGCTCGAACTCGTCTTTCATCCAGCCGGCGGCGACGCCCAGGATGAAACGGTGGTTGCTGAGGATCGCGACCGTGCCGGCCGCCTTGGCCACCATCAGCGGATTGCGCGCCGCCAGCACGAAAATATCGGTGCAATAGCGGAGTTTCGTCGTCACCGCCCCGATCGCCGCCGCGCAGGCGAAATTGTCGGGATAGTTCCAGTCGGAATCCATCGGCGGCTTGCCGTCCGGCGTATAGGGGTATGGCGTGCGCAGAGGTTCCGGAAAGGCGACATGGTCGCCGTCGAGCACGCCCTCGAACCCGACGGATTCGGCGAACTTCGCCACCTCGACCACCTGGTCGGTCTCGATCCAGCTGATGTTCTGCCAGAATTTCACGTTCTGCTCCCCCTTCTTACGGTTTTCGTAGGATGGGTAGAGCGTCAGCGAAACCCATCGTTTGGTGCGCTGGATGATGGGTTTCGCTGCGCTCTACCCATCCTACTTTGCGACCGGAACCCACAATACGTCGTCGATTTGCTCGGCGCCCGCAAGCAGCATCACCAACCTGTCGAACCCCAGCGCCATGCCGGCGCTGTCGGGGATGCCATGCTCCAGCGCGGCGAGGAATTCCTCATCGACCGGATAGCGCGTGCCGTAGAGTTTTTCCTTCAGGTCCATGTCGGCGATGAAGCGGCGGCGCTGCTCGGTGGCGTCGGTCAGCTCGCCGAAGCCGTTGGCGATCTCGACCCCGGAGATATAGAGCTCGACCCGTTCGGCCACCCGTGGATCGCCGGGTTTCGGCCGCGCCAGTGCCGCCATCTCGACCGGGTATTCCATCAGGAAGGTGGGGCGCCCCGCGCCCAGATGCGGCTCGATCCGCTCGGCCAGGATGCGCAGCACCAGATCGTCCCACCGATCCCCCTGCCCCACCCTGACCCCGATGCGCTGTGCCTCGGCGATCAGACCGTCCATATCGCCGACGGTCGCCAGCAGGTCCATGCCGCCGGCATGGCGAGCGAAGGCGTCCTGCACGGTCAGATGCTCGGGCTCGGTGGTGAGGTCGCAGGTCAGGCCGTGCCAGGAGACCTCCGACTTGCCGGCGACGTCCGCCAGGGTCCGCACCAGCTCGGCGGTGTCGGCGAGAATCTCTGCATAGTCGCCGTTGCGGTACCATTCCAGCATGGTGAATTCGGGCGAATGGGTCGAAGCCCGCTCGCCGTTGCGGAAGACATGGGCCAGCTGGAAGATACGCGGTAGCCCGGCGGCCAGCAGTTTCTTCATCGCGAATTCGGGGGAGGTGTGGAGATAGAACGGCCGCGACGATTGCTGATCGGCGGCGACCAGCTCGGTCACGAAAGCCATCAGATGCGGCTCAAGTCCGGGGCTGATCTGCAGCGCCGGGGTCTCGACCTCAAGGAAACCATGTGCGCCGAAGAAAGCCCGCGTCGCGGATGTCAGCCGGCCACGCAGCTCCAGCATCGGGAGGCGGCGGGCGAAGATATCGGGGCGCCACCAGGGGGCTATCGGCGGCACGGTACGGCCACCATTGACGATATCAATATCAGTATCATATTAAATCCAGATAGGGAAAATAGAAGCGCCCGTCGAGCAACTGCGCCACAATCCGTCGAATGTAAAATTCGCCGACCTGATGAAGGTCTGCAGGCATTATTTCGGTGAGCCGCGTCAGCAAGGTACGAGCCATCAGGTCTATAAAACACCTTGGACAGGCGACCCAAGAATTAACATTCAACGGGATAAAGGCGGCAAGGCAAAGAGCTATCAAGTGCGGCAGGTTGTGCAGGCGATCGACAAGTTGATGGGACTAAGCAATGGCAACTGACCACTACACCTACCGCATTTCCTGGTCGTCCGAGGACTCCGAGTACGTTGCCACCTGTGCTGAGTTTCCTTCGCTCTCATGGCTGGACGAAGATCAGGTCGAGGCGCTGACCGGCATTAAGCGACTTGTCGGAGATGTGGTTAGCGATATGCGCGAAAACGGCGAAACGATCCCAACACCGATCGCGGATCAGAGTTTCTCCGGCAAATTCCTCGTTAGGCTGCCGCCGGAGCTTCATCGCCGACTGGCGCTCGAAGCCGCCGAAGCAGGGGTAAGTCTTAACCGGCTCGCGAGCTTCAAGCTGGCAGATTAATACCGCGAGCTTTCAGCTCTCTTCCACCAGCCGCTGGACCAGATGCTTCAGCACCACCGGGTTGCGGGTGATGGTCATGTGGTGGCCATCGACCTCGATATTCACGCAGTCCTCGTCGTCCGACCGGCAGCTTTCCCAGGCGACGACGCCGTCGCCGCGGGTGAAGAAGGCAGTCGAGGGAACGGGCAGCGGCTGGGCCAGCCGTTCGATCTTCGCAGCCGGGTCGTAAAGCGTTCCGCACAGCCGCACGAGGTGTTCGAGCGTGCTGGCCGTCGGCAGGCGGAACGGGCTCGCCATCGTGACGACATGGCGGATCTTGTCGGGACAATCATGGGCCAAGTCGCGGGCCAGCAGGCCGCCCAGGCTGATGCCGATCAGCGAGATCGGCCCGCCGTTCAGTTCCGACAATGCATCGACCCGGCTGCGCAGATGCGCCAGCGCACCCGGCGTCGGGCCGATATTCATGCCGTATTCCCAGCCAAATGACCGGAAGCCGTGGGCATCGAGGAATTCGCGGAACAGGCGCGTGGCCATGTCGCCGGTCAGGAAGCCCGGCACGACCAGCACCACCTGATCGTCGCCATGGGGCAGATCGGTGAATGCGTGGGCTTCGGTAGGGCCGGTGAAGAGGGCGCTGAGCTCATCGAACAGCTGGCTGAAGTCGGGCCGACGGATAGCGCCGGTGCGGTCGAAAAGTGCAGAGATGTCAGTCATGATCAGAAAACGCTACCTGCTCAGAACGAAAACATTGCCGTGTCCAAGGATTTGCACGGGCGCAAATCACTAACCCGGCAACTTGTCGTTCTGTTGCGAGGCGGCAGGCGAACTGCTAGTGGTCTTGCCCCTGCGGACGGACGTCCGATTGCGATAAACCCGACGGCGGCACGACCGGCTCCATTCCATGGGAATGACGGTCCTTCGAGATGCGCGGTCAATAAGATGAGAGCGAAACAATGAAAGTAGCGGCGATCACGGTCCGCGCCGGCAATGTGCTGGAGGAAGGCGGCAAGCTCTGGGTTGTGCTGAAGAGCGAAATCTTCAACCCGGGCAAGGGCGCCTCCGTCGTCCAGGTCGAAATGCGCGACCTCAAGTCCGGCAACAAGAACAACGTGCGCTACCGCACCCAGGAAACCGTCGAACGCGTCAGCCTGGAAGAGCAGGAATATGCCTTCCTGTTTTCCGAAGGCGACGCCTTCACCTTCATGAACCAGGAAACCTTCGACCAGATGACGGTCGACCGGGAGATCATCGGCTATCCGGCCGCGTTCCTGCAGGACGGCATGATCTGTTCGATCAAGACCTATGAGGGCGCGCCTCTCGCAGTGTCGATCCCGGATACGGTGATCCTTGAAATCACCGAGGCCGACGCCGTGGTGAAGGGGCAGACCGCCTCCTCGTCCTACAAGCCGGCCGTGCTGTCGAACGGGGTCAAGACCTCGGTTCCGCCGTTCATCGCCTCGGGCACCCGCATCGTGGTGAAGACCGAAGACGGCTCCTATGTCGAGCGGGCGAAGGACTGATTTTGGCCGGTACCCGTTCTGCCCTGATCAATGTGATGGTGCGCGCTGCCGAAAAGGCGGCGCGGACCCTGGTGCGCGACTTCGGCGAGGTCGAACAGCTCCAGGTTTCCCGGAAAGGCCCGGCCGATTTCGTCAGCTCGGCCGACCTCCAGGCTGAAAAGGCCATCCGCGCCGAGCTTTCCAAGGCGCGGCCGGACTTCGGCTGGCTGATGGAGGAATCGGGCAAGGGCGGCCCCGCGGACGCCAGAAGCCGCTGGATCGTCGACCCGCTGGACGGCACGACCAACTTCCTGCATGGCCTGCCGCACTGGTCGATCTCGATCGCCGCGGAAACCGACGGCGCGATCGTCGCCGGCGTCGTCTACGATCCGGTGAAGGATGAACTGTTCTGGGCCGAGCGCGGCCAGGGCGCCTTCATGAACTCCAAGCGGCTGCGCGTGTCGGGCCGCCGCACGCTCGACAGCGCGCTGCTCGCCACCGGCATGCCGTTCAAGGGGCGGGCTTACGCGCCAAGCTATCTGGCGGAGGTCGAGGCGGTGGTGGGCGAGACCGCCGGCATCCGCCGCTTCGGCTCGGCCGCGCTGGACCTCGCCTATGTCGCGGCCGGCCGCTACGAGGGTTTCTGGGAATATGCGCTGTCGCCCTGGGACACCGCGGCCGGATCGATCCTCGTGACCGAGGCCGGCGGCTTCATCAGCGAGATCGACGGCGGCAACAATCCGGTGTTCGGCAAGTCGGTCCTGGCGGCGAACGGCGAACTCGCCCGGCCGATCCGCGATCTTCTGGCGCGCGCGGGAAAAGCTGCTAACGTGAAGGCAGGACAAAAAGCGGCGAACGGATAACAGGTGACCAGGACCGCCGGAACAGCACTCTTTCTTCTGCTGTCGGCCGCCGCGTGCGCGCCCGCGGCGCTGGCGCAGGTTCCCGGCGCCCCCAAGCCGATCCCCGTTCCGCCGATCCCCGCGCCGCCGCAACTGGGCGCTCCGCCCAAGGTGACCCTGCCGCCCATCAACCCGCCGCCGGGCCATATCGTGGTCGACCTCCCGGCCGCGCCCGACCTCCAGCATCTGCCGATTCCGGCCGAGGCCGCGATTACCCCCGCCGACCGGAACGATCCCGCCCCGGCGCCTCTCTCGGGCCGCGAGACGCCTGCCCCGCCGATGGCGAGCCCCGGCGCCAATGTGTCGAATATCCACGAGACATTCTTCATCGTCGATCCGGGCTCGAGCCAGCTGTCGACCGCGGCCCTGAACAAGCTGAAGGACATCGCCCAGGACATGGCCCACAACCCCGCCGCGCGGCTGGAAGTCCGGACTTACTCGCCGGCCAAGCCGCACAGCGAGGGCACGGCCCGCCGCCTGTCCCTGGCGCGCTTCCTCGCGATCCGCGAATTCCTGACCAAGAACGGCGTCGGCGACGACCGCATCGACGGCCGCCCGCTGGCCTCCGCGCCGACCGAGTTGAACGCGGACCGCGTCGAACTCTACATTGAGCAGTAGCCGCTCATAACCTGCTCAGCGACAGCAATGGGGACATGACGATGCGCCTCTCCCGCTACCTCGCCTCGATGACGATTTTCCTGCTCGCGGTCGCCGGCATCGCCGCCGCGCTGATCGGCCGGCTGCAGAGCGCATTCCTGGCCAATCCGCTGCTGAATGTGGTTCTGATCGGCGTCTGGGGCATCGGCGTCATCTATATCTTCGTCCAGACGCTGCGCCTGTCGCCTGAGATCAAATGGGTGCAGGCCGTCCAGCGCAACCGGCTGGCCGCCAAGGATATCGAGCCGCCGCCGCTGATGGGATCGCTGGCGCGGATGATGGAATCCCGCGCCACCCCGCTGTCGCTGACCCCGACCGCGCTGCGCGCCGTACTGGACGGCATCGCGGTCCGGCTCGACGAAAGCCGCGAGATTGCCCGCTATTTCACCGGGCTGCTCATCTTCCTCGGCCTGCTCGGCACCTTCTGGGGCCTGCTCAAGACCGTGGGCTCCGTCGGCGCGGTGGTGAGCGGACTGTCGGTGACCGCCGACCCGACCGAGCTGTTCACCAATCTCAAGGCCGGGCTGGAAGGCCCGCTCTCGGGCATGGGCACCGCCTTCGGATCGTCGCTGCTGGGCCTGGCCGGATCGCTTGTCCTGGGCTTCCTCGACCTGCAGATGGGACAGGCACAGAACCGGTTCTTCATCGATCTGGAGAACTGGCTGTTCGCCTCGGCCGGCCCGAATGCGCGTGACCTGGGCGAGGAGGTTTCGCCGCTGCCGGCCATCCAGGCGCTGGTCGACCGCACGGCGTCGAACATGGAAGGCTTCCGCCAGATCATGACCAGCACCGAGGAAAGCCGGATCCAGAACGCGCAGGCGCTATGGTCGCTGGGCCAGAAGATCGATGCGCTGGTCACGGCGGAGGAAAACCAGCAACAGATCATCGATAGCTTGCTGCGCCAGAGGGCCGAGAACGACGCGGCGGTTCTCGCGACCTTGACCCGGATCGAGCAGGCGCTGGGTAAGGGCGAAGCGGGCTCGGGCGCCGACGGCGAGGCCGTGGCTCACCTGCGCGCCATCGAAACCGGCATCCAGCGGCTGGTCAACGACCAGACCCAGACCCGCGCCCGGGCGCTGGAGGAGGCGCGGGCCGAGATCACCCGGCTGGCCCGCACCCTGGGCATCGCCACCGAAAACCGGAACGGCGGCTAAGTCATGGCGCTGTCGCGGCGGGGCCTCCGTTCGGAGCTGAATGTCTGGCCGGGCTGGGTCGACGGCCTGTCCTCGCTGATCATCGTCGTCATCTTCGTGCTGATGGTCTTCGTCATCGCCCAGGCCTTCCTGCAGCAGCAGCTGGCCAGCAAGGACCGCACCCTGCTGGAGCTGAATAAGCGGGTGGTCGAGCTCAACCAGATGCTGGGCAAGGAGCGGGATACCAGCGCCGCGCTGAAGACCCAGGTCGCCACCGTGACCGCGAACCTGCAGGCCACGACCGCCGAGCGCGACAAGCTGACCGAAGCGTCGAACGCCTCGGCCGCGCAGGTGCAAGCCTTGTCGCAGCAGATCGCAGACCTGACGGCCGAGCTGCAGAAGCTGAACGACGCGCTGGGCGTGGCCAACGCCAAGGCGCAGGAGCAGACGACGACGATCACCGAACTGACCCAGAAGCTGAATGTCGCGCTGGCAACCAAGGTCGGCGAGCTGGCCAAGTACCGGTCGGAATTCTTCGGCCGGCTGCGCGAGGTGCTGGGCGACCGCCCGGATATCCGGATCGTCGGCGACCGTTTCGTCTTCCAGTCCGAAGTGCTCTTCCCCTCAGGCTCCGCAACCCTGGAGGACAGCGGCAAGGATCAGTTATCCAAGCTGGCCCAGACGCTGATAGACATCTCCCGCAAGATTCCCGCCAATGTGAACTGGGTGCTGCGCGTCGACGGCCATACCGACAAGCGCCCGATCCACACCGCCGAATTCCCCAGCAACTGGGAGCTATCGACCGCGCGCGCCACCGCGGTGTTGCGCTATCTGATCGAGCAAGGCGTGCCGGCGAACCGGCTGGCGGCCGCGGGTTTCGGCGAATTCCAGCCGGTGGATAACGGCACCGACGACCAGTCGCTGGCGCACAACCGGCGGATCGAGCTCAAGTTCGATCAGAGGTAGCCGCCCCACTCTCCACGGTCTTATGCAACTCTCTCACCGTCATGGCCGGGTCAAGCCCGGCCATGACGGTCCGTGAGGTGGAGGCGGTCCGTGAGATAGATGGAACCAGGAAGGTATGCAGATTACTCCGCCGCTTCACCCGGCAGATCGAACTGCAATGCCGCCAGCCGCGCATACAACCCGCCGTGGCGGACCAGTTCGCTGTGGGTGCCGGCGGCGACGATGCCGCCATGTTCCATCACCACGATGCGCTGCGCGTTCTGGACCGTCGCCAGCCGGTGGGCGATGACCAGGGTGGTGCGGCCGCGCATCAGCGGGACCAGCGCGTCCTGGACGGCGCGTTCGCTTTCCGCGTCCAGCGCCGAGGTCGCCTCGTCGAGCAGCAGCACCGCCGGGTTGCGCAGGATGGCGCGTGCGATGGCGATGCGCTGACGCTGGCCGCCGGAGAGGCGCACCCCGCGCTCGCCCAGGAAGGTGCCGTAACCGTCGGGCAGCGCCTCGATGAAGGCGGCGGCATTGGCCGCGGCGGCGGCGGTCCGCACCTCGGCGTCAGTCGCCTCGGGGCGGCCATAGCGGATATTCTCCATTGCCGTGGCCGAGAAGATCACCGGATCCTGCGCGACCAGCGCGATGCGGGATCTGAGCGCCTGGGGTTCGCAGTCCCTGAGATCGACCCCGTCCATCCGGATGGTGCCCTGCTGCGGATCGTAGAAACGCAGCAACAGCTGGAACACCGTCGTCTTGCCCGCGCCGCTGGGGCCGACGAGCGCGACCGTCTCGCCCGGCTCGATCGTCAGGCTGAAATCCGCCAGGGCTGAGGTTTCCGGACGGGTCGGATAGCGGAACTCCACCCCGTCGAACGCGATCGCCCCCTTGGGCGCCGGCAGGGTCACCGGCGCCGCCGGCGCGGCGATATTAGGCTTGACGTCCAGCAGCGCCTGGATCCGGTCGATCGCCGCCGCGCCGCGCTGAAGCTCCGCCATGATCTCGCTGATCGAGCCGACCGCGCCGGCGACCACGGCGGAATAAAAGACGAAGGCAGCCAGATCGCCCGCCGACATCGTGCCGGCGAAAACCTCCCGCCCGCCGATCCACAGGATGATGCCGATGGCCGCGAACACCACCAGCATGACGAAAGCCGTCAGCCCCGCCCTGACCCTTATATAGTCGACGGACGTGGTGAAGCTGCGCTCGGCCGAGCAGGCGAATTCCCGGCTCGCCGTCCGCTCCCGGCTGAAGGCCTGGATGGTCGAGATCGCGTTCAGCATCTCCGACACGAAGGCACCGATATCGGCCACCCGGTCCCGCGTGGTCCGCGACAGCGATCGTACGCGCCGGCCGAAGACGACGATCGATCCGACAACGATCGGCACGACCACCAGCACCAGGGCGGTCAGCTTGAGGCTGGTGTAGAAAAGCAGCGCCAGCCCGCCGATCAGGGTCATGAACTGCCTGAGCGCGATCGGGCTGGAAGTCGTGACGACGCCCTGGAGCAAGGTGGTGTCGGCAGTGATGCGCGAGACCACCGCGCCGGTCTTCGCGGTCTCGTAGAAGCTCATATCGAGGCCGAGCAGATGCCGGAACAGCGACTTGCGCAGATCGGCCACCAGCCGTTCGCCCAGCCAGGTGCCCAGATACATGCGCATATAGGCGGCCAGCGCCATGAAGGCGACCGCGACCAGCATCTGCAGCAGCGCCTGGTCGAGATAGGCCGCGTTGCCCTGGTTGAAACCGCGATCGAGCAGGCGTTTCAGGATATTGCCCAGGACCAGCGTGCTGACCGACCCGATGACGAGCGCGACACCGGCGCCGGCGATGCGCCAGCCGTGCGGACGCACGAAAGGCCACAGCCGCAGCAGCGGTTTCAGATCGCGCCTGCGTTCGTCCGTGGCGGCACCGGTGGCCGGATCGATCGCACCGGCCTCGGCCGCGCGCGACTGGCGTCGTGGATTGAACATACAGAATCACCCTCTGGCGCGTCGCTTGCCTCCGTGCGCGCCTTGAGCGATCAATTTTGCCGCTTAAGGCCCCAAGTCAACCGCGCGCAGCGCCGCAGGCCATCCGGCCGCAGGGAATATTGCTGTTTTCATAACGTTTCGGGGCCCGGGCAGTTGCGCTTCGGCCACTAAACAAGTATAGGCACCGGCTTCGAGAAGAGAGCCCGGCCATGAAAAAAGACATCCATCCCGACTATCACACCATCAACGTGGTGCTGACCGATGGGAGCACCTTCCAGACCCGTAGCACCTACGGCAACGAAGGCGACACGATCCGCCTCGACGTCGATCCGCGGACCCATCCGGCGTGGACCGGCGGCGCGACCCGCATCGTCGACACCGGCGGCCAGCTGGCGCGCTTCAACAAGCGTTTCCAGGGCTTCGGTCTCAAGAAGGACAACAGCTGATTTCAGACCGTACGGTCTGATCGCTGGCGATTGAAAGCGCCGCCGGATCGCAAGGTCCGGCGGCGCTTCGCGTTTACGTGCCTTGCCGGACGCCCGGGACGACTCGGGCAGCGCTCTTTGCTGGACAGGTCCGGGCGATATGGGCCAGGGTGCGCGGGTAACAATCTTACCAGCCGGTCTCGTCCCGCCGGACGATGTCAGCCCTTGGAGACTGGACTTGAAGCAACCCTTGCGTGAACTCACGCTGCGCGGCGTCATCCTTGGCGCGCTCATCACCGTCGTCTTCACCGCCGCCAATATCTATCTCGGCCTGAAAGTCGGCATCACCGTCGCCTCCTCCATCCCGGCCGCCGTGATTTCGATGGCCGCGCTCAGGCTGGTGAAGGGATCCAACATCCTCGAAAACAACATCGTGCAGACGATCGCTTCGGCGGCAGGCACGCTCTCGTCGATCATCTTCGTGCTGCCGGGCCTGGTGATGGTGGGATATTGGACGGGTTTCCCGTTCTGGCAGAGTGCCGGCATCTGCGCGATCGGCGGTACGCAGGGCGTGATGTTCACCGTGCCGCTGCGCCGCGCGATGGTGGTGGAGAGCGACCTGCCCTATCCGGAAGGTGTGGCAGCCGCCGAGATCCTGGAGGTCGGCAGCGCCGGTACGGATGTCGTGCGCAGCCCGGGCGAGCCGGGCCTGTGGGACCTGACCATCGGCGGCCTGATCTCGGCGGCATTCAGCGTGATCAGCAGCGGGTTCGCGATCTTCGCCACCGAGGTCAGCGGCATTTTCCGCATCGGTTCCGTCGCCACCGGAATCGGCGCACAGACGTCCCTGGCGCTGGTGGGCGTGGGGTACCTCGTCGGCATCACGGTCGGCATCGCGATGTTCGTCGGGGTCGTGATCGCGTGGGGCGTCGCCGTTCCGATCCTCTACCACCTGATTCCGTCGCCCGACGGCGTGGACTATCGCGAGCACGCCGAATCGCTCTTTCGCAAGGACGTGCGCCTGATCGGTGCCGGGGCGATCGGCGTTGCGGCGATCTGGACGCTGATCAAGCTGGCCGCGCCGATGGCAAAGGGGGTCAAGGCCGCCATGGCGGCCGTCGCCGCGGCTAGGTCCGGCCAGGATGCGGCGCTTCCGAGCACCGAGCGCGACCTCAGATTCGACTATGTTATCGGCACCAGCCTTTTCCTGGCCTTGCCGCTGGCCGGCATTCTGGCCTGGTTCATCAGCGAAGCGGGCGTGTTCAGCGGCCCTATCGTATGGGTGCTGGTCATTGCCGGCACGATCTTCAGCTTCATCGTCGGCTTCATCGTCGCGACCGCCTGCGGCTATATGGCGGGCCTGATCGGATCGTCGAACAGCCCGGTTTCCGGCATCGGCATCCTGGCTGTCGTCTCGGCCGGACTGCTGCTGGTCGCGCTTCTCGGCCACAGCCTCGATCAGGCAGCCGTGCAGAAGGAAGCCATCGCGATCTGCCTGTTCGTGACCGCCGTCGTGCTGGCGATCGCAACGATCTCCAACAACAACCTTCAGGATTTGAAGACCGGTCAACTCGTCGGCGCCACACCGGCAAAGCAGCAGATCGCGCTGGTCATCGGCGTTGTCGTCGGCGCGCTCGTCATCCCGCCGATCCTCCAGTTCGTCTATCAGGCTTATGGTTTCGCGGGCACTTTCCCCCATCCCGGGATGGATCCGGCCAAGGCTCTGGGTGCCCCGCAGGCGACCCTGATGTCCACGCTCGCGACCGGCATCCTGTCCGGCAAGCTGGACTGGAGCATGATCCTGACCAGCATGGGCGTCGGCGTGGTGCTGGTTGTGGTCGACGAGGTGCTGAAGCGGTTCACCAGGCTGCAGCTGCCACCCTTGGCCGTGGGGCTCGGCATCTATCTGCCGTCGGCCGTCACCACGCCCGTCACGATCGGCGCCATCGTCGGATGGCTGGCGGATCGCCGGTTGAAGGCTCGGGCCGCCGCGGCGGGTCAGCCGTTCGAGGCCTATGCCGAATTGCCGAGGCGGCGGGGCACGCTCGTCTCTTCGGGGCTGATCGTCGGCGAGAGCCTTGTGGGCGTCGTTCTGGCTGGGCTGATCGGGTTCACCGACAATCAGAACGTCGTCGCCCTTGTCGGCAAGGATTTCGCCCCGACGGCGATGTGGCTGGGCGGCATCGTCTTCCTGCTGGCCTGCATCGATCTCTATCGCCGCATCGCTAACAGCAAGAAATAGCGGATCATATTTCGGCGCTTCCCGTTCCTTGGGTAACTGCATCACCCAAGGAGACGATCATGGCGTCACAGGCCAACGAAGGCGAAGGCAACCGCACGGCGGCGCGCAACTATAATCAGGGCGTCCGCGATTTCGAGAAGACCGGCCAGGTGGAGAAGAAGGCGCGCGAGGCTGCCGATGCGCTGGACGGGCCGGAAGCGGCCCAGCTGAAGCAGGCCGAGCAGGCCGGCAAGGAACACAGCCATGGAGAGGATCCGGCGCTGAAGCAGCGCGGCAAGGCGTAATGCCGAAACGGGTGAGGCGCCGACACGGCGCCTCATCCATCTCTATCCATTGACGCAGGCGATCACCTCGCCCCGGCTGCGCACCAGCCCGTCGCGCAACGCCGAACGCAACGCTTCTTCCTCGAACTCGATATCCGTCGGCTGATAGTTACGCCCTTCGATCGACACGAAGATCGGCGCGCAGACGCGGTGGCCGTCCCGGGAACGCAAACTGACGAAGCGCATGGACATGGAATCCACCTTAACAAAACCGCGTGTACAGATTGTACGCTCGTACCAGCCTCGTGGTTCCCTAAAAACCGCGAGATAGGGTGAAAATCTTGCAGCTTCTTGCCGCAACCTGACCGACGCGTCATGTTCGCCCGAACATTCGTCAGCGGAGCGGAACATGACAGGACAGGTAGTGATGATCACGGGCGCGGCGGGCACGCTGGGCAAGGCTGTGGCGGCCGCGTTCGCCGGCGCCGGCGCCAGGCTGGTGCTGGTCGATATCGCGGCCAAGGGGCTGGAAGCGGCCTATGGCGCGGAGAGCGACACCAAGCTGCCCCTGGTCGTCGATCTGGCCGACCGCAAGGCGATCGACGGCGCGTTGGCCGCGGCGAAGAAGAAGTTCGGCGCGGTCCAGGTCGTCTGCAACATCGCCGGCGGCTTCAATATGGGGCCGGCGGTGCATGAGACGACCGACGATTTCTGGAATCACCTGATGAACCTCAATGCCGGGTCGGTGCTGAACGTGGCGCGCGCCGTGGTGCCGGACATGATCGCTGCCAAATACGGCAAGATCGTCAATATCGGGGCGATGGGCGGGGTGACCGGCAAGGGCAACATGGCGGCCTATTCCGCCTCCAAAAGCGTCGTCCACCGCCTGACCGAGAGCCTGAGCGCGGAGCTGCGCGAACACGGCATCAATGTGAACTGCGTGCAGCCCAGCATCATCGACGGCCCGGCCAACCGCGCCGACATGCCGAATGCCGATTTCAGCCGCTGGGTGGCCCCCGCGGACCTGGCCGAGGTGATCCTGTTCCTGGCCTCGGACAAGGCCAGGGCGATCCACGGCGCATCGGTGCCGGTGGTGGGCTTGAGTTGAGCAGATAAAGAAAACGGGCCGCCCGAGGGCGGCCCGAAGTTTAGGGAGGAAACGCCTCAAAAGGCGTCGGATATGGCGGGGAAGGTGCCATATCGAGACGCAACGTATCGCAACTGCGAAGGGTTGGCAAGCGAGCTAACTGACAGAAACTCAAAGAAATCAATAATTTCATAGCTCGCAATGTTGCAGTGCAAAAGTTACCACGAAACGCAGGCGTGTTAATTCTTTCGTTCGTTGGACGACTGTTCATTATCATTTTCTTACCCAGTCACGACATTTGAAGCCGGTCGCTTTGCAACTGACGCATAGGTCAGAGCGGGCATGCCGGCCGATCCGCCGCGCTAGGTCGCTTCGATCCGATTCGGAGTCCGATTGACTCTCCGTTCCTGTTCTGACCTTAATAAGAACATAAAAGGAACTTCTACGGCATGCATTCGGACAATCACCCTATACGCGCCGAGCGAATAGCCCAGGCGGCGGCGCTGATCCGCGCGGGCCTGACCAAGGGGCCAGAGGGGCGGCCGTGCGCGGGAACCGGCGCGGCGGAGATCGATGAAGCCCTGCCCTGGGGCGGCCTGACGCCCGGGCTGCATGAGATCGCCGCGGCGTATGGCGATGCCGCCAGGGCCGGGTTCGTCGCCGGCCTCCTGGGGCGGCGGCCAGGACCGGTCCTGTGGTGCCGGTCGCGCCGGACGGCGCTGGAGGCGGGCGATCCTTATGGGCCGGGCATCGCCGGGCTGGGCCTCGCGCCCGACAGGCTGATCCTGGCCGAGGCAGCCAGGCCGGCCGAACTCCTATGGGCGATGGAGGAAGGGGCTCGGACCAAGGGGCTGGCCGCCGTGGTGGCCGACGGGGTGATACCCGACCTGACTGCCGGACGCCGCCTGCAGCTGGCGGCCGAGGCCGGCCAGGGGCTGGTGCTGCTGCTGGCCACCGGCCGGCAGAGCACCGCCTCGACGGCGCTGACCCGCTGGTTCGTCGCCTCCGCCCCCAGCCGGCCGGAGGCCGAGGGGCCGGGACGGCCATGCTGGACGGTCGCTCTGTGGCGTTGCCGTGGCGGGCGACCGAGGGAATGGATGGTGGAGTGGGACGATGCGGCGCTTTCTTTGTCTGTGGTTGCCCCGATGGCAGACCGACCGCTGGCGGCGGCAATTCCCCTGCCCGGCAGACCTCCCGCTGGCTTTGACGGCCAGGGGCCAGGGCGGGATCAGGCTGACCGCGGTCGACCGGACGGCGGCGCGGATGGGGCTGGCCGCCGGGATGACCTTGGCGGACGCAAGATCGCTGCTGCCTGAGCTCACGGTCGCCGATGCCGACCCTGGCGCAGATGGGAAAGCGCTGGCGGCGCTGACAGACTGGTGCGGCCGCTACAGCCCCTGGTGCGCGACGGACGGCGAGGACGGCATCCGCCTGGACATCACCGGCTGCGCCCACCTGTTCGGCGGCGAGGCCCCGATGCTGAGCGACATGATCCGCCGCCTGTGGGACTTCGGCATCGCCGCCCGCGGCGCCGTGGCCGATACGCCGGCGGCCGCCTGGGGCTGGGCGCGTTTCCGCCCGAAATCGGCCACGCCGATCCTGGGGGAAGGCGAGACCGCCCCCCTCCTCCGTCTGCCGGTCGCAGCGCTGAGACTGGAGGCGGCCAGCCTCGATACGTTGCAGGTGCTAGGCCTGAACTCCATCGCGACCGTGGTCGACCTGCCGCGCGGGCCGCTGACCCAGCGGCTGGGCGAAACGGTGCTGGCACGGCTTGACCGGATGTTCGGCCGCGCGGCCGAACCGATCTCGCCTCGCGCCATCGCCGAACCCTGGGCCAGCCGACTGATCTTCCCCGAACCGATCGGCCGGCGGGAGGACATCGACGCTGCGGCCGAACGGCTGACAGCCCATCTCTGCCGCGCGATGTCGCTGAAGGGCCAGGGCGCGCGCCGGCTGGCGCTCAATTTCTACCGGGTCGATGGCGCGGTTCAGCACATCGCCATCGGCACCAGCCGCCCGACAAACACGCCAACTCACATACTGCGCCTGTTCGCCGAGCGGCTGGACCAGGTCGAGCCCGGCTTCGGCATCGAGGCGATCGTACTGGAGGCGACCGAGGCCGAACCGCTCGCCGCCATGCAGGGCGCGCTGACCGCCGCCGGCGAGATCGACGCCACCGACCTGGCCGGCCTGATCGACCGCCTGCAGAACCGCCTGGGGCCCGGGCGGGTGGTGCAGCTTGTGCCCGTGGAAAGCCACGTGCCGGAACGGGCGGAGGTACGGGAGAAGGCAAAAGCCCCCTCACCCTCCCAGCCTTCGGCGGGACCCCTCCCTCTCCCGCCTTGCGGGCGAGGGGCATCGACACTCCCTCGCCCGTGGAACGGGAGAGGGAGGGGCCCGCGTAGCGGGAGGGTGAGGGGGCCTTCTATCCTCAAATCCGCCCGCCCGATCTCCCTCCTCCCCATCCCGGAGCCGATCGAGGCGATCGCGCCGGTGCCGGACGATCCGCCGCTGACCTTCCGCTGGCGGCGCATCCAGCATCGCGTCGCCTTCGCTGACGGGCCGGAGCGGATTGAGCCAGAATGGTGGCGACATCAGGATACAGCCAAGGCGCGCGACTATTACCGGGTTGAGGATCTGGCCGGCCGCCGCTTCTGGCTCTATCGCGAAGGCCCTTATGGCGCGCCCGAGCCGCCACGCTGGTTCCTGCATGGGTTCTTCCCATGACAGCTTATGCCGAGTTGCAGGTCACCACGCATTTCAGCTTCCTGCGCGGCGCATCGAGCCCCGCCGAGTTGGTGCTCGAGGCTAACAGGCTCGGCCTGTCAGCCATCGCGATCACCGACCGCAACTCCCTGGCCGGGGTGGTGCGGGCCTATCAGGCCTCGCAGGAGACCGGCCTTCGCCTCATTATCGGCGCCAGGCTGGACTTCACCGACGCGCCCAGCCTGCTGTGCTTCCCCGAGGACCGCGCCGCCTATGGCCGTCTGTCGCAACTGCTGACCGACGGCAAGATGCGGGCCGAGAAGGGCCAATGCCTGCTGACCCTGGACGATCTGTTCGCCTATGGCGGCGGCCAGCGCCTGATCGCCCTGCCGGTCGAGGAGCCGGATGCCGCCTTCGCCGACCATCTGCGGCAGCTGAGGTGGCATTTCGGCAGGTCACTCTATCTGGGCGTAAGCCATCTCTATCGCGGCGACGACGGCAAGCGGCTGGCGCGACTGGGCGAGCTGTCCGTCGCCACCGGCGTACCGCTGGTGGCGACCAACGATGTCCACGCCCATGCCCCCGCCCGCCGTCCCCTGCAGGACGTGCTAACCTGCATCCGCGAGGGCTGCACCGTGGCCGAAGCCGGGTTCC
>Ga0105238_10001013_pt1 | contig 28671 bp, 28 predicted proteins | sample KBSC34metaG_FD_81526 | JGI IMG/M metagenome (GOLD analysis project Ga0105238, IMG submission 81526) | Corn rhizosphere microbial communities from Kellogg Biological Station, Michigan, USA - KBS C3-4 metaG | ecosystem: Host-associated > Plants > Roots > Rhizosphere > Soil | place: Michigan, USA...
AGCTTCGCGGGCTTGAGCACCTTGCCCGACGTGTCGCCGCGCACCGCGGGCTCCGTGTAGATCACCTCGCGCACGATCGTGGTCGGGAGCTCGAAGGAGATCGCGCGGCCCTCGTAGAAGAGCGCTTCCCCGCTCATGCCGTCCTCGAGGTAGTTCACCGCGTCGCCGAGGTTCTCCTTCTCGATGTCGATCTGGTTGTACTCGCTGTCCATGAAGACGTACATCGGATCGGCGAAGTAGGAGAAGGTGACTTCCTTCTTCTCGAGCATCACGAGCTCGAAGCGCTCGTCGGCCTTGTACACGGTCTCGGTGTTGGAGCCCGTGAGGAGGTTCTTGAGCTTCATCTTCATGGTGGCGGCGTTGCGCCCGCCCTTGTTGTACTCGGCCTTGAGCACGACCATCGGGTCCTTGCCCACCATGATGACGTTCCCGCTGCGCAGTTCCTGTGCGATTTTCATAGAAGTCTTCCGTTTGGCTCCCCGCTACCTGCGGCTGGAGCGCTCGATTTTCAAGGTTCCGGGCCGCACCCGCCGGGTTCCGCCCGATGGCGTTGAGCGGCAGCTTCGCTGTCCGCTCCTACGCCGTTCCCGCTACCCATCTTTAGCCCGAAAAGCCTTTCATTTTAGCACGTTGTCCGCGAAATCGACCAGCTGCTCGGTGAGGTCCCGCCGGGCCGCCAGCGCCTCGCACCAGGCCTCTGCGTGGGCCGAAAGCGCCTCCCGCCGGCCGATGAATTCCGCCCAGGCCTGGGCGACGCCGGGAGGCACCCCGCCCGGCGGCTCGCTGCCCTCGCGCCGGTTCCAGGCTTCCCACAGGCCCGTCACCGCCGCCGCCCGGACGCGGTCGAGCGGCTCGGTGTAGAGGCGCAGGAACGCGGCGAGCTTCACCCAGTGCGCGCCGTCGTCCTGGGGATAGATGTGCCAGACGAAGGGGCGGCCCGCCCACTGGGCGCGCACGAAGGAGTCCTCGCCGCGCACGAAGTTCACGTCGCACGCCCAGAGGAGCTCGTCGTAGCGGTCCTGGGGCAGGAACGGCACGACCACCACCTCCCCCTCGCGCCGCTCGCCCCCGTCCTGGCGGTTCCGGCGGATCGTCGGATGGGCGGGCTCGCGGTCGCCGAGCGCCGTGGCGGCGACCCCCTCCGGCGCCACCAACCAGACCGGCCCGGGATAGGAGGCGACGCTGCGCACGAGCCCGTCGTAGGGCGCGCCGGAATAGCCGAAGAGGCTCACCTTGAGCGCCCGCGCGGGCGGCACGCGGCCGGCCACGGACTTCCAGAACGCCGCCTGCCCGCGCGCATCCGCCTGGAAGGCACGCCGCCGCGCGACGAGCCCGCGCTCGCGCAGGAGCCCCCCCGTCCGCGCGGTGAAGCCGGGGAAGTAGTAGTGCTTCACGAGCGGGAGCCGCGGGTTCGGGGAAGGGAGCGCGTGGCTTCCCTCGACCCACTCCTCGGCGCTCAGGTACTCGAGGTTCACCCAGCGGGGGCGCGGCGTCCGGGCCGCCATCGCGAGCACGTACGCCTCCGGCGGATCGCAGCCGAACGTCTCGACGACCACGTCCGCGACCTCCGCCCCCGCGAAGGGCTCGCGCAGGCGCGCGACCTCCACGCCCTCGAGCGGCTGGAGGTCGTAGCGCGGGTCGATCTCGGGACGGAGCTTCGCGAGGACCGTGAGGTCGTCCAGCCAGAGGCGCACGCGCTTGCCGTGCTCGACGGCCAGCTGGCGCGCGAGGCGCCACGAGACGCCCACGTCGCCGTAGTTGTCGACGACGCGGCAGAAGACGTCCCAGCGCTCCGGCGGTGTTGGCATGGCCGCGATTCTAGGCCGGGCCGCGGGCGACGCAAAAAAAACGGTGTGCCCGGGGTTCCGCCGGGGCACACCGAACCTAGTGACCGTCCTGTGAAAGACAGCACTCCAAGGCTACAACGGCTCCCTTTCGCCGAACTGAAAGCGCGGCGGCGGCCGGGCGCCCGCGGGGCTCACCGCTCGAAGGCCACCACCTTCACGCGGACGCGCCGCTCCCTTCCGTCGCGGACCACGGTGAGCTCGGCCTCGCGGTCGATGCCCACGCCGTCGAGCGCCGCGCCGAACTCGGCGAGCGTCGTCACGCGTTGCCCGTTCACGGCGAGGATCACGTCGCCCAGGTCACCCTTGGCCGCGTCGAGGGCCTTCAGGCCCGCGCGCGCCGCGGGCGAGCCGGGCTGCACGCGCGCGATCACCACGCCGCCGATGCCGGCGCTCGCCACGAGGTCCGGATCCACGGGCACGATCCCGATGCCCGGAAGCGCCGCGCGGCCGTGGGCGATCAGCTGCGGCACGATGCGGTTCACGAGGTCCACCGGGATCGCGAGCCCCACGCCGCTCGAGGCGCCCACCGGCGACTTGATCGCGCTCGTCACGCCGATCAAGCGTCCCGCGCTGTCCAGCAGCGGCCCGCCGGAGTTCCCCGGATTCACCGCGGCGTCGGTCTGGATGACGCCCGCGACCTCGAGCACCTCGGTGGTCGGGAGGTGACGGTCGAGCGCGCTCACGATGCCCGCGGTGAGCGTGCGCGTGAGGCCGAAGGGGTTCCCGATCGCGTAGACCGACTGGCCGATGCGAAGGTCCGAGGAGGTGCCGATCGCGATGGGCTTGAGGCCCCGCGGGACCTGCGCGAGCTTCACCACCGCGAGGTCGTAGTCGGGCGCCACGCCCACCACCTTCGCGTCGAACGTGCGCCCGGCATCGAGCTGCACGCGCACGCTCCGCGCGTTCTCCACGACGTGGTAGTTGGTGACGATATGGCCGCGCTCGTCCCACACGAACCCGCTCCCCGCGCCCCGGTAGACCTGCGTCGTGAAGAAGCCGGAGAGCTCCACCCGCTCGGTGTTGATGTAGGCCACCGACGGCGCGGCCTTCTGGAAGAGGCGCACCACGGCCTCCTCGGCCGGGTCGAGCGGGCCACGCGGGGTGACGGCCCGGGGGCCGGCGGGCTCGTGCGCCGGGGTGGCGGGGAATGCGGGAAAGGCGGCGATCGCGGCCGCGAACACGAGGCATCGGGCGGGAAACATGGGCGGAAAGGGCGGGGAGAACGGGGAATTTTCCCGCGTATAATACGGCTCGCAGTGAGGAGGTACGGTAAGCAGTGACTCCAGGTACCGTCGATCAACACGACGATCTAACTTCAGTTCCCGCCTTGCGTTCCTTTTGTCGCTCGCCCCATCCCTGGGGGATGTCCAGGGTCTTCAACGGAAAGGAAACGCAATGAGCACCGGTACCGTCAAGTGGTTCAACGACTCCAAGGGCTTCGGATTCATCAAGCCGGATGGCGGCGGCGAGGACCTCTTCGCCCATTTCTCCGAGATCCAGGGGAGCGGCTTCAAGACCCTCAAGGAGAACCAGAAGGTCGAGTTCGAGGTGAAGGAAGGCCCGAAGGGCAAGCAGGCGACGGCGATCAAGCCGATCGACTGAGCCCTTCCCGCCCCACCGAAAATGGGGTCAGATACCTTTTTCCGCCGGCCGGAAAAAGGTATCTGACCCCATTTTCCTCATGAAGACGCTCGACGGCACGCCGCTCTCGGTCCTCGACCTCGTCACCTATCCGGACGGCGGGGACGTGGGCGAGGCGTTCCGCGCCTCGCGCGAGCTCGCGCGGCACGTCGAGCGCCTGGGCTACGCGCGCTACTGGATCGCGGAGCACCACAACCTCGAGGGGATCGCGAGCAGCGCGACCGTGGTCCTCATGGGCTACATCGCGGCCAATACCGGGCGGATCCGCGTGGGCTCCGGCGGCATCATGCTGCCCAACCACGCGCCCATCGTGGTCGCCGAGCAGGTGGGGACGCTCGAGTCGATCTATCCCGGCCGCATCGACCTGGGCCTCGGCCGCGCGCCGGGAACGGATCCGCTCACGATGCGGGCGCTCCGCCGGCATTCGACCGGCGCGGACTTCGACGCGAACGTGGCGGAGCTCCTCGGGTTCCTCGCCCCGCCGGCGCCGGGACAGGCGGTGAAGGCCATACCCGGCGCGGGTCTCGACGTCCCGGTGTGGATCCTGGGCTCGAGCCTCTACAGCGCGCACCTCGCGGCGAAGATCGGCCGGCCGTACGCCTTCGCCTCCCACTTCGCGCCCGGCGACCTCCTGGAGGCGATCGAGATCTACCGCGCGGAGTTCCGGCCCTCGCCGGCGCTCGCCCAGCCCCGGGTGATGGTGGGCGTGCCGGTGGTCGCCGCGGAGAGCGATACCGAGGCGGAGCGGCTCGCGACCAGCATGTATCTGCGCACGCTGGGCATCATCCGCGGGCAGCGCGCGGGGCTGCAGCCGCCGGTGGAGAGCCTCGAGGGACTCTGGACGCGCGGCGAGGAGCTCGCGATCGCCGAGCGCATGGCGCTCATGGTGGTGGGCGGACGCGAGCGCGTGGCCGAGGGACTCCAGCAGGTGATCGATGCCACGCAGGCGGACGAGCTGATCCTGGTCTCCGAGACGTGGGACCGCGCGGCGCGCCTGCGCTCCTACGCGATCATCGCGGAAGCCGCGGGGCTCGCGCGCGGCTAGAGGCGGGCCAGGCGCTCCGGGCCCAGCTCGGAGAGCGCGTTCACGCCGAGGAGCGCCATGTTCCGGTGGATCTCGCCCGCGAGGATTTGCGCGGCGTGCCGCACACCCGCCTCCCCGGCCACCGCCGCCGCGTAGTTGAACGGCCTCCCCACCCAGACGAAATCGGCGCCCAGGCAGAGCGCCTTCAGCACATCGGTGCCGCGCCGCACGCCGCCGTCGACCATCACGGCCATGGCACCCTTCGCGGCCGCGATCGCGGGCAGCACGCGCAGCGCCGAGACCGTCCCGTCCAGCTGCCGGCCTCCGTGGTTGGAGACCACGATGCCGTCGACTCCGCTCTCGCGCGCGATCCGCGCGTCCTCCGCGTGCACGATGCCCTTCACCACGAGCTTCCCGCGCCACTGCCGGCGGATCTTCTCCAGGTGCCCCCAATGGAGATGATCGCGCTGGCTGAAGTCGCGCTCGACGTTCCGGGCGAGGATGGGCGCGCCGCGCTCGGCGAAGGAGTTCTCGAAGTGCGGCATGCCGTGCCGCGCGAGCGTGCGAAGGGCGTTGCCGAAAAGCCAGCGCGGGTGCGTGATGCCGTCCCACGCGAGGCGCAGCGTCGGGCGGAGCGGCGTCGAGAAGCCCGCGCGGATGTTGTTCTCGCGGTTGGAGAGCACCGCCACGTCCACCGTCACCACGAGCGTCCCGAACCCGGCGGCGGCGACGCGGTCGATGAGCGGCGCGAACCGGCGCTCCTCGCCGGGGAGGTACGCCTGGAACCACGCGTCCGGGTTCGCCTTCGCGACTTCCTCCAGGCGGATGAGGGACGAGCCGCTCATCGCGAACGGGATTCCTTCGGCCGCGGCCCCGCGCGCGAGCACGATGTCCCCGCGGTACGCCGAGAGCGCGGCGATGCCCATCGGCGCGATGCCGAAGGGCTGCGCGTGCTCGCGGCCGAGGAGCGTCGCGCGGGTGCTCCGTTTCGAGACGTCCACCAGGACCCGCGGGACGAAGCCCCATGCGTCGAAGGCGGCGCGGTTGTCGCGCCACGCGGCGTTGGTCTCGACCGCGCCGGAGACGTACGCGAAGACCGGCCGCGGAAGGCGGCGGCGGGCGGCGTGCTCGAAGTCGTCGAGCGAGAGGATGGCGGAGAGCGTCAAGGCGCTTCGGTTGCGTTCCGGGATGGGCACTTTACTATAGGGCATGGCCGATCCCCCTTCGCTCGCGCGCCACTTCGCCGCCGAGGCGCACAACAACGCCTGGGCGAACCACCGGCTCCTCGAAGCATGCGCGCGCCTCTCGCAGGCGGACTTCGCCGCGCCGCGCACGGGCTTCTTCCCCTCGATCAAGGCGACCCTCAACCACATCCTCACGGTGGACTGGCTCTACGTGGACGCGCTCGAGCGCACCCTCGCGCACCGCGAGCCCCACGAGGACCCGGGCGCCTTCTTCCGGCCGGAGGAGCCCTTCGGAGCGTGCGCCGGGCTCGCCGCCGCCCAGCGCGCCACGGACCGGCGGCTGCTGGCCCTGTGCGACGCGTTGCGGGACGAGGACCTCGGCGCCGAGGTGGCCATCCGCCGCGCGCACGGCATCGCCCGCGATCCCGTGCAGCGGATCCTCGCGCACCTCTTCCAGCACCAGGTCCACCATCGCGGCCAGGCGCACGCGATGCTCTCCGGGACGCCGGTGGCGCCGCCCCAGCTGGACGAGTTCTACTGCGCGGGCGACGCGGCGCTCAGGGCCGCCGACTTCGCCGCCCTGGGATTCACCGAGTCCGCGATCTGGCGGGAGGGCTGACGGTCAGTCGAGCGGGGTCGACGCGAATTCCGGCAGCGCCTCGGCGCGGCGCGAGTACGCGACGAGCGCCGGGTAGTCGGCCGCCGGCACCTGCCCGGCGTCGTAGTGCTGGCTGAAGCGCCATGCGCACGCCACGGCGACGTCCGCCGCGTTGAAGCGCTCGCCCTGCAGCCACGGCTTCGCGCGCGCCGCCGCCGGCTCCAGCTCGCGGAACGCGGCGTTCGCCTGCTCCACCACGCGCGCGAGCCACGGCTCGTGGCGCTTCTCCGGCGGGCGCGTGCTCCGCTCGTAGAAGATCTGCACGCATTTCTCGCACGCCGCCATCGCGAGCCCCACGAGGCGCAGCGCCTCGCGCCGGCCCGCCACGTCCGCGGGCATGAGGCGGCGCGCCGGCTCGACCAGCGACTCGACGTGGTCGAGGATGAGGGTGGAATCCATGAGCACCGTGCCGTCGTCGCAGACGAAGGACGGCGCCTTCACGACGGGGTTCACCTTGCGGAACTGGTCGTACGTCCGGAAGACGGAGAGCGGGCGGTGCTCGAACGCGACGCCCATGAGCTTCAGGGAGATCGCGACGCGCCGCACGTAGGGGGAATCGAGCATGCCGAGGAGGACCATGCCCGGGAGTGTACCAATCCCGGCGGGCGCCGCTATCCGTTGTCGACGAACCCCGGGTAGAGCGTCATGCCGCCGTCCACGAAGAGCGTGGTCCCCGTCACGTAGTCCGACTCCTCCGAGGCGAGCCACAGCGCCGCCTTCGCGATGTCGAGCGGCTCGCCCACGCGCCCATAGGGAATGAGCTTCACCAGCCGCGCACGGGCCTCCGGTGTCTCCCACGCGGGCCGGTTGATCGGGGTCGCGATGGCGCCCGGCGCGATCGCGTTCACGCGGATCCGCTCGCGGGCCACTTCCTGGGCGAGGGATTTCATCATGAGCATCACGCCGCCCTTGGACGCCGCGTAGTTCACGTGCCCCGCCCACGGGATCACCTCGTGCACCGAGCTCATGCACACGACCTTGCCCCGGGCGCGCGAGGCCGCGAGCGGGGGCTGCGCGCGGAAGCGGCGGATGCCCTCGCGCGCGCAGAGGAACTGGCCGGTGAGGTTCACGTCGATCACGCGCCGCCAGGCCGCGGCCGTCATCTCCGCCGCGGGCGCGTCGATCTGGATGCCGGCGTTCGCGACCACGATGTCGACGCGGCCCGCTTCCGCCACGAAGCGCTCGAACATGGCGGCCACGGCCGCCTCGTCCGAGACGTCCGCCTGCACCGGCACGGCGCGCCCGCCGGTGCGGGCGATCTCGTCGCGCATCGCATTCGCCGCCGCGGCGTCCCGCAGGTAATTGATCCCCACGGTCGCGCCCGCCGCGGCGAGCACGCGGCACACCTCGGCCCCGATGCCGCTGTCGCCGCCGGTCACGAGCGCGGCCTGCCCCGCGAGGAGGCCGCTCACGCGCGGCGCCCCACCAGGGTCAGGAACTCCTCCCGCGTGGCGAGCTGGTCGCGGAAGACGCCGAGGACGGAGGAGGTGACCATCACCGAGTTCTGCTTCTCCACCCCGCGCATCATCATGCACAGGTGCTTCGCCTCGATCATGACGCCTACGCCCTTGGCGCCGACCTCCTCCATGATGACCCGCGAGATCTGCTCCGTGAGCCGCTCCTGGAGCTGCAGCCGGCGCGCGTACATGTCGACCAGCCGCGCGAGCTTGCTCACGCCGAACACCTTGCCGTTCGGGATGTAGCCCACGTGGCAGCGCCCGAAGAAAGGCAGCATGTGGTGCTCGCACATGCTGTACACCTCGATGTCCTTCACGATCACCATGCCGCCCGTGTCCTGCGTGAAGAGGGCGTCGTTGATGACGGTCTTCAGGTCGCTCCGGTAGCCGTGGGTGAGGAACGCGAGGGCCTTGGCGACCCGCTCGGGGGTGCGCAGCAGCCCCTCGCGATCCGGATCCTCGCCCAGCTCGACCAGGAGCTGCCGCACGAGCGGGGCGATGCGGGCGGGATCGGGCACCATGGGGGTTCCGCTAAGATGGAGGGGAAGTCCCGTTCGACTTTCCGCCCCGCGGAAAATTCAATCGCCAGCCCGAGGAAAGCCATGCGCAAGGTCGACATCTTCAACCACGTGATGCCGAAGAAGTTCTTCGAGCGGATCGGCGACTACCAGGACATCGGCAAGCGCATGCGCGAGGTGCCGATGCTCCACGACCTGGACGAGCGGTTCCGCGTGATGGACCGCTTCCCGGACTACGTGCAGGTGCTCTCCGCCGGCATGCCGCCCATCGAGGCGCTCGCGGGGCCGAAGGAGAGCCCGGAGCTCGCCGTGATCTGCAACGACGGCATGGCCGAGCTCTGCGACCGCCATCCCGACCGCTTCCCCACGTTCATCGCGTCGCTCGCGTTGAACAACCCCGATTCGTGCGTGGCCGAGATCCACCGCAGCGTGAAGGACCTGGGCGCGCGCGGGATCCAGGTCTTCACCAACGTGGACGGGAAGCCGCTCGACCTTCCCGAGTTCGCGCCGATCTTCGACGCCATGGCCGAGCTCGACCTCCCGATCTTCCTCCACCCCGCGCGCGGCGCGAGCTTCCCGGACTACCCGACGGAGACCAGGTCGAAATTCGAGCTCTGGTGGGCGTTCGGCTGGCCGTACGAGACGAGCGTCGCGATGGCGCGCATCGCGTTCGCGGGCCTCTTCGACAAGCACCCCGCGCTCAAGATCGTGGCGCACCACTACGGCGCGATGATCCCGTACTTCGAGGGCCGCATCGGCCCGGGCCTGGACCAGCTGGGCGCGCGCACCTCCGGCTTCGACAAGTCGTCGATCCGGATCAAGCGCCGGCCCTTCGACTACTTCAAGATGTACTACGCGGACACCGCCGTCTTCGGCTCGAAGGCCGCGACCGAGTGCGGGCTCGCGTTCTTCGGCGCGGAGAAGACCGTGTTCGCCTCCGACGCGCCGTTCGATCCGGAGAAGGGGCCCATGTACATCCGCGAGACGATCAGGGTGATCGAGTCCCTCGACATCCCGGAGGCGGACAAGGCGAAGATCTTCCACGGCAACGCCGGGAAGCTCCTGAAGCTCGGGATCGCCTCAGAGCAGGAAGCTCACCGAACCCAGGCGGCCTAGCTCCTCGGAATCGAGGATCGCCTCGCGAAGCGCGATGCGGAGCTTCCCCTCGACCCGGCGCAGGCCGTGCCGGTAGCGGCCCACGAACTCCGAGATGCGCTCGTCCCGGCGGAAGCGGTAGACGCAGAAGTTGGACTCGACCTCGAATGCGCCCTCCCCCTTGGGGGAGGGCTGGGGAGAGGGTCCCGTGACGCGCACGTTCGTGATCAACCGGCGCGTCCTCGAATGCGGGAATTCCGCGTGCGCCTGCGAATCCTGGAGCCGCGCCACGCGCCCCCGGATGCGCGCGATGTCGTCGGCGATGAGGAAGAGCGTGGTCGCGGGGTCGCCTTCGGGCGCGTCGTTCGAGGGCACGTGGTAGCGCGCGTCCTCGGTCAGGAGCTCCAGCCACGCGTCCAGCTTCCACGCGTCCAGGAGCGCCGCCTCGTGGTAGAGGAAGTCCTCGGCCTCGGCGCGCGTGATCATGGCGTCCCGGACGGCGCGCCCATGTACCGGTCCCAGTGGATCCAGAACTCGCGCAGGTGCAGCTCGTCGGTATTGAGCTGCTCGCCCTCCTTGTCGATCCCGCGGGTCATCACGGACCACGGCACCTCTCGCCAGGCGGCCATGCCCTTCTGCACCGACTCCAGCGCCTCGACGTCGTCCGGCGTCGCGAAGCCGCCCGGGCCGTAGAACGTGAGGAAGCTGTCCAGGCGGATCGCGCGCGCCTTCGCCGACTCCCCCTTCGGCCCCAGCGCCCATGCCGTCACCTCCATGCGGTCCGGCGCGGTGGGATGGAACGTGCGGATGGTGACCGAGGAGCCGTCGTTCACGACCAGGTTCGGGAAGACCACGAGGTTCCGGTTCGTGTCCGCCACCCGGCGCGCGCGCTCCTCGCCCAGGCGCGAAGCGAGCTCCGCCCGGATCCGCTCGATCTCGGGCTTCGCCTCCTCGCCGTAGAGCGGGATCCACTTCGCGACGGGCCGGCCGCGGAAGTTCTCGTTGTCGATCACCGCGTGGCCGTTCCCCAGCGCCTTCCCCACGCCGTGCGACGGCATCACGTGGCCCTTGGCGGGCTTCGGGATCGCCACCCCCGAGCGCTTCATGTAGTCGAGCCACGTCTTGTGCGTGCTCATGAGGTGGTAGTCGTCGAAGCTGTTCTCCACCAGGAGCTTCCAGTTCGCGCGGATGGAATACTCCTGCGTGCCGCGGATCACCTCCATCTCGCCGGTGGCCGACTGGTCCACCACGAGGTCCAGGTATTCCTTCGCGCCGGCGAGGTAGTCCGCGAGGGGCGGCGCGGCGGGGTCGAAAGAGACGAACACGAAGCCGCGGTAGGCGTCCACGCGCGGAGGCTCGGCGAGCCCCAGCTCGCGGCGGTCGAAGCCCCGGGGATAGCTCGACTCGCCCGGGACGCCGTCCAGGCGGCCGTCGCGGTCGTAGCTCCAGCCGTGGTAGAAGCAGGTGTAGCCCTTGGCGTTGCCGCTTCGCTCGCGGCACACCTGCGCGCCGCGATGGCGGCAGACGTTGAGGAAGACGCGCACGCGGGCCGAGGCATCGCGGCAGACGATGACCGGCCGGCCGCAGAGCGTGCGCGTCACGAAGTCGCCCGGGGCGCGGACCTCGCTCTCGTGCCCCGCGTAGATCCAGCACGCGTCGAAGATGCGCCGCATCTCCGCCTCGAGCACCGCAGGATCCACCATGGCCGCGCGGTGCACGCGGAAGACGCGCCTCGCGGGATCGTTCTCGACGTATCGGAAGCCGTTCATTTCCACGCGCTAGTGTGCCAACATTCACGGGGACGGACCACTCGTTCCTGCATGCGGGACAGGCGGCCCCTCCCGGCTCAGGCGGTTCACGCGGCTCACGCGGTTCCCGAAGGAGAAGCGATGCGGATCACGTTCCTGGCGGCGGTGGCGCTCGCCTTCGCCGCGGCGGCGGGCGCTGCCGAGCCCTGGCCGTCGCGCACCCTCTCGATCGTCGTGCCGTTCACGCCGGGGACCACCGCGGACACGATCGCGCGCCTCTTCTCGCCGCAGCTGGCCGAGCACCTCAAGGTGCCCGTGGTGGTCGACAACAAGCCGGGGGCGAGCGGCGCCATCGGCACGGAAGCGGTGGCGAAATCGCCGCCGGACGGATACACCCTGCTCTTCACGGCCACCTCCCACGGCACCGTTCCCGCCTTGAAGCACGACGTGCCCTACGATCCCGTGAAGGGCTTCGCGCCCGTGGCGCTCGCGGCCACGAGCGCGCTGGCGCTCGTCGTGAACCCGCAGATGCCGGCCACGTTCGCGGAGTTCGTCGCGCTCGCGAAGAAGGAGCCCGGCCGCCTCTACTACTCGACGCCCGGGAACGGAAGCCCCCAGCACCTCACGATGGAGCTCGTGAAGCTCGAGGCGGGCATCGACCTCGTGCACGTGCCGTACAAGGGATCGGCGGGCGCCACGCGCGACCTCGTCGGCGGCCATGTCCAGGCGACGGTCGCCTCGCTCCAGACCGTGGCGCAGCTCGTGAAGACCGGGAAGCTCCGCATGCTGGCCGTCCTCTCCGAGGAGCGCTCGCCCGCCTTTCCCGACGTCCCGACGATGAAGGAGCTGGGGCATCCGGGCCTCGTGGTCGACACGTGGTACGGCGTCTTCGCGCCCGCCGGCACGCCGCCGGAGGTGGTCGCACGGCTCAACTCGGAGCTGAACGCGCTCCTCAAGATGCCGGAGACCGCGCAGGCGTTCGCGAAGCTGGGCCTCGCCCCCGTCGCGGACAAGCCGGAGCGGCTGGGCGCGCTCGTCGAGGCGGAGCTCGCGCGCTGGACGCGCGTGGTGGCCTCCGCGCACATCCGCGGCGACTGAGGCATGGGACAGCATCTCGACCTGGTCGTCGCCTCGCGCACGCTCGCCGAGCACGGCGTGATCGACGCCTACGGCCACGCGAGCGCCCGCTCGGAGGCCGATCCCCGGCGCTACCTCATGGCGCGGAACCTCGCCCCGGAGCTCGTGCGCGAGGAGGACATCCTCGAGTACGACCTCGACAGCAACCCGGTGGACGCGAAGGGCCGCGCGGTCTACCAGGAGCGCTTCATCCACGGCGAGATCTACAAGGCGCGCCCCGACGTGATGGCGATCGTGCACAACCATTCGCCGTCGGTCGTGCCGTTCGCGTGCACCGGCTGCGAGATGAAGCCCATCTTCCACATGTCCGCCTTCATCGGCCTGGGCGTGCCCAACTGGGACATCCGCGACGCGCAGAAGGGCACCGACATGCTGGTGAAGACGCCTTACCTGGGCGAGCACCTCGCGAAGACCCTCGGCAAGCATCCGGCGGTGCTCATGCGCGGGCACGGCTCGACGGTCGTGGCGGAAAACCTGCAGCGCGCGGTGGGACGCACCATCTACCTCGAGATGAATGCGCGCATGCAGTTCCAGGCGACGGTGTTGGCGGGTCCTTCGGGAAAGATCGTCTTCATGGACGACGCCGAGGTGCAGGCGAACGTCTCCTGGCAGAACTACGAGCGCTCGTGGAACCTGTGGAAGACGCGCGCGCTCGCGAAGCTCGAGGCGGAGCGCTCAGGGCGTTGAGGCGTGCGGCGGCCGATAGATTTCCGCGCTGGCCAACGGCGTCCATGACGGGAAATTTCCGCAGCCTCCCACCACGAGCACGGACCCGTCTGCGAGCAGCGTGGTGGTCTGGCCGATGCGCGGCGTGCGCAGCGGCGGCGCTGAAGTCCATGGGGCACCCGAGGCAGGCAGCGCGTCCACCTCGCCGAGCAGCGTTGTGAAGTACGGAGTCCCCCGGTTGTTCCTCGTGCCGCCAACCAGGAGCAGCGAGCCGTCGCCTAGCAGCGTCGCGGTGTAAGACTCGTGGGGCGCCAGCAGCGGCGGGCCGGCCGCCCACGAATTCGTGGGCGGATCGAAGATCTCGGTCGTCATGAGCAGGTTATCCAGGCAGCCAGGGCCGCCGTCGCATGTGCGCCAGTTTCCGCCGGTCACCATGACGCGGCCGTCCGCGAGCAGCGTCGCGGTGTGGTATCCGCGCGCGACGCTCATGTCGTGCGCCGTCCACAGGCCCGTTGCCGGATCGTACACATCCGCCAACGACACGGCGTTCATCAACTCGTCGCTCGCGAACCCTCCCGCCACGAGCACGCGCCCGTCCGCGAGCAATGTGGTCGTGTGTGCCCACGCGCGCATCCCGACGGGGGCCCACCTGCGAGGCACCGGGCGAAGGAGCGAGCCGGTCTCCGTCCATCGTCCCGTCGCCGGGTCGTAAAGCTCACAGGACGCGAGACCATCGTCGTAGCCGTAGCCTCCCACCACCAGAACCCGCCCGTCCTTGAGCAGCGTGGCCGAGAAGTCGTCGCGCGGCGTCAGTGGACCGGGAACCGTACTCCATGAGTCGGACGCCGGGTCGTAGATCTCGCCGGTGTCGTCGATGGTGTAAACGCCCGACACGAATGTGGTATGTCCCCCGAGCGCCAGCACGCGCCCGTCGGCAAGCCTGATCGCACTGTGCCCCGTGCGCGCGACGTGGAGCGACGCTGCAAGCGTCCACCGTCCGGTCGACGGATCGTAGATCTCCGCGCTGGATCCGGCCTCCTCCGCGCCGCCCGCGACGAGCACGCGTCCATCGAGGAGCAGCGTCGCCGTGTGCCCTGCGCGCGGGACGTGAAGCGCCCCGGTGTCCTGCCAGCATGCGGCCGGATCGTCGAGGATGAAGTGGTTCTTTCCGCAATCGGCCGGGGCCGTATCGTCGGCGCGGGCGATCGCAGCGGCGAGAAGCATGCAGCACCACAGGAATGTCTTCATGTCACCTCCTTGTGCGATGCTCAGGGCGATGAATCGCTTGCGCGGCGATAGATTTCCGCGCTGCTCGCCGCTGCGATCGTGTTCCCCCAGCCACCCACCACGAGCACCGAGCCGTCGCCCAGCAGCGTCGCCGTGTGACCTCCGCGCGGCTCGAGCAGCGGCGGCGCGGCCGTCCAGGCAGGCGCCGATCCCGCCAAGACTTCGGTCGTCGCCAGCACGATCGACCGGGCATCGGGAATCGGGGCCACGTCGAGGCGGCCGCCGACGGCGAGCAGGGAACCATCGGCCAGCAGCGTGGAGGTGTGGGAGCTACGGGCGACGGTGAGCGGCGGGCCGGCCGACCACGCTTGCGTCGCCGGATCGTAGATCTCGGTCGTGCCGACGGTGTGCTCCTGGCACCAATCGCCGTTGGGACAATGCCGCGACTCCCCGCCCGTGACCATGACGCGGCCGTTGGCGAGCAGGTTCGCCGTGTGCCATGCGCGAGGATCGCTCAATCCGCCGACCTCGGTCCAGAGGCCGGTCGCGGGATCGTAAAGCTCCGCCCGCGCCACCACCTCCATGGACCAGTCGTCCGAGAAGCCACCGGCCATGAGCACGCGGCCATCATCCAGCAACGTCGCGGTGTGACCCCATCGCGTCCAGGGCGAGGGGCCCTCATGAATGGATGTGCGTGGAAGCGAGCCGGTCTGCGCCCATCGACCCGTCACGGGATCGTAGATCTCGGCGGACCCGAGCGCGTTGTCATCATCGTCGATGCCGCCCACGACGAGGACCCGACCATCGGCGAGCGCAGTCGCGGAAAAGGACCCGCGCGGCGTGATCGGTCCCGGAATGGTCGTCCATGTGCCGGCCACCGGATCGTAGATCTCGCCGGTATCGTCATTCAGGACCCGCGCGTCCGTCGGGGCCATCGCGCCCGGGAGCCATGCCGGCGCGACGTAAGTCTGGTGCCCGCCCAGGACGAGCACGCGGCCGTCCGGCAGGAGCGTCGCGGTATGCCCCGCGCGCGAGAGCGCGAGCGGCGCGGCGAGCGTCCAGTGCCCGGTCGCAGGATCGTAGATCTCCGCGCTCGCCCCGCCGTCGCCGTCGCCGCCCGCCACCAGCACGCGGCCATCGAGAAGCAGCGTCGCCGTGTGGCCTGCGCGCGGCAGGTGCGGAGATTCGGCCTCCTGCCAGCACGCGACCGGATCGGCGAGGATGAAGTGGTTCTTGGAGCAATCCCCGTCGGCCCGCACGGGAGCGGCCATGGAAGCGCAGGCGAGCACGACGAGGTACGCGGGCAGAGTCTTCAAGCGCCTGCTCCCGATGCAAGACCCACCCAGTGTAGGCCGGCGGGCCGGCTCGTGCCGCCCGGACTATCGAAAACCGACCTTCTCTGCGCCATTCCTTAGCTTCGGCCCGGGCGGTGCACGGCAGAGGATTCTCACGCCACCGCGGCCTGCGGGCTGGAGCTAAGCCTGGCGGCGTTGCGATGTGCGCCGCGTGTGGACCGGTGGAACGCCGTAGCGCTTGCGATATTCGAGGGCGAAGGTGGTCGAGCTGCGGAATCCCGCGCCGGCACCCGCCTCGGCGACGCTGACGCCATCGCGCTCGAGCGCCCGGTGGGCGGCCTCGAGCCGCATGTTGCGCGCGTGCGCGACGGGCGTGATGCCGCGGAAGTGCGCGAACGCCTTTTGCAGCGTGCGCGGGCTCACGCCGCAATGCCGGGCCAGAGACCCGATCGTCAGCGGCTCGGCGAGATGCGCGGCGATGAACCCGTCCGCGCGCTTGAGGAAGTAGGGCTCCAGCGGACGCTTGGGCAGGGTCGCGAGCGTCGCCGCCGACGCTGCCTCGCTGCCGCGGCCCGAGGAGGCCAGCATGCGCACGTATTTTCGATAGTCCGCACGCGAGGCCGCGCGCTGGCCAAGGGCGTCGAGGACGACCGAGCGATCGTAGTAGAGGAACTCGAGCAGCACGTTGAACGTGCCCGACGCGCGCGCGAGATCGAGCGCCACGTCGAGCTCGTGCAACGCCTGCTTGTGGCGGCCGAGGGTTCGCAGGGCCCACGCGAGGTTCGAGCGCGCCACGATCTCGTCATAGCCCGCGCCCTTCGCCTGCAGCACCTTCAGGCGGGCACGGATCGCCTTTGCGGCGTGCTCGGCGCGGCCCAGGAGGATCTCGAGGCGCTCGATGTTGCCCGCGACGTACCACGCGGCGTACTCGTATCCCGTGGCCATGGCGGTTGCACGCGCACGCTCGAAGAGCCCCAGGGCCTCGCGAGCCTCGGCCTCCATGGGAGCGGCATCGCCCGGACCCAGCAGCGACAGGTGCGAGCGCGCGTGCGGATCCGCGAGCTTCGCCGTGGCGCGATCGAAGGACACGGCGCCGAGGATATTGAGCACCTGGACGAGCACATAGGGGTCGCCGCCGGCCTCGGCATCCTCGAGGGCGCGCGGGGCGGCGGCCGCGATCGCCGCGTAATCGGCGCGCGCGAGGAGGATGGCGATGCGGATGCGCCACGCGAATGCGGCGTAGGCGAAGTCGCGGGCCCGCTCGAGCGGGCCGATCACGCGGTCGATGATCTCGTTGGCCGCGAAGTAGCGTCCCTGGAAATACGCGAGCTCGGCCTGCCACGCGTCGACGCGCAGCGCGAGCGTCGAGCGCGCACCGCAGATGGCCCGCGCGGCGTCGAGCTCGCGCAGCGCTTCCGCGTATTGCCCCTGGCGCATGGCGCAGAATGCCGCGACCATGTGCAGCTCGACCCGCATCGGGTCATGGCGCGCCGCGCGTGCGAGTGCCTCGGACGCGGCCTCCGCGGCGCCCCGCAGGTCACCCGAGCGCGCGCGCTCCCACGTCGCGGCGGCGGTTGCCATAGCCGCATTGTGGCGCCTGCGGGAGCTGGTGCGTCAGCGGCAGCATCGAAATGGGCGCATTTCGATAGCCTCGGCCGCTCAGGCGTCGCCCTTGCCGTTGCCCTTCCCGCCATGCAGGTCGATCCTCGAAGGCATCGCGAGGAAGGCGTGCAGCGCGTGGAAGAAGCGCCCGCGATTCACGCCGAGGAGCGCGGTGTGCGCGAGGCCCCCGATCTTCACGAGCTGCTTGTCCGCGTTGGGGAGCTTCCCGTAGAACGCCATGATGTCCTCGTCGGTCGCGATGCCGTCATGCTCGGCGCGCGAGATCATCACGGGACAGGCGACCTTCACGGGGTCCACCAGCGGCAGCTTCGTCGTCATGTCGACGTACGTGCCCGTGGGCACCGAGTCGCCGTACTGCAGCTCTTCCTTCGCCACGATGTCGCCCAGGATCGGCTCGGCCGCGCCGGAATGGTCGCGCGTGAAGACGCTGCGGTAGAACTCGGCGCTCACCGGCCGCGTGTTGGAGGCCTGGTACTTGGCGAGATTCTTCTTCCGCTCCTCGAGGGTGGGCGCGCCCTCCCCCGTCCACACGAACGCATCGAGGGCCAGCTTCCCGACGTGCTGCGGATACTGGTTCGCGAAGCGCGCGGCACGCAGCGCGCCCGACGACTGGCCGAAGAAGGCGAGGCGCGGCGTGCCCTCGCCCTGCTTCCCGATCACCTTCATCGCCGCGGCGAGGTCGTCCACGCCGCCCTGGATGTCCGAGTTGGAGCTCGTGCGCTCGGAATGGCCGTATCCCTCGTGGTCCATGGTCCACACGTCGTAGCCCAGGCGCGCGAAGTGATCCATCATCGAATAGTCGTCGCGGCCCGGCACGTGCAGGTCGAACATCGTCTTGCTCGAGTAGGAGGACCCGTGCACCAGGAAGAGCCGCGGCGCATCCGCCGGCAGCGCCTCGAGGTGCTTGCGATAGACCCAGAGCTTCACGCCGTTCTTGTCGGCCCAGTATTCGGTGGCGACGATGCCGCCGGACGCCGGCGGCGATTCGGCCACGGCCAGCGCGGGTGCCGCGGCGAGCGTGGCGCCCGCCGCGAGGAAGTTGCGGCGCGATCCGTTCATGTCGTTCTCCTCGCATGAATCAGGGACGTACCCTGATTTCACGTTGAAATGGGGGTACGTCCCTGCTTGTTTTCATTCGACCACGATGCCGCGATCCTTCATGAGCTTCGACCACTTGTCCATCTCGCTCCTCACGAAGCGCGCGAATTCCTCCGGCGTGTCCGGCGAGGCCTCCGCGCCGGCCGCGACCATGCGCTGCTTGACCGCGGGCTCGGACAACACCTTGTTCACGTCCGCGGAGACCTTCGCGACCCGCTCCTTGGGCGTGCCCACCGGCGCGAAGAGCCCGAACCAGCCGACCGCGGAATAGCCCGGTACGCCCGACTCGGCAACCGTGGGCAGGTCCGGCAGCACGGCGAAGCGCTTCGCGCTGGTCACCGCGAGCGCGCGCAGCCTGCCGTTCTTCACGTGGCCCATCACGGTCTCCGCCGGCGCGAACATCACGTCGATCTGCCCGCCCAGGAGGTCCGTCACCGCCTGGCCCGTGCCCTTGTACGGCACGTGCAGCATGTCGACGCCCGCCATCGACTTGAAGAGCTCGGCCGAGAGGTGCGATGCGGCCCCGATGCCCGAGGAGCCGAACGACAGCTTGCCCGGATTCTTCTTCGCGTACGCCACGAGCTCGGCGATGTTCTTCGCCGGCACCTTCGTGGGGTTCACCACGACCACGTAAGGCGAGGCGGAGACGAGCGTGACCGGCGCGAACTTCGCGACATTCTTCTCGGTGATGCCCGCCGTCGAGCTCATGAGCAGCGTGTAGCCGTCGGGTTTCGCTTGGGCCACGAACTCGCCCCCGATGGCGCCGGCCGCGCCCGGCTTGTTCTCGACCACGATGCTCTGGTGCCAGAGCTGCTGCAGCTCGGGCTGCATGGCGCGCGTGAGGGCGTCGGTGCCCCCGCCCGGCGGGAACGGCACGACGATGACCACGGGATGGTCGGGGTAGTTCTGGGCAAAGGCGACGGGTGCCAGCGCGAGGGCCGCGGCGGCGAGAATGCAAGCGATGCGTTGAAGCGTTTTCATGATTTCCTTGGTCAGGGTGCGACGATCGTCGTCGAGAGCGTGGTCACGCCTTCGATGGCGCACTCCACGACGTCGCCGTGCTTGAGGTAGAGGTCCTTCGCGTTGGCCTTGCCGGCGGCCACGCCGCCCGGCGCGCCGGTCGCGAACATGTCGCCGGGCTCGAGGGGGATGGTGCGCGAGAAGTGGTCGAGGATGTCGTTCATCTTCCAGATCTGCTCGCGCGTGTTCACGCGCATGCGCTGCTCGCCGTTCACCGCGCACGTCATCCAGAGGTCGTACGCGTCCGGGATCTCGTCCAGCGTCACGATCTCCGGACCCAGGGGGCCGAAGCCGGGCGCGTTCTTCGCGGTCCAGAAGCGCGAGCCCGATGCCACCTCGCGCTTCTGCATGTCGCGGTCGGTGAGGTCGTTCAGGACCGTCACGCCCACCACGTAAGGCTTCCAGTCGTCGGTCTTCTTCACGCCGAGCGCGCGCTTGCCGATCACGAAGACCAGCTCCGGCTCGTAGTCGAGGTGCGCCACGACGGCGGGCTTGGCCACCTTCGCGCGATGCCCCGTGAGGCACGAGTGCAGTTTCACGAAGCCGGTGACTTCTTCGGGCATCTCCTTGATGAGGTCGTTCTTCTTCAGCTCCTCCAGGTGCGCGCGATAGTTCTTGCCCACGCAGAGGAACTTGTCGAGGTCGGGGACGGGCGGAAGGTAGCGGATCGACGATTCGGCGACGAACGCCTCGCGGAATCGCTGCGGATCGGCCTGGGCCTTGTCGACCAGGCCGCGCGCGGCGTCGAGCGCCGCCTCGCCCGCCTGGAGCAGCGCCTTCATGCTGCCGGGCAACGCGACGCCGGCGATGCGCGCGGCGGCCTGCAGCTCGAGCACGCGCTCGGCGAGGCGCACGCCGATACGCGGGGCGGCTCCTGCCGCCGGGAGGTACGTGAGGAATCTCAAGGGAATGGAACCGTGATTTGCGTGAAGCACGATTTTAAATGACAAGCAGGGTGACGGCGCGTGACAAGGGCGCGCGGTAAACTGCGCGGCTCATGCCCGCCATCATCTCGATTGCCCAGCTCACCAAGACCTACGCCTCGGGGCTGCAAGCCCTCAAGGGGGTCAGCCTCGACATCAGCGAGGGCGAGATCTTCGCGCTCCTCGGCCCGAACGGCGCGGGGAAGACCACGCTCATCAGCATCGTCTGCGGGCTGGTCACGCCCACGTCGGGGCACGTGAGCGTCGGCGGCTTCGACATCCTGCGCGAATACCGCGAGACGCGCTCGCGCATCGGCCTGGTTCCGCAGGAGCTGCACACGGACATGTTCGAGACCGTGCGAAATACCGTGAGCCTGAGCCGCGGGCTCTTCGGGCTGCCGCGCGACGACGCGCACATCGAGCGGGTGCTGCGCGACCTCTCGCTCTGGGAGAAGCGCGACGCGAAGATCATGGAGCTCTCCGGCGGCATGAAGCGGCGCGTGCTGATCGCCAAGGCGCTCGCGCACGAGCCGCGCATCCTCTTCCTGGACGAGCCGACCGCGGGCGTGGACGTGGAGCTCAGGCGCGACATGTGGGCGCTCGTGCGGCGGCTGCGCGACTCGGGCGTCACCATCATCCTCACCACGCACTACATCGACGAGGCCGAGGAGATGGCCGATCGCATCGGCGTGATTCTCAACGGCGAGCTCGTCGTGGCCGACGAGAAGAAGAGCCTCATGCGCAAGCTCGGGCGCAAGCAGCTCACGGTGCACCTCGTGAAGCCGCTCGACGCGGTCCCGGCGGGGCTCGGCGAATGGGCGCCCACGCTCGCCAATGGCGGGCGCGACCTCGAATACGCCTTCTCGGCGCTCGACGAGAACACCGGGATCCCCGCGCTCCTCAAGCGCCTCCCCGAGCTCGGCATCGACTACGCCGACCTCAACACGCGCCAGAGCTCGCTCGAGGACATCTTCGTGAGCCTCGTGCATCGCAACGGCACGGAGCAGGCGGCATGAGCGCGGCCGCTTTCAATGCGCATGGCGTGCGCGCGATCTACGGCTTCGAGATGGCGCGCTTCCGCCGCACCTTCTGGCAGAGCCTGGTCACACCGGTCCTCACCACCTCGCTCTACTTCGTGGTCTTCGGCGCGGCGATCGGCTCGCGCATGACGGCCGCGACCGGCGTGCCCTACGGTGCCTTCATCGTGCCGGGGCTCATCATGCTGTCGATCTTCACGGAGAGCCTGAACAACGCCTCGTTCGGCATCTACCTGCCGCGCTTCACCGGCACGATCTACGAGGTGCTCTCGGCGCCGATCTCGCCGCTCGAGATGGTGCTGGGCTACGTGGGCGCGGCGACCACCAAGTCGGTGATCCTGGGCGTGGTGATCCTCGCGACGGCCAACTTCTTCGTCCCGGTGCGGGTCGAGCATCCCGTGTGGATGCTCGCGTTCCTCGTGCTGACCGCGGCCACCTTCTGCCTCTTCGGCTTCATCCTGGGCGTATGGGCGAAAGGCTTCGAGCAGCTCAACTTCGTGCCCATGCTCGTGATCACGCCGCTCACCTTCCTGGGCGGCGCCTTCTACTCGCTCGACGTGCTGCCGCCGGCGTGGCGCACGCTCACGCTCTTCAACCCGGTGGTCTATCTCATCAGCGGCTTTCGCTGGACCTTCCTCGGCACCGCCGACGTGCATGTCGGCGTGAGCTTCTCCATGACGGCGGCGTTCTTCGTGCTGTGCCTCATCGTGGTGAGCTGGATCTTCAGGACGGGATACCGGCTGAAAAGCTGACGACAGGGGTCAGACCACGGTCAAGATGTGAAACGCAACGCGCGTTTCACATCTTGACCGTGGTCTGACCCAGCCTTCATTCCACCACCAGCACGCCGTGCATGTTCGGATGGAACGTGCAGATGTACTCGTACGTCCCGGGCTTGTTCGCCACGTAGCGCCAGCGCGAGCCGGGGGCGATGCTGCCGGAGTCGAACTTGCCCGCGTCGGTGACGGTGTGCGGGAAGGGATCGCGGTTCTCCCAGGTCACCGTCGTGCCGCGAGCGACGGTGACCGTGGGCAACTCGTAGCGCGTCCCGTCGATCGCGATCGTCACGCCGCGGGCGGCTACTTTCCCAGCTTCGACTGGATCTGCTGGGCGTGCTGCAGGTGGGCCTCGAACGCCGGGCGCACCTTCACGATCAGCGCCTTCAGCTCCTCGTTCTTCGCGTTCGGGACGAGCACCTTGTCGATCGCGTCGAGCACCTGCTGGTGGTAGGCGACCTCATGGTCGATGTAGGCCTTGTCGAACTCGGCGCCCTTCAGCTTCTTGAGCGCCGCGACGTTCTCCTCGCCGGCCTTCTTGAGCGACTGGCTGGTCGGGTTGTCCTCGGGCTTCACGCCGAGCTTCTTCACGAGCGCCGTGGCCTGCTTGTTCACGCCGCTATGGTCGGTCACCATCATCTTGCCGAACGACTTCACGTCGGCGCTCTTGCCCTTCTTCTCGGCGAGCTTGCCGGCCTGGATGTCGACATTGTTGGCGGTCACGACGATGTGGGCGATCTGGGCGTCGTTCGGGCCGCCCTGGGCGAACGCCGCGCCGGCGAATGCCAGCGCCGCGGCCGCGAATACGGATGCAAGCTTCATGGAGTCTCCCCGTTTGGGTGCGTGAAAGGGACCATTGGATGGAGCCGGGACCGCTCCCGTTCCCGGGAACGCGGGTTTCCGTCTTTCCATCCAATGCGGCACCATGAGGAAACCATGACCCAAGCCCTCGCGCGCGCCGACGCCACCCGCCTCGCCGACCCCGAGCTCGCCGCCGCCGTATCGGCCGGCGACGAGACGGCCGTCCGCGAGCTCCTGCGCCGCCACAACCAGCGGCTTTTCCGCACCACCCGCGCCATCCTGCGCGACGACGCCGAGGCCGAGGACGCGGTGCAGGAGGCCTACCTCAAGGCCATTCGCGCCATCGGGTCCTTCCGGGCCGAGGCGAAGCTCTCGACCTGGCTCACGCGCATCGCGGCCAACGAAGCGCTCGAGCGGTTGCGCAAGCGCAAGCGCGCCGAGGTGGTGCCGCTGGAGGCCGACGTGGAGATTGCCCCGCAGGAGGACAGCCCCCAATCCGATTCGCCCGAGCAGGCCGCGATGCGCGCCGAGGCGCGGCGCATCGTCGAGCGGCGCATCGACGCGCTGCCCGAGGCCTTCCGCACGGTGTTCGTGCTGCGCATGGTCGAGGAGATGACCGTCGAGGAGACCGCGGTCGCGCTGGGCGTGCCCGAGGCGACCGTACGCACGCGCCTCTTCCGTGCGCGCAGCCTGCTGCGCGAGTCGCTCGCGCGCGAGCTCGACATGGCCGTCGAGGGCGCCTTCGGTTTCGCCGGCGAGCGCTGCGAGCGCATCACCGCCGCGGTGGTCGCGGCCTGGAGAGCCGAAATGCATTCGCCCGGCGCATCGCAGCCATGAGAAATCCTCGGCCTGGAGAGGCTTAGTCTTCAGGCATGATGGAGCCTTCACGGGAGGCTCCATGAACACCGATCGCCGCGCCACCGCCGCCATTCTCGCGGCCGCCGCCATTCTCATGGTGACGCAGGGCGTGCGGCTTTCGATGGGCCTCTTCGTGTCGCCGTTGAACACCTCGACGGGGCTCGGCATCGCGACGGTGAGCTTCGCCTTCGCCGTGGGGCAGATCGCCTGGGGCGCCGTGCAGCCCTTCGCGGGAGCAGTCGCCGATCGCCATGGACCCGCGGGCGTCCTCGTGGGCGGCATGCTGCTCCTCGCCGCGGGCCTGGCGATCACGCCGTTCATGGGCTCGGGCGCCGGGCTCGTGCTCTCATTGGGACTGCTCGCCGCGATCGGCTCGGGCGCCGGCAGCTTCTCGGTGCTCATCGGCACCGCCGTGCAGAACGTGCCCCCGCAGCGCCGCGCGCGCGCCTCCTCCGTGGTGAACGCCGGCGGATCGCTCGGGCAATTCATCTTCGCGCCGCTCGCGGAACGGCTGATCCAGCTCTTCGCGTGGACCGGCGCGCTCACCGCGCTGGCGGCGATATCGTTGGCCGCCGTGGCGCTGGTGCGCCCCCTCGCGCGCGGGCAGCCCCCGCGGCAAGCGCCCGCGGCCGGATCGCCCGGCGCCTGGAACGCCGTGCGCGCCTCCCTCGGCGACGGCAGCTACCTGCTGCTCCATGCGGGATTCTTCACGTGCGGATTCCACACGGCCTTCCTGGTGACGCACCTGCCCGGCGAGGTGAGCCTTTGCGGACTGCCCGCGAGTGTTGCGAGCTGGTCGCTCGCCATCATCGGGCTCGCGAACACCGGCGGCATCCTGCTCCTGGGCCTCTTCACTTCCCGCTACCGCACCAAGTACATCCTCGCGGCGATGTACGCGTCGCGGGCGGCCCTGGTCGGCATCTACCTGGTCTCGCCGCACACGGCGCTCACGTTCTATCTCTTCGCGTTCGGCCTCGGGCTCACGTGGCTCGCGACCGTTCCCGCGACGGCGACGCTGGTCGGGAAGCTCTTCGCGGGGCGCTACCTCGCGACGCTTTTCGGTCTCACGCTGCTGTCGCACCAGGTCGGCAGCTTCCTCGGTGCGTGGCTCGGCGGCGTGGCCTTGAGCCGCATGGGGAGCTTCGAATGGATCTGGTACACGGACATTGCCCTCGCCGTCATGGCGGCGTTGGTGAACCTGCCGATCCGCGAGGCGCCCCTGCGCGCGCCCGAACCGGTCGCGGCCTAGCATCCTCCCCGACGGGAAGACCCCGATGACCTCCGACCGACGCTCCACCGTCGTCATCCTCGCCGCCGCCGCCATCCTCATGGTGACGATGGGCGTGCGCCAATCGATCGGCCTCTTCGTCTCGCCGATCAACACCAGCACCGGCCTCGGCGTCGTCACTATCAGCCTCGCGCTCGCCATCGACCAGTTCACCTGGGGCGCGGTCCAGCCCATCGCGGGGGCGCTCGCCGATCGCCACGGACCCGGGCCGGTGCTCCTCGCCGGGCTGGTCGTGCTCGCCATCGGCAGCGCGCTCACGCCGTTCATGGGCTCGGGGCTCGGGCTCGTCGTGTCGCTCGGCCTGCTCTCCGCGATCGGCTCGGGCATGGGAAGCTTCTCCGTGCTGATCGGCGCCGCGGCGCAGCGGCTTCCGGCGGAGAGCCGCGGGCGCGCCTCGGGCATCATCAACGCCGGCGGATCGTTCGGGCAGTTCGTCTTCGCGCCCCTCGCGCAGAAGCTGATCCAGCTTTTCGGATGGATGGGCGCGATGGGATGGCTCGCCGCGATCTCGCTCGCCGCGATGCCGCTCGTGCGGCCGCTCATGCACGGCCACGCCAAGCCCGCGCGCCCTGCCGCCGGCGAGAAGGGGCTGTGGCACGCGGTCGGCGCTTCGTTCCAGGATCGCAGCTACATCCTGCTGCACTTGGGCTTCTTCACCTGCGGCTTCCACATCGCCTTCCTCGTGACGCACCTGCCGGGCGAGGTGAACCTGTGCGGCCTGCCCGCCACCGTCGCGAGCTGGTCGCTCGGCATCATCGGGCTGTCGAACATCGCGGGCAGCCTCATGGCGGGCCACGCGGTGTCGCGCTTCCGCAGCAAGAGCGTGCTCGCCCTGATGTACGGCTCGCGCGCGGTGCTGATCGCGCTTTACCTGGTGGCGCCCAAGACCGCGCTCACGTTCTACGTGTTCGCGGTCGGCCTCGGCATCACCTGGCTCGCGACGGTGCCGCCGACCGCCACCCTCGTGAGCAAGCTCTTCGGCGTGCGCTATCTCGCCACGCTCTTCGGCCTCACGCTGCTCTCGCACCAGATCGGCGGATTCCTCGGCGCGTACCTGGGCGGCATCGCGTTCGCGAAGCTCGGCAACTTCCAGTGGATGTGGTACGCGGACATGGCGCTCGCCGCCGCGGCGGCCCTGGTGAACCTGCCGATCCGCGAGGCGCCGATACCGAAGGCGGTGCCCGCGGCCGCCTGATGCGTCGCCGCACGGCGACCGCCGAGCGATAGCCCGGGGAGACCTCGGCTTCGACGAACTCGCGGTTCGCGCGAGGGTCCATTCCTGCGGACCCTCCCCTTTACCCCATTCGATGCCATGAACCGCGCCCTGGGCTCGCTCGCCGTGTCGCGTCAGGACGCGATCGTGCGGCGGCTGCCGGTGGGCGCCGACGTCCAGCCCGACGGCGGGGTTCACTTCCGCGTCTGGGCGCCGCGGCGCAAGTCCGTGGAAGTGGTGATCGAAGGCCCCCACGCCGTGGGCTCCGGTCCCGGCGCCTCGTGCCACGCGCTCGAGCGCGAGGCCGATGGATATTTTTCCGGGCTGGTCTCCGAGGCGCGCGCGGGCACGCTCTACCGCTACCGCCTCGACGGCGGCGACGCGTTCCCCGATCCCGCGTCGCGCTTCCAGCCCGACGGCCCGCACGGCCCCTCGCAAGTCGTCGACGCGTCCACCTACGCGTGGAAGGACGCGGCTTGGAAAGGCGCGCCGCTTCCCGGCCAGGTGATCTACGAGATGCACGTCGGCACTTTCACGCGCGAGGGCACGTGGACCAGCGCCATGCGCGAGCTGGGCGAGCTCGCCGCGTGCGGCATCACGGCGCTCGAGGTCATGCCGGTCGCCGACTTCTGCGGCCGCTTCGGCTGGGGCTATGACGGCGTCGATCTCTTCGCGCCCACGCGCCTCTACGGCACCCCGGACGATTTCCGCGCGTTCGTCGATCGCGCGCATGCGTGCGGCCTCGCGGTGATCCTGGACGTGGTCTACAACCACCTCGGCCCCGATGGCGCCTACCTGCGCGAGTTCTCCTCCGAGTACTACACCGACCGCTACGAGAACGAGTGGGGCGAGCCGATCAATTTCGACGGCCCCGGCGCCGCGGCCGTGCGCGAATTCTTCGTCGCGAACGCGGGCTACTGGGTGGACGAGTTCCACATCGACGGGCTGCGCCTCGACGCGACGCAGCAGATCTTCGACGCATCGCCCGTCAACGTGCAGGTCGAGATCACGCGCGCGGTGCGGGATGCGGCGCGCGGGCGCGAGACTCTGGTGATCGCCGAAAACGAGCCGCAGCACGTGAAGCTCGTGAAGCCCGCCTCCGAGGGCGGGTACGGCATGGATGCGCTCTGGAACGACGATTTCCACCACAGCGCGACGGTCGCTCTCACCGGCCGCAACGAGGCTTACTACGGCGACTACTTCGGGAGCGCGCAGGAGCTCCTCTCCGAAGTGAAGTGGGGCTACCTCTACCAGGGGCAGCGCTACAAGTGGCAGGGCAAGCGCCGCGGCACGCCGGCCTTCGGCCTGGCACCCGCGGCGTTCGTGAACTACATCCAGAACCACGACCAGGTCGCGAACTCCGCGTTCGGGCGGCGCGTGCACGAGCTCGCGAGCCCCGGGCGCTATCGCGCGATGACCGCGCTCCTGCTGCTGGCGCCGGGCACGCCCATGCTCTTCCAGGGACAGGAGTTCGCGGCGTCCGCGCCGTTCCTCTTCTTCGCCGACCACAAGCCCGAGCTCGCGAAACGGGTTTGCGATGGACGCCGCGAGTTCGTGAGCCAGTTCCCGAGCGTCGCATCGAAGGAAGTGCTCGAGCGGCTGCCCAATCCCTGCGGCGAGGAAAGCTTCGTGCGCTCCAAGCTCGACTCGAGCGAGCGAGCGACGCACGCGGAGGCTTATGCGCTGCATCGCGACCTCCTGCAGCTGCGGCGCGAGGAGGCGGTCTTCCGCGCACAGCGCCGCGGCGGCATGGACGGTGCCGTGCTCGGCGAGGACGCCTTCGTGCTGCGCTTCTTCGGCACGACGAGCGATGACGACCGCCTCGTGATCGTGAACCTCGGCCGGGACCTGCACTACTTCCCCTCGCCCGAGCCGCTGCTCGCGCCGCCGGAAGATCGCGCCTGGGCCACGCTCTGGTCGAGCGAGCATCCCCGCTACGGCGGACAGGGCACGGCAGCGCTCGAGACGGAAGACGGCTGGAAGATCCCGGGGCATGCCACCGTGGTGATGAAGCCGGAGTGCCAAGCATGAACGCGCGGGATGGTGCGACGCCCGGCGCGGGCGGCGCAGACATGCGCGAGATCGGCACGTATCCGTGGTGGCAGCGCGGCACGGTGTACCAGGTCTATCCGCGCTCGTTCATGGACAGCAACGGCGACGGCGTGGGCGACCTGCCGGGGCTGCATTCGCGGCTCGATTACCTGCGCTGGCTCGGCGTCGACGCGGTCTGGGTCTCGCCGATCTATCCCTCGCCGATGAAGGACTTCGGATACGACGTCGCCGACTACACCGGCGTGCACCCGCTCTTCGGCACGCTCGCCGATTTCGACCGGCTGCTGGAGGCGGCGCACGCGCGGCACATCCGGGTGATCCTGGACTTCGTTCCGAACCACACCTCCGACCAGCACGCATGGTTCCTCGAGTCGCGGCGCTCGCGCGACAACCCGAAGCGCGACTGGTACATCTGGCGCGATCCCGCGCCCGGCGGCGGCCCGCCCAACAACTGGCTCTCGTGCTTCGGCGGAAGCGCCTGGCAG
>Ga0105238_10001014_pt1 | contig 28668 bp, 16 predicted proteins | sample KBSC34metaG_FD_81526 | JGI IMG/M metagenome (GOLD analysis project Ga0105238, IMG submission 81526) | Corn rhizosphere microbial communities from Kellogg Biological Station, Michigan, USA - KBS C3-4 metaG | ecosystem: Host-associated > Plants > Roots > Rhizosphere > Soil | place: Michigan, USA...
AGACCATCGGGAAGCTGCTGCGCCGTCAACGATGTACGTGTGGCAATCATGCCGCAACCAATATCCACGCCAACCGCCGCCGGCACGATCGCGCCCACGGTCGGCACGACCGAACCGACGGTCGCGCCCTTGCCGAGATGCACGTCCGGCATGACCGCGATCCAGCGATGAATGAACGGCAGCGCAGCCATGTTGACCAGCTGGCGGCGCGCCTGGTCCTCGAGCGGAACGCCGCGCGTCCACAGCTTGATCGGTACGCCGCCGGATTCCTGTATCACGTTGTATGCCGTCGTGCTCATGTCCTTTCCTTCTCGATACTTCAATAAGTGCAGCGACAAGTAGAAGTGAAACATCCTTTCCAACGGAATGGTTACCGTCAGTCTGGCGGGATTCGAACCCGTGGCCCGTGGGCCTTACCATGTAGTTCCACCAGCATTCGCTGCAAAACACCAACCTTCTGACGCGGAGCCCATGCACCTTGTCCTGAATCAAGTGAGGCGACAAGGGTTACCGGCGACCGAACATTTCTTGAGATGTAGTCGCAAGTGCATTCGCCTCAACAACAAACCTTCACCCTTCCATTTCTTTCCGATCGGCGCCCCGGCAGGCGCTCCCGCCGGGGTACCGCTTGCAACGACAAGTGGGCGTGAAACGCTTGCCCTTTGCTCTATCCACCTGAGCTACAACCTCCATTGCTGAAAGTTGGCGGGACTCGAACCCGCGACCTAAGGATTCATGTAGTTCCACTGGCATTCGCTGCAATGAATTCCGATAGTGTTCCAACAACAATGGCGACCAGGTAACTCGTGAAACGTCATTGCTCTACCACCTGAGCTACGCTCGCAAACACCGGTGAATTGGAATCCGCGATTCGGCGGGATTCGAACCCGCGACAGATGTAGTTCCACATGCATTCGCCAACCTCGAGCTCCGGCGGGCTCTCCCGCCGGAGCATCAAACTTAGAGCGCAATCGCCTCGATCCGCTCCATCCAACTTGCCGTACCGCTCGCATCGCCGGACGACAACAGATCAAACACCGCGTCGCTGAAGCCACCGACGTGCGTGACGTCCTGCGACTCGATCACCTGGCTGGTCGCGTACGGCTGCAAATCAATGCACACCATGCGCGCGGCCGGATGACGGCTCTTGATCTGCGCCCACTGACGCATCGTTTCCGTTCCGCCGCTGGTGCGCGTATCCGCCCAGCTCTGGTTGTCGGACACGATCACCAGCAAATCCACTGCCGCACGCTCGCTGTTCAACACCGCGAGCGGTGCGCTGATGCACGTACCGCCACCGCACAGCGCCGACATCTGCTGCGCCTGGGTCATCACGCTGTCGCGCGAGTTCAAGCGCAACGACTTCACGCTGTCGGCAAACGGTACGATCCGCGTTTGCGGATTCACCCGCTTGACGCATGCCGCCAGCAATGCCGCCACGTCCACGCAACGCACCTTGCTCGTCGCGCCCTTGCGATGGCCCGAGATCGCCGAATTCATCGATCCCGACACGTCGACCGCAATGACCACGCGACCCGGCACGCTCGGCACGTTCGCCGTCGCCAACTCCATGGCGTCCTGCAATGAATCCAGGATCGCCTGCGACATACCATCCGACGCAGCGCTGTACGCCGCCATCAACTGGTACGGAAACACGCGGGCACGACGGATCTCGTGCGGATCGCGCAAGCGCGCTGCCGCCCAGTCGACGAAGCTCGCGTCGGCAAACACGCCGTGGCGCGCGAACGTGTTCAAGTTCATGCGCAACGTCTGCCACGACGCACGGCGCGCAATCGCCTTCCAGTGCTCGTCCGTGAGCGGCAATGCCGTCAAGAGCTGGAACGGCAAGTCCGGCACGGGTTCACTCGCCGACAACTTGAACGCTTCGAACTCGCGCACGACACTCGGCAACGCCTCGGCCTGGTACGCCTTGCCGATCAACCACGCGTACAGCGCGGCGCGTTCGGCGTTGGCGGGCTTCGGATGCACCATCTTGATCACGTCCGCCAATGACGGATCGCGACCGACCGATGCACTCAACACCGCGTGCACGGATGAGCGTTCGAACCAACGCTGCACGACGCGCTTCGGACGCGTACCGAGCGACTTGCGACCCACGGTACCGCTACGCAAGATCTGCACGAAGTTGCGCAACATGCGGCCGTTGTCGATCACGCGCTCGAACACACGCGCCATCGCATCACCGTCGCGCTGCGCCAGGTAAGCGAGCAACAAGGACGGCATGTCCTTCATGAAGGCGCGCTGGCGGGCGTAGATCGCGGTCTTGGCGACGAACTCCGCCGGCACGGCCTCGCACATCGCCAGCACCTGGCCCAACTGCGTCTCGGCATCGGTGTAGAACACGCCGTTCAGGCACCCGGTGGCCGCATACAGCGCCAACGCCGACTTCGCGTCGCGCACATAGGCGGCGCCACCGGCTTCGTTGCGGGCATTCGCTGCCGGAACGAACTGGCCGCGAGTGCGTGCGAATAACTGCTTGTTTGCCATTGTCGGTCTCCTTGCTTCGACATCTCTATCGCAATGGCTGTGCCAGCCTGCCTGAAATATTGATAACCGTATAATTTAGTTAATATTTATTCGAATAGCCGTCGCTCTATTCAAGACGATTGAATCGCAATTTGGAGAAATCTGAATACATCATTTATCCTAATGGATATGAGCGACAAAGCTGCGGTCATCCTGGGATTTCTCGGCACGCAACTGGACGCCGGCGACGGACCCAGCCGTTGGGAGAAATGGCGCCCGACCGTTTCGCTGGGGATGCACGAGGATTTCCTGGTGCATCGCATGGAGCTGTTGGTCGATCAGCGCCGCTATGCGGCGCTCGCGGCCCGCGTGCAGGAAGATCTGGCGCAGGTGTCGCCCGAGACCAGCGTCGTATTGCACGACACGTACCTCGCCGACCCCTGGGATTTCGAATCGATGTACGCGACGCTGCACGAGTTGTGTCGAAGCTATCCGTTCGACACCGACAAGGAGGACTATTACCTGCACATCACGACCGGCACGCATGTCGCGCAAATCTGCCTGTTCCTGCTCGCTGAAAGCCGCCTGTTTCCGGGACGCCTGCTGCAGACGTCGCCGCCGCGCAAGCAGCACTCGGCAACACCCGGCACGTACAGCATCATCGATCTGGATCTGTCGAAGTACGATCGCATCGCGCAACGCTTTCAACGCGAACAGCAGGAGGATCGCGCGTTCCTGAAAAGCGGCATTGCGACGCGCAACCTTGCCTTCAATCGCATGATCGAGCAGATCGAGACGGTTGCGATTCGCTCGAGCGCGCCGATCTTGCTGATGGGGCCGACCGGTGCCGGCAAGAGCCAGCTCGCGCGCCGCATCTTCGATCTGAAGAAGACCAAGCATCAGCTTGCCGGCGCGTTTGTCGAAGTGAACTGCGCGACCTTGCGCGGTGACGGTGCGATGAGCACCTTGTTCGGTCACGTGAAAGGCGCCTACACCGGTGCCGCCGCGCATCGCGAAGGTCTGCTGCGTTCCGCCAATCGCGGCTTGCTGTTTCTGGATGAAATCGGCGAACTCGGCGCGGACGAGCAGGCGATGTTGCTGCGCGCGCTGGAAGAAAAGCGCTTTCTGCCAGTCGGCAGCGACCGCGAAGTCGAAAGCGACTTTCAATTGATCGCCGGCACCAACCGCGACCTCGGCTCGCGGGTCGTCGAGGGCCGCTTTCGCGACGATCTGTATGCGCGGCTGAATCTATGGACCTACCGTCTGCCCGGGCTTGCAGACCGGCGCGAGGACATCGAGCCGAACCTGGATTTCGAGCTCGAACGCTTCGAGCGCCTGAACAATCAGCGCGTGAAATTCAATCGCGAGGCGCGCGCGAAGTTTCTCGATTTCGCGATCGCTGGCGAAGCGCGGTGGTCGGGAAATTTCCGCGACCTGTCGGCGTCGGTCACCCGCATGGCGACACTTTCACAGGCTGGTCGTATTCAGGTTCCTATAGTCGACGAGGAGATCAGCCGTCTGCGTCAGCTGTGGAATCCACGAAGCGCAGGCGCGGATGTTCTTGAGTCTTTGTTGGGCGAGCGACTCGCGGATATCGACCGTTTCGATGAAGTGCAGCTGCGCGAAGTCGTCGAGGTTTGCCGGCGATCGCGATCTTTGTCGGAAGCCGGACGCACGCTGTTCGCCGCATCACGAAGTCGCCGCAGCAGCACAAATGACGCCGACCGGTTGCGGAAGTACTTGGCACGATTCGACATAAGCTGGGAGCTGGTGCAGACGAGCTCGAGAGTATCCCAGGTGGCCGGATAGATGCGGCTAGAATTCGCTCGGGTGCTCTTCACGGCGCCGCTCGCTTTGCATATGTACGCCCCCGCACCGAGCCCTACAGACAAGCGGCGTATCGTCAGTCCGTAAAATCCGACAGCGCTCGAGCGTTCGCTCTGATGTTGGTTCGTCGTTTGCCGTCGGCAAGCCAGCCGCACCATCGTAAGAACCGACCACGAGTCAGGTGTCATGAAAAGCGCTCCGTACGTTCCAGTGATATTTGTCGTGGACGATGACGCTCGAATGCGCAGCATATTGCCGTCGCGGTCGCCGCAATGCGCGAAGGTGCGGCCGAATTCATCGAGAAACCGTCAACGACGCAGACCTGGTGGCTCGCGTGAGCAACGCGATTGTGCGCGATGTGCATCGGCACTTCGACAGCGATGACGAGCAGATCGCGCGCCAGCGGTTTAGCGCGCTCTCGCCGCCGGAATGCGCCGTCATTGAACAACTCGCCGCCCGTAAAACCAGCAGGGAAGTCGCGCATGCGCTCGGTCTGAGTCCGCGCACCATCGATACCCACCGCGGCAATCTCATGCGAAAGATGTCAGCGCCCACGCTGGCAGGCCTCGTGCGCATGGTTTTGCTGGTCAAAGAGAAGGAGATTGCACATTCAAAAGGCGATCGGATCCAGCCACCGAAGGCCTCACGGCACGCCTCGGTCTTAGGTAACTGTACGCATTACTGACGCACGAACGAACGCGTAGGATGCTGACTCCAGTTGCAGTTGGACCGCGCCAGTCGCCTCCAAAGATTCGCGTACCTGGACTCTTCCCGCTCGCTGGCACCTATTCCTTCGTATTCGGAGCACGCAATGAACAAGAATTCCCACAACCGTGCGTTTGTTTTTTCGCTGACGTCAGCGCTCGCGCTCGCCAGCGCGGTATTTTCGGTGAGCGCCTTCGCCGCGACCTCCACATCCAATCTCGGCGTCAGCGCGACGATCCTCGATGCGTGCACCATTGCGGCCACGCCCGTCAATTTCGGCAACTATGACCATAGCGCCGCAGGCGCCACGGCCGCGACGGGCAGCGTCACTGAAACATGCACCAACGGTACGGCGACGGTCATCACCCTGGGAGAGGGCTTGCATGCCGCGGCAACTTCGGTTCCTGGCGTTCCCGTGCGCCAGATGGCCAGCGGCGCCAACAACCTGGGCTATTTTCTTTATTCGGATGCCGGCGTTGGAACCCTGTGGGGCAATACGCCGGCGACTGGTGTCCCGCAAGTAGGCAACGGCGGTGCAGGCACTACGTTGACGGTTTATGGGCGTGTCACCGCCGGCCAGAACGTGCCGACAGGCTCATATGCTGACACCGTGGTTGCAACCGTCACTTTCTAATGACGCGCTGTCGAAATGCAAAAGGCCGGGGCCTGTTAGGCCTGGCCTTGTGCATGTGTGGCTGGCAAACAGCAAGTGCGGCGGCTTTGTCGCTGGTTCCCGTTCGAATCGCCTTGACCGACAAGCAGCCGATCAGCGCGATAACCGTGCGCAACGATGGTGACGAAGCGACTGTCGTGCAGCTGGAAGTTTCCCAGTGGTCGCAAGCCGACGGCAAGGACGTCTACGCGGCTACGGCCGAGATTCTTGCGACACCCCCGATCTTCACCGTGCCGCCGGGTGGCTCGCAACTCGTGCGCATCGGCTTGCGCCGCGCGGCAGATGCCGAGCAGGAGCTGACCTACCGCGTGTTCCTGCAGGAAATACCACCGCCGCCAACGCCCGGGTTCAAGGGGTTGCACGTTGCGTTGCGCTTTGGCGTGCCAGTCTTTGTCGCGGCGGCCAAGGCCAAACGTGACGTCGCGCCTGTCGCGGCATTGCAATGGCGCACGCATGTTGTTCCAGGCACCGGCCTCACGTTGACCGCGGACAACACGGCTGCCGCGCATGTCCAGGTGACGCGCTTCAATTTGACGCTTCCGGCCGATTCCAAAATGCTGGCTGAGCGCAAGGCTCCGAAATACATACTTCCCGGCCAGCATGGAGACTGGCAGATCGAACTCACGCCGGCACCAGTCGCTGGCACGTCGTTGCACGTATCCGCGGAAACCGATGCGGGGTCGGTCGAAGCAGACGTGATGGTAGAAGCGCCCTAGCAATTTTCATCGCGAAAAGTACATGAATCCACATTGTGGAAAAAACCAAACCAGAGCGAATGGTGGTCGTGAGGCGCAACCGGCACTCAAGCAAGTGCCGCGCGCGTGTGCCGACAGCGCGATCGCAGCGAAGCTGATCGGCGAGCCCTGTGCAACGCGCATTCGTCATTGCTTTAGCTCTCGTCGCCGGCACGCATGCATCGCTGACGGCGCGAGTCGCCATTGCCGCAACAACGCCGGAACCCGCGCGGAACTCCGCCGTTGCGCTGGCCACAGACTCCGCACAGGCGCAAGCCGCGGAACAGGAGCTGTGGCTTGTCGTGCAGATAAATCACTATGGCCCGGCCGAGCCTGTGCTGCTGCTGCGACTTGCCGACGGCCGCCTGCTGGCGCGCGGCGATGACGTAACGCATTGGCGCCTGCCGTTGCCGACGCAGGTGCCGGTTTCCTCCGGCGGAGACAAATTCTACGCACTCGATTCGCTGCCGGGCCTGACGTACACGCTGGATGAAGCCAAGCAAGCGCTGTTCGTCAGCGTGCCGCCGGGGCTGTTCCTCAATACCTTGTTGAACGGTCAGGCGCGCCAGTTCAGCGCGGCGTCGCCAACGCCACCGGGCGCGTTCTTCAACTACGACATCTCCACGCAAACCGCTTCCGGCCATGTTCAAGCAGGCGGGCTGTTCGAGTTGGGCGTATTCAATTCCTGGGGCGTGGGCGTAGGCGATTTCCTCGCCAGGGACTACGGCGGCGGCAACAACGTGATGCGCTTGACCACGACGTGGACGCAGGATCACCCGATGCACCTGGCCAGCTTGCGCGTTGGCGATGCGGTCACCGGGGCTGGTGATTGGAGCCGTCCGGTGCGATTTGGCGGCGTGCAATGGGCGACCAACTACGCAACGCAACCCGGCTTCGTGCCGTTTCCGTTGCCACGTTTCGCGGGCGAAGCGGCGCTACCGTCGACGATGGATCTGTTCGTCGACGACGCGCTGCGCATGAGCCGCAACCTTCCGCCGGGGCCGTTCAGCATCATCAATCTGCCGGTCGTGACCGGTGCGGGTGATGCAAGCATTGTCGTGCGCGATCTGCTCGGGCGCGAACAACTCGTGACGCTGCCGTACTACGTCAGCCCGCGTCTGTTGCAGGTCGGTCTCAACGACTATTCGTACGAAGCTGGTTTCATTCGGAACAATTTCGGTATCGACAGCAACGACTATGGCCGCTTCGCAGCCGTCGGCACGCAGCGCCGCGGATTCACCGACTGGCTGACCGGTGAGGCACACGTGGAACTTCTCCACGACCAGCAAACGGCAGGCCTTGGCAGCACGTTCCTGCTGTCGCCTCTTGGCGTGTTCAACGCATCGGTCGCGGCAAGCCACAGCGCGACCCTCGGCGACGGCGGACTCATTGCACTGGGGTTCGAACGGCAGAGCCGCATATTGAGCTTCGGCGGCAGCGTGCAATTGGCAAGTCCGCATTTCACGCAACTGGGAATTCAGCCGGGCACACTGGCGCCACGCCAACTGAGCCAGGCATTCGTCACGCTGGCCACCACCAATTACGGATCATTCGGTCTGAGCTACGCTGCGCAGATCTATCGTGAGCAGGATTCGGTCAGATTGGTCAGCGCCAACTACAACGTTGGCGTCGCCAAGCTTGGCTACCTCACCCTTTCCGCGGTGCGGGTCCTGAGCAACACGTCGGCCACCCTGTACAACCTGAGCTTCACGCGGCCACTCGACGAGCGTACCAGTGCCAGCGTAAAGCTCAATCACCAAAGCACTCATGACCAGGCGTTCGTGGAAGTGCAGCGAAATCTGCCGCCTGGCGACGGATTTGGTTATCGGGTTCAGGCCGGTGCCGGAGATGGCACGCGTGCCGACGCCGCCATCGGCTATCAGAACGGAATCGGAACCTATACTTTCGAGGCAACGCAAAACCGCGGTCAGACAGATCTGCGCGGCGATGTCGCGGGCAGCATCGTCATGCTGGGCGGCGACATTTTCCTGAGCCGGCGCATCGACCAGAGTTTCGGTGTCGTGCAGGTGCCAGGATATCCCAATGTACACATTTACGCGGATAACCAGTTCGTCGCCATGACCAACGCGAGCGGCAACGCGCTGGTGCCACGCCTGCGCGCCTACGAGGACAATCCGATCCGCATCGAACAGGGCGACCTGCCGCTGGACGCCGAGATCGACACGCTGGAACTCAAGGCAATCCCCGCGCTGCGCAGCGGAGTTGTCGTCGCATTTCCGGTGCGCCGCTCATTGGGTGGACTCGTCACGCTTGTCCTGGACGATGGCCAGCCCGTTCCCGCCGGCGCCGTGGCGCAAATCGTCGGCCAGCAGGCAGAATTTCCAATCGGCCTGAATGGACAGGTATACCTGACAGGCCTGGCGCGGAGCAATCAAGTCCGCGCGAGTTGGCGCGGCCAATCTTGCGAACTGCTGATCTTGTTCGTGCCGGGCAGCGAACCGCTGCCGCAGTTGGGAACCTACGTATGCGCCGGAGTCAAACCATGATCAACTGCTTGCACACATCGAACGACGTCTTGCGGCAAGCGCCAGCTGTGCGCAGAGGCCGCGCTATTCGTTTGTGCGGTCGTCTGGTGCCGGTGTTGCTCGCGTTCATCGCGAAGGATGCGTGGTCGGCTTGCAGCGTCAACGCGCAAGGCGTGAATTTCGGCAGTTACGATCCACTCGGCGGGTCCAGTTTGGATGGCGCCGGCAATGTTGCCCTGACCTGCAGTCTCGGCACTGTCTATACGATTGCCTTGAGTAGCGGTGGCGGCACGCTCGCCTCTCGCGTCATGTCGAACGGCCCCTATTCGCTACACTACAATTTGTACGCCGATGCTTTGCGAATCTTTGTCTGGGGCGATGGAAAAGGCGGGACAGTGACAGTCAGTGGCATCGGCGTCGGCCTTGCGGCAACCAACGTGACGGTTTACGGGCGCATTCCCGCGGCTCAAAACGTCCATGTCGGAAACTACTCCGACAACGTCATTGTGACGGTGACGTTTTGAAAGAAGTGGATGCATTTGCAATGCACGCGACAGGATCGATACGGCAGACGTAACCCTCACTGCGCCGTCGGAGTCCGGTAACGTCGAAAAGCATCCCGGATAAGTTCGCGCAGCATGTCATCGTCCCAGGGTTTGGTAAGGAACTTGTACACCGCGCCGCGATTGACCGATTCGGTGACTACCTCGAGATCCGTATAGCCCGACAGGATCATGCGGATCGTGCCCGGATACATTTGCTTGACGATATTGAGAAACTCGGTCCCGGACATGCCGGGCATGCGCTGATCGGAAACGATCACCTGGACCTGATTGACGGCAAGCAGCTCCAGGGCTTCCGCACCGCTGGCGGCCATCAGTATTCGATAGCCCTCGCGCCGCAGCATGCGGCTCAACGCGGCCCTGATTCCGGACTCATCGTCGACCAAAAGTAGTGTACGTTGTTCGGCCGGTGCGGCGGTGGGCAGTGTCATGCGCTTGCCGCTGCGCAAGTCGGATTCAAGTGCTTCCCCGGTGACGGCGGGACTGAAGAAATAGCCCTGCATCTGGTCGCAGCCGTGGGCGCGCAGATAGTAGAACTGCCCCAGTGTCTCGACGCCCTCGGCAACCACTTTCAATTGCAGGCTGTGCGCCATCGCGATGATGGCGGTGGCGATGGCGGCATCTTCGGCATTGTGGGTTATGTCGGCGACAAAGCTGATGTCGATCTTGACCGAGTCGAACGGGAAGCGCTTCAAGTGCGCCAGGGACGAATAGCCCGTGCCGAAGTCGTCCAATGCCAAACCGACGCCGAGCTTGCGCAGGGCCTGAAGTGCACCGGCCGCCGCCGCCGAATCATTCATCACGACGCTTTCAGTCAATTCAAGGTCGAGCAGCTTGCCTTCGATGGAATTCGCGGCCAAAGCATTGCGAACTACTTGCAGAACGTCACCCTTCTCGAATTGGACGGAGGAAAGATTCACGGCGATCGGCACCGTGCGGATTCCGGCCTTTGTCCAGGCCGCCTGCTGAGCGCAGACCGTCTGGATCACCCAGGAGCCGATAGGCACGATCAGTCCGGTTTCCTCGGCGAGCGCAATGAATTCCGCCGGACTGATCAGGCCCTTGTCCGGATGCTGCCAGCGGATCAGCGCTTCCGCGCCGATCATCTCGCCACTGATCATGTCCACCTTCGGTTGGTAGTGCAGGACAAATTGCCGCGCGTCCACTGCAATGCGCAATTGCCTTTCGAGTTCGAAGCGCCGCGCAACCTGATCATTCATTTCGCTTGAATGGTAGACAAAGCGCTCGCCGGAGGACTTGGCCAGCTTCAATGCCAGCTCCGCGTTCTTGAACACGCTGGCGCCGTCGCTTCCGTCAGTCGGGTACAAGGCAATCCCGGCCTGGGTGGTGATACTGATCGCATGGCCCTCGAAGTTGAGCGGTTGCCTGAGAGCCTCCAGCATGCTGTCACGCAATTTTGTGGCGACGATTTCGTCGCCCATCGGGCTCGCCACCGCGAATGTGTCGGCGCCGATGTGTCCCAGCGTATATGGCTCGACCAGGAATTCCTCGAAGCGCGCGCCAACCTGACGCAGCACCTGATCGCCAACCGCGCGACCGAAAGTATTGTTGATCTGCGTGAAATGCTCGAGGTCGACGACCAGCACACAAACTTTGCCGTGATCTTGCCCGGCCGCATTGATGAATTGATCCAGACGGTCACGGAACAATTGCAGATTGGGCAGGCCCGTAACCGAATCGTAGTAGGCAAGATAGTTCAGTTGTTGCGACTTCTGGATATGCTCCAGAGCGAACGACAAATCCGCGGTCAACCATTGCAGCAGCGCGATTTCCTCTGCGTCGAAAAAGTCGCGCTCCCTGGCCAACAGCATCAGCACGGCTACGACGCCCGATTCGACCAGCAGCGGAAACGCTGCCATCGACTGATAGCCGCGGCTCAGCAGATCCTCGCTGATCGCCGCCATCTTCGGCTCGTGCGCCAGGTCGTTGACGATCACCGGGCGCGCGCTCTGCATCGCGAGATGGGACGGGCGGTCCGCCTGCAGCCACGTCTTGCGCGCGTTGAGCTTGCTGATGAGGTCACCGGACTGCGGATCGGAACCATGCCAGGAAACGATATTGAGCTTTTGCCGCAGTGGATCGAACACGGTGACCCAGGCCATCGGAAACACGCCTTCGGTGGCCGCAACGCGACATGCCTCATCAAGCAGTTCGTCCCGATCGTGCAAGCGCAGCATTGCCGAACTGACGCCGCCGATGACGGCGCGAATGCGGTTCAGTCGTGTAATCTTGCGCTCCTGCTCGGTGCGCTTGACGATTTCTCCGCTCAATACCTGATTGGCATTGGCCAGATCCTGGGTTCGTTGCTCGACCTGCCGATCCAGGTTGTCATGCAGCAATCGCAGCGCGCCCTGCACACCCTGCTGGCCGAGAAGTGCGGCTTGCGACTCGCGGATGCGGCGGAACGCAAACACCACCAGCGTCATCGACAAGAACAAGGCCGACACGACGGCCTCATCGAATTGCCCCTCGTTCAAAACAAAATGCGCGATGGTTTCAAACCAGTCGAATCGCGCACCGAGCAGGTAGATAAATGCCGTGCCAGCCGCGAGAATCCCGATCTCGACGAGAATCTTCCTTCTCTGTTTCCAAGCCCCGTCGCCAGACGATTTCCGCACAAGTTCGTCTGCCCACTTGCTCTCGCTGATGTCCTGGCAAGTGCCGACCAGGCGTATCGCATTTTCCTGTTCGTCACGCGTGACCTGCCAACGTTCTTCCACGTATTTGACGTGCGCACTCGGCAGCAACAAGCGGTGCTGAATGGTGGACGTCGTTTGCCTGGCGAGGGATTTTTCAAACGCGTCTGAAACCGTGGCGCGGTCTTCAGGATGAACCAAGTCGAGAAAATTCTGCTTGGTGGCGGCAGTGGTGTCCGGATCGGTCTCGAAGATGCGATAGGTTTCCGCCGACCAGGTGCCGGCTGAGCCGACCAGGTCCATTTCCCAACTGCCGATCTTGCCAATCCGCTGGGCAGTCACCAGCAGGGAGCGCTCGACTTCCAACCGCTGGGCAATGTGTCTTTGTTCGGCTTCGCTCTTTTGCACGGCAAGAAGCGCCAGCATGCGCGCACTGATGTCTTCAAAGACCGCGACGAAGTGCCTCCTGTCGTTGCTATATGCGGTTATTGAAAGCCAGATTCCGAGCGTTTGGATATACAGCTCGAATTTCTCAGGAATACCGCTCAGCGCCACTGCGCCATAGGTCCTGAAAAGATCGGGTTGGGCTTTCTGAATTCCCGGAATGACGTCGCTGACTTTCCTGCCGATTGCATCCTTCAGCCCGGTCAGCTTTTCGAAGGCATGGTTGACTTCCACGTAGATGAAATCGCGCAGTTCATCGCCGTCGAACACGGTCTCGCAGTACGCATAGCCTTCCAGCATGTTTTCGAACAGCGAGCGATAACGGCGTTCACTTTCCCTCACCGTCGCGTTCAGTTGCTCGCGCGCAAAAATATCCTGCACGGTCCCGTGCAATTGGAACACCGTGCCGTGTTCGTCTTTTTCCGGCACTGCGACCGCATGCGCATGGATTTCCTTGCCGTCTGGCCGCCGCCCGCGCAGCTCGTACTCCTGCGGGTTGCCGGATTCGATGGCGAGAGCGACTTTCGCGGCCATGAGCTCGCAGCTCGCCGCGTCGTAGACGGTGGCCTGCTCCGCGTAGTCCCGCGGCGGACCGAGACGCGGATCGCGTCCGACAAGCTCGAACACCTGCGGCGACCACGCGATCGCGTGCGTTCTGAGGTTCCATTCCCAGTCACCGATCTGGCCGATGCGCTGCGCTTCGTTCAGACGTGCCAAGGTGTGGTTCAGCGCCTGCTCGGAGCGCTTGCGTTCGGTGACATCATTGGCCAGAACCAGGCGCGCCGGGCGTCCCGAGAACTCCAGGAAGTGCGACGTTACTTCGACATCGATGATCGCGCCACCGGCTTTGCGGTGCCGCCAAACGCCGGAACGCTGGATTCCCACCGGCACACCATGCAGGCTTTCTTGCAGAGCAGGCACGGCGGTTTCAGGCCGGATACCGGCGATCGTCATCGCCAGGAACCGTTCGCGCGAATATCCATAATGCTCGACAGCGGCATCGTTGACTGCCAGGAACGCCAGCGTCTGCAGGTCGTAGACCCACATCGGCAGCGGACTGGCATCGAACAGCTGGCGGTAGCGCGACTCGCTGGCCTGCAGATCTTCTTCGTTCTGCTTTCGCTCGGTAATGTCGCGCGCCATGACGACGATGCCGACGACCTTGTCATTCTCGTCGAAATATGGAACCTTGTCGGTCTGGAACCAGCGACGTGTACCGTCGGCTCCCTCTCGCGTCTCGATGATCTCCAGCCTGGCGGAGCCTGACCTGATCACTTCGAGGTCGTCGGCATAGAACTTGGCCGCGTCTTGCGGATATATCTCGCCTGCCTGCCGGCCCTCGATTTCCGCGACCGGCTTTCCGACGGCCTGCGCAACCAGTTTGTTCACCCGCAAGATGACGTTGCGCGTGTCCTTGAACCAGATCATTGCCGGCATCAGGTCGAACAGCGCGCGCAATTCGGCCTGACTGCGCTGCAGCGTCGACTCCATCAGCTTGCGCTGCGTGATATTCAGGTGCATTACGACTGCACCGATCTGACAGTCGCGACTCAGCGGCGTCACTGTCATCAGGAACCAGCGTTGTTCCGCGGACGAATGACAGGGATATTCGATCGAGAAACTCTTGGTCTGCTCGCTCAGCACGGAGCGAATACCCAGTGCGACCTGGCGGGCTTGCAACGAGTCCGCGCCGCGCGCCTCGTCGCAGATCGCAATGTAGTTGATGCCGACCGCATGTCCCGGGCTATGCAGTCCGTTGGCGTCGGCGAACTGCTGCCAAGCCGCATTCACCGAAACAATGAATCCATCGGGATCGAGCAACGCAATATGCGTCGGCAACGCATCGAGGATGGCCGCTCGTTTGTCCGTTTCGTTGCGGCGCAACTGTTCCTGCGCGCGCCGCAACACAAAAGTTTGGCCGTCGCGGTCGGCTACCGCGTCCACTTCGCCTTCCGTCAGCTCTTCCAGGCGTTCACCTGTTTCGTGCAGCCTCGCGATCAACGCCGCGACTTCTACCGCCACGCCCTCAGCCGCAACTGGTTTTGCCGGAGTCACGGTTCAAGTATCCAGACCCAAAGCGTTCAACAGGGGTTGCGTCTGGCTGAGCGTGCCGACAACGCGCCGGATCGGCGGCGGCGCGAGTTTGATCAGAGCGGGCGTCATGAAAATGCCATCGGCCAGTGCGCGTTCCGGCGCCTGAAATACGTTCACTACTTCGATTTCGTGTCGATCGGCAAGATAGGCCCTGCAAAACGCAGCGAGGTTGGCAACCGCCTGCACCGAGTTCTGCGCATCGCCGGCCACATACAGCCGAAGCTTGAATGTGGTGGGTCCAGGCGTTGTGCGTTTCACTTGGGCCCCGCATCGGCCGTATCGGCGCCGCGCAGTTCCCGCATCCGATTGTCGCCCCGGGTCAATTCGTGTTCGTGACTGGCGGTGGTACGTGTCAGCAGCGTCTTCTCGACCTGCTTGGCGGAAAGCTCCGTCTGCAGCGACCTGATTCGTACTTCGAGTTCAACCTCTTCGGCGTCAATCCGGACGCGCTTCAATTTTGCGGCGACCTCCGCTACTTCACCGGCCGTGCGTTCGGCGCTTTCCTTTTCCCAACGCAGCGTACCCATCAATACTTCGCCGCCCGCGGTGTAGATGTCGGCCAAGGTGACACCGTCGTTGCTCAAGATCAGTTCGCGGACCTGATTCGAGTGCGCGGTGCCACGAGACTTGATGATGGACAAGCTGCGGTTTCGCTCTCCGGCTTGCACCAGATAGTCCAGGTTGATCCACGTATCGGCGAGTGTCGAGATCTGCAACGATGACCTGCCTTCGTCGCGCCGATGCATCAACTCGTCGAGCATACTGGTGCACAACAGGGTTATGCCCTCGGCTTTCGACCAGTCGATCAGGCGTTCCGAAACGCTGTGCGCACTCAGGCCATCTCCGGATTTGGTCCATGTGGACACCGGGTCGATCACGACGCAGCGTGCTTCGTGCTCCTTGGCGAGCGCCTTGATTCGCACCAGGAATGACTCGGGGCTGCCGGCGACGTTGCGCGCAGAAATCATGCGCAGACAACCGCTTTCGACGTGAACATCCAGGCGGATTCCAACCGAGCAAAGATCGCGGACCACCTCGTTGGAATCCGCATCGAAGCTGACGAACAACGTTCGATCTCCGCGCCGGCAGGCCGCCTCAGCGAAGGCGCCGCTCAAGGTCGTTTTTGCCGTGCCGGGAAATCCGGTAATCAACACGCTGGCACCGCGGTAATAGCCGCCGCCAAGCATGGTGTCGAGTCGCTCCACGCCACTGGATACGCGCTCCTTGCTCACATTCACTATCCCGCGCCCGAGCGGGCGTGCGACGGCGATCTCGAATCCGCTCTTGCCGATCAGGAACGGCGACTCGTTCCCGTCGAAACTGGAGCCGCGGTATTTCTGCACGCGCAGATTGCGTTGCGACACGCCCAGCACCACCGAGTGGTTGAGCATGACGGCGCAATCCACCATGAATTGCATGAAGCCGAACGGTTGCGCGCCCAGCGAGTTCGTCTCGTCTGCGTCCGCTTTCGCCGTGATGATTCCGGTCAGTTCATGCGCCAGCAGCCAATCATGCAGACGATAGACTTCGCGTCTTTGCGCCTCCGGATCCGGAAGTAGCGCCAAGACGATGTCCAGTGCGTCGAAGACGATGCGCCGGGCGCTCATGGACTTGGTTTGTGCTTCCAGCGCAGCCAACATGCCGCTCAGATCAAAGGTGCCCGACTGGATCAGGTCCGGTGTCGGCTGGGCATCGATGAAAGCCAGGCGCGTCGGGCACAACTCCGCGAGGTTCCAGCCGAAACCCTCGGCGTTGGCCACGATTCGTTCGGAGCTCTCCTCAAAGGCAACAAAGACGCCCGGCTCCCTGCAAATCCGCGCGCCTTGAACAAGAAATTGCAGCGCGAAAATGGTCTTGCCCGAGCCCGGACCACCGACCAGCAATGTCGTGCGACCGTAAGGCAAACCTCCACCCGTAATCTCATCGAGGCCGGTGATGCCGGTCGAGGCTTTTTTCTTGGACCCTTTTGTCAGTGGAGATTGCATGGATTTCATGGTGTTTCCTAGCCGCGGGTCGCGCTCGTTTTGCAACATCGGCTGACCGCAGAATGCGAGAGCAATTCGGATGACGTACTCGCTTTCAGGGTAGACACGATGCGCTATCGAAATTCTGTTCCCAGGAAGACCTTCTTCACATCCCCCGGGCAATAGCGATAGAGCCCCAGCCAAGAGCATCTGCCGGTTTCTCGACGTTGTATGTGCGGCACCGCGCACAGACTTGAAATCGCCGGCCTTCGGATCCGACGCGATTGCGCGAAGGCCGTCAATGCAGCAGCGACCTCTGCCGCCAGATTTGCGCGGCCGCTTGGTCGAGCAGACGCCCAAGGCTCGGTGTGATGGCGCACAGACATGCCGGCCAGCCGCAACCATTCTTGTCTCTGGTATGCGCTCGCGTTGCCCGCAAGCACCGATCTGGACGCGCACCACTTCTGCGACACGTCGGCACTTTCCGAAATGAGCGTGGGTCGCGAGAGTGTTCATCATCCAGGCATCGGTGGACGAGCGGCGTGAGCCGGCGCCATTCACTGACAGCCAAGGACGTGCCATGAGCAACAGCAACCTACTTGCATCGAACGGAGTGAGCTTGATAGCGCCAGATGTTGTCTCGCGCGGACCGGATTCCGCTTCGACGCGGTGGACTGAGAAGCTGCGCAATGGCACGAATGTATTGATTCGCCCCATCGACGATGGCGACGTCGAATTGGAGCGTCGCTTCATCGAGGAATTGTCTGCACAATCACGGCGCTTTCGCTTTCTTGGTTCGATGAAGAGCGCGAGCACCGAATTGCTCAAACAGTTCACCGAGCTGGACCACGCCAGTGAAGCGGCGTTCGTCGCCTTGCTGGCCGATGGCGAAGACCAGCGAGAAATCGGCGTCAGCCGCTACAGCGCGCGTGTCGACGGCCTGAGTTGCGAGTGCGCGGTGGCCGTCAGCGACGACTGGCACAATCAAGGCCTGGGCACGCTGCTGATGCAGCATCTCATCGAAGTCGCGCGCACGCATGGCATCGAGTGCATGTTCTCGGTGGATGCGGCGGACAACGTGGCGATGCGCGATCTCGCCGAACATCTGGGCTTTCAGCGCAAGCCGGACCCGAACGACGCGACGCAGGTGCTACATACCTTGGACCTCAGAGCCGCTACGGCGTGAGCTCGACACGCCGAGATCGCGTCACTGGCGCTTGGATTTAGCCGTTAGCTTGCGCCACAACAAGCGCCAGGCCAGCGCAAACGGGAACGCCAGCAGAACGAAGGGCAGACCGTAGGCGACGAAGTCGATGACTTCGGCTGCGCCATCGAGGAATTGCTCGGAAAGCCCGACCGCGTCTTTCGCAGCTTGCGCGACATCACGGAAGGGCTTTCCATCTCACCGTCAATGAACCTGCACTCCAGTCGTCCCGGCATCGTTCGTCTGAAACGTCAGCACGCCCTTCGCATCCGATGCCACCGGCGTCGTGCCGCCGGCGCCACCTAGCACGGTGAGCTGATACGTCGTCGACGGCACCATGTTCGTCAGCACGTGCGTGCATGGACAGGCTTGCGCGACGTTGTAGGCGAGCGTAGTCGCGTTGCTGACCGGCGCTGCGGCAACCGACGCCATGACGATCCAGCGGCGTGCGCCGAAGTCGACTTCCGTGCCTTGCTCGCGACCGTCGGCTGACAGGATGTAGCTCGATGTCGCCATCGCCGCCTGCGCCGAGTCGGTGAGCTGGAACAGGTGCAGGAACGTGCCGGCGGTTTGTCCGGTGGTCATCAACTGATAGTTGGAAACGTTGTTGGTGCCGCCGTTGTAGTTCAATTTCGTGATGGTCGGCGCCGGGCTGGCGGGAACGAACGCGTGCATGAAGATCTTGCTGCCGCCATGCACGGCGGAAAACACGTCGCCGGAACGCGGCACCGAGGCGGCGTTGAAATTCACATTGAAGATCTTCTTCACCGCGGGATTGGCGACTTTCATTTCGTCGTGCACGAACACCACGTTTGGACGAATGTAGACCAGCGTGCGCAGCGCGCTCTGTATGGAGTTGGTGACGCCGTCGTTGTTGGCGTAGGCATCGGCGATGTCGGCCTCGGCATAGACGAACGTGCCGGCATCTTCGTAACGCGAGATCTTCGCGTCCGGCCCCCAGTAGCCTTGTCCCGGTGGATAGACGATGTGATTGCCGGCGCCGCGGTCGTCGAAGCCGAGCGTGTTGTGGAACGGCAGCGTATCGAGCATGCCGTAGCCACCCGAGTTGATCAGCAGATAGTCGGCGCCGCGCTGCAGGGTGATGTGGCCCTGGTCCAGATGCTGATGATCCTCGATCACCGGGCCACTGGCGAGGCTCAGCCACACGGCAGACGTGCTCCAGTCCGAGCGCGCGTACACCGGCCCGGTGTACTTCGCCAGATAGGAAAGGGGGAACACACCCGCACCGCTCTTGTAGTCGGTCTTCGTTCCGGCGACGGGCGAGCCGACGTCGGCCAGCAACTGGCGCGCGTACGGCACCATCGGGTGCGTCGGCTGGTATTTGATGAACGCAATCATCGAATTGACGAGCGGTGTGGCCGGCAAATCGTTCCAGTCGCCGCCGTCGTAGAACGTGACGCGATCCGGTTTTGTTCCGTGGATCGTCGCGGGAACGAGATTGGCCGTCCATTCGAGTTGTGGCGCAAGGTCCTCTGCCGCGCCGTCCGACCCGGTCAGGCGCTTCCACAAGTCGTATAGCTGCAGCATGTCGCCATTGGTGCCTTCGGAATACGTACCTTGCGGTCCGTAGCCACCGGCGAGGTCGACCTGCATCGCGTTGAAAGTCTGCATCAGCAGATTTCGCGCCAGCGGTTTCAGATCGCCGCCGGGCAGTGCGCGCGGGTTGTCGGAATCCGTCGCGTACGCGGTGAACATCGCACCGGTGAGATAACCGCGAATGTAGTAGTTGCCGATGGGATTCTCGCCGAGGTTCGGTCCCTCGTAGCCGGCCTGCGTGTACCAGTCGAGCTGGGAATTCATCACATCGTAGAATTCCTGCTTCAGCGCGGGCGTCAGATCCGGCGACTGGCGCACCGCGTCGTAGCCGTAGGCAAGGCCGACGTTCATCGCGCGCATGTTGTAGCCGGGGCCGTCGGGTTTCACCGATTCGACGCGGCCGTTGAGGTTGCTGGTCTGCGTGTAGTCGGTGCCGATGTATTCGACAAAAAGTGATTTGCCCGCCGCCGGCGCAGCGGTGAACGTCAGCGTGGTGCCGCTGACCGAGAAATTGGCGGCCGCGATTTGGGTGTTGTTCGCGGTGGTGTTCGTGGCAACGAAATACATTCCCGCCGGATGATTCGCGCCGAGCCAGTGCAGCACGTTGAACTGGCTGCTGCCGCCGACCAGGTCGCGGAACGAAACGTGGAAATCCACTTCCGGCGTGTATTCCAGTGCCGCATTGGAAGTCGCACCGGCCATCGTGTTGCTGATGCGCAGTACCGGATACAGCGCGCCGGAATCGAAGGCTGGCGTGATGCCCTGCACCGGCGTTGTCGAATAGGTATACGGAGTCACCGCGGCCGTGTTGCTGAAAACGTTCACGGTGAAACCGGCAAGTGGCGTCATTGGCAGCGTGAAGGCTGTCTTGCTGCCGTCGCCGAAGCCGATGAACTGGTTGTTCTGACTCGCCGCAATCACCGGAAACGTGCGCGACAGCGTTTTCAATATGGCGATGGCTTTCTTCGAATAGGTCGGTGCCTTGACGTCGCCGCGCAGCGTGCCGACGTTGTAGCAAAGACCGTAGTCCTGCGCCGCCTGGCGCCAGTTGAAGCCGGCGTAGATGTCGTTGATCAGATTGTTCAGATCCTGGTCGCAACGTGCCTTCAGCGCGTTCCAGACGTTGTCGTCGGCCATCGCGATTTCGACATCGGGCCGTGCCACCTTGGAAATGCGCTCGAACGAATCAGCGAAGATGTGATCGCCGGCCTGCGCCGCGGCTGCCGCCGTTGCGCACGCGAGCATGCCGAGCATGCGCAGGCGCCGCAGCCAGCCGGCTCGACGGCGCGTGACGCCGACGGACAACGGTGCGCTGGCGCCAGATCCAACAAGGGTGGTCATGATCCTTCTCCCCGAGATTTCACCGCGTGCTGCTCGCCGTTCGACCCACACGGACCTTCGAAGCGGAGCCCACCTGTGTTCCGCTACCGACCTTCACTCAACGGAAAAACTTACACGGCTGCGACATCGCCGCAAAGTCTGATCGTGCCCGAGGGCCGAATGCGAGACGCTCATCACGCAACGGGCGGGTTTGCGGTCGCCGCTGCGTCTTTCGAGCGCCGGCATCCGTCGGATCAACAACGGCTGCGAAGCCATTTACCATACGAACAATTTCGTATAGATTCGACGAAAGGCGTCGTATGCCGGCACGCCAGTCGGCGACACTCGTCTCGACGGGAGCACGGATGCACACACGCACATGGCAGGTCGTCGCAGTCGCGGTGCTGGGATTGGCCGGTGCGGCCACGTGGTCGCTGCTGCATCGCACACCAGGCCATGCGCCGCTGCGCAACGCGCGGGAAACGGATCGACGCGAGCGCCGCCAAGGCGCGCAGCGGGAAAAAACCGGGTCGCCGAATGAGCAGGCGTTCTGGAACTGGCGCGTAAGTTATCCAACCGGCCGCTTCGCCTCGTCCTGGTATGCCGACGCCGTGCCGCAACACGAACGTTTGCCCAAGGGCATGCCGCAGACGCCGCAGGCCAAGCTGCTTGCGCGCGGTGTGCTCGATCCCGCTCACGTCACCGCACTGGGACCCGCACCGCTGGACTGGTCGTCGGACTACGGCCTCGTTGCCGGACGCGTGAATGCGATCGTCGTGCATCCGACGCAACCGAACATCGCCTGGTTCGGCGCGGATGGCGGCGGCGTGTGGAAGACCAGCAACTGCTGCGGCGCCGACACGACCTGGCACAGCACGATCGACAAGATGCCGAACGGCCAGCAGATTGCCAACATCGCCATCGGCGCGCTGGTGCTCGATCCGCACGATGCGAACACGCTGTATGCCGGCACGGGCGACACGCAGCGCAATCGGCCGTTTGCGTTTGGCGCCTCGGGTCTGCTCAAGAGCAACGACGGCGGCGAATCGTGGCGCGTGCTCGGCACCGACGTGTTCAATCCGGTCTACACGCAAGCGGCCGGAGATTTTCCGCAGCGCCGCTCGATCAGCGCGATTGCGGTCGACCCGAATGCATCGCGCAATGTCGTCGTCGGCACCAACCAGGGAATGTATTTCAGTCATGACGGCGGCACCAGCTGGAACGGTCCGTGCTTCAGCAACGAGTACGCCACGCAGCGCCAGGACGTCACCGGTCTGCTGGCAGTCGGCAACGGCACCAGCACCGATGTGCTCGTGGCGATCGGCAGTCTGGTTTCGTCGTCGACGCTGCGCGAGGATCAAGGCGACAACGGCGCGAACGGCATCTATCGCGCGAGCATGCCGGCCGCCGGATGTCCCGTATCGTGGTCGGTACTGTCGCGTTCCGACAATGGCTGGCCGGCCGGATCGGCGAGCGGTGTGGCGAATCGTGCGGGCGGCAATCCATTGGCGCGCATCGACCTGGCGGTTGCGCCAGGCAACGCCAGGATACTCTACGCGCAAGTCATGTACCTCGGCGTGTGGCGCAGCGACGACGGCGGCGCCACCTGGGCACAAACCGCGCAACAGCCGCAGGATTTCGACAGCGGCTGCGCGCAGGATTCGCACGACAACGGCATCGGCTTCGAGGACTACAACGCGGGCATCACGGTCAGCGGTAGCGATCCAAATATCGTGTTCCTGAGTTCGATCGATCTGTGGCGCTCGACCGACGGCGGCCACCATTTTGTGGATCTTACCTGTGCTTATGGGCAGCTTGCTTCCGGCGCACCGGGCAGCGTGCACCCGGACAATCACGCACGCGCCTTTGCCGGCGCGCGGCAATTGCTGATCGGCAACGACGGCGGCATCTACTCGAGCGCCGATGCGCTGGCCGATACGCCGCAATTCGTCCCGGCCAACAGCGGCGCCAACACGATCGAGTTCTACTCGGGCGACATCACCGCCGGATTCGACGGCCCCGCGACGGTGTCGCGCGGCATCGTCGGCGGCGCGCAGGACAACGGCAGCGCGACGCATGTGTGGTATGCCGGCACGAAGCCCGGCATTGCGCAATGGAAAGAAGCCTTTGGCGGCGACGGCATCTTCGCGAAAATCGAACCGATGCTCGAACAGCGCTGGTACTACAGCGCGCAGTACGGTTACATCGTGGCCAGCGTCTCGGGCCCCGACGGACCCGTCGAAAAACTGGTGACGCCGGAAGACCCGCAGTCTTTCGTCGACTGGCAGGGCGATCGCACCGGCTTCCTCACGCCGTTCGACCTGTACAAGTTCGGCGACGCGCGCAGTTGTCCGCCGGCCTCAGGTTGCCAGCGCATGCTGGTCGGCACGTATCGCGTCTGGGAATCGCTCAGCGGCGGACTACCGAGCACGTCGTGGTACATCAACAGCCCCGACCTGACCAAGACGCTGTCGGACGACAACAATCTGTCGATCATCAATCGCGTGACGTTTGCCCATGCCGACCCTTCCGTCGCGCTGGTGGCGACCAACGACGGCAACGCATGGTTCGGCTTCGACCTCGGCGGCGGCGTGGCAAAGCCGGCCAACTGGGTCAATGTCACCGCAAACAATGCGGTGTTGCCGAACCGTCCAATCATGGACATGCGCAGCGCGCCATGGTCGGCGACGACAGCCTACGCCAGCATCGCGGGCTTCGACCAGAACACACCGGCGACGCCGGGACATGTGTTCCAGCTCGACTGCAGCGCGCGCTGCGCGACGTTCACCTGGCGCAACAAGAGCGGCAACCTGCCGAATATTCCGGTCAACGCGATCCTGATCAATCCGAATATCCCGACGCAGGCGTTTGCCGGCACCGATTGGGGTTTGTACTTCACGGATCGCATCGACGTGGATGTGCCGGTGTGGCAGCGCTTCGATGCGCAGCTGCCGTCGGCAATGATCTGGGACCTGGTGATCGATCGCGGCGCGACCACGCTGGCGATCTTTACGCGCTCGCGCGGCGCGTACGTCTGGCCGTTGCCGCGCGGCGCGACGCCGTTGAATCCGATTCACCAGGTACGCCCGCCACGCAATGAGATAGCGCCGGATCGCGAAGCGAACCACCGATACTGAGTTCATCGCTCAAAACCAGATGTGCACACCCGCGACGATGGCGCGATCGAACGCCGCATCGCCGTCGGCGCGCAGCAGATCCGCCGTTCCGCCGACGCGCCGGTTGAGATCGATGCCGATGTACGGCGCGATCTGGCGCGTGATCTCATAGCGCAGACGCAAACCCAACTCGATGTTCGACAGACCCGCGCCGATGCGCCGCGCCGGGTCGCTGCGGCCGTACGCATTGAGTTCGACATCCGGTGTAAACACCAGGCGCTGTGTCAGCATTAGATCGTATTCGGCCTCGAAGCGCGCCGCACTGCGGCCGTTCGGTCCGACATACGCGGCGGCTTCGATGGTGATCCAGTACGCTGCCATGCCCTGCACGCCGAATGCGGCCCAGCTGCGATCCGGGCCGGCGCCGAAATCGTGGCGCACGCCGAGCTGCGTATTCCAGAACGCAGTAGCGGCATGATTCCACAACGCTTCGGTGCGCAACTCGCGCAGTCGCCCGTCACTGCGTTCTCCGTCAGCCTTGAACCAGAGCTTGTTCTCATCGCCGCCGTACCACGCCTGCGCATCCCAGGCGGCACCATTCGCGTCGTTGCCGTGCACGACCTCGAGCTGATCGATCAGCAGCTTGCCGAATTTCGCACTGTCATCCATCGACTCGGCCATGCCCGGCATCGCGCTCATGCTCTGACCGTCGGAATAGTCGGGATCGCGTGCGTCGGCCGGCGCGCGGCCGCCCTGCATCGACGACATGTCCATCTGGTGCTGCATGTCCGGCTGTTCGGGTTGCGTGTCGACCGGCGGCGCAGCGCGTGATGGCTGATCGTCGCGTGGCGGTTCGGTCGACAGCGTCGCGGCTTGCACGCTTGCGATCGTTACCAGCCACATGCAAAGCGGCGCGAGAATTTGCACACGATGCCGGCTCATGCGACCACCACTTCGCGGAACATGCCCGCTTCCATGTGATACATCAGGTGGCAGTGATAGGCCCAGTGGCCGGGCGCGTCGGCCGTGACCAGGTAGGTGATGCGCTGCGCCGGCTGCACGCTGATCGTGTGCTTGCGCACCTGGAAGGCGCCGTCGGCATCTTCCAGCTCGCTCCACATGCCGTGCAGGTGGATCGGGTGCGTCATCATGGTGTCGTTGACCAGCACGAAGCGCACGCGCTCGCCGAGCCGCAGATGGATGGGTTTTGCATCGGCGTATTTCTGGCCGTCGAACGACCAGACGAAGCGCTCCATGTTGCCGGTCAGGTGCAACTCGATCTCGCGTTGCGGCTCGGCGCCGTAAAGCGAGCCGCCGACACTGCGCAGGTCGGCATAGGTAAGCACGCGCCGGCCGTTGTCGCGCAGACCGACGCCGGGATCGTCGAGATTGCAGCGCGGCATGTCGACGCGCATGTCGGTCGTGTAGCCGTATTCGGTGCGCGCGTGATGCACTGTCGGCATGCGCATCGCGCCATGCGACATGCCTGGCATGTCGTGCGCCATGCTCGCCGACGCATCGTCTTGCATCTGCTGCATGCCGTGTCCCATCGCACCCATCATGTCGCTGCTGCTCAACCAGCGGCGCGCATCGACACGCGGCACTTCGGCCTGCATGCCGGCACGCGGTGCCAGCGTGGCGCGCGCGAAGCCGGTGCGATCCATCGATTGCGCGAAGATCGTGAAGGCGCGCTCTTCGGCCGGCTGCACGATCACGTCGTAGGTTTCCGCCACGGCAATGCGGAACTCGTCCACGCTCACGGGTTCGACGGCCTGGCCGTCGGCGGCGACAACCGTGAGCTTCAGTCCGGGAATACGCACGTCGAACAATGTCGACGCCGAGCCGTTGATGAAGCGCAGGCGCACGCGTTCACCTGGGCGAAACAATCCGGTCCAGTTGCCGTCGGGTGTGACGCCGTTGACCAGGTAGGTGTAGATCGCGCCCGACACGTCGCTCAAATCGGTCGGCAGCATGCGCATCTGATTCCACATGCGGCGCTTGGCCAAGGCCTGTTGCAGTCCCATCGATCGCACGTCGCGCATGAATTGCGGCGCCGTGGGCTGTGCGAAGTTGAAGAAGTCGCTTTGCTTTTTCAGCGTCGCGTAGATCGCCTCGGGATCGTGATCGGTCCAGTCGTTGAGCATGATCACGTAGTCGCGCTCGACGTGTGGTGATTCAGCCGCCGCCGGGTCGATGATCAGCGCACCGTACAGCCCGGTTTGTTCCTGGAAGCGCGAGTGCGAGTGATACCAGTACGTGCCGCTCTGGCGCAACGGAAAACGATAGGTGAACGTTTCGCCGGGTGCGATGCCGGGAAAACTGAAGCCGGGCACGCCGTCCATCGCGGCGGGCAGCACGATGCCGTGCCAGTGAATCGACGTCTGCACGCGCAGACGATTGGTCACGCGGATCGTGATGTCGTCGCCTTCGCGACAGCGCAGCGTCGGCGCCGGTACCGAGCCGTTCACCGCGGTGGCGATGCGTGGCGTACCGGTGAAGTTCACCGGCAGCTCGGCGATTTCCAGATTGAACTCGTTGCCGGACAGCACGGCGACGTCGTGCGTGTCGCGCGGCGCAACAGTCTGCGCGGCGCGCGCCAATCCCATGGCAGCGCCGACGCCGGCCAGTGCCATGCCTTGCACGAAACGCCGACGGCCGGCATCGCGCGGTGGTTGATTGCGTAAATTCATTCAAGCACTCGTTGCCTGCATGCAGGCTTGGCTCAACGAAGGACCACGCCGCATTGGCGGCGAGGGACTCAGCGAGGTGGCCACGCAATGGTGAGCGTGGCGGCGGAGTGCTAGGCGATCGGAGGTCGCAGCTGCTCGGCGATCGGCACGGTCGGGGGCGAGGCGCGCCGCAATGTCGGCGCGCCCGCTTGTGCGATCGATGCAGGCAGTACCAGCAGCACCGGCAACGTCGCTGCGCCGCTGAACAGGCAGGCGCAGCCGTGATCGCAGCATGGACAAGGTGCGCCGTGATCGTGACCGCGTGCTGGCGCATTCTCGTGCGATGTCATGTCGTGGCAATGCTGCGTGCCTTGCGCGGCTGGTGCGGCACGCAGCTGCATTGCCCACGCCGACGTGCTGTTTGCCAGGACCAGCAACAGCGCCAGGCAAATCACGCGTGCAATGCGCGCGCGAAGTTCGCGGTGTTTGCGTGATAAGAAGGCGGTGCGACGGTTCACACGCAAATGATCCTCTGCTTGTCGCGCGCGCGCAATGCCCGCGCGATCCGTTGCCGCGACGCGATATCCTTGCAGGAGCGGACACAGCGGCACAGTGCCATTCGCCGGACTTGTTTTCCTGTCAGGCTGCCCCATTGTCCGCTCCAGCATCCCGACAAAGGTGATCGCCATGCGCATCCTTGCAGCTCTCCTGCTCAGTCTGGCTTCGGTAACGGCGTTCGCGCTGCCGACGGTCGAGGACGTGCAGCACGCCGTGCACCGCGGCGACTACACGGCCGCCGAAAGCATGGTGCGCGAAGTGCTGGCCGCAAAACCCGACAATGCGCGCGCACACTATTTGCTGTCGGAATTGCTGGCGCATGAGGGCAAGCTCAACGAAGCGCGCACGCAGGCCGCGACCGCGCGCGAGCTTGATCCGACGCTGCGCTTCACCACACCGGAGCGTTTTCGTCAGTTCGAGAGCGAGCTGTCCGGCAATCCGAAGGGCAAATCAGGCGCGACGCCACGCAAGCCAGAAGAGTCTGCTGCTGGCGGCGCGAAGTCCGAAGGCGGATCGAGCATGCTGTGGCTGGTGATCCTGCTCGGCGTCGGCGCGATCTTCCTGTTCCTGCGCCGTCGTCCGCAACAGCCGCCGGGCTACGGCAACGGCTATCCGGCGTCGCCAAACGGCATGCCGGGCGGCCCCGGCTATCCGAGCGGTTATCCTGGCGGGTATCCACCGGCGCAGCCGCCCGGCGGCGTCGGCCGCACTGTCGCGGCGGGACTGGGTGGACTTGCCGCCGGCATGGTTGCCGAACATCTGCTCGAAGAAGCGCTCGACTCGCGCCACCATGGCGACAGTGCCGCGCGACCGCTGGAGCACGGCGTGCCTGACGATCAATCCGTCGAAGACCGGCCGATCGATTTCGGCAACGGCGGCAACGACTGGGGCGGTGACAGTGGCGGTGGTGGCGATTCCGGCGGCGGCTTCGACAGCGGCTCTGGCGGCGACTGGTCGTAACGCAGCATTTCGCTAGCGCGACGATTCGCGCGCAAGCAAGGCTTGCTTGCGCGCCACGCCCCAGCGATAGCCCGACAAGGCGCCGTCACGCTTGATCACGCGGTGGCATGGAATGGCCACCGCAAGCGTGTTCGCGGCGCAGGCGCCAGCCACGGCGCGCACGGCGTGCGGTGCACCGATGCGCTCGGCAATCTCCGCGTAGCTGACGGTCTTGCCCGCCGGAATCTTGCGCAGCGCCTGCCAGACGCGCTGTTGAAACGCCGTACCGCGCACATCCAGCGGCAGATCCAGACCGTTGCGCGGCGCTTCCACGAAACCGATCACCTGTGCCACGACGCGTTCGAATTTCGCGTCGCCGCCGATCAATTCGGCGTTCGGGAAGCGATCCTGCAGATCGCGGGTCAGCGCGTCGGCATCGTCGCCGAGCAGGATCGCACAGATGCCGCGTTCGCTTTGCGCGACCAGGATCTCGCCCAGCGAACAGGCGCCGACCGCGAAGCGAATGCGCGCATCGGCACCGCCCGCGCGGAAACTGCGCGGACGCATGCCGAGAATCGCCGCGGAATTTTCGTAGAAGCGCGCGCTGGAATTGTAGCCGGCATCGTAGACGGCATCGGTCACGCGCGCGGATTTGCGCAACTCGCTGCGCA